>OGGH01000515.1_pt1 | contig 37055 bp, 41 predicted proteins | sample 1571161 | NCBI WGS metagenome assembly OGGH01 (sample SAMEA2582053, study PRJEB24529) | metagenome | biome: Human gut stool | place: China | collected 2011 | reverse complement strand
TCTGCGTATATATTTGCACAAAATTGTATAGTAGAATTGTGTTTTGATTATTCGACTATGGCAACAATCAGATTAACAATTTTAAGTTCTATTAAGGAACATGATGGCAGGCTTCCCATCTTAGTCTGCATCTCCCAAAAGAAAGAACGCGCCTACATCAAAACAGAGTTTCTGTTAGATGATATTGCAGAATTCGATAACGGTAAAGTCGCTTACCGGAAGGATGCGAACGTCATGAATAAAAGGCTTGAATTTGTGTTTTCACAATACAAAGAGAAATTTAATTCTATTGAATGTATAGACTATTTTTCTGCAATTCAGATAAAGCGGATTATAATGTCCAAGGAACGCCCTTCACATATTTCGTTTCTGGAGTTCTGGAAACAGCGCATAAATGAAATTAGGGAAGAGGGGAGGGAAAGCTATGCAAAAATGAATGAGGAGACTGTACGGGTGTTTACTAATGCGGAAGGAGATGTACCTATTCCTGCAATTAATACTTTATTGGTAGAGCATTTTAAAAAGTGGATGATAAAGAAAGGCTATGCTAATGGAAACATCGGATTGCGATTAACCCATCTGAAAGCCCGGATAAACGAGCTGATAAAAACAGGTGTTCTGAAAACGGATGTGCACCCATTTGTGTACACGAAAATACCAACAGCAGACCCTAAAGAGTGCGATCTTTCAATAGAAGAATTTCAGAAAATACAAAGGGCGGAAGTCGAAGGAAAAAGATTGAATTTAGGTAGGGACATGTTTTTACTCTCTTTCTATTTGTGCGGTATCAACTTGAAAGATTTATTATCAGTCGATTTGTCGGTGGATATACTTTCTTTTGAAAGAATCAAGACTGTTCATGCTAAGACTGGAAAATCAGTCATAACGATACCTATACATAGTGAAGCGAAAGCAATTATCAGTAAGTACATAAATAAAAGGGGATTTTTGGATTTGGGGTATTCTTATACCTATTCTAATTTGCAAAAATATATCAATCTTTGCATGAGGGAACTAAAAGAGCACTTAGGGATTAAACAGACATTGTGCTTTTATTCTGCCCGTAAGACTTTTGCGCAATTCGCCTCTGAACTTGGCATACCAGACGGAGTGATAGATTATTGTCTCGGTCATTCGGACAAGAATCGAGGAATCATCCGATATTATACGAAGGTAAAGCAAAAGCAAGCAGAAATAGCCATAAACAGAGTAATTGACTATGTGAACAACCCGGACAAATATAAGGACTATATAGAGATGAGAGCGGATATCATGATGATGAAAGGATAACCGAACCTTTTTCTTATATTTGCTGGAAAATAATCTATATGACATTTGAAGAAGCAATTGCTCTCATTGAGCGAATAAAAGACCAGGTTGTCGGGGCTCCAGTTAAAGGTCGGTTCATTGAATCTTTGTTTATTGGGCCAACCAACTGGGATGAAATGCATATCTTTATGAATATCTGTCTTCAAAAAGGGGAAGATGAAGCTATTAGTGAGTTTCTCGGGAAGAGTTTCTCTGTGTATGGCAGGTCAGTAACCTATATTAATCCGGATCTTCCTCGGTGGGATGTAACTGTGCTGGATGACTGGGAAAAAACTATTTATAATTAAAAACGAGTATCTTTAGTGAGCAAACCCTGACCTCTTTTGTTCTTAATGAAAAGAAGCAGAGTTATGAAAAAACAAATAGAAATACATAAAATAGATATATCCAGCAATCTGCCGCTTAAATTTGCAGATGAAGGTATAAAGGCCGGTTTTCCTTCACCAGCACAAGACTATTTGGAACAGGCTATAGACTTGAATAAAGAACTTATTCGACATCCGGCTAGCACATTTTACGGACGCGTAGTCGGAGATTCAATGAAGGATGAGGGAATAGAAGAAGGTGATATACTTGTAATTGACAAGTCACTTGAATTACTGGATGATGATCTTGCCGTGTGCTTTATAGACGGGGAATTTACTGTCAAAAGAGTAAGATTAGAACCTGATGCAGCTTGGTTGGTTCCCTCCAATCCTGATTATCCCTTGATTAAGGTAACAAGAGATAATGAGTTTATGGTGTGGGGAATAGTAACTTATACAATTAAAAAGAATCGGAGGAAAAGATAATGTTCGGATTGATGGACTGCAATAACTTCTACGCTTCCTGTGAGCGGGTATTTAACCCGTTGCTTAATGGGAAGCCTGTCGTCGTACTTAGTAACAATGATGGGTGTGTTATTGCACGAAGTAATGAATCTAAATTACTAGGTATCAAAATGGGAGTACCTGTTTATCAGATTAAGGATTTAGTAAGCAGTCACGGAGTTGCCGTATTCAGTAGCAATTATACGCTGTATGGTGATATGTCCGGACGAGTGATGTCTATTTTAGCAGGATTAGTACCCGAACTGGAAGTTTATTCTATCGACGAAGCGTTTATCAACCTTGACGGCATTCAATATATTCAATCACTTGGAACAAAAATAGTAAACCAGGTAACACGTGGGACAGGCATTCCTGTTAGTTTAGGTATTGCCCCTACCAAGACGCTTGCAAAGGTAGCTAATAAGTTCGCAAAGAAATATCCCGCATATAATCGGCTATGCATTATAGACACTGAAGATAAACGAATCAAAGCCCTACAACTGACGAATATCGGTGATGTGTGGGGAATCGGACGTAGACAAGCAGCAAAGCTCGAAAAGCAAGGAGTGAAAACAGCATACGACTTTACGCTGCTTTCCGGTGCATGGGTACGCAAGAATATGACTGTTGTAGGAGAACGTACATGGAAAGAACTTCGCGGTATATCATGTATTGATATGGAATCAGCTCCACCGGCCAAGAAGCAAATTTGCACTAGTCGCTCATTTGGCAAAATGCTCACTGATATAGACACGATGGTTGAAGCTATTGCTACTCATGCCTCTACTTGTGCAAGAAAACTCCGGAAACAAAAATCTTATGCAATGTCTCTGATGGTATTCATTCATACGAATAACTTCCGAGAAGATTTACCACAATACTGGAAGAATACAGTAATACAGCTTCCGGTACCAACAAATGACACTCAAGAGATAGTACATTATGCGCTAGCTGGATTAAAGACAATATTCATGCAAGGTTATCAGTATAAGAAAGCCGGGGTTATCATCACTGAAATAACCGAAGGTGCCCAGCTTGGACTTTTTGATTCAGTGGATCGTGAAAAGCGGGAAAGACTTCAACAGGCAATAGATAAGATTAACGGTGAACACAGTCAACTCGTTAAATTAGCAATCCAAGGAACGGGGAGAGACTGGAAACTTAAACAAGAACAACTCTCTGGGTGTTATACTACTGATATTAATCAGATTATAGACATTAATTGTAGATAGTATGTGTTTCCATAATTCCATGTCAGCGAAAGCAATAAAACTTGCCGCCCGATACGGACGTAAATCGGATATTGTTGAAATATACCAAGATATGCTAAACGAGCAGTATCACGTGAATGCATTCAACTTTCCGAAATATCCTATTATCACAACCGCGGATGAGATACAAGTGTTCAACTGGGGATTAATACCATTCTGGGTAAGAACCGAAGAAGATGCGCAGGAAATCCGAAAAATGACTTTCAATGCACGTTCGGATACTATTTTTGAGAAGCCTTCTTTCCGGGAACCAATTATGAAGAAGCGATGTATTGTGCCGTCAACCGGGTATTTTGAATGGAGGCATGAGGGAGCAAAAAAATACCTTATTACATATATCTGAAAGATGAACCTATCTTTTCGATGGCAGGTATTTACGATCGTTGGCTAGACAAAGAGACAGGAGAAGAATATGATACATTCTCTATTATTACCACTGACGCCAACCCTTTGACTGATTATATTCATAATTCAAAACATCGGATGCCGGCTATCCTATCTAAAGAGGACGAAGAAATGTGGTTAAATCCGTCTTTGTCTAAAGTCGAAATAAATTCTCTACTGAAACCTTTCGATGCAAATAAGATGGATGCATACATCATTGAGAATGACTTTATCAAAAAGATTACCACAGACCCTAGTATATTACAAAGAGCATAAAGAGGTAGCTTATTCGGCTACCTCTTTATTAGTATTTTATTAAAACAGTTCCCCTCTTTTCTCAGCAAGTTTCTTTATTAATAAGTCGGCCAAATTTAACACTTGAGGATGTTGAGCTTCATCGGGATCATAAACAAAATATCCTATATTTGACATCATATCAAATTGGCTAGGTTGACAATCTTTGAAAATAATAGGAATAACAGCATGTTCGCCAAATCTATCTTTAAATTTTTCTGATTCAAAATTTGTCCATAATTTCTTTGGATAATTTTTGTCCAGAAATACTATGACAAAATCAGCATTAGATTTATATATTGGTTCAAAATAGTCTTTTAAATCCTCTCCTAATATTTTATGTTGTTCATTGTAATCATAAAACACGCTACATTCATATTGATTAATTAACAAATCAGCTAATTCAGCAACTAAAGCTCTTACTTCGCCTGCAAATGATAGTGCAAAATCATACTCTTTATCAAAATCTGCGAGGCTAAAGCCTATTTTCTTAGCAAATTCCTTCCAATTTATATTTTGCAAATAGAATATAAACTTCGGGTCTTCTATTGTCAATATTTTAGAGGTATCATCGTAATGGATAACTGACTTAATATTGTCATTTCCAGCAATCAATTTACTTAAAAAACCTTTATCTGCAACTTGAGAGATACTCACTTTATGATTAGGGTGAGCCAAATAAATATCACTCATTCTTATTGACCATTCACGAGACTGCGCAAGCCAATACAATAAATGTAAATATGGTGCTCTACCACTACTTCTGACACGACTACCTGCGGCAAATTCTTTTGCTTTGTTATCAAATACTCTGGTCAAATCTACCATTATTTTATCTACAACACAATTTATATCTGTTTCCAATTCCCTATACTCAATTGAAGTCTGAATAAGACCTTCTATTATACAAAGCTCCTTACACAATAATTGAGTTATATGAAAACTACCATTTGATTTACGAACTATATTTTCTTTATATTTGATATTAATATTAAGCTCTTTTTCTCCCTTATTTATGAGTTCTAATATTTTCTTATCAGGATTTATCTCGAATTTAACAGTTGTTATCCGATTATTTAAATCTGGTGCTAAATCTATTAGACTGTCACCAGCTCTATTAATTCCTATTAATACTAATTTTAGGTCTTCTCTTTCTTCATCAGCAATTGTCTTCATTAAATCCGACAATGCTATTTTTACATCTTTGGACAACAAATGAAAATCATCAATAATAATAATACCTTTATCTTTATTATCTGACAGAATCTGATCAATAGATGTTTTATCATTTCTCTTTCTTGGAGTTAGTATCTTATAACTTGCATTATCTATACCTAGATATTCAAGACCTTTAATAATGCAAGTTGTTTTACCTATACCAGATGGTCCTTCAACAACTAGACATTTTCCTTTTGTTCTAAGTGCTACAATAATCTTTGTATATTCATTGGGCTCTACAAAAGTATATGTAGGTATTCCCGAATCCTTATATACATCTTCAACGTATGCCATTTGCAACCTTTTTAATAAATAATTCTTATTACAATGATACAAATATGAACAAAAAAAGTAATATGACAAAACATTATGTGAGGTTTATTTTTTTAGATAAAAAATAAATATATTCCATAATACACATTATTTTACCATTGTAATAAGAGGTAGTTGAAAAGCTAGCTCTTATTACTATCTGATTTCAGACGGAACTCTCGGAGTTGATTGATAGCAGTATAAATGTAGGGTTCTCCCTGTTTTTTGAAACCATTTTATCATAGTGCTCAAAAATGCACCATAATCAAGTATCTTCGCGGCTGTATTTAATTGAAATTGTTCGGCAGGATAAGTTTCTGAATATATCTTGTGCCTAGACGAGAAGTTCCTGAACTAATCTGTATTTATATTTCTTTTCGCCTGGTATAATTCTCTATTTCGAGATTCTACTACTATCTTCAAACTGTATATTATTATATTGATTTAAATAGGATGTTCGGTTATTTGTAAGGGTCTTTAATTGCCAAATAATATCATCATATGCGTCTTGTCCATAATAGTAGAACTTAATAGTTTTAGAGTGACATTGGGGTCTTGTTTGAGTTTCAAAAAAATCACTAAAATAAGAATGATCAGTTTCTCCCAAAGAATAGCCAAAGAATATAATTTTATTAGCATTTTCGAGAATTTGAGGTACCCCTTTCACATCCTGATTTTTATTATGAGACTTATATAAAAATACATGTTCTCGATTTAAATTCAAACTATCTTGTACTCCAAAAACTATATTCTTTTTTAGAGAACCATGTATTTGTCTTATTTTAAATCCTGTATTATAATTACAGTTTGCAGCTTCGATAACCCTTTCTACAAAATAAGTATAATTAAAATTTACGACATAACATGACTTCCTCTCTAATACTAATTCCCTTATAAGATTATAAGCAAACGTGCATTCAATATTTGAATCCAATTTGGACAAATCCTCAATTTCTTTTAAATATCTTTTCAGAGCATCACATAAAGAGGTAAATTCTGCCCTAAATGCTTTATCCATATCGCTTAAATCTCTATTATATCTTACCTCTCTAGGAATCTCATATATATTATAGTCTGCTAATACTCTTGCATAATTACCTAACTCTTTCTCAATATCTATCCAATTACTATCACACTTCCTTCTATTATTAAGATTACTAGCTAGGCTATTTTTTTCTGAGAGTAAACTTTCAAAGTATTTACTTTTCATAAAATCCGAATACGAGGTATGCATTTTAATATTTAAATCAAACCCATTTCCTATTATCAAAACTGTTTTATATTCATCTAAATCATTCATTGTCTACCATTTTAAATGCATATTGCAAATATAGAGATTAATATTATTTATAGAAAAATATTTGCTTCAGAAAACAAAAAAAAGCCCCGACCATTCGATCAAGGCAAATTCCGCCATCGCGGGTGGGCTAAAGGGGATTGTTCGCACAAAAATAATGCTTATTTTTTTATTCGTACTAAGATTATCAATATAACTATAGCAATACAAATAATAATAGTATCCTTATGCAAGTCCCACCATGAAAGCTCTACCACTTTCCCCTTTTGAGTCAATATAACATTTTCCTTATTACTAAGAGTATCTAAACGATTAGAAAACTGTTGTAAGGTAATAGATAATGTTTCATCTACTTCTGTCCGCTCCTGATCCAGTTTAGAAGCGGTGGTAGTACTTTCCTTGACCGGGTATTGTTTTCCGGTTGAATCCGGAAACGACAAGTAAACTGTTTTATTCTCAATTTTCAGATCACTCAACTTGTCAGTAGTAATCTTCGTTTGTTTATTTACATCCAGCCGTAGTGATTCTATTAAGTTCTGCAGATACAAGAAATCCCCTGAATAGTCAATCTGTTTCTCCGTCTCCATGTTCCGGGAAGCCTTGCAGGAAGTAAACCATGTTCCCGACATCAAGAATATGGTTATATAGATTAGCGCTTTCATGGTCGGATCACTGTATTACGAAGAAAATTAGAAAATTCACTCCTGACATCGAAGCAGGGACAAGCCTTGATATATTCCCTAGACTCTACCTCTCCGCTTCCGTCCAGATCGGGCGAAGTATCACGGTGTCCGAGTACTTCAATTATAGGATATTCCTTACAAAGCTTCGCGACCAATTCGCGTAGTGCTGCCCTTTGAGCCGGAGTACGTGTATCTGTCGGCTTTCCGGCTGCATCCAAGCCTCCGATATAACAGATGCCAACACTATGCTTATTATATGAAGACTCTGAAAATCCTTTGGTATTACAATGCGCTCCGTCAATGCTTAACGGTCGCCCATTCTCAACCATTCCGTCAAGGTTAACAATGAAGTTATAACCGATCTGATTGAATCCCCGAGCCCGGTGCATCCGGTCAATATCTTTGGCTCGTAGAGCCTGTCCGGCACGCGTGGCCGAACAATGGATGATAATTGCATCAATAGTTTTCATTTTGCGTCTCCTTTTTGTAAGTAGTTCGTTAAATAGGGGATGTTCTTTATAAACTCAACACTTAATACATAGTGCAAGAAAGCTACTACCTTATGGCCATTGCTAGAGTTGGGTAGAATTTCTTTGATATTCCTTAGAATGTTCACCCCGTAGAAATAGAAAACGCTATACGTAATAAATGAAACACATTGTAGCGCACCTTCCGGATTGCCTTTATGCTCACCAATAAAGTAGATGCAGCTAACCAAGGCAAAGAAAATAGTCGCTTCTACAATACATCTCCAAGCCTTTTTAAAGGAAAAGCTTTCATGATTGATAAGGAGTGCAGTAAGTAGCCCGCAAATGAAATTAAGAGCAAATACTGCAATAAGACTTTTGATCTCCCCAGAGATAGGATTGAGATAAGCAGCTATGCCGGTAATCAATCCAATAAGTAAGTTTTTGAAATAATCCATAATCATTTATCTAAAATATTAATACTTCATTTCAAGACCTCACCACAATCGTCAATGGCTGTCTGAAATACCTTCTTCACTTCGCCAGAGGTTAGCCCATGATCCTCATGCAGCGAGAAGCCGGTTACTCCATTTCGTGATGCATTGAAGAATCCGACTACCGTTTCATCCTTGACAATCTCGGCAGTAATATCTTTCACCGCTTCGGTACCACGGGTTGACATTCTGTATTTAACCCTGATAGCATCCGTAACCTTAGTTGAAGCGGTGCTGTTAGTTGCTGTAATGTTCATTCTTTGTTTCCTCCTTCTATTAAATCATAAATTTGTCCGTATGTACCTGCAGTGAGATATTCTCCACAAATCTCTTTTAAAAGAGCAGCATCTTCTGTCTCAATATTAAGTACTCCACGGTTGCTAATAATCTGTTGTAGCATTTTGTATGCTCGTAACTTCTTGGAAGTTTCCATATTCTTCTGTGGATTAGAACCAGCTGCAAATAATGCCTCTGCAACCAAATCACGGACAGATTTCTTACTTTCTTTCCCATTCACTAATTCAATAAACTCCCGACCTCTAAAGTCAAGCAAGTTTCTGTTTAAATTTACTTTCATTGCAACTTTATGTATTTTTTAATTCTACAATAATCCCCTTCACGATATGTGCTCTATATCCAAAAGTATTGCTGTCTTTTAAACCATATACCCATATATCTGATACTACGTCCATAGTATTTCCATTCCCATCACGAGGGTAAAATCCATTCGCAGAAACATCACCCAATACATTCACATTACCATCAAAGAAACCTGCATAAATGTAATTGCTCGGATATGTAGGATTTGATTTAGAAGAACCATAGATGGCCGCACTTCCTCCAGCTGTTGCTCCTACTGCACAAACTCCAAATTTACCATCAGTTGCAGCATTAAAAGTTACATTAACAACGCCTTCCTTTGCAGTTCCTGAACCAAGCTTTAAACTTCTTGATGTCCCTCCGAAATAATCAGAACGTGTCCATACAAGACGACCACCTTCAATTGTAAATCCTCCAATAAAACCGGAAACAGCTTCAATATGCCTAACCTTTATCAGGTCAGTATTTAGGTAACCGCCTACCACAATGGTAGAACCAAGCTGGGCAGCTTCGACAGCATCTTTGAATGCTAATCCACCCAAACCGGAACGATCTACTTTTGAATTGATTACTGTCTGCAGATCACTATGAAGCGCTGTGATGGTGACAGCTCCTTCTAAATTAATTTTAGATGAGTGGATAGTCGTTTCTCCGGCCGCCTGGTTAATATAAGATATAAGCGTATTGCCGTTTTCCAGTTCTTTAGAAGCATATATCTTATTACCGTCTGCTGTGGTAATCCATCCGGCAGTATCTATCCGCTGCGTCAAGCTATCAACTCGAGTTACTTGTGCGGAGATTTGAGTATTGAGCACTTTCAAATCAGCAGTACATTCATCTGAATAGCTTTTCAGTTTGTCTTGAATAGCTTTGTTTGCTCCTTCAACAGCTGTATTGAAACTGGCTAAAGCAGAGTTGAATAAAGCGAACTTATCATCTACATTCTTTTTTTCCTCAACAGTCGTTTGTCCATCTGCAATAGCCGTATTTATTGCAGCAATAAGATTATCAATTGCACCTGACAAAGAAACCTTAGCATTAAGTAGATCTGTTTTAGCAGAGCCTTCCAGATAGGCATTCACGTATAGTTTATTATATGTAGCTTCAACGGCAGATTTCGTATTCTTAACTGTATTCAGATACTTCTCTATTGCTTTCGCTTCCGCCCCGTCAATAATACCATCAGCAAAAGCTCCATCTACGTAGTCATGTAAGCCATCGACTGAATCGGCTGCATCTTGTGCGGCCTTGGCTGCGTTCGCAGCGTCCTCTAAAGCTTGTATCGCTTGTTTAAGTGCCTCGTCGGAATATTCCTTTAGTTTATCCTGTATTGCCTTATTAGCTTCCTCAACAGCTGTGTTGAAAGTCGCTAAGGCTGAATTAAACAGAGTAAACTTATTATCGACCTCTCTTTTTTCCTCTACAGTGGTCTGTCCGTCAGCGATGACCGTATTGATAGCATTTATAAGATTCTCAATACTTCCCATCAATGTAACTTTAGCATTGAGCAAACCAATCTTTGTAGGACCGGATAAATAAACATTCGTGTAGAGTTTATTGTAAGTTGCTTCGATAGCCTGTTTGGTATTGTTGACAGTATTGATATATTTCTCAATAGCTTTTGCTTCTGCTTCGTCTATAATTCCGTCAGCGAAGGCTCCATCTACATAGTTATGAAGTCCTTCCACTGAATCAGCAGCATCCTTGGCCGCTTTAGCTGCATCCTTTATTTCCTGATGAGCATCTTCCCATTCAGATAGATTTTCTAATCCGGAGGAACCGGCTTTAATTTGAATATTTCCGCCTATTTCCCCTTTTACCAAATCGAAGTACGTCTTTCCGTCCGGCGAAATAATCCGTTCTGTTGTTACACGTCCTGGGAGAATCTCTGTGAATCCGTATAATTCGACAAAACTTCTACTACCGTCATACTCACTATTAAGCACTCCAGTGAGTAAATGATAATATCCGGTTATCTGTTCCATTTTAATAGCCGTTTCACTCAAGAGGAATGTTCCGGCTTGATTCTCCTTGCCAACTTTAGCATATAGATAATACTTCTTTTCCGGGTCAATGAGTGCCGGAGAATTGTATTCAGCCATATCCCAGTACTTATATTCGTCTGCCTTATGAGAAGAAGAAAGAGAACTGATACCGAGTGTTAAATGCTGAAGGATTCCTGCCGGAGCAGTTAATACTTTGGTGCTAGTATTATAGGTGATATTGTGAGATTCCTGTGCCGGATTTGTTTTTGAATTGACAAAACGGAATTGTAGACTTTCATCACCTACAAGTAGTTGCATCGTTGAAACAGTGATAGGACTTATTGAACCGGAGAAGTTCAATAACGCATCTTCAAGCATAGACATTGTTTCCTTCGCATCACGGAACCGGCGTTTAGTGAATTGAAGTGCGTCTTTATGCTTCTCAATAACTGTCACCTCGTTTGTCTCAATCTTATTCAGATCACTTGAGACAGAAGTACCTACAGGCTCATTAGAAAGCTCTATTTCGGGAGAATACGGATTATTCACAAAACGTTTGATTCCGATCATCCGGATAAGAGAACCTTCCGGATGAAATTGCGTATCATAGAAATCAACATACCCTCCGAGTACTATTTTACCGCCGATCTCCAACCAGCGTTTCTTTGCCCAAATACCGTCCAATGTCCCGGTAAATATGAATGCTTTATCTTCATGTTCATAGAGGTATTTAGCAGCTTCCTTGAAAGCTTCCCAGCTCGCACCCGTTTGTGTGCTATCGTTACAGATATAAGCCTTCGGCAATTGCATTCCGAACACTGCGTATGTATCACCAACCTTCGGTCGCCAGACTTCCGGCTCCGGCATAGTAATACCATCAATTTCCTGCGGAACAATTTCAAATCGACGTGCCTCTTTCTTGTCTTTCGCTTCATGGATATACTTTACTTCGAACTCCTTGCCTGTAAGCATTCCAGTCTGGAAAATAACCGTCATTGTTTCTCCTGCTATGAGACAATCTTCGAAATTCAACTCTTCAGGAATGTCTTTATCTACAAAGTCAAAGAAGTTATTCTCCTTGTTCACTTCAATAACAGAACTAACAGTACCAACACGGGAAGGATAAATAGCTGTACAGTCCAGACTATCTTCCTTTGCTGTTGTAAGTTCTTTATCAGCACGCATGACACAAGTTCCATCCGCATCTGTCTTATACGTTCTCCCTTCGTAAACAAGAGTCTTATTCTTTGGAAGTAACAGGTCTTTAGATCCGTATGTAGAATAATCAATATTGCGATCTGTAGTTTCTACCAAAATTATTTCGGGTGGTATATCCCCAGAAGTCCTACCAACACCGACCTTGAAGCCGTGGCCTTTACCATACGACAGTTTCAAAGGGTTCTCCTTGTTATACTCAACTTTACGCAGATGGATAGTCTTAATTTGCTTTCCATTCACAGTTTCTTCAGTGATCTGCCATTCTGTTTCATATAGTTCTGCAAGTTGATTGAGAGCGTCAAGTATATAGGTGTGATTGTAGTTGATTACTTTCTCCGTTCCCTCGATACAATCACCGACTTTCCACCCGGTACTCCGACGGTTCAGGTTCTCAACAAGTAGACGTAGATGTTCGTGTGCCTTAGCTGTATATGAGAACTTAATACTTCTGTCAACGGTATGGCGTACTTTCCACAACATCGTATCAGCCTTCCCAGTTTCCAGAATCAATGTATATTCGAAGTTACGTTCACCGTTTTTCTTGAAATTGCTATCCTTCTTCAAAGAATAACGCTTTCCGTAGAAGTCACACCAAGAGCCAACCGGTATTTCCAAGTATCCCGGATGAGAAAAATACAAAGTGAGTGTATCTTCTCCCATGATAGCTTCATAAGAGTAGCTTTCATCTTTTACTTCGATTTTTATTTCCTTATCATCATTATATAAAGTTACCATGTCCTTAGAATTATATCCTAAAATATAAACGTCAAATAGAAATGTATTGAATAATAGGCATAAAAGTAAGGAAATGATAGACGAATCATTGATAAAATAATATATTACACACAACATCAACTGCATTGTCACGAAATAAATCCAAATGAAAAATATTTAAAAGAAATCACTCAAAATGTAGTTTAATTCACCTAAGTTCTCTCGGGACGAACGCCGCATTGAAAGATTTTTCCAATGTAACAACAAAAAGCCTATCCCAGAACGGATATTATAAGCTACCGGATGGGTTATTGATTCAGTGGGGAACTGGAGGAAATGGCGTAAATCAAATAGTTTACTTTCCTACTAGTTTTTATAATACCTCATATGTTGTAGTAACTACTGCTATTTCTTCTGTTATGAATTCGATAGTAAAAATGATAAATGGGAAAAATATATCTTATTTCAAAGTTTATTCGGTAGGTCCAACAATTGAAGCTGGGGAGATATTCGGATGGATCGCAATAGGAAGATGGAAGTAGGAAATATTATAACATCAATTTGATTATGAATTGTTTTAGTAGAAAAATAGTATTGATTTTTGCCACAATTATTTGGCAAAGTTCTCTCGGAACTAATGCAATTCAATCATCTGGTCAAAGTTTCGGACAAAATTCATATATTAAGTTCAATAATGGTCTATTAATCCAGTGGGGAGTAAAGGCTGGAGCTGTAGGATTCTCCTCATTATATCTACCTACAAGTTTCTATGATACGAATTATATCGTACAACTAACGGGAGTATCAGCTAATACAACAGAGATTATAGTGTATGCTCCAACAATATATACTAAAACAGTTTCTTCATTTAAAGTAGGTACAAGGTATATAGCAAGCGGAGGAGAAATAGCTTGGACAGGTTGGCAGTTTACTTGGTTTGCAATAGGTAAATGGAAATAATTTAAAAACAAATATCATGAAATATTGGAAAAATGGATTCTATGACGAACCGGTAGACGGTTCGGTAGAAATTACGGATGAATATTATCAAGAGTTACTGGCTGGTCAATCTACCGGCTTGATAATAACTGAAAGCAAAAAAGGATATCCTATTTTAGTTGTGCACGAGGCTACTATCGAAGAAACCAGAGCGCAAAAACTTGATGAATTACGATTGTTCGATTCATCTGAAGCAGTGAATCAATTCAGTATAAACGGAGTATTTGGATGGCTGAATAAGAATACTCGTGTAGGGCTTATGAACTCAATTAGTATTGAAAGAGAAACTGGACGATCTGAAACAAGTATTTGGCTAGGTGATACGCAGTTTATTCTCTCTATCGAGAAGGCCGTTAATATGCTGCAACAACTAGAATTATATGCCCTTGCGTGCTATGACACAACACAAAGGCATATCAACGCTATCAATCAATTAGAAACAAAAGAAGAAATTGAAGCATACAACTTCAAAACTGGTTATCCCGGAAAGCTCAACTTTGCCGGATAACCTATCGTATAATCGTAGTTTTCGATTTCCTCAATAGTCTGCAATGATCTGACTGCTGCGATGTGCGATTGTGTCACATTGTAGCAGTTTAATGCATACATTTCAATCTCATTCAGCATTGATAAAGCGTCAGGTATAGGGATAACATACTTCACTGCATCATACCACAGGATTGTATGCGTTTTCCCTGCATTTTTCTCAATCGAAATTGAGTTAAATAATCCAACACGTGTGGATTTGTCTAACCACATACTTTCCCCTTTAATTTTAAAAGAATTGACATCGGCCGATTTGTCAAATATCTGTATTTTAGATATTTTCATTTTTCGCACTTCTTCGATGTCGTACTCATATTCTACCAAAATCGGGTATCCATTCTTACTTTCAACTATCAGTAAACCGTTAGACTGCCCATCTAATAGCTGATTGTAATGCTCATCCGTTATTTCTACTGAACCGTCTACCGGTTCATCGTAGAATCCATTTTTCCAATACTTCATAATATTTGTTTTTTAGTTATTTCCAACGCCCGATCGCAAACCAGTCCCATGATTCTTGTGATAATCCAGTAGTACCCCCACTTGCATAATTTCTATTCAAATAAAATCTACTAACTGTTTTATTTATTGCCAAAGGAGATGATGAATATACGGCGGAGTCACTACTAGGCTTATATACAGTTGCAAATATTTTATATTCAGTATTATAAAAAGATGTAGGCATAGTCACACTATACGAAGCTGTAGATGAACCTCCAACTCTGCCCCATTGTACAAGTAATCCATTATTGAATTTTGCATAACCGTTCAAGGATAGGTTTACGCTCATTGCGTTCGATAGATCAGCTAAAGCATACGTAGTCCCGAGAGAACTTTGCCAAATTACAAGCAATAAAAGTAATACCAATTTTCTACTAAATCTATCCATAATCAAATTTATGTTATAATATTTCTATTTCCAACGGCCTATAGCTATCCAAAAGAATTTCCAAGAAGTAGGATATACTACATTACCACTTGTATATGTCATACCACCTTTGAAATAAGTAGTAGCTTTAGTGTTAATATAAGGGCATAAAACGACGGATTCAGCAGTAACGGCATATTCTGCACACATTGATATTGAATAGTAAGTGTTTAAAAAAGACGTAGAAAAAAAATAATTAGTAGCCCCTGAATACCCACCACCATATCCCCATTGGATTAACAGTCCATTTGGAAACTTACAGTAACCATTCTGTCCGAGGTTCTGTGTCGTAACATTGGAAAAATCTTTTAACGCACAATTTGTCCCGAGAGAACTTAGTAAAGTTTTCTCCGCATCCGTCATGAATTTTCTTGTAGTACTTTCTTCAATCATTGATGCTGGATGAGAAGCCGGATGAGAGTAATTATTAGCTCCGGAGGCTATTCCGCTAAGTTTTGTACGTTCTGCATCCGTCATAAAACGATGAGTCGAATCTTCTTCAACGTCCGTCGCTGTATGTTTATGAGAACTTGCAGCATAACTACCCTTGGGTTGGTATGCTGAATCGTGGTTGTGATTTCCTGCCGCCTTACTATTCCAAGTAGATCTTTCCGAATCTGTGACAAATCTATGTGTAGAATCGTCCGTAATGTCAGTTGCTGCATGTTTATGAGAAGACGGTGCATAGCTACCTTTAGGTTGATATACTGAATCGTGATTATGGTTTCCCGCAGCTTTACTGTTCCAAGTGCTTTTTTCTGCATCAGTAACAAAGCGGTGAGTACTATCCGGAGTAATATCCGTTGCTTCGTGTTTATGCGAACTCGCTGCATAACTTCCTGCTGGCTGATAGACCCCTGTATGAGTATGATTCGACGGGGACGCACCAACCTCGGAAGCTGTATAAGATGGTTTACTTGCAGCTTTCGCCCATGCAGGCACATCGCTTGCTGGCATAGAAGTTGGAAAATCACTTATTTCAGACTTCTTATGAGTATGCGCTTTAGGTGTACGTGCGTCACTTAGTCGACTATCATTTCCTTGGCAAACAGTTCCGGAAGTTGTGCCAAAGTTCTTATTGAAAGCTGTATTTTTTGAGAATACAGGTTCGTATATTCCTGCATGGTTATGTGTATCCAAAGCTGCTTTCAAAACCTTCCCTTGTTCGGCAGAAAGGACCTTGCCAGTACCACCACTTGTTAGGTTGTTGACAATATCGGAAACGTTGATTTTCTTCCCTAACTCTGTTGCCATGGTAGCGGCGAAGTTCGGATCATTATTAAGGGCATTAGCCAATTCAATAAGCGTGTCGAGGGCTTCCGGTGCTCCAGCTACAAGTGCATCCACTGCATCTTTTACTTTAGCATCAACTCCAGAAACTGCGTTATTGGCGGCCTGTGCTGCCGCATTTGCGCTATCTGTGGCAGCTTTAGCAAGAGCTGTTTGCGCTACTGATGCGTTTTTGGCTGTATTAGCATCATCAGTAGCTTTTTTCGCTAAAGCTGTTTGGGCTTCCGATGCAACTTTGGCAGCGTTAGCCTCTTCTGTTGCTTGGTGGGTTTCTTCTTTGGCAGCATTAATACTTATAATTGCTGCGTTAGCGTCATTAGTAGCTTTCTTTGCAAGAGCAGTCTGTTCAACTGATGCGTTTTTGGCAGCATTTGCATCATTCGTAGCTTTTTTTACAAGTTCTAGTTGTGCGGTAGCATCTCCTGTAGCAGATGTCATTTCTTGTATAATACCGCTATACTCTGACTTACGTTGGGATTCGGCTTCTACACGTTCTGTTTCAGCAGAGACACGCCTAGTCTCATTTGAGGAACGAGTATCTTCTGCAGCTTTGCGGGTATCTTCATTTTGCTTTCTTTTATTTTCTTCGGATACCCGGGCTGTCTCCGCTGATTTACGTTCTGTTTCAGCGGACTTTCTTTTGTTTTCTTCTGATACTCGGGCTGTCTCCGCTGATTTACGGTCTGTTTCAGCAGATACGCGTTCAGATTCGACAGTAACGCGATTATCTTCGGCTGTCACACGTGCAGTTTCATTCGTTTCTCTCGTGGATTCGGCTTCTTTTCGTTCATCTTCGGCTGTTACGCGATCTGTTTCAGCTGTAGAACGTGTTGTTTCAGCCGCTTTTCGTTTGTCTTCTTCCTTCACACGTTCCGATTCTGCAGAAGAACGTCCTGTTTCAGCGGTCTTACGTGCATCTTCATTACTTTTACGTGTTTGTTCATCTGACACTCGTTTATTTTCTGTTTCAACGCGGCTAAGTTCTGCAGATACACGTTGCCCTTCAGCGGTCGCACGAGCTGCTTCCTCTGCTTTACGGGTATTCTCATTTATGATACGTACTGATTCTGCAGCTGACCGGGCTTGTTCTTCATTTGAACGATTTCTTTCAGCATCGATACGAGTAGCTTCATTGCGTTGTCGAGTATCTTCATTCGCTTCTATTTGGGTTCGGGAATCATCGGCCGTCTTTGCTGCGTCATTGGCCTTCTTTGTTGCTGCAACTACGTCATCATAGGCTTTCTTTATGAATTCAAGACTAACTTTTACACTTGTTTGTACGCCATTCACCATTTTAACGCCAATAGTGTACAATCCTACCATGCTATCAGCAAGCGTTAATTCGCTGATTTTTTTCTTTTTAATTGGCATAATTTTTTAAGTCAATATAAAATATTCCATCTTCTGTTATGATAAATTCTCCTGCTTCGGATGCAAGCAGGAAGTCTGTTTCTCCAATCCGGAAACTAGTAAATACAAGTTTCAAGGTAAATTCCCACCATACCCCATTATTAAGAAGAAAATTGTTTGTCTGGCAACTCTTATAATAGCAAGGATAGCTTTCACTCCACTCATCACAATAAAATATACGTTCCGCATCGGAATACTCATATCCTTCATTATCTGTCTTAGCAGACAGTTTTGTGAGATCATAGAGTAGGGCATCGCGATTACGCCAGAACGTTTCAATCGTCCCGGCCCGCATCAGGCATTTGAGAGATACTTCTTTGGTTTGGAATTTCACAACTTCACCGTCATAGATTGCTCCATCTTGACGTTTGAAATTCTGTAATAGGTTCTTTTTTACCGTCGGAGCCTTTAGTATTTCAGCATTGCTACCTTGCAATACGACTACGCCATAATCGGATAAGTCTTTGTTATCAATCTCGTAACCTTTAGGCATTGGAAGCTCATTTACGGGCTCCTGGTATTCGTAATCGACTTCTCGGGGGAAGTCGTTACTAAAAATAAATTTAGCAACTTCAAGGCTCGGATTAATAACATAGTTGCTTTGGGAAGACAGACGTAACTTATAACTCCTGCCGATTAAGGGAAAGTAAAATTCATGATAACTCAAGTCAGAAAGTATATCAATCAGTCCACCAATACCCAAACTGCCTATATATGCAAACTCAATGCTTACTTCAGCTGTATTAAGAGTTGGTGTAGTCAGATCAAACTCCTTCCCGTCTTCTTCCGGCCAGTCGTTTTTGTCCGGCTCTTTCATAGCTGGAAATGCTACAAGATTATTGTAACTTCCCCTTGTAACACATATACCCAATCTGGTATAAGCATCTGTTCTGTCTATTAGTAATTGCCCTTTCATCGCTTAAGTGTTATCCCTTTAGTGTTAAGTGAATCAATTCCTAATTTCATAGAATACATGAATTGTCTAATGTCAACAAGATTTGCTGTATACCCTTCAATGTTAGAAAGATGGGCTACGATTATATCATGTCCTCTAACCATGTCGCTCATGTTCTTGTCCATGCTGGTAAGGAATGATAGTTTTTCGGCAATCTTCGCTGTATCCGACTGGATCACTTTCACACCACTGTTGATTTCGTAGGTATGTCCCTGAATGACTGTAAAGCGTCCGTTAAGTTCATCAACAGAATCTTGTGAAGCCGTTGCAACACCCTTCTTTGAAGCTTCACGTGATGATTCAGAACCAGAGCTACCTACTATTTTCTCCCAAGCTTCGCGGTCTGATAATGCACCGTTTACAATGTTATCCCATTTCGTTTTTAAATCATTGACATCATCTGTTGTTATACCTCCTTCCTTATCATTTGCCTTGGCAAAATCCTTATACCAGTTTTCTAACTCTGTTTCATAGTTTTTGGCAAACATTGAAGTAAAAATCGCTTTTCTCATGTATTCTTCGAAATTATCAGCAAAGTCCTGAGAAGAAGCATCCATATCCATAAGAGTATTTACAAAACTATCAAATAGGCTATCAAAAGAAGTCTGGGTTAGTTGTTCATTGATAGATTTAATGATTTCATTTTCGGTATCCCCATACTCAATAATATCATCCAAATACCCCCTGAAATCACCATCCATTTTTGACCATAACCCAGAATAATTGGTTTTTATCCATTCCAACTGTTCTGCTGACATATCAAGCATACTCCACATGCTACTGAAGTCAACACCGCCAAGGGATTTAGATATATCGCCAGCCACATCTTTCCAGTTAGTACCGTTGTAATCATAAGAACCTTTCCACATTCGATAATTCATAGAATGACTACCAGAACTTGCACCTGCATCCAAGCGCGAACTAGCTAGTTCCCTTGTTATTTTCCTCTCGGAATTTAATAAGTCCAATGCCTCTTGTCCGGCTTTTGTCGCTTCTATTCCGTAAGATTCTTTTATATATGCCTTTTTCTTATCTAGTAGCTGATCCCAGACATCTATCAAAGTGTCATACTGCTCAACAAGTTCGTTGTAGTCGTCATAATCAGCACTTTTCATGAAACTCATATCTAGTCCAGTTATGGATTCTGTGTCCCTCGCGAAAGCGTCGGTTACAGTACTTGATATGTTTTCGATAATATCCATACCATATTGAAAAGTACCCACTTCACCTGCAGCATCTATAATAGATAAGATAGCCGAAATGATTCCACCTATTTTGGTTCCTGAAGAGCTTAGGGCATCAACAAGGGCTCCAACTGTATTTCCAATATCAGACAAACTAACATTCTCTTTTCCGAGTTGCACGATGGCATTGGAGACAGCAGTAATATTACTGATTGCCTTGTCTTTAGACTTTTCTACATTTGCCTGTGCATTAGCTTGATTTTGTTCTGCTGCGTTCTTTTTCTTCTTCGCTTTCTCTATAGCAACTTCATCGCCTGATTTCAATGCCTTTTCCAACTCCTCCTGTGCCTCTTTTACTTTATATACAGTGCCTTCATATTCAGTAAGAGAGTCCGTCAATCCTCCAAAGAAACCACCTTTATCAACCAATGCTGTATTTATGTTATTCAAAGCTTCTTCTATCACTTTGATCTGTTCCGGGGTGGAGGTTTTGAACTCAGGAGACCTTTTAAATTCTTGCAACTGTTTCTTTACCTGCTGTAATTGTTTCTTGGTAACTTTACTCATATCACCAAAGACAACTTCCCAATTGATGTTTTGCTTTAACTTATCAAGGTTAAGGTTCGCTAATGCTTCATCCCATTCTTTTTGCAAGGTAGCAATTAGGGCGTTCTTTTCATCGCCAGATTTATTTTTATCATTTTGGACTTCTTTTATTTTCTGCTGATATTCCTTAGCCAAAGCAAGGCGTTTCTGTTCCCAAGTACCGTATGTTTGATAATATTCGTTCCACGCACTTTGAGCTGCTTTCAGTCTCTCGCTTTCTTCTTTTTGTGTCTCTTTCATGACATCGGAAATGCTCTTATCTTTCTTATCTTCAGCTTGTGTATAGGCAATAGAAATTTCTTGGCTCTGCTTTTCGGTTAACTTACCACCTTGTGCCTTACTCCATTCCTCTTCCTTCTTTTTTATGGCAGCTATCTCATTCTTGTAGTCTAATTCGATCTGGGCTATCTTTTTCTTTGAACCTTCCTCCATCAAATCAATTTCTGATTTCTGATTATTTCTTTGGAGGGTGAGAAGTTCTTCATTGCGTTTTTCTTGCTCTTTGCGAAGGGTGTCGGCTTCTTTTTTTGCTTTTGCGGCGGATGATTCTTCTTTTTTGTCGGATGAAGTAGAGCCTCCTTTTCTTTCATAAGTAGCTTTTGCAGTATCACGTAAGCCCTTAAGCCTTTTCAATTCTTTATCTCTATCAGCATCGGACATTATTTCTTTAGATTTCAGAAAATCATTATATGCTTTATCAGCATCTTCATACGTTTTTTTGTATGAGGATAACCATTCTGAAACTGCTTTCTTTTCTGCTTTCGCTGCCTCTTCTTTTGTCTTTTTTGCAGCTTTTGCAGCGTCTATCATCGTTTTGATACTATTAACATCATAAATAGCTTCACCAGACAAAGAGCCTTTTATATCAATCGGTAAACGGAGTTTTACTTTTCCATTCTCTCCTTTCCCTTTTATTCGCTTCTCTAATTCGGAAATGTAGTGGTCGAACTCGTTTATATCAATATTTTTAAGATTAGAAATAAATTGTTCGGAAATTTCCTTTCCATTTTCCTGCAATAAGACATCGCGATCCGCTCGTAACTCTTTTAATTTCTTAACATATCCATCAACACCTTGTTGGCCAGATAATGTTTTTAATAGATTCTCATAATACTTGATTTCCTCCTCAATATTAGAAAGCTCTTTTGCTTTCTTCTCGCCCGCACGTTTTGCATCTTCTTCCGCAATTTCACGTTTTAGTTTAAGAATATCCGCAAGTTTTATAGTTTCAATGTCGTATTTTTTAAATATTTGGGGATATTCTTTGCGAAGTTCTGCCAAACTCTGTCCACGTTGTAAGTCAGCTAAAGCAATGTCACGGGAGCTTTCTACGAGTGAATCAATCTTCTGTTTATGTTCCTGCTCCTGCTTGGCAGCTTCTTCCTGTTTCTTATTGAAACGTTTTTGAGCCTTTTCCGCCTCTGTTGTAGAATCATGTAAAGCCCACATAGCAGTTGCCGCCCCCACTAGGAGCGTTGCTGCTAACACGTAAGGATTGGCCTTCATTGCAGCATTTAAGGCTAATTGAGCTACAGTCTGCGCTTTAGTTGCAATAGTTTGTATTCCCTTTGCTGTCGCATCAGCCCGTGCAGCTACTGCCCAGCCACGAGTTAGTGCAATGTTTGTGATAAGTGCAGTTTTATACACCCCATAGGTGGCAATCATTCCTACAAGCACTTTGCCTATAGTTTCATAGTTTTCTATTAGGGAAGTAGTCAATTGAATACCAGACATAATAATACCTTCCGACTTTTGCCCCATCTCATTGAAAGCATTATCCATAGCATCTTGCATCATTGAAAGCTGACCGTTGATAGTCTTAGAGGCGTTTTCGGACATTCCAAAGAACTTGCCACCGGCAGAAGTAGCATCAATAAACGCCTGTTGTACCATTTCAGCGGAGATAGCCCCCTTGGACATTTCATCTTTCAATATAGCAATAGATTTTCCTGTCTTTTCGGAAATGGTTTGCAGTGGATTAAATCCGGCATTGATCATTTGGTTAAGGTCTTGTCCCATCAGCTTGCCAGCAGCGGACATTTGGGAGAAAGCTAAGGTAAGAGAATTGAACTTATTGGATTCCCCCATGGAAATATCACTAATAGCTTTCAAGTACTTGATAGTGTCCTCTGCTTGAATATTGAAACCCAGCATCATTTTTTCAGCACCTACCATATCAGTCAAAGTAAGAGGCGATATTTTTGCCAATTCTTTAATTTGGGGGATGATTTGACTAGCAACATCTTTTCCAACCATTGTTTCAATTGCTGTCTGCATAGACTGAAACTCACCACGCACTCGGATTATTTCAGAGCCTAATTTCTTCAGAGCTGCAACGCCTCCAATAACACCTAACAATTTCCCGAAAGACAGAGACATCTTTTCATTTGCGTTTACCACTGTTTCTGTTTCTTTCTGATATAGCTTTTGTTCGTCTTTTAATTTACGCACTGACAAACGGGCTTGCGCTTGTTGAGTTTGAAGTTCGAACAATGCGCTCTTTTCCTCCTGTAATGCACTTTTTGCACCTTTAAAATCAGCAAACAAAGCATTTTTCTTAGTTGTGCCTTCTCCTGCTTTTTTATATGCTTCGCCAAGTGTCCGAACATCATGTTCAATATCCTTTATCAAAACCTTCTGTTTGATGATTTTTTCAGTTAAGGTATTGACAGCCTGTGCCCCCTCATAAACCTGTTCTTTCAAGACATTACCAATATTGACATTGCCTGAAACATCGCTAAAAGTAGAGCCTAACTTGCCATTGCCAACACTCGCAATTCTCTGGTTTAATCGCTCAATATGCTTTTCAAGTCCATCAATTTGCCTTTGAAATGATGAAATACCCTGCACTTCATTAGGGAAGTTCTTCATTATTTGTTGCACACGTTCAAGACTTTTCAACGAAATCTTTTCAAATGCTGCATCAATCCTCCGCCCTTGAGTTTCAGCCGAATTTCCAAGTTCTACAAAAGCCTTTTGAGACTCACGAATTTTTCGCATTACTTCTTCATTGTTGTATGTCGCATCGAAATGTAAGTTTCCCATATACTCTATTTTATTAATCAAAAATCAACGACCTTTCAAACTTGTTTCAATACAAAGACTTCAACGAAAGATTCGAGATAAAAGTAGACAAATGTGATGTAAAAAGAACTTTTCAAATAGTTTGATACGCAACAAGACAAAGATTGTTGTGAAATAATTGGAAGTAATTAGATTTCTTGGTAGTTTTGCAAGAAAAGAAGTAAGAACATGAATAAAATAACATTTCTATTACTATGTATTGCTCTGCTATGGGGTTGCTCTACAAATCATAATATTGACTCTGCTATAAAAGATATATACGGTTCAAATGTGCCATCCAAAGAAGAGGATGGGGCTTATATTTATGTCTTAAACTATCTTGAAAAAGAAAATAAACAAGACGCAGATTTAGCAAAACTAAAGGATAAAATAGATAAATACACAAATTCTTTATCCGAGAATGTAGGAAACGATGTTTCTTCTAAATCAGATGCTAATACATCTGCAACATGTAAAGACGATTGTTTAAGTGACTTCTATAAATGGGAAACTCCATCTATTCGTGTTGTGCTTATTTCACGCAAGTGTATAGACAATAACGGTAGAGACATTACAATTATAATAACCAATAAAGGGTGATTCACTCACCCCTTACACTTAAAAGCATCTGTGCTGATACAAATTAACTACTTATCTTTAACTTTGAAAGTTATTAAATCAAATAGTGCAATTCCTAAATCATATATTACTTCAAGATAATATATAAATGCAGCGATTACAAAAGAGTCAGAAACAATATTTATCACTGATTCTTCAATGATATTTTTATTCTTAAGAAAGGCGCATAAAGTTTGAATTACGAACAAGCATACCAAAACAACTATTTGCATAATTAATCCATGCTTCAATTCATTAAAAGTTGCCGTAGAATGAATATCCATCTTTTCTTTTATCCTGTTTATTTCTGAAATAATAAGGGTACTTGTAGGTATGTTAATTGCTAGAATTGTGGTAAGTAATGATATAATATTTGAAGAGAATCCTTTTATAAACTCTCTATCACCATTATTTGCCAAATAACTCAATAATGATGCGATTGCTAAGTATGCTATTATTTTTATAGCTCTATTCATCAAACTATACTCTTTAAAATGTCTTTTATATCATTTGGATTTCCTATTATTTGTAGTTCATCCAATTCTATTTCCTTAGTAGTATGACCTGTTCTTATTTTCCTCCTAAACCCTTTGAGTCCAATAGCAACTTCTGATCCACAATCAGCTGCACCATTATTCAACTCTTGAATATCCTTATCGTTTTCATCGATATATAGAGTTTTATCTTTTTCAGCTTCAAATTCAAGCGTAGTTGTAGAACTCCTTGTTCGTGCACTTGCATTTTTCAGCATTTCAGGAATCAACGACCTTACTCTAGGTAAATTAGGATAATCAAATTTAAACTTAATACTTGTGATTTGATCTGAATTCGCATTTACAATATCCCAAAACTCACTTCTACTATACTCCCTTCTAATAGAGATTTGCAGAAAAGCATCCTGTAATACTTGTCGCACAGAATTTGCAATAATACTAGCAACAACATTAGTGTCTGAAAAAGCTAATAAATCTTGCTGAATAGCCATTCGTTGTACTTCTCTATCATTATGTATAATTACATAAGCACTTGGCTCATTCAATTCTTCACTCACTTGAAAAGACTTTTCTATGATAATTTTTCTTGGATTAGATATCTGAAAAATAAAAAAATCATTTGTCTTAACTATGAAGTGAACGTTATGCTTTTTATTTCTGTATGCAAAGATAACATCTTTCAAAGCTTCAGCAAATATAATATTCTTTTTCTCCATTGCTTTTTTAGCCTCCAAGTCAGGATCGCAAAATAAGGTACGTTCTTGATATATTGGTTTAAATTGGTATGTGTAAATATTGAAAATCATAGTACTTGATTTATATCATTATTTAATCGCGTTTCTTGAAATGTTTATACAATCACAAATAAACACACAATTATGAAGAAAATCAAGTTTTTACTATTTTTTTCTTTGATTCAAGCAACATTTTCTCAAAATACACCCAAATAGAACATGCGCACGTCGTTAGATTGACGTGCGCATGTTGTTTAATTTCTACTGTTAAAAAGCTTATGTAAAATATCCATATCTTTGAAGTTTCCTTCAAGTAAGCATGATATATCCTTTCCTATGGAAATTAATTCAGCCTTATTATCTTTTAAATTATCAAGTGCCCAAATCTTTTCTATAATTAACTGGATGTTCTAAAGATGATAAAGAAGCAGTGATAGAAGGTATTTTTATTGGAGAAGTTAAAGCAATTGAAGACTGCACTAATCAGTTCAAATTCTCATAACATAATAAAAGTAATTAAAGCCGGATTTCTCCGGCTTTTACTTTACCTACCATAGTTCTACAAAGTCACCACGATGGTCGAATTGGAGAAAATTGTGGCTGAAATCAAAGAAAAGAAGGAAAATAGTTGATTAGTTAAATATTGTTTCTACATTTGTGTATTGTTTAATATTTAAAACACACGATTATGGAAAATTTTCTGTCCTCACTAGGGTTTGATGTAATCACAACAATAGTATCTGCATTTATTATATTTTTATGTCGTAATTTTATTATGATTACCCTAAGTTATATTATCAATTTGTTTTCTACCGATGATGTTAATATAAATGGAGTATGGTATGGACGACCTATTGGAGATGATTACGAGGACCCTAATTACGAGGAGAAGATAATAATTCATCGAGTAGGTAAGAATGTTATTGGAACAGTAGAAACGATAAATGGCATTTTTAAAAATAGAAAGTATTACTTTAAAGGCAAATTTTGCAATTTAACTTTTGTAGTCTGGTATAAATCAAAAGATAATAAAAACATGGAGATGGGAAACTACTCTCTTTGCTTCTTAAATTGTGGTAGTGAAATGGAGGGATATGTTACATATTATCGGGATGATAAAAAGGAGATGAAAGCGGCAAAATATATATTGAAGCGCAAAGATTAGATTCTAATATTTAGTGAATATTTCATTTAACATAATGCAATTTAACGCAGTAGTGGGATCTATCCGTATAGGAGACAATACTCATGTAGTGAATAGTAAGGAGGATATTAAGAAACTGGCTGAGAATTTATAAACTAATAAAAATAGGAGGTGATATTATGATTAATGCACGTGAATTGCAAATCGGAAACCACATTGTGTCAAACGGTATTAATTATACCGTATTAGGAATAATACAAAACGTAGGAATGCCTACAGTAATTAATGTTTGTGATGAACATAATCGCATTTTAGATTTAAATGAAGAAGAGTGTGAACCCAAATCAATAACACCCAGTATTCTGACTGAATTTGGTTTTGTTCCACTCAACTCTTATCCAGATATCTTAAAACTTAAAATTACTGACTTGATGAGTTTGTATGCTATAAAAATAGAGGAAGAAGAAAATATTCATATTGTAATTTCAGCTCCCGTACAATATGGAGATGATATTGTATTTCAAGCCGCAAAGGAAAATACATGCATCAACTCCTTACATAAATTAGAAAATTTATACAATCTTTTAAGATAAAAGCAGAACAGTCGGACTAACCATCCGGCTTTCCCTTTTAATCACCAAACGCCCCATACAGTCGCCAAACAGAGTATAGGGTATTCAATAAAAACACTAACACTATGAAATTATATAAATATAGAGCTGATATATATAGAGATTTGTTGACTCTTGTCAATAATCAAATATATGCGCCAACCGCACAAAATCTTAATGACCCAGCTGAGACCATAGTTAATGACAGTAAGATGTATGAAGTTTTTAACCTCATAGAGAAAAGTGGACTTCCTATAAATATAGCAAAAGATAATTATGCAAAGATAATAGCACAAGCTAGAACTAAATTGGGAATATTCTCTTTAAGCAAAACAGTCTTTAATGAATTATTATGGGCATATTATACTAATGGACATAAAGGTTTTTGTATTGAATATGATTTTGAACAGCTACAAAAGTCTTTATCAAATAGACAATTGCACGGTATTTTCAATGTTCAATATAAAAATGATACTCCAGAATTTTCAATGAATAGTATAACTTACAATTTAGTAGATGATACACAATTTATAAAATGCTTAATCGCTACTAAATCAATGGCATGGGAACGCGAAGAAGAAATTAGAATAACTTTATATTCCTCTGGCTTATTGGGAATATCACCCGAATCCGTCACTGGGATATATTTTGGTCTTCGAATGGCTGAATCCGACAAAGAACTGGTAAAAAACTCTTTGAAAGGTCGAAATATAAAGTATTATCAAATGAAGCTAAAGCTTAATAGCTATCTATTAGAAGCTGAATTAATTAAATAGAGTACTAAAATTAAGATGGAGGGATAAAAGGGTATGGCAAAGAGAGGTGAATTCAAAAAACAAACCAAACTAGCAGAAAAGGCATATAAAGCATTTAAAGCTTTAGATGATAAAAGTTACAAGCAACGAATTCAAACTTTAGTTAGCGTACATGAATATGGCTTTGCTATCTTAATATTATGGTCTAGAATTGAAATTACCTTAAAACTATTAAGATATTATGATAAAATAGAAGAATATCCAGATAAGCTGGATTTCATATCTAGAAAATGGAAAATATTGAACAATGTTTATATGAGTAACTCTAACTTTTATGATTTAATTATTCAAAATCAGTCAAAATCTCTTTGGAAAACTAGAGATAGAATAGCACATGCAGCTATTAACATATCAAAGGAAGATTATGATAAATATAAACCGGCTGCTGATTATTTTTTATTAAGTATTTCTCAGTCTTTACAACCAATAAATGAATATAAAGCAAAATTGAAAAGAAAAAGGGTAAAATAAGAATTCTATTAATTAACCACCAAACGCCCCATCCCGTTGCCAAACGGAGGATGGAGCGTTAAAATATAAGTATACATTTTGTTTTCTTGGAATATTGTTGGTATGTTTGCGATATTGTTTAACCTTTTAAAAAAATAAATTATGCTAACTTTAAAAGATTTGTATTTAGGATGTTCTTATCTAACATTGGACAATAAACCAGTGATATGTAAACTAATATCGTTTACGGATGAATGTAATATTGAGATACAGTATGGAAATGAAAAAGATGTAATAACGATTTGGGATATAAAAGGAGCTGAACCAACTGATCGTTTTTTTGATTCAAGATGCGATGAACACGAAAGTTTAGGAAATGACATAATTTGGAAATTTAACAAGAGAGAAAATCCATTTACTATATATAGAAGAAATGGAGGTCTCTACTACTCTAATGGCATAATAGAGAAAAGAAATGCAAGTCCTATGCCATTTAACTACATACATGAATTACAAACAGGGCATCAAAGTTTTTACTCTGAAATAATAAATTTCAATATTTAAGAACAAGCCGGACTAACCATCCGGCTTTTTCTTATTTATCACCATTCCCCTCAAGACGCACAATCAAACACCCGTGAATAATTCCTCTTTTGGTACTGGTTCCTTAAATAAATCAGCAGATTCTCATAAGAAGAAATAAACCCTTCATTGATTAAATCGGCTACTTTCTTCTCCAGCTGATAAAGTTCACGCTGCTTTAATTCATTTCCATGCTTATTTCTCAATAGCTTCTCATGGCTATTGAAAATAACCCAGTTCAATGCCTCTCCTACCTTTTGCATAGCTTTAGGCATGAAGTCTTTAGGGACTATCTTCATAATTGCTGAACTGAGTTCTTTGTAAGCGTCTCTGGCATCGTTACGGTAGCGTATCATTTCGTCATAGACGAAGCGCAATACTTTAACTTCAAATGTGCGGGTTTATCCACATAGCAAACTTTATAAAAAGTAGTGGATTCATCCAAACTTTATCAGGTGTTTTTCCCTCTTTTGAATTTCGACCCTTCACTTTTATAAGTAGTTGATTTTCACCAATGAGCAAATTTGCTCTTTGGCTTTCGTCCTTTGCAAGAGCTATTAGAAACTCTTTTGTCGTGTCCATCTCTAAAAACTTACTCATTTGCCTTCTTGGATTATCGGCTACATTATTCCATTGACGAAGCAATTCACTTCCGTCAAAATACCCATCACTTGTTCGCTGTATCACTGAAAAATTATCAATGTAGCGAACCATTTCTTGATTTGTTTTCATACTTTTGTACTCAAGATTTAGAAATTGAACCTCACCAAAGGATGCTCCTAACTTCATCCAATGACGGGGTTTATACTATTCAGCCGTTAGGATAGCTGAGTTATTTCAATATTCTACTATTCACTAAGCATTCTCCGAATCAACTCCTTATTCTTCGGGTCATCGGCATTAACAACCTCGCTATCATCGAAGATATTCAGTTTCTTTCGTTCATCCTCACTCAAATAGACAGTAGTGATGGCATCAGCCATGAGCATCTTTAAATTAGCGTAACTGATTCCCCATAAAATATAATCCATAGTCCATCCGTAACGCTGACAGGCAAAGTCTATCAAAGTCCCATAAGTACTATTGCCTCCAAAGGTTACGCTACTATTATCTTTCTTAACTGCGGCTATTCTGTTACGCTCTAAGCGTTCTTTATCTATCCCGAAGTGCTTGATAAACTCTTCTGTATTATCTCCGGATAGAACGATTGTAAACATGGTAGCAAGCTCTTCTACTTCCAATTCAGAAAACTCTTTTGTCCGCGCCTCTATCTTAACACTATCAAAGACATCCTCCTTCCGGTTGAACGTAAAGTTAGACAGTATTCGGCAAACAACCTCTTTCTTTTCAGTACATAATCGAATGGCTTCCAAATATGGATTAGTAGATACCAATCTAGCATCAGCTTCCAAACTCTTGAACAATCCTGCAAGGTGATAAGTCATCCCCAACGTAGGGGGATATAAATAAAATTGCTGACTACCAATATTGAAACCAATAGGTCTCTCAATGATGGTATCAGCAATGTTCATTTCAAGCAATTCTTTATCTTTCATAATGCTGAATAATTAAAGAGTGCTTTCAACAGCACTCTTTAAAAAACAATATTCTCAACCCTCTGGAGCAGTAGGTGCTGTATATGGTTTTACTTGATTACCCTTAGCTGGTTTCAAGACATCAGCCGTATACTTCCACTTCTTACCTTCAGCCGTGTCAAATGTATCTTCTACTGACACAGTAGAGCGTTCAATCAAGAACCCCTCACATTCAGGATTCTCCGGTGTCAAACGGAAAGCATACTCATCTGCGACTACCCCATCTTCGTCTTCAATAGGCTTAGTACGTCCTTTAGCAGCACGAATTTCGAACTCAAACGTATAAGTGTTCTTTGCATACTTAACAGCTTCATTCTCACCGCCTTCGACTTTAGCTTCTTTCTTCTCACCTTTGGTAGGTGTCAACTTTGTAGAGTTTTCTACCGGATCATACGGTAACTTAGTCCATGTCGTTGGTGCAGCGCCATCAGCACCGCACTTACCGAATTCAATTGAGGGTTTACCCCATGATAATTGTGCCATAATCTTTTATTCGTTAGATATTTGAATTAATAATTTATTATTGATGAAGTGCTCGTCTTTACCGCTCACTTCTAATACACGCTGTTTGGAGCCTTTGGAATCAACCCGAAAGCCAGCACCTCGGCAATTAAACAGAAGTTCATAAGACATCTTGCAAAGCTCGCGCAATCGGATGGTATTCTCTTCTGCCTGACCATCCCGGATATAATCAGGAACATATATATTCACGTTAACAAAAGCCTTTTGCATCTGACCACTACCGTTGTCGAGAATGGAAATGACAATATCCTCTTTATCAGAGCTGGTAGGGCGTTTTGTTTTCTTCAACTTCCCGGTAACAGCTTTTTCTAAAGAAGAGCCTTTTATAACCACATAAATTGCGTCCTTTATTTCTATATCCGATTTCATTTCGCAACTTGATTTCTAAGTTTCTCCATCACATTGTAAAATTCTGCATGTGCTAATAGTTCAGCAGATGCAAGAACAGATTTATTGTCTCTGGCTTCTACAAGTTCGGCATAGTTCATTCCAGCAACAACGATAAGAGCATAACCGTTTGAATACTTCTTCGCACGTTCCTCAGCTAAAACCTTTCCCGCCCTTGAACCTTCCGAGCCATGAAGTACAGTTCCAAAATCAGAGCTTTTAACAATACGACCATGAGCGACAACCACATAACCTACAGAACTTCTTAGATTACCAGTTTGATTGAACCAGCTTTCTTCTTGTGCTCTATCTCTAGCTTCAGCGACACACATATCGCCCAAATTTGAGAGAGCCTGAATAGCTATTTTATCTACCCGTTCAGTTTCTGCTTTAATCAAAGCGTCAATTTCACTCATTGATGTAGTCATTCTTATAGCCATAACTTTGCATTTAGTTGCCCTCTGTGGAATCCTTGAACCTGCTTTTCAGCTACAACAGCCCCATTATTCAGAAGTCGGATAATATCGCCACATTTGAACTCTCTACAGTCCTGATTCAAATAGACTACATACTGATACACATAAGTCTTCCCATCTTCGAAGGCTATTGTATTGGCTTTCCCGTTCGGTTCATATCGGCAGAGAATGCTACCTTCAAATGAAGATGTACCGGGATGATAATCACCGTTATTATCTTCATAACCTCCAGTGTTTACTTGGTATTGCAATATATGAGGTCTGAACTGTATCATAAATAATTTGCTATATCAAGTACTTTAATCCTATTCCCTAACGCATTGGGTAAATCATACTCACGGCATAATACTGTATAGTAATCCTTAATTCCCTGGATATTCCAAGACATAGAGAAACCACTTTCGCTGATTGAAGTGGCACGGAGTAGGAGAGAGGGGATGAACTTTGCGATAGCCACCGACACCCGCATGCGGTTATCCTCATTCATTTCATCTTCTCCGCTTATCTTCGAGTTCAGACACATATCCAAAAGGTCAGCCTCCGACAAGCTAATGCCGAAGGTTTGGAACTTTTGTTTTATGTAGTCTCTTGCTTTCATGTTAATATGGTGTAATCAGTCGGCAATGTGTGCAATACTTCGACCTGTATAGGTATCGGAACGGACATTTAGGTACTACGATTGGTTTGTTCTCAATGGTTATAATTTCAATACCGCATAGAGGTGGAGCGATATTTATCGCAAGAACGTTCATCGGAGCAATAGAAATGACACCAGCTTGAACAGTAGGCGTATCAACAAAGCTAATAAGCGTATCTACAGACTTAGACGGGATTGATTCACTGAAACTGGACGCTTGCACACCTAGAGATGTAAACAGCATCATAAACGAGCAAAACAGAAAACAAATAAACTTTTTCATCTTTTCTTGATTTATAAATTATACATTTGGCAGGGTGTAGTCTCTCACACCCTGACCTTTTACTCAATACCAAGAGCAATTTTTAGTTTGGCATTTGCTTCTTCGTCAAGTTCGGCAACCTTATCAAGAAGAGTTTTCTCCCCCATGTTTCCAGTCACTTGAACACCGATACCCTTCAACGCATCAACCAAAACCTTTTTCTCAAATTCCTTTTCAAAGAGGGAGATTTTAACCTCTTTCTTTTCTTCGGGAACTTCGACTCGTTCAGCGAGTTTGCGACTCTCCAAGTCCTGTACACGGGCTTCATCCTTGATGTCAAAGGAATCTCCACGGTTATATAACCGATGAGTGAACTTATCGCGGAAAACACTAGTCACTATTACTTTCATGCCTGTACAGTTTTAGAGTCCATACAATAAATTCTATCAACATTGTCGATTACAGGAACTACCATAGCCTGAGAAGAAGTAAATTCCTGAAGAGGATCGTTCTTCGCATACTTAGACAATAAAATGAAGTCATCAGCTTCCTGATAGACTACCCCGGCAACCGGTCTTGTCTTTTCTGCAAGTGTTGTCCATACCAAAGAGCCTAACTTTTCATCACAAGTAAATACGGCCGTACCATCCTTCCAGGGTTTGTGAGACTGGCGTACGCCATTAATCTCAGTTTTGATCTTGCGGTTAATACGATGGAGGGTAATACTAAACTTCTTCTTTAAAGTTTCAGTGGCAGAATCCAAGTCCAACGCCGGAACAGAGGTGCCGACAAACTTATTGATAAAGGCCCATTGTTCTCTAGCCTGCTGATTGGTATAGAAAGCATTCAGCCAAGTATCATCAGCCCAAATGTCAGTAATGGTATTGCTGTCTTCGTCTGCCTTATCCATTACACGTTTGATGTCATCCATCACCTTGGCATCCGCACCACTCCATAAAGTGGCTACGCCAAACTGATTTTCATCCTTATACCCATAAGATAACCTAATCCCGGTTCCGTTATTTCTCGTTGATAGAGCAACACCAGTAGAAAGGCCGGACAAGAACATATCTTCAATACGCTCCCAAACACCTTCAAGACATCGTGGGGTATCAGCAAAGATTTTATTGATAATAAGATTCACTGAAAGTCCCTGTGCAATCATATTATCAATATCCTTCATCTGCTTTTCAGTCAGGTAAAGTTTCATTCCCAACTTGGGAATATCACCTGTGGCAGTGGAAAGAGAATCACGCTTTTTCAGCGGAAGTTCTGAATCCAAAGATACAACATCGGCAGCCACACGGCTGTAATCAGCTAATATGCTGGCCCACTTCCCATCAGCAGAGAAATCCGGAGTAAGCAAATCCTTATACATATAAGTCTGCCTAGTCTTGTTTCTCTCATTTATCTTCTCAACAATAGATAACACCAACTGAGGAAAGAACTTTTGAGCGTACTCGAAATAAAATGATTTTTCCATTATGCTTCTTCATCTTTTCTAAATTCAACCAAAGGCAACGCTGCTTTCAACGCATCCAAGATAGCATCGTAAGGATACGGAGCTGCTGCCGGATTTACTCTACCTCTTGTCATGATTGCAGCAAAAGGCTTTGCGGTACGGATAGTGCCTTTAATAATACCTGCATAGGAATATCCATCAGGAAGTGCCGCAAATGCAGTTCCTTCTGCATTAAGAGGCATAGGTTTGTATGTCCCAGCGCCATCAGTAATAGCAGGAACACCAGCCTTAATTACCTTCAATGGATAACCGGTCACATCCAAAGAACGCCCGCCGTCAATACCGTCAAGGTATTTAGCAATAACGATGTTATCATTTCCTGTGATAATCTCGTTCGGTTCATTGTTTAGATTTACTTTTGTCATCTTTCAATTTTTAATGGATTAAAGAATTTGCAATGTCTGAAATCTGTTCCTTAGACGGTTTCCCATCATCAAGAACGTGTCCCAGTCTATTGCTTGGTAAATTTGCCGTCTTTAGGTTTGTTGCGACTGTAGTAAGATGTGAGTTGATTGCTGCTTCATCCGCTTCAGCAGAAATAGCAAACCCCTCTTTGATACGCCATTCGGGAATACCTAACTCTTTGGCTTTAGACAAAATCGTATTAGCTCTAGCGGATTCAGCATCTTTCTTTTCGAGGATATCATACTTCTCTTTCAAAGCTTTGTATGCACTTTCCCGTTCAGTGTCCTTTTTTAAGAACTCTTCAAATCTCTTCTCCATCTCTTTCTGCCACTCCGGTTTGTCTTTATCGGCTTTCTTGGCATCTTCCTCAGCTTTCTTTCTCTCGGCTTCTGCTTTCGCTTCGTCCTCGGTCTTTTTAGCGTCAGCTAATGCCTTTTCACGTGCTGTTGTTACTCGTTTGTCAATTCCGCTTTGAAGACCTGTCAAAAAATCCTTTTGAGCGGCAACGACAGCACTAAGGTTTTCGTCAGTTACAAGTCCTATTGCTGCAAGTGCATTGGCGTGTCCCTGCAAAATTTCATCACTTAACCCAAGGGCTTTATACTCTTGTTTTAAAGCATTGAAAATCTTTTCTTTCATATTGTATAAATATTAATTTGTTAGAAGTTTAATTTGTGGAAGTAAAAATACCACCAATACAGATAATTAGTTAATATTTAGACATTCCATTCACAACAAGTTGACTATTGTTGTGAATATGGTATAAAAGTAGTGAGTAAGTGGGGGAAGGGGAGATTATTGGATGGTTAAGAATTTACTAAGAAGAGATTGTGGAGAAATAGAATAAAAAAAGGCTCTAAGTTTGCAGTCGCAAGATAAGAGAGTGGAAAATTTATCTTAATAATACCAAGCGTGGCAGATAAATTTGTTCCGAGAACTTATTGAAGCAATGTCAGTCTTAATATCTTTGTTGTATGAAGAAGAAGACTGACAGGCAGGGAGAGGAATCCAGAAAAAAGCAAGTCCTTTGAGACTATCCCGCGTTACGGTCTCTCCCCGCCAAGCTGCAAAACTCCGATAGAATATTAAGGCTACGAGCCTATTTAGAGTTTAGAGTAAAAAACAGCTTTTTATCAGTCTTGAAAAAAAGATATGTAAAGATATGAAGAAACTATTTATCGGCATAGATTTTGCCAAAGAGAAATTCGATGCAGCCATCATCGAGGCTTGTGGACTCAAAGAGTTTGGTAATCGGGAATACGGCACGTTCACAAACGACAAAAAGGGCTATCGACAGTTCTTCAAATGGGTCAAAACGAATGCGGACAAGTCCGTGGAGAACGAGTGGTTATTCTGTGGCGAGGACACCGGATCATGTAGTCTGGGACTGAGCAAATGGCTGTATGGCAAAGGCCTTGACATATGGATTGAGAATGCCTATTCCATCAAGCATAGTAGCGGAATCCAACGTGTCAAGAGTGACAAGGCCGACTCATCCATGATCGCAGAGTACGCCTGGAGACATCAAGACAAGGCAGTCCTGTTTGAGCCGCTTAGCGAATCGCTGTCACAACTTCGTGAGGTGTTTCTTTACCGGCATAAATTGGTACAGCAACATATTGCCATGGATGTTAGAAAGCAAGACAAGGAAGCCGCCGAACCCTCGAAGGCTATCAGTTTTATCAAGCGCAAAAGCAAGCATTTAATGTCTGAGATTGATAATGCCATCAAGGAATGCGACCTGA
>OGGH01000495.1_pt1 | contig 38049 bp, 27 predicted proteins | sample 1571161 | NCBI WGS metagenome assembly OGGH01 (sample SAMEA2582053, study PRJEB24529) | metagenome | biome: Human gut stool | place: China | collected 2011 | reverse complement strand
CAGATGGCGGAAAAGACATCGCCAGACGCGCCGCCGAATTGTGCGGTGGTGCCTTTACTTTCCCTTTGCCTTCTTCCACATCAAGTACGCCAGCTTCGGACTGACCATCGCAATCAGCCCCTTGCGGCGCTCATTCTGCGTCGGCATCTTCAGCACCCAGCGCCAGTTCGCGCGCAAACGCTTGATGGCATCCTGCCGCAGCGCCGTGCAGTCCTGCTCGCTCGTGAAGGAGAAGTAGAACGCCCGCGTGCACGCAAAGCAGTACCGCGTCATCGACGTTTGGTGCATCAGCGGCGCAACGTCCTTCGTCATCCGGCAAACGTCCGCCCACACCGTCACGTCCGAATACTGCTTTGTCGTATATTTTTGGTGCATCGCCGAGCCTGTCCACCGCACATAGTAGTAGAGCCGGTCGATCAGGTACGCCACGCGCTTCGCCGCCAGAACTGCCTGCATGTAGAACAGCGTGTCCTCCGCGTAAGAAATCTGCTCATCAAAGCGCAGATTCTCCAGCAAATCGTGGTGATACAGCACGCCGTAGGACTGGACGTGCGCCATCTCGCCCCACTGGTCGTAGTTATCAAACGTTGCCAGCTTCGCGGGCTGATGGGGTTCGTCCGGCAGTGGCTTATCCACATCGTCCTCGTGCAGCTCGTAAGTCCAGCAGCAGGACATTTTCGTCCCTTGCGCCATCAGCGCATCGTACAGGTACTGAATGTAGTTCGGCGACACGGTGTCGTCCGGATCAACGAACGCGCCGTATTCGCCGCGCATGTTGCGCAAGCCCTCATTCCGCGCCGACGACACACCGCCGTTTTTCTTGCGGAGGATACGGAAGCGGCTATCCGCGTATTGCTGGATGACCTGCACGCTGTTATCAGTCGAGCCGTCATCCACGAAAAGGAATTCGAGATTCGGGTATGTCTGCGCCGTCAGGCTGGCAATGCACCGGGGCAGCTTGCCTGACATGTTGTAGACGGGTAGAATGATGGAAATCAGCGGCAGCATAGGTTACTCCCCACCCCGAAGTTTCTTTTTCAGCTTGCGGACGGTCATTTCCAGCAGGTACTGGAATTCCGGCGTTCTGCCGTAAACCGTCAACACGACCGCGGCGAAAATCGCGGTATAAATCAGCCCTTGGGCGATGAACCAGAGGAAATTCGTCTGCGGCATCAGCTGGAAAATCCAGTAGGACACGGCGCTGACCCCCGCGACCACCACCCAGCGGACGATGTAATCCATGAAGTAGCGGCGCAGCTTCTTCTGCCAGTCCTCCTCAATGCCGTAACGCATCAGCACATACGGCTCGAACCAAACGCACGTCAGCAGGCTGGAGATAATCGTGCCGCCGATGATGCCCGCCACGCCAAAGCGCCGCACCAGAATCAGCGATACGACAAGGTTGATGATCGCCTCCGCCAGTGCCTTGTAGCGGTCATGCCAGAACAGCCCCAGCGCCTCGCGGAACTGCAGCCCCATCTGACGGAGGCCGCTGATGAAAAACTCCGCCATGATGATGACGACGACCGTCATCGAGAAAAGGTACTCTTCGCCGAAAATCATGCGGATGAAGAAGTTAATCAGCGTCACCAGTCCGCCGGAGAGGTAGCCGTAGAGCAGGAAGGCAGCGAAATCGAGGATGCGGAAGATTTCGTAGACGCGCTTTCTGCCCTCCAGCGCGTTCAGGTTGCCGATGCTGGCGGTGAATGCGCCCGTCACATGCCCCAGCAGGTTGTTGACGTTCATCAAAACGAGCTTGTAGTTGGAGTATATGCCGACCGTAGCCAGCCCGTCAAACGCGGACATAATCAGGTTATCCGTGCTGCGGACGATAACCGTCGCCAGCTTATGCAGGCTCAGCGCGCCGACGTTCTTGAAAATCGCCTTGCGCTCCTGCGGTTCGGGCAGCTCCTTGTACTGCTTGAGGTACGGGAACTCCTTGTCCGCGCGGATGGAGATGATAACGCTGGAAACCATCGGCACAAAAAGCTGGATAATCAGGTAGAGGATGAAGTTCCGCGTCGTTACCAGCACAACGATTTGCAGAATCAGGCGCACGATGCCGATGATTTGGTCAAGCGCCTTGCGGATGTATGCCTTCTGGTACGCCTGATAGATGGCGTTCTTGTAGGACAGCAGGTATGACGTGACAGCTTGCAGGAGGTACAGCAGATAAATCAGCTGCAAATTCTCCACGCCCTCGCCGCCCTTCATCAGCCGCGGCAGGAACGGCATGAGCGCCAGCCCGATGCCCAGCACCGCCAGCGCAACGATGCGGTACAGCGTGCGATAGAGGTTCATCAGGCGCGCCAGCTGCTTCTCGTCGTTCTGCGCCGCCGGGCGGTACATGCTGAAAATCATCGCCGAGCCAATGCCCAATTCTGCCAGATTCAGCATTCCCAGCACATCGCCGAAGAGGCCGTTCACGCCGAGATATTCCTGCGACAGGTAGTGGACGAACACCATGCGTCCGCCGAAGGAAAGCAGCATGTTCAGCAGCTGCCCCACCAGCCCGACAATCATATTGATGATGGAGTTTTTCTTTCTCATCCGTGCTCTTCCGGCGCTGACTGACCGGATGCCTCCTCTCCTGCGCTGACTGCAAGCGCATGAGCCGTTTGCAATCGCTTCATTATAGCACGGTTATGACTGCCTTGCAACAAAAACACCTGTTATCATCGGATCTGCGCGAAATTTCGCACTTTGTTCACCCAACCCACACATTCTGTGATATATGCTTGTTTCTTTCTTGTCAATATGCTATAATGGAGTGCAATCCACCGTTTTTCGGCGGAAATTTCGCGGGGCTTCCCCGTACAAGGGAGATTTGGAGGACATGGGAAAGGTCAGCGCGTTTCTGAAGCGGAAGAACGTTCTGTTTTCCGCAAAACGCTACGGAATAGACGCAATGGGCGCGATGGCGCAGGGGCTGTTCGCCTCGCTGCTGATTGGCACAATCATCAAGACGCTCGGTCAGCAGCTGAACGTGCAGTTCCTAATTGACGCGGGCAACTTCGCCCAGCAGGTTGCGGGGCCGGCCATGGCGGTGTCCATCGGCGCGGCGCTCTCTGCCCCGCAATTGGTGCTGTACAGCCTGATTGCCGTCGGCATGGCGGCAAATAAGCTCGGCGGCGCAGGCGGCCCGCTGGCGGTCTACTTCATCACGATTGTTGCGTCCGAATGCGGCAAAATCGTCAGCAAGGAGACGAAGGTGGATATTCTCGTCACCCCGGCGGTCACGATTCTTGTCGGCGTTGGGCTGTCCGTGCTGTGCGCGCCCGCGATTGGCGCGGCTGCCAGCTCGGTCGGCGATTTCATCAAGTGGGCAACGAACCTCCAGCCGCTGCTGATGGGCATTCTGGTGTCCGTCGTCGTCGGCATGGCGCTGACGCTGCCGATTTCCAGCGCGGCGATTTGCGCGGCGCTCTCGCTGACGGGGCTTGCGGGCGGCGCGGCGGTCGCGGGCTGCTGCGCGCAGATGGTCGGCTTCGCGGTCATGTCCTTCCGCGAGAACGGCGTGGGCGGCTTGGTCAGTCAGGGGCTGGGCACGTCGATGCTGCAAATGCCCAACATCATCCGCAATCCGCGCGTGTGGATTCCCCCGACGCTTGCTTCCGCCATCACCGGCCCGATTGCGACGTGCTTGTTCCACCTCGAAATGAACGGCCCGGCGGTTTCCAGCGGCATGGGCACTTGCGGTTTGGTCGGGCAGATTGGCGTTTACACCGGCTGGCTGAACGACATTGCCGCCGGCACGAAAGCCGCGATTCTGCCGATGGACTGGGTTGGGCTTATCCTGATTTGCTTCGTTCTCCCCGCCGTGCTGACGCTGCTGTTCGCCTTCTTCCTGCGCAAGTGGGGCTGGATCAAGGGCGGCGACCTGAAGCTGCAATAACAAGGGAGAATGAAACGGGGCGAATGAAACGGGACGAAGTCCCCCCCTTGACCCTTTCGCGCGATTGGGTTGGTGACACTTTCATACAGTGTCCGCGTGGTAAGCAGGGATTTCGCGCCTGCGGGCGCGAGGAGGGGGCTTTGCGATCGCCCCCTCCACCCCTTCGCCCCCTGCGGCACACAAGCAAATCCACATAGAAAACTCAAGCCACAAAACGCACCTCATCCAGCCAATCCGCCGGGTGAGGTGCGTTTCTTTTGCCAAAAAGTCAGCACCGAAAAAGGGCGGCATACCCGCAGGTACACCACCACTTGACGCCTTGGATTACACCTTCTGGAAGGTGAACACCACTTCGCCGCCCGCTTCGGGAGCAATTTCTTCCACCGTCTTGTCGAACTCGTAGCCTTCCGGCACAATCAGCACATGCAGCACATAGGGGTACGCAGGCATGGTGAATTCCAGCACGCCATTCTCATCCACAGGCATGGGCGTGCACGTTTCATCCGTGCAGACGTTAATCATCGCGCCTGCCACGGGGTTGCCGTCCTGATCGACGCACTTGATCGTGTAGCTCGCCATGCCCGCCATCGGCAGCTGCGGCGCTTCCGCCACTTCATCCGTGGAAGGCAGGGTGCCATCGGCGTACTTCCAGCCGGGGACATTGATGCCATACTGCTGCAGCATGGCGACAAACGCATTGGCATTGGGTTCATCAGCGATTGCAATGGCGGATGCTTCCACGTTTTCCGCGCCAGCCTTCACCACAAAATAGGTGGTATACGGGAAGCCGCTCGCCTGATTGGTGTCAATCGGCTGATTCGGGATGACGTAGCCGTCCTCCGTCATGTAGTCCGTCAGCGCATAGTTTTCGGGAGCCGCTTCGCAGCCAAAGGCGTACATTTCCGGGTCGAGCCCCTTCGCCAGCGTCACCTTCACCGTCGCGCTTTCCGTGTTGTCAATCACATAATAGTTGGTCACGCCAAAGGTGGACATCAGCGCAAATTTCGGGTCGGTGAAGAAAACCTGCTTCACGTTGTCGCCCACAAAGGAGATGGTCGTCATCTTCGTGCCTTCCGGATAGACCGGGTTGTTCGCCAGCACAGCGGCGGCTTCTTCTCCGTCCACCACGCGCACGTTGTCCAGCCAGATCATGTCCTCATTCGCGGCCTGAAGGGAATCCTTGATGTAAGACAGGGCAATTTCGTAAGTACCGTCCGCCGGGAATTCATAGCCGTAGGTCGCCCATTCCTTTACGCCGCCGAAAGCCTTCGCCGTCTGTCCGTTGACAGACAGGAAGAACAGGTCGCAGCCGGCTTCGGTGGACGTCTTGTAGTCGAACGCGAACACATCGCCCGCCTTCGCTTCCACCGTAGTCAGCACGGAAGCAGAAGAAGTATCCTTGCCCGTGTTCGTGCTGACCAGAACCGTGCGGTCATCCTTTTCCGCAACCGCCATCGGCCAAGTGTATTCATCCGTAGAATTGGTGAAGGACAGCGGCGCCGCCGTGCCTTCCACATTCAGCGCGCGGTTCAGTTCCGCTTCATCCGTCGGCGGAATCGAGGGCTTTTCGCCCGGCAGGAACGCCAGCACATTCGTCTGCGTGTACTCATCGCCGAGGAAGAGACCGAACAGGCGGACAAACGCGTCCGTAGAGGGCTGAGAACCCGTTGCGATGAAAGCCACATTGCCGAAGCGGTCAACCACAATCGAGGTCGGGACGCCATTGAGCCCGAAACCCGCAAAGAGGTTGAACGTTTCATGCCCGACCGGGAACGTCAAGCCGTGCGACGCCACATATTCCGTCAGCTTCGCATCATCATCGTTTTCATCAATGCTCAGCGCAAAGACTTCCACCTTGTCCTTGTACTGCTCATAGGCTTCCTCCAAGAAGGGGAACTCCGATTCACACGGGCCGCACCACGTTGCCCAGAGGTTAATCAGCACCATTTCCTTCTCCTTCAAGGTTTCGGAGAGGGTATGGGAAACGCCGTTAATGTCCGTAAAGGTAAAATCGGGCATGGGCGCGCCAAGCGCGTACACCAAGGCAGTTTCTTCCGCCAGGGCAGCGCAGCCGAGGCACATCGCCAGTACCAGAACCAGTGCCAGCATCTTCTTCATGAGGATTTCTCCTTTCACGTTCTGCGGCTTCCACCGCAGTCTTATGAAAAATTATAAGGCGAAAAATACATAATGTCAACCGAAAAAACTTCATAAATACAATTGGCGTGCGGTGGCGCCATAGCAAAAAAGACGCTGCCGTTTTTCAGCAGCGCCCTTTTTGTGCTCCGATTACGCCTTGCCAGCGCAGCCCAGCACATCCACAATCTTGTGGGCAACCATCGCCTTCACCGCGGCGCGGGCAGGCTTCAGGTACTGACGGGGGTCAAAGTGATCCGGATGCTCCGCAAAGTACTTGCGGATGCTCGCGGTCATCGCCAGACGAATGTCGGAGTCGATGTTGATCTTGCAGACCGCCATCTTCGCCGCCTTCGCCAGCTGCTCTTCCGGAATGCCAATTGCGTCGGGCATATTGCCGCCGAACTGGTTGATTTCCTTCACGAACTCCTGCGGGACAGAAGAAGCGCCGTGCAGGACGATCGGGAAGCCGGGCAGACGCTTGGAGCATTCTTCCAGCACTTCGAAGTGCAGCTGGGGCTTCTGACCGGGCTTGAACTTGTACGCGCCGTGGGACGTGCCGATGGCAATCGCCAGCGAGTCGCAGCCCGTGCGGGTCACAAACTCTTCGACTTCTTCCGGATGGGTGTACATTTCCTGACCATGCTCCACCTTCACGTCGTCTTCGACGCCGGCGAGCGTGCCGAGTTCCGCCTCGACAACCACGCCGTGGTCATGGGCATACTCGACGACCTTGCGGGTCAGGGCGATATTATCCTCAAAGGACTTGGAGGAAGCGTCAATCATGACGGACGTGAAGCCGCCGTCGATGCAGCTCTTGCACAGCTCAAAGCTGTCGCCGTGGTCAAGGTGCAGCGCAATCGGGATATCGGGGTTCTCGATAACCGCCGCTTCCACCAGCTTCACCAGATAGGTGTGATTGGCATACGCGCGCGCGCCCTTGGACACCTGCAGGATGACGGGAGCCTTCAGCTCACCCGCCGCCTCGGTGATGCCCTGAATGATTTCCATGTTGTTGACGTTGAAAGCGCCGACCGCATAGCCGCCGTCATACGCCTTCTTGAACATTTCCTTCGTCGTAACAAGCGCCATTGGATTTTCCCTCCTGATGCAATAATGTAGGGTTTCCACCGAACCTATTATAGCACATTCTGCCGAAATAGAAAAGGGGGTTTTTTCACAAGTTGTATTTTCTTTCACAAAGTTTTGGAGAAAAAAACGACCTCATCCCCCTTTTCGGCGGATGAAGCCGTATCAGCACGCAAAAGCAGCATGAAAAAGTCGCCAACGCAATCGCGCAAAAGGGTCAAGGGAGGGGACTTCGTCCCGTTTCATTCGCCCTTGGGTTTCCCCCAATTAACACGCGGAAGCAGCCTGAAAAAGTCGCCAACTCAATCGCGCGAAAGGGTCAAGGGAGGAACTCCCTTGCAGGGTGCAGGGGCAGCGCCCCTGCTGGAGTCCAGAGGCAAAGCCTCTGGTCATTGCCCCTCTTCCGTCCGCTCCACCGTGCCGACATAGATGATTTCGCTCTTTGCCTTGTAGGTGTCAGTGTACATCAGCTTGCGCTCGGTTTCCGCGCCGCCCACATACTTCACCAGGTAGCTTTCCACCACACAGCCGTCGGTTGCCTTGCGGTAGGTGTACTCTTGGTCAACATAGGTGGCGTAGGTGTGGTTCGTGTCCTTGCGGTATTCCGGCTCAGTCGGGGCGGGCAGGGTCTGCACCGTCACCGTCTCCAGCTCGTACTTCACGCCCTTGCCAAGGCTCTCGCCGTAAATCGACACCACGCACACCTTGTGCGACTTGTCGTAGCGGCTGTCCTTCATCACCGTCGCAACGATGAAAATCGTGCTGTTCGTGTCGTTGCGGAACTTGAAGTCAATGCGGTTGTCGGATACCGTCGCGTCCTTGCCGTAGTCGGTGTAGCCCACCGCGTCGGAGTGCGGCTCGCGCTTGAGAATCGTCATGTTCGCCTTCGCCGCCGCAAGGTACATCGTCGTGCTTGCCTGACACACGCCGCCGCCGTAGCCCATGCGCTGATCGCCGTACGCGTACTCAATCGCTTCATAGAAGCCGTTTGCCTTCGTGCGCTTGCCCACAACCGTATTGAAGGAGAATGTTTCGCCCGCTGCAAGCATCTTGCCGTTGATGCGCTCGAACGCCACCTGAATGTTCAGGTTGCGGTTCTCCGTGCTGGTGGTCGAAATCGGGGTGTACGCCGTCGCGCGCAGCTGAATCTGCGGCTCCAGCATGGCTTTGGTTGTGGTCGGTTGAAGCTCGCGCGTCGTCAGCTCCACCTCGCCGCTGACCAGGGACGACATCATCTGGTACACCTGATTTTTCGCCTCGGTCGTGTCCATATAGCGCCCGACGGTCTCCGGCTGAATCGTCAGCGGATTGTTGAAATTGTTGTAATCGAAGATAATATGCGCATCCACCGGCTGGATGTACGCCTGCTGCGCGATGCTGAGCAGGATGTTGTCAATCACCACATTGTCGCCGCTGGGCGTGGCGGAATACCCCTCGTAGGGATTTTCCGCCAGCGCGTCCATCGTGGCTTTGCGCGCATCAATGCCGCCTTCTGTGTGCCCCGGCTGCCACGCCGCGTCGAGGGCTTCCTGCACATCGACGGTCATGTTCAGGTCGGCGCTCGTGATTTCCCTCACCAGCTGACCGGCGTACATCAGGCGCACCTTCCATGCGTCGCGCTGCTGATTCGCGTGCGCCGTGACCGCCTCTTCCGCCTCCGCACGGCTCATGCCGCCGAGGTGGATGCCGTCCACATACACGTTCGGGACGTACTTGTCGTCATACGCCGTGACCGACGCGACCAGTGCTTCCCGCTCGTTCTGCTCCTGGATGGCATTGCTGATGGCGCCGCCCGCCGCGACCAGCCCGCAAATTACCGCCACCGCGCACGCGCAGAACAGGATGCGCTTGAGCAGCTTTTGGCCCGACGGCTTGCGGCGGATAGGCTCGTTCTTCGGCTCGCGATGCTCCGGGTTGAAGCCCCCCAGCCCCGTCGGCGGATGATTGCCGCCGCCATTGCCGCCGTTTCCGCCATTGCCGTTCGCCGGATACTGCGGAAAATTCGCCGGATACATCGGCTGCTGCCATCCGCCATAATTCTGCTGCGGATACGGCGGATTCTGCGGGCGCTGCGGGTTCATCGGCTGATTGGGCATCATCTGCCCGCCGCGAATCGGCTGATTGCGCCCAGTGTTCATGCTTGTCGGGTTCTGCCCCCACGAGAACTGCTCCAATTGGTGCGCCGCATCGAGCGGCTGCACGCCGTTGTTCCAGCCCTGCTGCGGCTGCATGGGCGTCCCCTGCACGCCGCGGAAGCCGCGCATTTGCCCGCTTTGCGCATATTGGCTCCCCTGCCCCGGCTGATTCATCCCCTGCGGGCGCATCGGCTGGGCCGCACCCATCGGCTGAGCCGCACCCATCGGCTGAGCCGCGCTCATCGGCTGCATGGGCGGATTGGCGCTCTGCTGCGCCGGGGGCGGCTGTGGATTCCGGCGCGGCGGATTTGTCGGCTGCATGGGCGCGTCTTCCGTGCGGATAAGGGGGATGCTGTTGTCCAGCGTCTGCTGCCCGGCATACTGCGCCGCGTTCAGCTGCGTGCGGCGGCGGCGCGGCTGCCTGTTGTCGTTGAATTCGGACATGGTTTCAGCACCCCTTTCTGATGGCAATTCGGTATTTCTTCATCTTATATCTATCACATGATTTGAGCATCTTCCACTGCTTGCAGCAATTTCTCCACATCATCTGCCGCCCTCGCCCACATCGGCGCGGTGCAGCCGACCATGCCGTGGCGGTCGCCATCGCCATGGAAGTCACTGCCGCCGGTGACCAGAAAGCCCATGCGCCGCGCGGTCAAATCCAGCAGGGGCGTGGCGCGTCCGGCAGACGGGTGGTAAACCTCAACGCCCCGCAAGCCCTGCTCCTGCCAAACGCCGAGCAGATGGCGCAGCAGCGCGCCGGTCTTCTCCAGCTCCATCGGATGCGCCAGAACGGGCACAAAGCCGCTTTCCCGCATCAGCGGCAGCGCCTCCGCCATGCTCAAGCGCTCCCCCGCCACATACGCCGGCGCGCCATCCGCCAGAAAGCGGTCAAACGCCTCGCGCGTGTCCACCACATAGCCATGGCTGACCATCGCGCGGGCGATATGCGGCCGACCGACGCTGCCCTTGGCTTCGCAGGCGATTTCGTCGTAATCCAGCGGATAGCCCAGCGCGTTCAGCTTCTCCACCATCTGCCGCGCGCGTCCGAGCCGCATTTGGGACAGCGCCCGAACCTTGCGGTGCAGGGGCGTATCCGTCCCGCGCCCGTAGCCGAGCAGGTGCAGACCGGGCATATCACGCAGGGACAATTCGACACCTTGCAGAATCGGCATCGGCGCGGGTTTTCCCAGCAGCTGCGCCGCGCCGTCAAACGTGTCATGGTCGGTCACGGCAAGGAGCGTCACGCGGTGCTTGTCCGCCAGCGCCACCAGCTCCGCGGGCGTAAGCAGCCCGTCGGAGGAAGTGGTGTGGGTGTGCAAATCAGGCTTCATGGGGGGCATCCGGGTGATTTTCGGGCGCATCCGCCGTCTTATCAGGCGTTTCCGCGCTCTTTTCAGGCGTTTCGGCGGACTTTTCGGAATTTTCTTCCTTCTTTTCGTCCGCCATATCCTGCATCATCACATCGCCCGTGGTGCGGGTGTCGGCATCCTGAATATCCGGCAGCGCGCCCGTTTCCATCAGGGTGACGAACTCGCGGCGGCTGATGGTGTCGTACTTGAGCAGCGCGTCCACCAGCTTCTCCATGCGGTCGCGGTTGGCGCTCAGGGCGTCCACCGCCTTCTGGTAGCATTCCTCCAGCAGGCGCTTGACTTCCGCGTCGATGCGCGCCGCCATTTCTTCGCTGTACCCACGGCTCTGCCCGAACTCCATGCCGACGAACACTTCCTGATCGCCGTCAAGATAGACCGGGCCCAGCTTTTCGCTCATGCCGAACTGCGTCACCATGCGGCGGCAGACCTCCGTCGCCTTTTTCAGGTCGCTCGTTGCGCCGGTGGTGAACTCGCCCAGATAAAGCTGCTCCGCGGCATGACCGCCCAGCCCCATCGCCACGAAGTCCATCAGCTGGCTGTAAGTCTGCAAATCGTCCTCTTCCGTCGGCAGGGACAGCGTGTAGCCGCCCGCCTGCCCGCGCGGGACGATGGTAATCAGGTGCACCTCGTCGCAGTTGGGCAGGACGTGCCCGACGATAGCGTGACCCGCCTCGTGGATGGCGACCATGCGCTTGTCGCGCTGCGTCACCTTGTGGCTGCGCTTCTCCGGGCCCATCTGCACGCGGGAAATTGCCTCCACCAGCGTCTGCTGATTGATGGCCTTCAAGCGCCCGCGCGCCGCCAGAATCGCGGCTTCGTTCATGATGTTTTCCAGCTCCGCGCCGGTGGAGAAGGGCACACGCTTGGCGATATTCTCCAAATCCACATCATCCGCGAGGGGCTTGCCCTTGGCGTGCACCTTCAGGATGGCAACACGCCCCGCCATATCGGGGTAATTGACGAGAATCGTGCGGTCAAAGCGGCCGGGACGCAGCAGCGCGGGGTCAAGAATATCGCGGCGGTTCGTCGCCGCCATGACAATAACGCCCTCGTTGATTGCGAAGCCGTCCATCTCGACCAGCAGCTGGTTCAGCGTCTGCTCGCGTTCGTCGTGTCCGCCGCCCAGACCCGCGCCGCGATGGCGACCCACCGCGTCAATCTCATCAATAAAGATGATGGACGGGGCAGCGCGCTTGGCTTGGTCGAACAGGTCACGGACGCGGCTCGCGCCCACGCCCACGAACATCTCCACAAAGTCAGAGCCGGAAATGGAGAAGAACGGCACGCCTGCCTCGCCCGCAACCGCCTTTGCCAGCAGGGTTTTGCCCGTGCCGGGCGGGCCGATGAGCAGCACGCCTTTGGGGATGCGCGCGCCCATGTCGATGTACGCCTTGGGGTTGCGCAGGAAGTCCACCATTTCCTTGAGTTCTTCCTTCTCTTCCTCCGCGCCCGCGACGTCGGCGAACGTCACCTTGTTCTTGTTCGGGTCATGGATGCGCGCCCGGCTTCTGCCGAAGTTCATCACCTTGCCGTTGCCGCCGGTCTGCGCGCGCATAATCAGCCAGAACATCACGCCGCAGAGCACCAGCGAAATTGCCAGCGGAATCAAATCATACCACCACGGGGTGGTCAGCGGCTGACGGTAGATGATGGTGAACGCCAAATCCTTGACGGACACCTCGTCCAGCGGCTTATCAAGCTTCGCCGCCTGCATTTGCCGCGCGGTGACGATGAAATCAGCGCCGATGGTGGTTTCAAAATCGTAGTTCTTGTCAGGGAAATCCGCGTCGGCGACCGTTGTTGTCGTCGTCACGCCCACCAGCGACGTGCCGCGGATGGCGACGGAGCGAACCTGCCCCTCCTCAATCATCGTCAGCAGCTGGGGATAGGTGATGCGGCGGTCACGGGCATTGCTGCCAAAGCCGTTGGTGAACAGCATCGAAATGGTGAGCACCATCAGCAGCAAAACCGCGACATAGCCGAACATCCCGCGAGACTTCTTCAATGCGAGCATCCTCCTTCCGTTCCAGCGCCATCCGCCTGTTGCGGCGTATACCCATATAGACGAATGACGTGTGCGGAAAAATCCATCTTTACAAAAATTTTATCTTTTTCGGGAAAAATCGGCTGATTTATTCGTGCGCCGCGCCGTACACGCGGCTGTCCAGCACGCCGATGTCCGGCAGATTGCGGTACTTCTCGGCGAAATCCAGCCCATAGCCGACGACGAACTCATCCGGAATCTTGAAGCAGTGGTAATCCACCGTCAGGTTGTGTTCGGGATTGCGGCGGTCGGGCTTGTCCAGCAGCGTCGCAATGCGGATGGAGGACGCGCCGCGGCCCATCAGGTACTTGCCGAGGTAGAACAGCGTGTTGCCGCTGTCCACAATGTCCTCCACAATCAGCACGTCGCGCCCCTTGATGGACACGGACAGGTCTTTCTCCAGATTGACCACGCCGGAGGACTTGGTGGAGTTGCGATAGCTCGAAAGCGCCATGAAATCCAGCGTCACGGGCAAATCGACTTCGCGGATGAGGTCGGAGAAGAAGACGCTCGCGCCCTTCAAAATGCAGACCATCACCAGATCGCGTCCCTGATAGTCGTGGGTGATTTCCCGTCCCAGCTGGGCAACGGCCTTCTGGATGTCCTCACGCTTGACGAGAATCTTCGTCATGTCTTGATACAGCTTGGCATTGGTGTCCATCGTGTTGTCCTCCTAATATTATATGTGAGTATCAGTTGCTCTTGTCTTCGCGCAGGGGTGCGCCGCACACCTTGCACTGCTCCAGGTTTTTGTACGGTTCGTCGTCAATCTGCGTCCACTTGAAGGATGCCGTCAGCGGGCGATACCGCTGATTGATGGACGCGCAGTTCGGGTCGATGTGGTAATACGTTCCGCCGTTTTGGTTGTAGTAGAGAATCAAGTCCGGATGGCTGGTGTTCAGCACGGGCTGGGTGGCAAGGGCGTTGGTCGGGGTGGCGGTGCTTTCCTGCTCGTTGCTTTGCAGCGTCGCGGGGTCAACGTACCACACGCCGTCCTCCTTGACCATGCGCACCTTCCACAGGTAGACGCTTTCGCCCAGGGTGTTGTTCTTGTTGATGACGGCGCGCACCGTCACCATGCGGGCGATGTCGTTCGATGTGCCCGTGATGGCCGTAAAATCCCAGCTGACGGGCGTGCGGTTGGTCAGCACCTCGCCGAAGAGCTTCTGCGTCACCGCGTCCGTGCCGCCCTTGATGCTGCTGCGCCACGACGGGGCCGTCAGGTTGACCATTTGGCTGATGGCGTTGTTCTTCCACAGCGTGAAGAAGGAATGCAGCTGCGCGTAGCACTCCTCGGAGTCATCCACAGGCGTCGCGGTGGGCGTGGGCGCGGGATTGGGCGTGTCCGTCGCGGTCAGGTTGACATCGAGGTTATTGCCCGATGTACTCCCCTGCTGCATCTGACCGGACTGATTCGGCTGCGCGGGGTTTTGGTTGTCCGCCGCGTTCGTCGCCAGTGCGCTGACGAGGCAGACGACCGCCGCCGACGCCAGCAAAAGCGACAGCACCAGCCGCGCGTTGGGCGTAACCAGCTCGCGGAGCCACAGCGCGGCGATGCTCGCCACCGCGCCGACGAGGACGACCCACTTCACCGCCGTCCACGCAAAGACCATGCTTAAAATGAAGAGAATCGGCAGCACGCCGAACATCAATACTTTTGCAATCGTATCCCACGGAATTTCCCTGTGCGCCGCCGGCTGCACCCGGAAGCCGCTGCGCCCCGACGTCGGGTACACGCGCTGACCGTCCGGCGTATACTGCGCGTACTGCTGCTCCGGCGGCAAATCCGTTTCCTGCGGATTTTGCTGGCTGTACCCCTGCTGATACCCCTGCTGCTCGTAGGGCTGCTGATACCCGCCGGGCTGCACAAACCCCTGCTGGTCATACGGCTGCTGCTGATAAGGCTGCTGGGCGTACGGCTGCTGATAGCCCTGCTGCCCATACGGCTGCTGATAACCTTGCTGACCGTATGGCTGCTGATATTCCTGCTGACCATAGGGCTGCTGATATCCCTGCTGACCATAGGGCTGTTGATAGTCCGCATACCCCTGCTGACCATATTGCGGCTGCCCATAGCCGTTTTGCGGCGCGTAGCCCTGACCATAGGCATCATTGGGCGCGTAGCCGCCATTCGGGGCATAGCCCTGCGCCGGCGGATAATTGCCCTGCGAAAAACCGGGCTGCTGAGGATTCTGTCCGGCGTCCCCGGCGCCATCATAGGGTGGACGGCTGTTGCTCATCCGGCTTCCTTTCCTTTCTTCCGCGCGATTGTGCGCGAAGTTCCCTGCCGCGCCTTGTGCGGAGGGCATTTTGTCCCTCCCCCGCGCGGACTTTCACGCAAGCGCCTGAATCGCGCTTTACATGATAACGCATCTTACAGTATAGCACAAAAAAATGGCTTGTAAATAATAAATCGGAAAAATTCACGGTTTGTTCGCCTGTAAGATGGAAAGAATTCCACTTCCGTGCGATTTTTATTCCTCATTCTGCATTCCAATTTCCGAATTTGCCCCCTTGCAAAACGTCCCAACCTATGGTAAGATAGAGCGTGCCGACGAAAGTCAGCGAAATATTGGAAGCGATGACCGGGAAACAGTAGCGCGTGCAAGTCCCCTTCCTATTTCCAAATGAGAATGTGCCAAGATGCGAAGCGAATTTTTTCTGCTGGCTAACGGGAGTGAAACGCAGCGTAGCAGCGCTACGCTAAGTGGAACGAGCGGACGCCAGAAGGAAAAAGGCGCGAGCAGATGGCACAGGCGAATGCAGGAAATAGGATATCAGAGAGCCGCCGGGTGGTGCGAGGCGGCAGGGCGCACGGCGTGAACCTTCATCCCGTGAGTTTTTCGGCGTGGGCAGCCTTATCGCCTATCAAGCGGCGGCAGCGGGATTTTTTTTCTTTGCCGCAAGACGAGTGGTACCGCGGATTCAGTCCGTCTCATCAAACGATGGGACGGGCTTTTTTCATCCAACTGTAAGGAGGAACATCCGGAATGAACGAGAAGATCGAAGCCCTGAAAAGCAGCTTTGATTCCGAGCTGAAGAAGATCGCCAACATGGTGGATCTGGAAGCCCTGCGCGTGAATTACCTCGGCCGCAAGGGCAAAGTGACCGACGCGCTCAAGGGCATGGGCAGCTTGACCGACGAGCAGAAAAAGACCGTCGGGCGCGAGACGAACGAGCTGAAAACCGCCATCACCGTCGCCTTGGCGGAAAAGCTGGAGGCGCTCAAGGCGCAGGAATTGCAGCGCGAAATCAACGCCCTGCCCGAATTTGACATCTCCATGCCGCCGGACATGACCCGCGGGTCGTATCACCCGATTACGCTGGTGCAGCGCCAGTGCGAGCAGGTGTTCAAATCGATGGGCTTCACGGTGGAGGATTACGCCGAGGTCGTGACGGACTACGAGTGCTTCGAGAGCCTGAACATTCCGAAGTTCCACCCCGCGCGCGACATGCAGGACACCTATTATCTGGACAACGGGCAATTGCTCAAAACGCAGACCTCCGCCGCCCAGAACGCCATCTACCGCCGCTACCGCGACGCGCTGGTGAACGACGGCGTGCCGATTAAGGCGATTTTCCCCGGCCGCTGCTTCCGCAACGAGGCGACCGATGCCTGCCATGAGAACACGTTCTTCCAGATGGAAGGTATCATGGTGGACAAGGACATTTCCATCGCGAACTTGATTTACTTCATGAAAACGATGCTGAGCGAGGTGTTCCGCAAGGACATCAAAGTCCGCCTGCGTCCGGGCTTCTTCCCGTTCGTTGAGCCGGGCTTTGAGCTGGATATCTCCTGCCTCATCTGCGGCGGCACGGGCTGCCCGTCGTGCAAGCATTCCGGCTGGCTGGAGCTGTGCCCCTGCGGCATGATTCACCCCGAAGTATTGAAGGCCGGCGGCATCGACCCGGAGCAGTACACCGGCTTCGCGTTCGGCTTGGGCATGACGCGCCTTGCCATGATGAAGTACGGCGTGAAGGACATTCGCGACCTGAACAGCGGCAGCCTGACGCGCCTGGCGCAGTTCACGGACGACGAGTAATGCGGAGGAAAGACGAACATGCTGATCTCAATGAACTGGATTTCCGACTTCGTTGACCTGACGGGTCTTGACAAAATGGCGCTGATTCGCCAGTTCTCCCTGTCCACGGCGGAAGTTGAGAATGAAATTTTCCACAAGGGCGCGGATTTGTCCGGCGTTGTCGCCGCGCAGATCGTCAGCGTAGAGAATCACCCCGAATCCCACAAGCTGCACCTGCTGAAGGTGGACGCGGGCGACGGGCAGCTGACCGACGTGGTCTGCGGCGCGCCGAACGTGCAGCTGGGCATGAAAACCGCGTTCGCGAAGGTGGGCGCGCAGCTGGGCGACATCACCATCAGCCCGCGCAAGCTCGCCGGGTACACGTCCTACGGCATGTGCTGCTCGGAGAAGGAAATCGGCATCAGCGACGACAATTCCGGCATCATGGTCCTCCCGGAGGATGTTCCCTGCGGCACGGATTTGAAGGCGCTCTACCCCATCGACGATATTATCTTCGAGGTGGACAACAAGTCCCTGACGAACCGCCCCGACCTGTGGGGGCACTACGGCATGGCGCGCGAATTCTCCACCCTGTCCGGCCGTCCGCTGAAAGCCCTGCCCGTGGCGGATTTGGCGGCGTACAACAATCTGCCCGCCATCGACATGAAGATTGAAGACCCGCTGTGCCAGCGCTACTCCTGCCTGCGGGTGGAGAACATCAACCGCCACATCAGCCCGATGGCGATGCGTATCCGCCTGAACTACTGCGGTATGCGCGACATCAACTTCCTCGCCGACCTGACGAACTACCTGATGCTGGAAATGGGGCAGCCGATGCACGCCTTCGACAGCCGCAAGGTGGAGAAAATCCGCATCCGCCGCTTCCCGGAGAGCTTCCCTTTCCAGACGCTGGACAAGGTGGAGCGCACCATCGACCCGAACACGCTGATGATCTGCAACGGCGACAAGCCGGTTGCCATCGCGGGCATCATGGGCGGTCTGGACAGCGAAATCGTCGATGACACGACGAGCCTGACGCTGGAATCCGCCACCTTCGACGCGGCGTCCGTCCGCAAGAGCAGCGTCCGCCTCGCCCACCGCACCGACGCCTCCGCCCGCTACGAAAAGAGCCTTGACCCGGAAATGACGACCGTCGCCATCGCCCGCTTCGTCAAGCTTTTGCAGGAATACGACCCGGAAATGCGCGTCACCTCCCGCCTGACCGACGAGTACGCCTTCCACTATCCGAAGGTGCAATTGTCCTTTGACAAGGCGTTTGTTGACCGCTACACCGGCATCAACATCTCCTCCGACGAAATCATGCACACGCTGACCGCGCTGGGCTTCGGCATGACGCGGGACGGCGATTCCTTCACCGCGGACGTCCCCTCCTGGCGCGCGACGAAGGACGTAACCATCAAGGCGGATATCATCGAGGAAATCACCCGCATTTACGGCTACGACAACTTCGACCTGCACACGGCGGAATCCCCGCTCTACCCGGTTCGCATGTCCACCGAAAAGACGGTGGAGGACAAATTGAAGGACATCCTCGTCAAGCGCTATTCGCTGCACGAGGTGCACTCCTACATCTGGCAGTACGCCGACGACTACAAGAAGCTCGGCATTGCCGTTGAGGACAACGTGAAGCTGCTCAACGCCTCCAACCCCAACATCGAGACGCTGCGCCGCTCCATGATTCCCACCCAGCTGTGCCAGGTGAAGAGCAACACGGGCTATGCGCCGTCGTTCGGCATCTTTGAAATCGGTCACGTCATCGACGGCGTGGACGAGAACAACCTGGCGAAGGAACACAAGAAGCTGTGCGTGACGCTCTTCAGCAAGGTCGATAACGTGGAAACGCTGTATTTCCGCCTGCGCGACATGCTGTGCGTCGCCGTGAGCGACATCCTGCACAAGGATTTGTCCTTCCACGCAATGGAAGCGACCCACTCCTATGAGCATCCGAAGAACCTGAACGCCATCGTGCTGGACGGCGTTGACCTCGGCGAAATCGGCGTGGCGCACCCGGTTGTCGGCAAGAACATTGACAAGAAGGCGGCAATTGTGTTTGCCGAAATCGACATGGAAGCACTCGCGTCCATCGCGCCCGCGCCCATCGTCTACCGTGAGCCGTCCCGCTTCCCCGGCATGGAGCAGGATTTGACCTTCGTGGTCAATCGCTGCCAGCCGATTCTGGACGCGGTGAAGGCGGAGAACTCCCCGCTGGTGCAGAAAGTGACCGTGCTGGGCACATACAGCGACATCACCGGCAAAACCATCACGATTCGCCTCTCCTTCTCGCACCCGGAGCGCACGCTCACCCGCGACGAAGTGCAGGCGGTTGTCGACGGCGTGGTTGCGCGGCTGAAGGGACAAGGGATTGAATTGAAGAAGTAAAGGTAACACCGCACAAATGAGGTGGTCGGCTGGCGAATGGATTTTTCGTCAGATGCAAATGCAAATTCCGAAGGTTTACTGACGGTAAATCGAGGAATTTGCATGCCGCAGATGGCGGAAAAGACATCGTCAGACGCGCCGCCGAATTGTGCGGTGGTGCCCTAATCCGCCTTCCCCTGCCCCTCTGCTTTTGTCGGCGGAGGGGCGTTTTTTGTGCTTCCGCGAAATTCGAGATTGACAACTTCCCCCGATGGTGGTAAACTGGAAAAAACGGAAGTTTTCCGCCCATTTTCGTCGTTTGTTAGGAGGATTGCTATGAGTCCCATTGCCGCCCGGAAAAAGACCATCATCTGGATGATTGCCGCCATCGTGCTGGCAGTTTCCTCCATCGCGCTTGGCGCCGGTCTCATCGTCAGCCACAATTCGCTGACGGACACCCGGAATCAGCTGACGGACACGCAGAGCGCGCTGTCCTCCGCCCAATCCTCCTTAGCGGACACCGAAAACAGCCTGTCCGCCGCGAAGGACACCCTCGCGTCCACCGAAGCGACCCTCGCGGACACGCAGACCACGCTGGACACGACCGCCGCCGCCTTGACGGATACCCAGACCACCCTTGCGTCCACCGAAGCCACCCTCGCCGAAACGCAGGGCACGCTTGCTGACCGTGAAACCGAGCTGTCCGCGGCAAAGGACACCCTCGCGTCCACCGAAGCCACCCTCGCCGAAACGCAGGGCACGCTTGCTGACCGCGAAACCGAGCTGTCCGCGACGAAGGACACCCTCGCGTCCACCGAAGCCGCCCTCGCTGAAACGCAGGGCACGCTTGCTGACCGCGAAAACGAGTTGTCCGCCACAAAGGACACCCTCGCGTCCACCGAAGCCGCCCTCGCTGAAACGCAGGGCACGCTTGCTGACCGCGAAAACGAGCTGTCCGCCACAAAGGACACCCTCGCGTCCACCGAAGCTACCCTCGCCGAAACGCAGACTGCCCTGAGCAGCCGCGACACCACGCTGGCATCCACGAAGGACACGCTGATGATCACCCAGACCGAACTGGCGGCAGTGAAGGACACGCTGTCCACCACGCAGAACGAACTGGACACCTTGAAGGCATCCCTGCCGGCAAAGGAATATGAACTGGAGAACACGAAGGAAGCGCTCGCCGCGACGGAAGCCGAACTGGCGGTGACGCAGAACACGCTGACTGCCGCGCAGACGGAGCTGTCCGACACAAAAACCAGCCTGTCCGCCACTGAAACCGAGCTGACCGCGACGAAGGACACCCTTGCCGCCGCCACGACGGAATTGTCCGACACCAAGACGGCGCTGACCGCCACCGAAGCCGAGCTCACGACGACGAAGGACAGCCTGACCGCAAAGGAAGCCGAACTCACCGCGACGAAAGACACCCTGACCGCAAAGGAAGCCGAACTCACGACGACGAAGGACACCCTGACCGCGAAGGAAGCCGAACTCACCGCGACGAAGGACACCCTGACCGCGAAGGAAGCCGAACTCACCGCGACGAAGGACACCCTGACCGCCGCGGAAAACGAACTCACCACAACAAAGGACAGTCTGACCGCGAAGGAAGCCGAACTCTCCGCAACGAAGGACAGCCTGACCACCGCCACGACGGAGCTGGAAGCCACAAAGGCAACCCTTGCCGCGACAGAGGCGGAATTGACGACGACGCAGGAGACCCTCGCCGACGCGCAGGCGATTCTGGCGGCATCGAACGAATCACTGAGCTTCGCGAAGCTGAACCCGGCGACGCGCGGCACTGACCCCGGCATTGCGCCCTCGCCGATGGCAAGCGCGGTTCGCGACCCGTCGGAAGCCGTCGCGTTCCTGCTTGTGACGGTCGGCACGAAGACGTACGAGCCGATTCCGCTGCTGGAGGACGGGTACTACCGGCTGATTCACGGCGTGTGCGTGAACATCATCCACGTCACGGAGACGAGCATCGAAATGACCGACGCCAGCTGCGCCGACCACGACTGCATCGCGCAGGGCATCGTGACGCTGGAGAACAAGGACACGCGCGAAGGCGGCGGCTACATCATCTGCCAGCAGAACTATGTGACGCTGCGGCTCTGCACCCGCTCGGAGCTGGAAGCGGAAGGCATTGTGCTGCAATAATCGAGGATTTGACCGGGGGCGGCGCAGGCTGCCTCCGGTTTTTTGCATAATCAGAAATATCCCCAAGGAGGAAAACGCCCATGCTGACGTATCATCCGACCACCGAAGCCGAGAAGGAAGCCATCTGCGCGTGGCAGTACCCCGGCGAATACGCGATGTACAACAATCCGCCGTATGCCGAGCAGAAGAAGCACGGATACGGTTTTGCGAATCCGGCAAACAATTTCTATTCCTTTTACGATGGCAAAACGCTGGTGGGCTTTGTGAACCTGTCGGACGAGGGCAGCGAGGTGTTTTTCGGCATCGGGGCGCATCCCGACCACTGCGGACAGGGGTACGGCACGCAGATGACGGCGCTGGCGTGGGATTTATCCCAGCGGCTGTATCCGGGCAAGCCGATGTATCTGGAAGTGCGGACGTGGAACACGCGCGCCGTTCGCTGCTACGAGAAGGCGGGATTCCGGGTGGTGGGCGAGCCGGTGAAGCGGGTGACGCTCAGCGGCGAAGGGACGTTTTACCATATGGTGAGGGAAAAGTGAAGTAAACAGCGTCTGCTGAAAAATCAGTTGCTTTTTGATTCCCTATCCGCTATAATAAAAGTGGGAAGCACAGCCGGACACCCATGATAGGAGGGATGAATGTGCCGGAAATTAGCCGCTTTTATGGCATTGTTATCAAAATGTTCTTCAAGCCCAAGGAACATGAGCCGTCCCACATTCATGCGCTTTACGGCGAGTATATGGGAGAATTTAATATTCGTACTTTGGAAATGATAGAAGGCGACCTGCCCAAAAAGGCACAGGAACTTGTGACCGAATGGCTGAAATTGCACCAAACGGCGTTGCAAACCATGTGGGATGAGCAGAAAATTGGGAAGCTGCCGCCCCTGTAAGGAGGTGCGAAAATGATTCCACGCATCAAGAGCGTGACCCCGCTGCCGGACTACTGCCTGTCCGTGTCCTTCGACGACGGGCGGCGCGTGCGGTACGACGTGAAGGAGGATTTTGCCCTGCCCGGCTACGGCGTTTTGCGGGATGTACACGGGCTGTTCCAGCAGGTGCAGCTGGACGAAAGCCGGACGTGCGTATTCTGGAACGAAGATGTCGATTTGCCGAGCGACACCCTCTACGAGTACGGCAAGCCGATGTAACCACAGCCGCCTTTCGGGGCGGCTTTTTTCGTGCGCGGGGTGGGGACGGAGGGGTTGTCCCCCGCTGAAATCTCCGTGAATCTGTAAAATTCAGTTGAAAACAAGCGCAAAGTGTGGTAAAGTAGGTATGTATGCGATTTTTCCCCGCACAGGCGGAATTCTGCTGCATTGCGGCACGCTCGGAGGAAACGAACCACCATGACGATTATGAATGTCTTATCCCTGTTCGGCGGACTGGGGCTGTTCCTGTTCGGAATGCAGCTGATGGGCGAAGCGCTGGAAAAAGCGGCGGGTACACGGCTGAAAAAGCTGCTGGGCATGGTCACGGGCAACCGTTTCCTCGCCATGCTCGCGGGCATCACCATCACGGCGGTTGTGCAGTCCTCCTCCGCGACGACGGTCATGGTCGTCGGTTTCGTCAACGCGGGGCTGATGTCCCTGACGCAGGCGGTCGGCGTGATTATGGGCGCAAACATCGGCACTACGGTCACGTCGCTGCTGCTGTCTGTGCAGATTGATTTCGCCGCCATCTTCACGTTTCTGGGGCTGATTCTCTCGAATCTTCCCGACAAGTACAGAACCGCCAAGCAGTTCGGCACCATCACGATGGGTCTGGGCATCCTGTTCATCGGCATGGACACCATGTCCGGCGCGATGGAGCCGCTGCGGACGTGGGAGGGCTTCCAGACGGCGATGGCGTCCATCAACAACCCGATTCTGGGCGTGCTGATTGGCGCGGGCATCACCGCCGTCCTGCAATCCTCCGCCGCCAGCATCGGTATCCTGCAAACGCTCGTCGCGCAGGGGCTGATTGGGCTGGACAGCGCCATCTTCATCCTCTTCGGGCAGAATATCGGCACCTGCGTCACGGCGCTGCTGGCGTGCGCGGGCACAAACTCCACCGCCAAGCGCGCGGCGACGGTGCACCTGCTCTTCAACGTCATCGGCACGGTGATTTTCGTCATCATCGCCTGCTGCCTGCCGCTGGCAAGCTGGGTCGAGATGCTCTCCCCCGGCAACCTCAAGCTGCAAATCGCCATCGTCCACATTCTCTTCAACGTCACGACGACAGCACTGCTGCTGCCCGCCGCAAGCTGGCTGGAGAAGCTGGCGTGCCTGCTGATCAAGGGCGACGGCTCGACCGCCGAGGAAATGAAGCTCCTCTACTTTGACGCGCGTATGCTCAAAACGCCGCCGATTGCCGTGGCGCAGCTGTTCAACGAAGTGCAGCGCATGGGAAGCATCGCGATGGGCAACTTCCAGCGGGCGATGGAGTGCTTCAACGAGTGGGACGCAAAGAAGTCCGAAGAGCTGGCGCGGAACGAAGACGTGCTGGACTACCTGAACCGCGAAATCACCGATTCGCTGGTGGAAGTGAAGGGGCTTGACCTGTCCGAGAAGGACACGAAGCTGGTCGGCTCGCTCTTCCACGTCGTCAACGACATGGAGCGCATTGGCGACCACAGCCAGAACATCCTCGAATCCGCGCAGCTGAAGAATCAGGACGAGGTAAAATTCTCGCCCAAGGCGGTGCAGGAGCTGGAAAGCCTGTCGAACCTTGTGCGCGCGCAGGTGCAGCGCTCGCTGGACATGTTCAAGGCGCAGGTGACGGACAATGTGCTGCTGGGCGAAGTGGAGGGCGTGGAGGACGAAATCGACACGACGACCGAAGCCCTGCGCAGCCACCACATGGACCGCTTGAAGAACCACAAGTGTTCCGCGAAGAACGGCATGATTTATCTGGACATGCTGACAAACCTCGAACGTATCGGCGACCACGCGGAGAATATCGCCACGTCCGCGAAATCCGCAACGGGGATTTGATTTGCACATAAAAACCTCGCGACAGGTGATGCCGCGAGGTTTTTCTATTGGTTTGATTCTGCTGATTTTATTCGCCGATTTCCGCGTAAATCATTTCCACATGATTCTGGCATTCCTTCGCGAACGTCGCCGCATCAAACGCGCCGTTCAGATAGCGCTGCACCAACACCTGAAGCGCGTCATCATACGTCAGCGGCGAACCCTCGGACACATACAGCGATTTCGCCATCTCCTGATAGTAGGCAATATCCTCCGCCGAAGAGAAATAACGCCACTGCTCCATGTTTGCGTACTGATCCTGCAAGTCGCGCAGGGTGTCCTCGTCCGCGCGCTCTTTATCTGCTTTCTGTTCCAGCAGTGCGATTTTTTCCGCAAGTTCATCCAGCTGCGCCACCATCGACGGATTTTCAATCGGCTCGGTCAGGTTGTCATAGATAAAGTAACTTCCATCTGTCAGATGTGTCGCGCAGTATTCCAAAAACTGAATCGCGGCTTCCTGATTCTTGCCGTAGGGGTTCACCACAGCAATGGTCACATACGTTTCAACCGCGCTGTTCTGCTCCGGGAAAATGCGCGGCACGAATTGAATCATCTGCGACGGGGCGGACGAAGCACCCGGAATCATGAAAATATTTTCAAATGCCATGCGCGGCTCTTCTTCCGCGGGCAGTTCGTCCTTGATGCGCTGGACGTAATGCAGAAACGTTTCGTCCGTAAAGTCCAGCCTGCGTCCATCCTGCAGGGAGGTCATGATGTAATACTTCATGAACAAGTCCATCATGCCCGACTGGGTGTATTTCTGCATCAGAAGCCCTGTCTCTTCCGGCAGAAGCCCTTCGGCAAGGATTTCATTGCATACATCCAGCAGTTCGTCGAAGGTTTCGGGCGACTTCATTCCCCATTCGTCCAGATATTCCGTCAAGACCATCATGCCCATCGGGGAAGCATCTATTATCCAGCCCATCAGCGTATCGTCATCCGTGCAGACGGGGCGCAGAGCGGGATAGACATGCTGGAAAGCGTCCTGCAAAATCGCGCTGTCGGTTAGCGGGGTGTAGTACTTCATATTTTTGAGGGTGTATAAGCCGTCGTAAGCAGTGAAAACAAACAAATCAATGTCGGGATTCTTGATAACGTAGGCGGTCGAAATCGTGTCCATGATGTCTACGGACTTTTCGCAGGTGATGCTGATGCCGCTTTCCTGTTCAAACTGCTCCATGCGTTCCATCAAGGCATAATACTGATTGGTGGCAATGTTCAGTTCTGCATTTTCCGCGTGGGCGGCAAAAGCGCACAGGGTCAGAGCGGCGCAGAGCATCAGCGACAGAAACTTTTTCATTGGCTTCTCCTTTATCTGTCACAGTGGGATTACGATTGCCGCGCTGTCTGCCCCATGGGATTCACGCCTTTCTGTATCGTTCGTTTTTCATGCCAGTATCTTCATTTGTAATATAGCATGTGTTTTTTGTTTTGTCAAGTCATGCTGCCATTTTTTTGTAGCATATTAGATGTGACGAATATATTCCCCCACCACCTCCACCAGCCCATCCGCCTCCTTCGGCGCGTACCTCGGCGAAATTGCGAGCGTCACGAAGTCATACGCCCCCGCCGCGCGGAAATCGCGGTAGTCGTCGTACACGCGGAAGGGCACGGTCGGCTCTGCGCCGTTTTTCGCGGCGAACATCTGCGCGGTCAGCGAATTGAGATGGATGTTGCCGTCCGCGTCAAGCAGCACCGACGGAATATCCGGGCGCGAACGCGGATTGCGCACGTTGTCCAGCGACGAAATCCGCCGCATCGCCAGCGCGAAAAGCAGGTAATTCGCCTCATCGAGCTTCTTCTGGGCATAGAAGGCGGTATAGTCCAGCCGCTTTGGGACGGGCATGGACAGGACGTTGAACAGCACGAAGTTCGGGCCGGGATAGCCGATGCCGAGGTCGCTGTGCGCGTCAACGTGGGTGACGTCGAAGGGGGCGGTCAGGCGTCCGGCGGCGATTTGCTCCTCCCAGAAGCGGAGCGCGCCGTCGTGCGTCTCGAAGATGCGGCCGGGCTTGGGGGCGGTGCGGGACAGGCCGCACTGGTTTTCGAGGAACGCGCGGACGGCGGATGCTTCCCACGGCTCATGTCCGGGGAGGGACGGGCGGTGTCCTAATTCGGCAAGAGGACAGCAGTCGGCGAGGAAAAAGTCGAGGTCAATGTCGAGAACGCGCATGGTAATGCTTCTTTCTGCTGAAATCAGCGGGATTTCCGTTCTATTATACCCCATTCCCCCTCACGGCGCAAGGTCGATGATGCTGTTGTCGCTGCCGCCCTCGGCGAAGGAATCCGGCACTTGCCCGACGATGATGCTTTCCGCCATCGCCATCTGCGTGCTGGCCTGCACATTTTTCGCGCCGGTCGGAATGACGATTTGCACGTTCGCAGTCAGGACGAGGGAAATGCGGTGGCGTGTCTGGTTGATGCCGGCGGTGGTGAAATCAGTGCTGAACGCCGCCTGCACCGAGCCGACAGGCAGAATCTGCACGGCGATGCCCGGCCCCGCGCCCGCCAGCAGCGTCAGCCCGATGGCACTGCCCAGCGGCACAACGACGGTTTTCTGCCCCATGGCGGTCAATCTCTCCTGCGCAAGCAGGGACGCCTGCGCCGCCAGACGGTTCATCTCCGGGGTATTCGCCTGAATCAGGCGCACTTGCCCTTGATCGTCCTTCTCGACGGTCATCAGGTCGGCGTAATGCACGCCGAGTCCGAGCATCTCCGAGGCAGCCTCATTGAGCGCCTGAATCGCCAGCGACCGCGCCGTCGCCTGCGAGAGCGTCAGCACGACGTCGGTCACGTTGCGCTCGACGCGGAGAATCAGCAGCGTCATCAGCACAAGCAGCAGCAGTGCGCGTTTCCACCGCCGCCGGGGAGATTTTCGGTGCTTTGCAGGAATTTTCGCTTCTGATTCGTTGTTTGTCTGGGGCATGGTGCATCCTCCTTTCGTTGACCTGCCGTTGCAGGATGAGCGAATATGTGCTATAATATAGGATGCAATTTTGTTTGCTCTGCGGATTATGCTATTTTCGGATGAAAATGCGCCACGATAGCGCGGGTGAATCCGGAAATAGCACATTCCTTCATATTCCGCCGGGGCGCGCATTATGCCGCTTACGGCGCAAAGGGGCTGAAGCAGTGAAGAAACGCAGCAATTTCCCGGACTTTGTGCCGGAAAACGACGATTTTTCCTATCAGGACGGCTATCAGGACAACCCGCAGGGCGATTCTCCTGACGAGTACGACCCAAACTGGGCGGACGACGACGACCCCGTGGAAGTTGCGGGGCAGGCGGACATGTTCGCGCACGAGGACTTCTGGAACGCTTCGACGGATGATAGCGAAGCGCTGCCGGAGGAGGAAAAGGTCTACAAGCACTCCATTTTCAAGCCGGAGATGAAGAAGCCGAACTTCGTGCTGTCGATTGCCGTCAACGTCATCCGCATTTTCGCGGTGCTGGTGCTGGTGGCAGGGCTGGCGGCAGTCGGCGCGGTGGTCGGCATCGCGAAAGGGTACATGGAAACTGCCCCGACGCTTGACCTCGCCGCGATTGACGATCAGGCGCAGACCTCCTTCATCTACGACGCCAACGGCAACCTCATCACCGAATACAAAGGCTCGGAGAACCGCGTCATGGTGTCGATTCAGGCCATGCCGACATACCTCCAGCACGCTTTTATCGCCGTGGAGGATGCGCGCTTCTACACGCACAACGGCGTGGACATCAAGCGCATTGTCGGCGCGTTCGTGTCGAACCTGTCCTCCTCCTCCACGCAGGGCGGCTCGACCATCACCCAGCAGCTGATTAAGAACACGCTCCTTTCCTCCGAGCAGAGCTACAAGCGCAAAATTCAGGAAGCGTACCTCGCCATGCAGCTGGAAACGCGCTACACAAAGGATCAGATTCTCGAAAGCTACCTGAACACCATCTACCTCGGCGAAAACTACTACGGCGTGTACACCGCCGCGCAGGGGTATTTCGGCAAATCACTGGGCGAACTGACGCTCCGCGAATGCGCCATGCTGGCGGGCACATGCAACTCGCCCTACTACTACAATCCGCGCCGGAATTTCTACACGCGGCAGAAGGAGGGCGTGGATTACCCCGCCATCACCAACGACCGCACCAACTACGTCCTGCGCTGCATGTACGAAAACCAGTACATCACCTACGAGCAGTATCAGGAGGCGCTTGACCCGGCGACCGCGCATGTGCTGGAGAAAGACCCGAACACGTCTACCGGCATGTACGCCTACGCGCACTACGTCGAATACGCGGTGGATGAGGTCATCGACATTCTGCTGCAGCTGAACAACCTTGAGGACACCTCCGCCAACCGCAACGCCATGGAAAACAAGCTGCGCACCGGCGGCTACCACGTCCAGCTCGCCATCGACACCTCCATTCAGTCCACCGTCGAGGATACGCTGGAAAACTGGACGAACTACCCTTCCCTGCGCGACCCGGCGGACAAGGTCTACCGCACGCGCAATTCCGACGGCACATACGACGAAACGGTTGAGCCGCAGGCCGCCGCCGTCGTCGTGGACTACCACACGGGCGAAATCAAAGCCATTGTCGGCAGCCGCACGCGCCCGACGGCGATGAAAACCTTCAACCGCGCGGTGGATATGACCATGCCCGTCGGCTCGTCCATCAAGCCGATTGCCGTGTACGCCCCCGCGATTGAGCTTGGCGCATCCCCCGCGAGCATCGTGATGAACATGCCGCTGCCGATTTCCGGCTGGCGCGGGTCAAACGGACAGGATTCATGGCCGCGCAACTACGGCGGCAGCTCCTACGCCGGCCCGGAGACGCTGCGCAAGGCGCTCGTCAACAGCCACAACACCGCCGCCGCGCAGGCGCTGATGACCCTTGTGGGCGTGGACAATTCCGTTGCCTTCCTGCACGCGATGGGCATTGACGATGCGCACATTGACGCAACGCCGTTCGGCTTGTCCCTCGGCTCCAGCGGCATTACGCCCATGCAGATGGCGGTTGCCTTCGGCGTGCTGGCGAACGGCGGCGTGTATCAGCAGCCCATTTCCGTCCTCGGCATCTCGGACAGCACGGGCAAGGTCATCTGGGACGGCCACCAGCAGCAGGAGCGTCACCGCGTGTTCAGCGAATCCACGGCGTACATGGTCGTGGACATGCTCAAGCAGGCGGTTTCCTCCGGCACGGGCACAAACGCGAAAATCAAGGGGCAGACCGTCGCGGGCAAAACCGGCACGAACTCCGACCAGAAGGGCGTTTTCTTCGCCGGTATGACGGGCTACTACTCCTCCGCCCTGTGGGTTGGGCATGACAACTACAAGGCGCTGTCGTCGAAATCCACCGGCTCCCGCTCCGCCGCCCCGCTGTGGCAGAGCTACATGAGCAAGATTCATCAGGGGCTGTCCAACCGCGACATTCTGGAGGGCAGCGCCAGCGACTACGGCTTGGTGAAGGTGACGACATGCGCGGTATCGGGGCAGCTTGCCACCGACGCTTGCCGCAGCGACGCGATGGGCTACGGGGTCGTGACGGACTACTGGAAAGCCGGCACAGAACCGACGGTTTCCTGCCAGATGCACACGACGCAGACGATTTGCTCCGTCAGCGGCTTGCTCGCCTCCCCCTACTGCCCGGACACGGTCACGCGCGGCGTGCTGACCATTCCGTCGGGACACCCGCTGGCGTCCTTCATCGGCACGGAATATGAGGATGTGCTGATTGAGTACCTCGGCAGCTACGCGGTCTTGGGCGCAAGCGGCACCTGCCCATACCACACGAGCGCATCCAGCTCCGGCAGCAACACGATGGTGGAGAACACGCTGATTCCCGATGCGAAGATTCTGCTTTCGCAAGCCTACGCGCAATTGCAGAGCATGGACATTGTAAACGACGCGCAGCGCTACTCCGCGATTCAGTCCGCCATCACGAATCTGGAATACGTCATCTCCCTCCCCGCCCCGACGACGGCGGAAGTTGCGTCCGCAATGGGGCAGCTGACACAGGCGATGGCGGGTCTCTACTAATGGATACATCAACAAACACGGCGGCGGATTCTCTCGCAGAAATCCTCCATGCCCTCCGCGGCATCCGCGCCCCCATCCAGCAAGGCGAATACGACCTGCACGACCTCGTGCGGGCATCCCTTGCGGAGGCGGAAATCCCCTGCGCGCACGAAGTCCCGCTCGCCCCGCGCTGCCGCATCGACTTGCTTTGCCCCGGCGGCGTCGGCATCGAAATCAAGCGCGGGCAGCCTGACCGCAAGCGCATTGTGATGCAGCTGACCCGCTATGCCGCGTGCGGGCAAATCAGCAGTTTAATTCTCGTGACTGAGCGGACAGTCGCCGTACCCAATCGAATTCACGGAAAGCCGATTTCGTGCGTATGCCTGAACCGGCTGTGGGGAATTGCACTATGAATGAAGAAGAAGCGGAACTGCTACCGCCGTACCTGCGCCCGTACCCGCCCTCCGGCGCACCGCTGGGAACGCTGAGCTACAACCGCCGCAGCAAATGCTGGGTGGTGAAGGGCGACCCGTCGGTGACGGAGGTGTGCAAGCGGCTGTTTCCGGGCAGCGCGGGCAGCAGGCGCGGCGAAGCGCGGTTCACGGCGCACCGGCGGGCGGTGGGCGACCTCTGCTGGCTGATGATGCGCTTCCCGCTGGAAATCAAGTCCAGCGACCGCGCGTTGTGGGAAAAGGCGGTCACGGGCGCGCGCGAATACGCGGTTCGTCAGGCAAAGTTATCGACCATGCCCGTGCGCATGACCCCGCCCGACGGCGCGTTTCTGGGCACGCTCCGCCCGTTTCAGGAGGAGGGGCTGTCGTACCTGTGCAGCCACGACCGATGCCTGCTGGCGGACGAAATGGGCTTAGGCAAGACGGTGCAGGCGCTGGCGTTTCTATCCTCCACCGGTTCATTGCCCGCGCTGGTGATTCCGCCCGCGCACCTGACCCGCAACTGGCAGGAGGAGACGCTGCGTTTCCTGCGGGTGGACGGCAAAGCGCCGCGCGTGCACACTATCCGTGGGCTGAAGCCCTACGACCTGCCGGAAGCGGACGTGTACATCATGCACTATCTGCTTCTGCGCGGATGGAAGAGCGTGCTGCCGACGCTGCCTTTTCGATCGGTCATCTTCGACGAAATACAGGAGCTTCGCCACGCGGGGACGGAAAAGTACTCCGCCGCGTCGCTGCTGTCGGAAAGCTGCGAGCGCGTTATCGGGCTATCCGGCACGCCGATTTACAACCGCGGCGGCGAAATCTGGAACGTCATCAACATTCTCGACTACCACTTCTTAGGCGACTGGGAGTCGTTTTCGCGCGAGTGGTGCAGCGGCTACGGCAATCAGCTTGTGCTGAAGCCCGATTTGCTCGGCGCGTACCTGCGGCGGGAGGGGCTGATGCTCCGCCGGACGAAGCAGGAGGTGCTGCGCGAGCTGCCGCCGAAGCGCCGGCTGGTGCAGGAGCTGGACTGGAACGACAAGGTATACGCCCAGCTGATGGCGCCCGTGATGCGCGACGTGCTGCGCTGGAAACAGGACGACCAGCTTTCGGCGCAGGAACGGGCGATGCTGGAGGAATCCATTAGCCAGCACGCGCGGCAGGCCACGGGCGTGGCGAAAGCGCCGTATGTGTGCCAATTTGTGCGCGCGCTGCTGGACGGCGGCGAAAAAGTGCTGCTGTTTGCACACCACCATCAGGTGATGGACATCTACAAGCAGGAATTGAAGACGTTTTCGCCGGGGTTCATCACCGGGCGGGAGACGACGCTGGCGAAAATGAACGCGGTTGACCGCTTCCAATCCGGGCGGACGGACGTGCTGTGCATCAGTCTGCGCGCGGCAAGCGGTCTCAATCTCCAGCGCGCGACGTGCGTCGTTTTCGGCGAACTGGACTGGTCGCCAGCAGTGCATTCACAGGCGGAGGACCGCGCGCACCGCATGGGGCAGGAGGATTCGCTCCTGTGCTACTACCTCGTTGCGCCGCAGGGTTCGGACGCGGTGATGCAGGAAGCGCTGGGCTTGAAGGTCAGCCAGTTTGTGGGGCTGATGGGCGACGCGCCGCAGTCCCCGGAGCAGGCGGAGCAGTTCGCAAATCAGGCGCGTCGGCATGTGGAAAGGATTGTGGCGCAGATGGGGGACAATTCCGGTTCTCCCGGCTAACGATAACGGTCAAGCTGCATGGGTGTGCGCTGCGAAGGGGTGTCGGGGGCGACCGCAAAGCCCCCGACTCGCGCCCGCAGGCGCGAAATCCCCTGCTTACGGAAAAGACCAGCTATGACTGGAAGCCATGCAGTTCGGTCGCGCCCATTTGGCGCGACACAGCACAGTTGGTCGAATGAGCAGCTTTGGGGCGCGTCTGAGGACGCGCAAAGTTTGGGGCAGGGACGCTTCGCTGCCTGCACCTTTGTTGGCTACTCCTTTTGAATTGAGCGCCCGAAAAACAGTTGGGGCGTTGCCCCAAACCCCACAAGGGACGCTGTCCCTTGACCCTGCAAGGGGCAATTGCCCCTTGACCCCTTCGCGCGATTGAGTTAGTTTCTTCTCCATACTTCTTCCGCGTGTTGCTGTTTTATTTTGTATTAACCTAAGGAGGTTTCTATGCTATATCTCGGCTGCCATCTCTCCGCCAGTGCGGGCTATCTCCACATGGGGCAGGAAGCCATTTCCATCGGCGCAAACACCTTTCAGTTCTTCACCCGCAATCCCCGCGGCGGCACCGCCAAGCCCCTCGACCTCTCAGACGTCGCCGCTTACCTTGACTTCGCCAGCGCCCACGGCATCGGGCAAATCGTCGCCCACGCGCCCTATACCCTCAACGGCTGCTCGGCTGACCCCGCCATCCGCGATTTCGCCCGCCGCACCATGCTCGACGACCTCCAGCGCCTTGACCACCTGCCGGGCAATCTGTACAACTTTCACCCCGGCAGCCACGTCAAGCAGGGCGTGGAAGTGGCGACGGAGCAAATTTGTGACATGCTCAACGCGATTTTGTGGCAGGATATGAAAACGACCGTCCTGCTGGAAACGATGGCGGGCAAGGGCTCGGAAGTCGGGCGGACATTCGAGGAGCTGCGCGCGATTATCGACCGCACGGAGCTGAATGACAAGCTCGGCGTGTGTCTGGACACCTGCCACGTCAGCGACGCGGGGTATGACATCGTGAATCATTTGGAGGACGTGCTGGCGGATTTCGACCGCGTAATCGGGCTGAATCGGCTCAAAGCCATCCACCTCAACGACAGCAAGAACCCCTGCGGCGCGCATAAAGACCGCCACGAGCAGATTGGCAAGGGGTACATCGGGCTGGAGGCGCTGATGCGTGTGGTCAATCATCCGTCGCTCAAGCACCTGCCGTTCGAGCTGGAGACCCCGAACGACCTTGCGGGCTACGCGGCGGAAATCAAGCAGATTCGGGAGTTGGCAGAATGATGCGGGTGAGTGCGGGCATTGTGCGCTATCCGGACGGGCGAATTCTGATCTGCCGCCGGGGCGAAGGGCGCAAAAACGCGCATTTGTGGGAGTTTCCGGGCGGCAAGCAGGAGGCGGGCGAATCACCAGAAGACGCATTGCGCCGGGAATTGCTGGAAGAATTGTCGCTGCCGATTGCGGATATTTCGCCGCTGTGCCGCCGGGAAGCGCAGGGCATCGCGTTCGACTTCCTGACCGCGACGGCAACGCGCGCGCCGGTGCTGACCGAGCACGAGGGCTACGCGCTTGTGCATCCGGCGGAAATGACGAAATACGTTTTCTGCCCGGCGGATGAAGTCGTGGCGCGTCAAATTGCGTTCGCGAACGTCCGCGCGTGCCTGTGAGACTTCGACGGCACGCTGATGGACACCTATCCCCTGCTGACAGAGGTGTTCGTGCGCATCGCGGCGGAAAACGGGGTGCGTCTGACAGCGGAAAACGCGCTTTCGCTGCTGAAAGGCACGCTGCGGGATGCGTGCGCGGCGCTGTCGGCGCTGACAGATGTTTCTGTGGATGAGCTGCTGAAGGAATGCCGCGCGGCTGAAACGGAACGCTTGCTGGACGCGCCGAAGCTGCTTTGCGGCATACCGGAATTGCTGCTTGCGCTGCACGAGCGGGGCGTTCGGCACTATGTGGTGACGCACCGTGACCTGCGCTGCCGTGACATGCTGGCGCAGTGCGGGGGGCTGATGCTGATTTCGGGCTTTCTCACCCACGAGGACGGCTATCCGCGCAAGCCCGCGCCGGAAATGGTGCAGGGCTGCCTGCAGCGATACTCCTTGGCGGCGGATGATTGCGTCATGATCGGCGACCGGCCGCTGGACACCCGCGCAGGCAAAGCGGCGGGGGTTCGCGGCATCCTGCTGGACGCGGACGGGCGCTTTGCGGGCGAAACGTCGTGCGAGGCGCGGGCGGAAAATGTCGCGGAAATCGCGGAAATGCTGCTGCCTGACTGGTGCTTATAACCGCCCGGCAAATTACGATTTTATCTACATGATATATGCACTACGATTGGAGGAATCACCATGCGGAAAATGCTCTGCCTACTGCTGATGCTGGCAATGCTCACGCCGTGTTTGCCAGCCCTTGCGGAGGATACGGACGCGCTGGATGTCATTTTGCTCTCCAGTGCCTCCATCGAGCCGCTGCAGGAGACGCTGCGCCCCGGCAAGGCGGTCACGCTGCGGTTCACATCGCCTGTGGACGGCACCGCCACGCTGCTGCTGCGCGACGCGGAGACGCTTGAAACCGTGCTGCCAGTCGCCAAGGATTACCCCGTCACGGCGGGCGAAAACCAGATGCTGTGGAACGGCACATACGAGGGCGTTTTCGCGCCGGAAGGAATCTACCGGCTTGTGGCGCAGTTCTCCGACGGGTCAGAAGCGGACACCGCCATTCTGGTGGGGCAGATTGCGCCCTTCCTGACCTCCATTTCCGCGCTGGAGAGCACCGAGGACGGCGAAGTGCGTCTCTCCTTCTACGCAAGCGAAAACGGCCGCCTGACGCTGGGGCTATGGGGCGCAAGCTGGTCGCTGCTAAAGAACATTGACATTTCCGCCGGCACGAACGAAGTGACGGTGGACGCAACCGCCCTTTCGCCGGACACCGTCGCAATCAGCCTGACGCTGACGGACAACACCGGCTACTGCTCGAACGAGGAGCATGTGGCAGTGAATCCGGCATCCTTCGGCATCCTGCCGACGGCGACCCCGACCGCCGAGCCATCCCCCACGCCGACGGCGACCCCGACTGCCGAGCCGTCCCCCACGCCGACGCCGTCCCCCACGCCGACGGCAGTTCCGACGCCATCCCCCACGCCGTCGCCCTCGCCCACACCCTCGCCCACGCCGACCCCGAACATCACCTTCACGCCGTCCTACGGCAGCCCGTATGAATTCCCGTCCGACGCGCCCGCGTCCTACTGGAACACGCCGATGGACTACACGGACGAAGCGGCTGTCTGGGCGATGCTGACCGCGCCGATGACGGTGGTCAAGGGCGACGGCCGCACGCAGGTGCGCATCCGCAAAGAGCCGGACAACAAGAGCGCCGCCATCGGCATCCTGACCCGCGCAACGCAGGGCATCCGCGTGATTGAGACGCTGGACAACGGCTGGTCGCTGATTGAGTGCTACTCCTCCTCCTTCGCGGACAACACGGTGAAGGCGTGGAACCTGCTGGTGCAGGGCTACGTCGAAACGAACACCCTGACAACCGTGGAGTGGGACAGCAACGACAAGTACGGCTTAGTGGTGGACAAGCTGACGCAGCGCCTGTACGTCTACGAGGACGGGCACCTGATTTCGACGCTGCTTGTCTCCACGGGACTTGCGAACGCGAAGCAGCCGTTTAACGAGACGCGCTCCGGCGAGTACATCATCGGCAGCTTCACGGGCGAATTCACCAGCGGCAACCTCTACTGTGGCATGGGGCTGCGCTACAACGACGGCGACCTGCTCCACGAAGTGCCGCACACCAAGCGCGCCGACGGCTCAAAGTCATACGCCTACAACGAACCCAAGCTCGGCACGCGCGCCAGCCACGGCTGCATCCGCGTTCAGCGCCTGCGCAACACGGAGGGGCTGAACATGAAGTGGCTGTGGGACAACCGGAAGCATCTGGGTCGCATGGTCATCTGGGAGGACTGGCAGGGGCGGCAGATTCCGATTCCGGACGACGACACCGTGCTGTACTACAACCCCAACGGCGGCTCATACTACCACCGCGCCGACACCTGCTACTCTGTGACGAAGGACAACGTGACGTTTGAATCCTTCACCTATGCGCAGCTGGACGAAGAACCGTACAGCAAGCTGGATTTCTGCCCGTACTGTGCGCCCGCGATGCGCAAGGCGGACATTGAAGCCATCAACGCCCAGTACGTCTTCGGCGGCGACCACGACCCGATTCTCACCGCCGCGCGTCAGCCCTATTTCGACTATATCGCCAGTCTCGATCCGCCGGAAGCGACCGAGACCCCGGCGCCATGAGGTAACGCATGAACATCGTCGATTACGTCATCATCGGCATCATTGGCATTTCCGTGCTGTTCGGGCTGTATCGCGGCTTCATTGCCAGCGTGCTGAACATGGGGTGCGGGCTGATGTCGTTCCTCGCGTCCTTCTGGGTCAGCCCGAAGCTCGCCGCCGCCGTGCAGTCCAACCAGTCTTTTCTCAACATGCTGCTGCACTACACGGATGCGTCCAGCCGCATCGGCGACCTTGAAACCGCCATCACGAACGTCGCGACGCTCACCAGCCAGAGCATCAACAGCATTCTGGAGAAAGTGAACCTGCCCGCGCCGCTGGACACGCTGCTGCGCGTGAATCTGGAGAACAACGTATACGCCTCGTCGGGGCTGTCCACCGTCTCCGATTACGTCAGCCAGACGATTTTGCAGGCAAGCATCAACATCATCTGCTTTCTCGTCAGCTTTTTGGTGCTGTACATTGTCCTCGCCATCGTGCTGAACCTGCTCAAGGCAGTCTTCCGCTTTCCCATCCTCAAGCAGCTCAACGGCTTGGCGGGCGGCGCGTTCGGCTTCCTCCGCGGATTGCTCGTCTGCCTCGTGCTCTTCACGCTCGTTCCCCTCGTGCAGACGGTCATCCCGCTGGACATGGTGAACGACCTGATTGCCCAGTCAACCCTCGCGCCGATTTTCTCCAACGGCAACCTGATTCTCGCCATCATGAACGGCAAATTGTAAAATTTTTTGCGGAAGAAGGAAACGAAACGGCGTTGACGAACGTCTAATTACATGGGGGAGACTCCAGAGGCTCTGCCTCTGGACTCCGCAAGGGTCTTCGACCCTTGACCCATTCGCGCGATTGAGTTGGTGACTTTTCCATGCTCCTTCCGCGTGTTTATCCACAGAATACCCACACGTTCCCCCGTTTCCCTACTTACGGCAAAATGCAATCAACATAAGAAACAATCCCCTTGCAACCCCAACGACAAGCCTTCAAGGAGGTGCAACAACCTTGAAACCCACCCAGCGCATCGGCGCAATGCTTCTCATCAGCAGTATGCTGCTGACGGGCGTTTCCGTGGCGGAAGAGCCGTCGAATCCTCCCGCAGCGACGGAAGCCTTGGTGACTACCGCTCCGACGGAAGCGCCGACCGTGACCCCTGCTCCCGAAAATCCGACGGAAGCGCCGTCCGCGACGCCCGCTCCCGAAAATCCGACGGATGAACCGACTGCGACGCCTGCTCCCGAAAATCCGACGGAAGCGCCGACCGCGACACCCGCTCCCGAAAATCCGACGGAAGCGCCGTCCGCGACTCCTGACCCCGAAAATCCGACGGACGAGCCGACCGCGACACCTACTCCCGAAAAT
>OGGH01000492.1_pt1 | contig 38257 bp, 33 predicted proteins | sample 1571161 | NCBI WGS metagenome assembly OGGH01 (sample SAMEA2582053, study PRJEB24529) | metagenome | biome: Human gut stool | place: China | collected 2011 | reverse complement strand
AGTTTAATAGAATACCCGTCAGTGTCATCCATTTTGATAAGGATGGCACAGTCACAGATGTAGAGGATTACAACCTCGATAAAATCGAGCCTGCTTTGTGGTCGCTCAAAGGCCTGGCCGCAGCACGGCACCCTGTCATTCGCCAGTTCTATACGCGCGAAGAAAATATTCAAGCATTTGAAGCGTGGCTGAAAAATCGGGAAAGTGATCCTCAAAAGCATGGCAAGCGAAAATGAGCGCAAAGACGGAAATCGGAAATGTGAGGCTGTATCTATTTTGGTCACTCTTAAAAATCCCTCGATGCTTCTCTATCACGGGAAATTGTAAGCAAAAAATATGGCCGAAACAGCTCAAAGCCGCTTCAGCTCTCGATTTTTTCTATTTTCAGCATGCATCTAAATTGGTCACGCATCACACTGAGAAGTCTGAAACCGTAAGGTTTCGGACTTCTTTTTTCTGTTTGACCCTTTATCTGACCCTTTAACCGTTTTGCAGCTTCTTCCCACAGATGGCGTGCTGCATATAGGCTTCCATGCGGTTTGCACTGTCCTGTTTCAGCACCAGTGAAAAAAGGGCAAGGGAAAAGTTCCTCAACGCTTTTCCCTTGCCCTTTTGCATCTGTCATGGTATACAGCTTAGCACCGGTTATTTGAGTGGCTCCTCGCCGCGGTGCAGATCATTCCAATCGCTGACGAATTCGTCGGGGGTCCAGTCGATATCGTCATTTTCGGGATGCGTGATGAGGCCGTCGGCTGCGGCGGCGATGGCGGCGGCTTCGCTGCGGGGAAGGGAAGAGAGATACCTGACGCGGATGTCGCTGACGAAATCCCAGTAGGCGGCGCGGGCAAAGGCGTCGATATTCGCGGCTTTGATGCCGAGAAGGCCGACGAGAGGCTCCTGCTCGTGGGCGTCGTACCGGTCCTGAATCGTCTCGAAAATATCGTCCGCGTCGCCGCCGTACTTGGTCAGAAGAGAAATGAGGTTCGTTTCGGGAAAAAGCTCCTGAAAGCGCGCGGAAACGGAAGTGGTAGCCATAATTGTTCTCCTTGCAAGATCATTTTGTTGCCTATAGTGTCACACAACGGGGCGTAAAAGTCAACATGGATGAAATCACTTACTGCGCGGGCTGCGATTCTGGTCATGCGGCGGTTGACAGTGCTGGTCAACTCGTGCTATGATACGAAAACCAACAATCATACTATGTTTGTGGATGCAAAAGGTGTAACGCAGACATTTTCCAACGTCAGGCGAAGGATCGGCGAGAGCCGATAAGAATAGCTTGACGATCAATCTGCTTGAATTTTTCAAAATCGGGGAGAGGGTATGCTCAATCAGTTTTCAAGAACGCAGCTGCTTTTAAAAAGAGGTATTTGCCGCATGCTGCGGCAAATACCTCTTTTTATTAGTTTGATTTGAAATTCAACGGAGTGACAGCGTTACGACAGCTCGTCCCCGTCCAGCAGGGCCTCTTTCAGCGTGCGCCAGCCGAGCACCGCGCATTTGACGCGCGCGGGCATATGGGCGATATCACGGAGAGCCGAGGCCTCTTCCAGGCTGTCGATCTCGTCTTCCGACGCCTCGCCCTGGATCATTTTCAGGAAGATCTCGCCCATTTTCAGTGCGTCTTCCTTCTTTTTGCCGACGATCATGCCGAGCATGATGTCCGCCGACGCCTGCGAGACGGCGCAGCCGTCGCCGACGAACGCGCCGTCCGCGATCACATCGCCGTCAAGCTTCAGCTTGAGGAAGATGTCGTCGCCGCAGCTCGGGTTGACGCCCTCGAGCACGATGTCGGCGTCCGGTAGGTCGTGCTTGAACTCCGGATGCAGGTTGTGCTCGGTGAGAATTTCATTGTAAAAGCTTCTATTTTCCATAACCCATTCGCTCCCTTAGCGTGGAAATGCTGTCAAGCAGCCGGTCGACCTCGGATTCCGTGTTATAAAACGCGAGGCTTGCCCGCGCGGTGGACGGGTGCTTCAAATAGGCCAGAAGCGGCTGCGCGCAGTGATGGCCTGCGCGGATGGCGACGCCGTCGCTCGCGAGGATCTCACTGATGTCGTGAGGGTGAACACCGTCCACCGTAAAGGTGATGATGCCGCAATGCTCCTCGGGCTTTTCCGAGCCCAGCACGTGGACGTGCGGCATCTCGCCGATCGCGTCCATCGTGCGGCGTGTCAGCGCGACCTCTTGCTGATGCATCGCTGTAAAGCCGATGCTCTTGACATAGTCAATGGCCGCATGCAGGCCCACGGCGTCTGCCGCGTTGACCGTGCCGGCCTCGAACTTGTGCGGGAGCTCGGCGAAGACCGCACCATCGCGGGTGACAGATTCAATCATCTCGCCGCCGGTGAGGAATGGCGGCATGGCGTTCAGCAATTCTTCACGTCCGTAGAGAACGCCGATGCCCATGGGGCCGTAGACCTTGTGGCCGGAGAAGGCGAAGAAATCCGCGTCCAGCGCTTGCACGTCCACCGGAATGTGCGGCGTGCTCTGCGCGCCGTCGACGACCAGCACCGCGCCGACGCGGTGCGCCAGCGCCGCGAGCTCGCGGATGGGATTCACGCGGCCTAAGACGTTCGAAACGTGTGTGCAGGCGACGATCTTCGTTTTCGGCGTGATGAGGGCTTCGACCTTATTTAAGTCCAGCGTACCGTCCATTTCGCATTCCATAAATTTGAGCGACGCGCCGGTCTGGCGGCAAACCATCTGCCAGGGGAGAAGGTTGCTGTGGTGCTCCATGATGGAGACGAGCACCTCGTCCCCGGCCTTCACGTGGGAGAGACCGTAGCTGTAAGCCACTAAATTGATGCTCTCGGTGGTGTTGCGGGTAAAGATGATCTCGCGGCTGCTCTTCGCGTTCAGAAAGGACCGAACGGCCTCGCGCGCGTTTTCGTAAGCCTCCGTCGCGGCGATGCTCAGGGGATAGAGGCCGCGCAAGGGGTTGGCGTTCTTACTTTTATAAAACTCCGTTACGGCGTCCAGCACACACTGCGGGCGCTGCGCCGTCGCGGCGTTGTCCAGATACGCAACATCCTGACTCTTGAGCAGGGGGAAGTCGTCCCGATATGCATGCGCCATCTTACAGCACCTCCTCAAGCTCGGAGAGGATCGCGGCCTGCGCCGCTTCATCCTCAATCGTGCGGGCCAGCCGCTCGATGGCGGCGCGGGCCATGATGTTTTCCGCCTCCGCTGCGGAAATGCCGCGGCTTTCAAAGTAGAACAACGTGTCCTCGTCCAGCTCGCCGATGGTCGCGCCGTGGTTGCCGACGACGTTTTCCTCGGCGCACAGGATCAGCGGCACCGTCTTGTTGACGACGCCGTCGCCCAGCATCAAAACCATCTCCTGCTCGCTGCCGACGGAGCCCGCGGAGCCCTTCTTAAAGTCGATGGTCCCGCGGAAGATCTTCTGCGCGTCATCCTTGAGCGCACCGGCGGCATTGATTTCGCTCGTGGTCTTCTGGCCCCAGTGGTTCACGACAAGGTTCATGTCCACGGTCTGCTGTTTCTGGCCCAGATACCCGATGCCCGCCGTGAAGCCCGCGCCATTGCCGTTCAGCTCGAACTGGCCGTCGCTGTACACGTCGCCGCGGCCCAGCAGGACCTGGATCAGCTCTACCTGACCGTTTTCGGCGCACTCGCCGCTCGTCTCCAGACGAAGCAGCGAGTCCTGTGCCGCATTCTGAATCTGCACGAGCCGCACCTTTGCGTCCTTTTCAACGTGGAGCGCCGTGCGCACGAGCAGGCCCTTTTCCGCTCTCAGCGTTTCAAACACCGTGACGGTCTGGCCCGCGGGCGCGTAGATGTCGACCGTCTTCTCGCCGCGCTCGCCAGAGCCAGTGATCTCAAGCCGCTCGGTCTGACCGGCGGCGGAGATTTTCTCTTCGCCCAAATCGTCGGCCTGCCCCCAGGCGATGGCCGTTTCGTTCACACCCAGCCGGTTCCAGGTGCGGGTCGGGAGCCGGTTGATCAAAATCGTATCGTTCATATCCAAACTCCTTTCAGCCAATGCTGCCCTTCATCTCGAGCCGGATGAGGTTGTTCATTTCCACTGCGTACTCCACCGGCAGCTCCTTGGAGACATTGTCGGCAAAGCCGCTGACGATCATCGCGCGCGCGTCTTCCTCGCTCATGCCGCGGCTCATCAGATAAAAGACGGCTTCGTTGCTGATCGCGCCGATCTTGGCCTCATGGCCGATGGCCGCGTCCTTCGTGCGGATGTCCATTGCGGGGATGGTGTCGGAACGGGACTCGGAGTCCAGCATCAGCGACTGGCACGACACGGCGGACTTGGCGCCCTTGGCGCCCTTTTCCACGACAACGCTTGAGCGGAATGTGCTGATGCCGCCGCTCTTGCTGATCGAGCGCGTGTTCATATAGGAGCTCGTATTTTTGCCCACATGGACGACCTTTGCGCCGGTATCGAGGTTCTGCCCCGCACCGGCGAACGTAACGCCGGTGAACTCCATGCGGGAATTGTCTCCCTTTAAGATGCTCATGGGGTACAGGCAGCCAACATGGGAGCCGAAGGAGCCGGAGATCCACTCGATCGTGCCGCCCTCTTCCACCAGTGCACGCTTGGTATTCAGGTTGTACATGTTCTTCGACCAGTTTTCGATCGTCGAGTAGCGGAGTTTGGCCCCCTTCTTGACGTACAGCTCCACGCAGCCAGCGTGGAGGTTTGCCACGTTGTACTTCGGCGCGGAGCAGCCTTCAATGAAGTGCAGGCTCGCGCCCTCGTCCACGATGATGAGCGTGTGCTCAAACTGGCCGGCGCCCTTGGCATTCAGGCGGAAGTAGGACTGCAGGGGAATGGAGAGGTGTACGCCCTTGGGCACGTACACGAACGAGCCGCCGGACCACACCGCGCCGTGGAGCGCCGCGAACTTGTGATCGTGGGGCGTCACGAGCTTCATGAAGTACTTGCGCACCATGTCGGCATATTCGCCCTTTATGGCGCTCTCCATATCGGTGTAAACCACGCCCTCGGCCGCCACGGAATCCTTGACGTTGTGATAGACAAGCTCGGAGTCGTACTGCGCACCCACACCGGCGAGGGATTTTCTCTCCGCCTGCGGGATGCCAAGGCGCTCGAAGGTCTCCTTGATGTCCTCCGGCACGTCCTTCCAGTCGTTGCGCATCTTGGTGTTCGGGCGAACGTAGGTCGCGATATGATCCATATCAAGGCCCTCAATCGACGGGCCCCAGTTGGGGATCTTCATTTCATTGTAGATCTGGAGGGATTCGAGCCGGAACTGCTGCATCCACACGGGATCGTCCTTCTCAGTGGAGAGCTTTTCGACGATCTCCGGCGTCAGGCCGGATTCCATGCGGTACGCGTCGTTTTCCGCGTCCCGAATGTCGTAGACACTGCGGTCCACATCCTCCACGTAGGTTTTTTCTTTCAAATCTGCCATGTCAAGAGCCTCCCGATTCAGTCTTCCTTCAGGCTGCTGAATCCCTTTTCGTTGATCTCATCCACCAGTTCGGCGCCGCCGTTGCGGACGATGACGCCGTCTTCCATCACGTGGGCCACGTCCACATGGAGCGCTTCCAGAATGCGCGTGGAGTGGGTGATGATGAGAAGCGAGCCGTGCGTCCGCTCGCGGAACAGGCGCACGCCCTCGCTGACGGTGCGGACCGCGTCGACATCGAGGCCGGAGTCGGTCTCATCGAGAATCGCGAGCTTGGGCTCGAGCATGAGCATCTGCAAAATTTCGGCCTTTTTCTTCTCGCCGCCGGAGAAGCCCACGTTCAGGTCGCGCTCGGCATAGCTCTCGTCCATGTTCAAAAGCGCCATGGTCTCTTTGAGCTTTTTCTTGAAGTCCCACAGGCGCAGGCGGTCGCCGGTCTTCTGCTCGAGCGCGCTGCGGATGAACGCGCTCAGCGTTACGCCGGGGACCTCCAGCGGGTTCTGGAAGGACAGGAAAATGCCCTTTTTCGCGCGCTCGTTGACGGGGAGCTCCGTGATGTCCTCGCCGTTAAAAATGATCGAACCGCCGGTTACGCTGTAGGTCGGATTGCCGGTGATGGCATAGCCCAGCGTCGACTTGCCGGTGCCGTTGGGGCCCATCAGCACATGGGTCTCATCCTGTCCCACGGCCAGATCCACACCGTGGAGAATTTCCTTTTCCTCGACCCGCACGTGCAGGTTCTGAATCTCTAAAAGTGCCTTACTCATATTGAACCACCTTATCTTCTTTCCGTGCCGTTCAGGACGGCCGGTGTTTTTTCATTGACTCGCATGAATTGCGCCAGTGTATGATTGTCGACATAGCTGTTGATCTGGTCTTCCAGCCCCTGCCAGAAAAGCCGCGCGTCGCAGTCGCAGGAAGCGCCGCAGCCGGAGCCGTCCTCAGACTGGCACGCGATCGGCGACAGATTGCCCTCCACCGCCCGCAGAATTTCACCTACGGGGTAATCCTCGGGGGAGCGGGTCAGGCGGTAGCCGCCCGATTTGCCCACGGCGCTCTCGACCAAGTTCGCACGGCTCAGCGCGGCCATGATGGTCTCCAAGTACTTTTTAGAGAGCTGCTGGCGCTGCGCGACATCGCTCAGGCGGTGCCATTCGCTGCCTCCGTGCTCGGCCATATCCAGCATGACCCGCAAAGCGTAGCGCCCTTTTGTTGAGATCATCATGCGGCATGCCTCCTTGCTCATAATTGCCTACCTTGCAGATAGGAATTTTAACGCTTAATTCCTACTGTGTCAATAGGTGTTTACAAAAAATTTGATTTATGATGATAAAAAGCACTGTGCAGCTGTGACAAATGTCTGCCGCGCAGCGCTTGGACGAGGTCTTCGGCCTGCCGCGCGGCTCGGAGGTGTATGTGCTGAACGATCCCGAGACCAAGGTACCCATTGCCATCATGGACGGCACACTCATCAGTGCGATCCGCACCGGCGCAGTAACGGGCGTTTGCGCCAAGTATATGGCGCCCTCGCGCTCGAAGACCGTCGGCCTTTTCGGCGCGGGCCCGCAGTGCAAGACGCAGCTGATGGCGCTCAAGGTGTCGCTGCCGCAGCTGGAAAAGGCGTATGTCTATGACCTTTCCCGAGAGAGAGCGGAAAAATTTGCGGCGGAGATGTTGCAAAAGCTGAACATGGACGTGCAGGCGGCGGCGAGCGACCGCCTTGCCACGATCGAAAGCGGCGACATCCTTGTGACCGCGACGACCGCGACCGAGCCGATCATCCACGGCGCGGAGATCAAAAAGGGCGTTTACGTTGCTCACCTTGGCAACAACGAGGTCGACGAGGAGCTGATCCTGCGCGCGGACAAGGTCGTCATCGACGATTGGGAGACCGACAAGCACCGCATGGACGACACGATGGCCTACATGTTCCGCGACGGCAAGATCGACGATTCCCGCATCGACGCGAGCGTCTCCGACCTGGTGGCGGGGCGGAAGTCCGGCCGCGACAACGACGACCAGCTCACCTACACCTGCAACGTCGGCCTCGGCCTTTACGACGTGGCGATCGCCGCGCGCGTCTACCAGTATGCCAAGGAAAACGGCATCGGCCAGAAGCTCAAGCTCTGGGACGAGCCCATCATGGTGTGATCGATCCAAACTCGATAGGTACGACCTCTCTTTACCAACCTTTTGGACAGGTCTGCTTTTTAGCGGGCCTGTCCACATTTTTTCGCGGCAGAGCAGCAGGGGAGATGCACCTGCAAGGGGATTTTGCCTTTACAGAGGACGATTCCGTGAATATAATGGATGCAGATAAAATTTGGCGGCGCTGCGAAAAAGCGGCGCTGCGGTGAAATCGACAGGAAACGGAGATGTAATTATGCCCTGCACCACTGTACTGGCCGGTAAGCTGGCGACGAATGACCGCTCGACGATGATCGCCCGTACGGACGACGGTCATTTTGATGAGAAAAAGCTGATCGTGGTCGAGCCCGACCAGCAGCCGAAGATTTATAAAAGCGTAGAGTCCCACGTGGAGATCACACTGCCGGAGAACCCCATGCGCTACACGTCCTGCCCGAGCGTGGACCCGAAGCACGGCATTTGGGCCGCGACCGGCATCAACGCCGCGAACGTCGGCATGACGGCGACGGAAACCACGACCTCGAACCCGCGCGTGCTCGCGGCCGACCCGATGGTCGAGCTGCGCGAGGCGAAGGATGGGGAAGAGGAGCGCTGCGGCGGCATCGGCGAGGAGGACATCGTTGTCCTCGTCCTGCCCTACATCCGCTCCGCGCGCGAGGGCGTGCTGCGCCTCGGTGCGCTTCTGGAGCAATACGGCACCTATGAGTCGAACGGCATCGCCTTCAACGATGAAAACGAAGTCTGGTGGCTCGAGACCATCGGCGGGCACCACTGGATCGCGAAGAAAATTCCCGAGAATCGCGTCATCATCAACCCGAACCAGTTCGGTATGGACTCGTTCGACCTTGAGGACGCCTTCGGTGCCCGGGAATCGCATCTCTGCTCGGCAGACCTCAGAGAATTCATCTCGGAAAACCATCTGGATCTGAATCAGGATGGCAAGTTCAACCCGCGGGATATCTTCGGCTCGCACCGCGACATGGACCACATCTACAACACGCCGCGCGCGTGGTTCATGGGCCGCTGCCTTGCACCGCACACCTACCGCTGGGACGGCGAAAACGCGGACTTCACGCCCGAAAGCGATGACATTCCGTGGTCCTACGTTCCAGAGCGCAAGGTTGCCGCGGAGAATATCCAATACCTGCTCTCGTCCCACTATCAGGGTACACCCTACGATCCCTATGCGGGCCATGCGGAAAAAGGCGGCATTTACCGTCCTATCGGCATCAACCGCACGGGCGTGACGACGATCTGTCAAATTAGAAGCGACGTCCCCGATGCCATTAAGGGTATCGAGTGGGTGTGCTTCGGCTCCACGACATTTTCCGCGTGGCTGCCGGTGTACACAAATGTCCCGCAGATGCCAGACTATTTGAGCAATGTGACGCTCGACGCCGAGACCGACAATCTCTACTGGGTCAGCCGCTTTGTCGGCGCGCTGGCCGACAAGTGCTACGGCTCGTGCATCCAGAATGTCTGGGGCTATCAGGACACGGTGAATATCCGCGGCAGACAGATCGTCCTTAAATACGACAGGCTGATGCGCGAGAGCGGCGACTTCACGCTCGCCGCGCAGGCGAACGACGAGCTCTGCGCGATGGCGAAAGAGGAGAGCGCGCAGATCCTCAACAAGGTCCTGCGCACTGCCAGTGAGCAAATGAAAAACGGCTTCAGCTTTGCTGATACCTGCGTCAACAAGTGAATAAAAAGCGGCTCTCTCCCGAGCGGGAGAGAGCCGCTTTTTTGTTATCCTTTTTCAATTTGACCCAGCCAAAATGAGAAAGGACGACAATCATGGAAGAAAAAAGAATCGTAAAGCCCTGGCAGGCAGGGCTGATGCTGCTCGTCGGCACGTGGATGGCGAGCGGCACGGTGCCGGTCATGATCTACTACGGCATGAAGGTGCTGACGCCGGGCTTATTCCTGCCAGTCGTCTGCATCCTTTGCACGCTGATGTCCACCATGGCGGGCACGTCGTGGGGCACGGTCGGCGTCGCCTGCATGGGCGTTGCACAGGGTCTCGGTGTGCCGCTGCCCGCGGCCGCGGGCGCGGTCTGCACCGGCGCGTTCTTCGGTGACAAGGTCTCGCCGCTGTCTGACTCGCCCGTCATCACCGCCACGGTGTGCGAGGTGCCGCTGATGGACGGCATTCGCCACGCGCTCATTTCCACGGGGCCTGCGTATCTCATTTCGCTCGTTTTCTGCTTTGTTTACGGCCTGCGCTATTCCGGCGGCAGCGTCGGCGGGGAAGTGTATGAGAATATCCTTTCCACCGTTTCCGCCGAGTTCTGGCTCAGCCCCGTGCTGCTTCTGCCCGTGCTGGTCGCGGTCGTGCTGATTTTGATGAAAAAGCCGACGATCCCGGCTTTTGTCGCCGGCATCGCCGCGGGCGCGGTGATGGCGATGCTCTGCCAGGGCGTCAGCCTGCACGATATTCTGACGGTCATGTATTCCGGCTTTTCTGCCGATACCGGCTCGGACGTCGTGAATTCGATGCTCAACCGCGGCGGCTTTACCTCGATGCTCTCGACCATCGGTCTTCTGATCGCGGCGGGCCTGAGCAAGGGCACCTATCAGCTTGTGGCGGAGGACGTCATCCACGCCGGCTACGCCATCATGGGCGAGTGCCGCTACGACAATGTGGCTGTCGGCTTCCGCGGCCGCTACAGCTTTGAGGTGACCGTCCACGGACAGACCGCGCACGCCAGCCACTATCCCGAGGTCGGTGAAAACGCTCTCATCTCCGGCGGACGCCTGGCCGCGGCCATCGAGGCGCTGCCGACGCTCCAGCACCCGCACCTCAAGCACGGCACGTGGTGCGTGCGCTATATGGAGGGCGGCAATCCCGGCACGCTCGTTGTGCCGGAGAAGTGCTGCCTCTTCGTTGACCGCTACGTCGTTCCGGGCGAGACGGACGAGATCTGCATTGCGCAGATCATGGAGGCGGCGGAGCAGCTCGGCCTTTCCGGCAAGGTCGACGTGCGCCTCAAGCCGAGAAAATCGCCCTACATGCAGTCGTTCGCGGTGGAGGAGGATCATCCGCTCGTCAAAATTTTGCAGGAGGAGTTCCACTCCGTCACGGGCAAGGACCTTCCGTGCGCATACGACGCCTCGGTCTGCGATTCGAATATTTTAGCCGTTTCGCTCGGCATTCCGGTCGTGACGTTCGGCCCCTCGGGCGGCAACATGCACGGTGACAACGAGTACGGCTATGCATGGCAGGTGAAAAACTGCGGCGAGGTCTACCGCTGCACCGTCGCGCGCCTTTTAAGCGGCGAAGTATAAAGAGAAAAAAGAGGCAGCCTCGGCTGTCTCTTTTCCTTTTGCATTTCACGCAGATTTTACATTTCTTTGCTGGTTTTTGACAAATCCCTCTGCTATACTGTATTTGATGAAATTTGGAGAGAAGAGAGGAGAAGGGATACAACATGGATACTTACAATATGATCGATTTTAACGAAAAGAAGGGCTTCATCTGCGATATGGACGGCGTCATCTACCATGGCAACCGCGTGCTGCCGGGCGTGGCCGAGTTCATCCAGTGGCTGCACGATGAAAACAAGGAATACTTGTTTCTGACAAACAACAGCGGCTACACGCCGCGCGAGCTGAGCCAGAAGCTTGCGCGCATGGGCCTCGACGTGACGGAGGAGCACTTTTATACGAGCGCGCTCGCGACGGCGGCGTTCCTGCGCGATCAGGCGCCCGGCTGCTCGGTCTTTGCCATCGGCGAGGCAGGCCTTTTGAACGCGCTTTACGACGCAGGCATCACGATGAACGATGTGAACCCCGACTATGTCGTCGTGGGCGAGGGACGCTCCTATTCGCTCGATACGCTGACGAAGGCGACGAACCTCGTCTGGAAGGGCGCAAAGCTCATCGGTGCGAACTCCGACGTTTCCGGCCCCATCGAAAACGGCATTGTGCCCGCCTGCCGCGCGCTCGTCGCGCCCATCGAGATGGCGACCGGCACGCAGGCGTACTTCTGCGGCAAGCCGAACCCGCTGATGATGCGCACGGGCCTCAGAATGCTGCACTGCCACTCAGCCGAGGCCGTCATGGTCGGCGACCGGATGGACACCGATGTGATCTCCGGCATGGAGAGCGGCATGTCGACGGTGCTGGTGCTCTCAGGCGTCTCGACGCGCGAGACCATCAAGACCTACGCGTATCGTCCGAGCATGGTCTTAAACGGCGTGGGCGACATCGTGAGCCTCGCCCGCGGGGAAAAGACGGAAGATTGAAAATTAAAAAGGGAAGCGCCGCTGCGTGAGCAGCGGCGCTTTGTTGTATTATGGGGACGCTTAGTTATCCTCCCGTGCACGCAGGCCTGCGACGGACGAGATCGGCAGCGAGAAGCAGATTGCGCCCGCTTTGGTGCCGGGACCGGCCTGCTCGTTGATCGAGCGCATGATGGCGGCCTTTTCGTCCTTGTGGGCGATGATGTAGATCATATCCTTTTCGTCGGCAAGGCTGACGCTGAAGAATTTTTCTCCGCGCGTGCCGCCCGTGCCCTTGGCGTGCAGCACCGTACCGCCGCCCGCGCCCGCGGCGCGCGCCGCGTCCATGACAAAGTCGGAATAGCCTTCGTTTAAGATGACGGTGATGAGTTCATGTTCAAAGTTCATGTTCGGCGCTCCTCCTGCTTTGAGATCGTCGGTGAGATAGGACAGTGTCTTGCCGCCGGCCACGCTCTTGAGAGGCACGGTCAGCATGACGCCGTTGCCCGGAATGTCGATAAAGAGCTTGCGCTTGGCGGAACGGATAAGCGAATCCGCCTCCTGCGCGCTGCCGACGGCGGCGATAACGCACTTTTCCGTCGCGTCCAGCCCATAGATGGCGAGGTGCTCGCTCGTGGCTGTGCCGCGCGCGGGCATGCTCAAAATAAGGTGCAGCCCCGCCGCGTGGTAGAGCGAGCCCATCGCTTCGCCGCGGTCGTGATCCGTGATGGCAATGATGTAATAGAGTTCCATGTCAGCAGGCCTCCCACAGTTCGATGATCTCGTTGTCGCCAAAGTCGGGGAGCTGGGGCTCCTGCGAAGCATGACGGGATTTGACAACGTAGATGGCTCCCATCACCTGCACGGTGATGAGCGGCATCATCGCAACGAGCGCGACAAGGCCGAACGCGTCCGTCATCACATTGCCGCCGAGCGCTTCGCACGCGCCTGTGGCAAACGGCAGCATGAATGTCGCCGTCAAAGGACCTGACGCGACGCCGCCGGAGTCGAACGCGATGGCCGTGAACGTGCGCGGCACGAAAAAGCTCAAAGCCAGCGCGATAAGATAGCCGGGCACGAGGAAATACATGATCGAAATGCCCGTGATGACGCGCAGCATCGCAAGCCCGCCCGCGGCGGAGACTGCGATGGATAAGCTCATGCCCATCGCCTTGGCGGAGATCGCGCCCGCGCTCAGCTCTTCGACCTGTTTGTTGAGCGTATGGACGGCGGGCTCGGCGTTGATGATGAACCAGCCCATCAGCATCGCAAGGGGGGCAAGAAGATAGACCTTCCACCCCTCGGCCAGCGCGGCACCGAGCGCGTAGCCCAGCGGCGAAAAGCCGACGTTCACGCCCGTGAGGAACAGCACGAGACCTAAGTATGTATAGAGGATACCAATCACGATGCGCATGAAAGGCAGCTTGCGGAGCTTGAGCGAAATGACCTGAAAAATCAGGAAGAAGACAACGATCGGCAGCAGCGCCATTGTCACTTCCCATAAATACTCCGGCAGGGCATGCAGATAGTCCTTGCCGAGCTCTACCGTGGTGGCGACGCCAGAGACGGCGCTGCTCTCGCCCTGCGCGGGCTGCGTTTTGTAGATCGCACCGAGCAGCAGCACCGATAAGATCGGCCCGATCGAGCACAGACCGACGAGGCCGAAGCTGTCCGCCTTGGCATTTTCGTCGCTTCGAATGGACGCAACGCCGACGCCGAGTGCCATGATGAACGGCACGGTCATCGGCCCCGTTGTCACGCCGCCGGAGTCGAACGCGACGGAGAGGATGCTCTCATCCGACAAAAACGCCGCGGCAAAGACGATGGCGTAAAATACGATCAGCATCGTGCGCAGCGAGATCGAAAAGAGAATGCGCACCATGCACAGCATCAGAAAGAAGCCGACGCCGACCGAAACGGTCAAGATCAACACCGTTGTGTCGATCTCCGGCACGTTGCCCGCGAGCACCTGCAAATCCGGCTCCGCCACCGTGATGGCGACGCCGAGGGCGAAGCTCACGGTCAGGATGAGCGGCAGCTTGCGCGATTTCGTCAGCTTGGAGCCCATGTAGTTGCCGATGCGGCTCATCGACATGTCCGCGCCCAGCGTGAAGAGCCCCATGCCGAGGATCAGCATGGCCGTGGCGATCACGAACGAGAGCATCAGTCCCGCGTCTACCGGCACGAGCACAAAGCTGATCGCCATAACGATCAGGCTGATGGGCAGGACGGAGGCGGTGGCTTCTTTCAGCTTTTCCATTAAGATCTGTTTCTGATACAAAACCTCACTCCTTTATCAATTCAATACTTCCAAAAATATCATAGCAGAGATTCGCCGCGATGAACAGGGAAAAAGGGTAAAGGATGTGTTAAGCTTGTTCACCAGACGTGGACGAAAACAGCGGAATGGTCAAACCATCCCGCCGCTTTCCCATTTTTAATGCATATTATTTACTGTGCCGCGTGCGCACATCCGCGCTCGAGAGAGCAGCGGATGTTGCCGTCGAGCATTCCGCCGAGATCATCGATGAACGAATCCGGCTCGCCCTTCATGCCGCTGCCGATCCATTCAAGCGTCAGCCCTGCGAGCGCTGCCGTGTAGAAGCGCGCGAGCGCCATGATCTGGCTTTCGCTGACGTTCAGGCCCTCGGCCTCCTTGCGGATGTAAGAAAGCATTGTCGTCAGGATCGTTTTATGATAATATCTTGCCAGAATATCGCTGTGGGCGGAGTTGTGCAGGTGCAGGATCATGCGCTTGTTCTCCGCAGCGAAGGATGTGGCGGTCAAAAATGCCTTCTGCCACGATTCATAGCCCTCCACGCGCTCGGAGAGCTTTTCAATCTCCGACTCGAACACGTCCTCGGCCAGCGCGTAGATGTCAGTGTAGTAATAATAAAAAGTGTTCCGCGTGACCTCGCTTCTCTCCGCGATGTCGCGGACGGAGATCTTGTCGAAGGGACGCTCTGCCAGAAGCTCGATGAAGCTGCGGCGGATGGCGTTTTTGGTGCGCAGAGCCATGGGTGGGTTCCTCCCTTTCTCGATTCGATAAAATTCATTATATCCGATATGGGAAAAACTTGCAAGTGACAAAATCGTGAACATTTAACGAAATCTTTACACTATACTCGCCGCTTCCTGTCGGAAACCTGGTCAGCCTCGCGGGAGTGTGAAAACTTTGTGCGCCTTGCGGACTTTGCCACTTTTCCCGCTTTCATATTCCCGCTATCATCAGACTGTCAAAAACTGAGACAGCGCTCTTTCCCCATGCGAACGAGCAGAAAGGAAGCGAAAGAGATGAAAACCTATTTCACCTCTGAGTCCGTCACGTGCGGACATCCCGATAAAGTCTGCGACCAGATCGCCGACGCGGTGCTCGATGACATCCTTGCCAACGATCCCGACGCACACGTCGCCTGCGAGGTGACGGCCTGCACCGGCGAAGTTCACCTGATGGGCGAGATCACCTCATCCTATGTGCCGGACTATGAAGCCATTGCGCGCAAGGTCATCGCCGAGATCGGCTATACCGTGCCCGTCGTCGGCTTTGACGCCGAAAACGTGCGCATCCGCGTCAGCATCCACACCCAGTCGCCGGACATCGCGCGCGGGGTTGACCGCGGCGCGCCGGAAGAAGCCGGCGCGGGCGATCAGGGTATGATGTTCGGCTACGCCTGCTGCGAGACCGGCGCGCTGATGCCGCTGCCGATCACGCTTGCGAACCGCCTGACGAGAAGACTCGAACAGGTGCGGCGCGAAAAGCTGCTGCCCTATCTTCTGCCGGACGGCAAGGCGCAGGTCAGCGTCGAATACGAGGACGGCACGCCCAAACGCATCTCCGCCGTCGTTGTCTCCGCGCAGCACAGCGCGGAGGTCGGCATCGACGCGCTGCGCGATGCGATCTTAGAACAGGTCATTTTCCCTGTGCTGCCGCCGGAACTGCTCGACGAGCACACAGAGTATTTCATCAACCCGACGGGACGATTTGTCGTTGGCGGGCCCGCGGGCGACAGCGGCCTTACCGGCCGCAAGATCATCGCCGACACCTATGGCGGCATGGCGCGCCACGGCGGCGGGGCGTTCTCGGGCAAGGACCCGAGCAAGGTCGACCGCACGGGCGCTTACATGGCGCGCTATCTCGCCAAGAACATTGTGGCCGCGGAGCTGGCCGGCCGCTGCGAGATCGAGCTTGCCTATGCCATCGGCCTCGCCGACCCTGTGAGCGTGATGGTCGACACGTTTGGCACGGGGCGCGTGAGCGACGAAAAGATCGCGAGCTGGCTTATGGAGCATATCGACATGCGCCCAGGCAGCATCACGTCGCGCTTTGAACTGCGCCGCCCGATCTACCGCCACGTCTCCTGCGGCGGACACTTCGGCGAAAATGCCGTGGGTCTTCCGTGGGAGTGGACCGACATCGCCGAGGTGCTGCAAAAGGAAATTTTATCATAACATTATCTGCGAAGGCGGGGAGGAACAGCATTGAAAAGCAAACGGAGCAGAACCTATCTCGTCAGCGGTCTCACGCTGGCGCTGATCTTTGTTGCCATCATCCTTGTTTTCCGCGACGTGCTGCCCGATATCATCAAGGACCTGAGTACTGTGCCGTTCTGGGGTGTGCTGCTCCTGCTCGCACTCGGCTTTGCCTACGAGGCGATGGAATCCGTGCTGTGCCTCGTCATCATCCACCACAAAAAGCCGGACTGCACGTTTATTGACGCGCTGCGCGTGACATTCCTCGGCGTGTTCGGCAATATCGCGACGCTGGGTGCGGGCACGCTGCCGATGCAAAGCTTTTACCTTTACAGGCGAGGCCTGGACACAGGCAGCGGGCTCGGCATCATGGCGAGCGAATACGTGCTGCACAAGATATCCGTGCTGATCTGCGCGACGGTCGCGCTGCTGCTCGGCGGCGACTGGCTGGAGCAGAGCGCCAGCGGCCTTGCACGCTATCTTCTGATCGGCTATGTCATCGGCGCGCTCATCGTGATCGCGCTCACGCTGCTCTACACCTGGGATAAGGTGCTGAAGTTAGTGCTGATGCTGCTCGGCAAGCTCCCGCACACGCCGAAGTGGGACGAACGCCGCGAAAAGTGGGCGAATAGTCTCACCGAGCTCAACCGCGAGGCGAAAAAGGTGCTGCTCGTTCCGTCAATCCGCGTCAAAGGTATCGCCGTGAGCCTTGTGAAGCTCTTCGTGCTCTATTCCATCCCCTATGCCGCGCTGCGGCTCGTGGGCTGCACGGCGCTTAACTTTGCGCAGGCACAGCTGCTCGCCTCGCTGATGCTGCTCATCACAAGCGCGCTGCCGAACGTCGCGGGCGTGGGCCCGATGGAGTTTGCGTTTTTGCTGCTCTTCGCCCCGTGGGGGGACACGGCAATCGCCTCGTCGGCGCTGGTACTTTATCGCGTGGCGACGTATTTCTTCCCGTTCCTTCTGAGCGTGATCGTGTTTCTCCGCGAGGAGAAGAAATCTTTGAAAGGCTTTGATGCGCAAAGCGCTTGAAAATTATGACGGCCTGAGGCCGTCGGGGGATTCCCGCACCGTGCGGGAGTGCGCTAAAGGGGGATACTCTCTTTCTCGAAAGAGAGTATCCCCCTTAAACCCCCGAGAGAAAGGACGAGGGGCCTTCCCCCTCGACCCCACACATTGGCAGTTTCAATCTTGAAGAACTGCACGCGCTGCGCAATGTAGGTGCGGTGTACATGGCTTCGCCATGAATCCCTGCAATTCGTGACCGATTTGCAACCGCGCCTTACTATCGTGAGGCGCGAGTGACGTTAGATTGGCGGCAGACTGCCTGCGGAATGCGGCATTGCTTCGCTCGCCGCATTGATGAGTGCTCCGGTAGACGGAAATCAGGCTGTACCAGCGCGAGATGGGCAGAGCGGCAGCGGATGATAGGAGTACGCCAAGTCGTATAGCAGGGGTAAATGCGGCTTTGCCGCACGCAAGAGGTGCAATCGGCAAGCATTGCAGCTCTTCGAGCTGCTCGCTTGCAATGAAAAATTTTCTCTGGGAGGGTGTAAGGGAGGGGTGTCTCTTTTTAAAAAAGAGACACCCCTCCCTTATCCGCGTTCCCACACGGTGTGGGGAACAAGGCGGCAGCACTTTGTGCTGCATTATCCCCGCGCCTTAGCGGCGCGCTTTAATTTATAGAGCTCTTCGGCGGCCAGCCGCGTCTTGGCGACTACATCCCCGCCGCCTTGCGGAAAGCAGTAATACAGCGCTTTGTGGTCGCCGATGCACAGCATATCGCCGATCTCGTACCAGAAATAGTCGGCGTACAGGCTGTACGAGGCCTCAGGCTTTTGGAAATAGTCCAGTTTCCCGCCGCAGCCGGTCAGGTGGAAGCCGTTTTCATCGTGGTGCAGCCGGCCTTCGCCCACGCGGCAGATCTCGCGCATGTTGACCATCATGCAGATCTGCACGGGAATATCAAGCTGATATGCGCCGCTTTCCAGCTCCTCGCGCACGCACTGCCGCTCCCAGGTGTACCAGTCCGGCACGTGGGTGAACGCGGCCTCGCCGTTCAAACATTCCAGCGTACCAATCTCTGTCAAGCGGTATTCCTTGTTACAGCTTCGGCAAATGAGTGATGTGCCTTTGCCCTCCATTTTCCCCTCGGCGAGGCAGTGCGGGCACTTGTAGAGCACGCGGTTGAGTCCGTCGGCGCGGAACGGCTCGCTGACGGAGACGCCGTTTTCCTCCTGCCAGCGGAAATTGTCGAAGCGGAAGGCGGAAAAGATGCGCTCATTGATCTCGGCGACGGTCCTCTCTGCAACGTCGCTGGACGAGAGCAGGCACTGCATCTGCGCTGAGACCTTCGTGCGCCGCTTTTGCAGCCCGTTGTAGAGCGGGTCACGCGCGAACGCGCCGTAGGTGCGGATCATCACGACCGGCACATTCAGTGCCTTGACGCACTTGCCGATGCTCTCCGGCAGCGGTGTGGCCGTGCCGTCGAAGCTGTAGCTCGCCTCGGGGTAGAGCAGCACAGACGTTTTGAGTGTCCGCACGCAGTAGAGCATATCGCGCACGAGCGTCGTGTCCGAGCAGAACTTGCGCGTGGGGATGCAGCCGACGCTGCGCATCAGCCACTCCTTGCCGACAAAGCCGTCCGACGTGCAGACGATGTTGAACGGGCGCGGGTACAGCACCGCCTCCGCGATTTTGAGGTCGAGAAAGCACGAGTGGTTCATCAGGACAAGGCAGGGCTCATCGCTTTTGATCTGCGCCATGCCGATCTTCTCGCAGTGGAAATGCGTCGCCAGAAGATCGGGCGCGGAGGCTGCGCGCAGGACCGTCCGGAACAGGAGCGACGGCTTTTTCGGCTTTTTGTGCACCTGCGGCGGCTGGGCAAGCGCCTGTTCATATGTCATATCGACGACTTTAATTTTCATTCTGTTTCTCCGGCACGACGTGGATGTTCAGATGATCGTAGGACATCTCCACGTTGTGCTTTGCAAAGGTGTTGCGCAGGCGCTCGTACATCTTAAAATAAGTGTCCCAGTAGGCGTCTGCCGCCGTCCAGCAGCGGATGGTGTATTCGATGGAGCTGGCACCGTAATTCGAGAGATACACCGTCGGCGTGGGTTCTTTCAGCACGGCGGGGAAGGCGAGAACGGCGTCCATGCAGGCCTGCTTCACCTCGTCCGTCGGCGCGTCGTAGGATGCTGTGACCTTGTAGACGATGCGGCGGCGGCCCAGGACGGTGAAGTTGATGATCTTCGAGCTGGACATTTCGCGGTTGGGCTGGAGCACGATCTGTCCGTCCGGCGTTTCAATCTTCGTGTGCGTCAGTGAAATTTCACGCACCGTGCCGGTCGTGCCGCCGACTTCGATCTCATCGCCGAGCGAGAACGGATGCGAGAAGAGAATGACGAGTCCGCCGGCGACGTTGCCGAGAATGTCCTCGGCGGCCAGCGTGACGCCCAACGTCAGCACCGACATGATGGCGGTGAGCGACGAGGTGTTGATGCCGAGCGCCTCGGCTGTGATGATGATGGTAAGCAGATACAGAAGCGTTTTGAGGCTCGTAAGGATGACCTTTTGCAGCCGTTCGTTCAGGCGGTTCGCGCGCGAGAGCAGCCGCGAACAGAGCTTGAGCACGAGCCGCACGACGATCAGGCAGATGAGGAACGTCAGCAGCGCGGAAAGGATGCTGCCGATGCTGTAGCCACCGATCGAGCGGGAGATGATCTGGGAAATATTGTCCATGGCGTTTCGCCCCTTTCGATGTCCAGTATATCAGTGTTGCCGCGCCTTTGTAAAGAGCACGCTAAGAATCCTCAGAATTCCTTAAGCTTTGCCGGTTGAGAAACGGGCGGAAAGAGCGTATAATGCAGCGTGATCTTTTTTGAAAAGGAAGTGCTCGCATGCGCCCTTACGCCCTCATCGACCTCCACTGCGACACGTTGACCGACTGCATGTACGCAGGATCGAACATCATCGACACACTCGACGATCCCGCGCGCACGCTGTCGCTCACAAGTATTCCGAAGGATATCCACTGGGCGCAGTTTTTCGCCGTGTTCGTGCCCGATGAGCTGCGCGGGGAGAAGGCCATCCGCTTTTTTGATGACGCCTGCGCGAATTTCGACCGCCAGATGCGAAAATTCGCAGATCGTGTGTCGCCCTGCCGCAATGTTGCCGATATGGAGCGCGCGTGGGCGGCGGGGAAGACCGCGGCCTTTCTGAGCGTGGAAAACGGCAGCGCGTTTGCTGGCGACCTGTCGCGCATCGGGAAGACGAAGCGTCAGGGCGTCTGCGCCGTGACGCTGACGTGGAATGGGGAAAACGAGCTCGGCTCGGGCAATGTGACGGACCGCGGCCTGACGGACTTTGGCCGCGCCGCCGTGCGTGAAATGGAGCGCTGCGGCATTTTGATCGACGTCTCGCACCTGAACGACGCGGGGCTCGCGGACGTGTTCGAGACGGCGGAAAGGCCGTTTCTCGCCACGCACTCCAACGCCCGCGCAATTTGCGCGCACAAGCGCAACCTGACGGACGTGCAGATCAAGGAGATGGTGCGCCGCGGCTGCCTGATCGGCCTCAACTACTACGGGCCATTCCTGCGCGACGGGGGAGCGGTCAGGAGCTTAGACGACGTCTATCGCCATGTGGCGCACTTTTTCGACCTCGGCGCGCGCAAAAACCTCGCCCTCGGCTCGGACTTCGACGGCGCGGTGCTGCCGCCGTGCCTTGATTCGCCGGAGAAGGCGGCGGATTTTTACGAGTATCTGCTTTCGCGCGGCGTATCGCAGCAGGACGCGGACGGCATTTTCTTTGAAAATGCTCGCACATTCCTGCGGAAAAACCTTGGGTGAGCGCAAAACGCTTGGCAGCGGGCGGCGCACTGTGATACAATCAATAAAAACAGGGGAGGGGAGCACATGGCAAAAAAATCGAGCCGCAACACCAAGGCGCGCATCGTCTCGGCGGCGTGGAAGCTCTTTTACGAGCAGGGCTATGAGGAGACGACGGTGGAGGAGATCATCTTCGAGTCGGAGACGTCGAAGGGCTCGTTCTACCACTATTTTGACGGCAAGGACGCGCTGCTCTCGTCCCTCTCGGTGCTGTTTGACGAGCGGTATGAGGAGCTGATGCAGCAGCCCCACGACGAGATGGACTGCATCGAGCTCTTATGCTGGCTCAATCAGGAGCTGTTCACGACGATCGAGAACACGGTTTCCATCGAGCTTCTGGCGCGGCTTTTTTCCTCCCAGCTCGTGACCAAGGGAGAAAAGCACCTGCTCGACCGCAAACGCACGTACTATCGTCTTTTGCGCCAAATCGTCTCTCAGGGGCAGGAGCGCGAGGAGCTGACCGACACGCGTACCGTGAGCGAGATCGTCAAGGCCTACGCGATGTTCGAGCGCGGGCTGATGTATGACTGGTGCCTTTCGGGCGGGGAATATTCGCTTGTGCAGTATGCGCGCGAGATGATGCCGCTCTTTTTAGACGGCTTTCGCAAAAAAAAAAATTCGTTTCAAAAACAGTCTACTAAATCGTCTTGCAGAAAATGCAGTAAAATCAATCAAAAATTCAGAATTTTGCAGTGCCGTACAGGAATTATTCTGTACGGCGTTCTGTATTTACGTCTACTTTCTTTTGTGCTATATTGTGCTCGTTTTAACGAAAGCTAAAGGAGAAATTCACATGACAAGCGCACAGATCATTATTGTAGTGACCATCGTGCTCTACCTCGCCGCGATGGTGTTGGTGGGCGTGTATTTTGGCAAGAAGGGCAGCGGCAGCAGCTCGGACGACTTCTACCTCGGCGGGCGCAAGATGGGCCCCGTCGTCACGGCCATGAGCGCCGAGGCGAGCGATATGAGCAGCTACCTTTTGATGGGCCTGCCCGGTCTTGCCTATCTGTTTGGCCTGCCGGAGGTGACCTGGACGACCATCGGTCTGGCCATCGGCACGTATCTCAACTGGCTGATCGTCGCGCGCCGCCTGCGCCGGTATTCGGCCAAACTCGGCGCCATCACGATCCCCGACTTTTTCGCCCGCCGCTTCGGAGATAAGAAGCATTTGCTCTCCTGCATCGCGGCGGTCGTGATCCTCATTTTCTTTATCCCGTACACGGCGTCCGGCTTCAAGGCCATCGGCACGCTCTTCAACAGCCTCTTTGGTGTGGAGTATCATACGGCAATGATCGTCGGCGGCATCGTGATCGTGCTGTACACGGTGATGGGCGGCTTTATGGCCGTTTCGTTCACCGACCTGATCCAGTCCATCTTCATGACCATTGCGCTCATCGTCATCGTATGCTTCGGCGTGCAGCAGGCGGGCGGACTGGACACGGTCATCGACAATGCCCGTGCGCTGCCGGGCTACCTTAACATGACGCAGGGCTACGATGCTGCGAGCGGCACAGCCGCCTCGTTCAGCACGCTGAGCATCATTTCGACGCTCGCGTGGGGTCTTGGCTACTTCGGCATGCCGCACATCCTGCTGCGCTTTATGGCCATCCGCGAGGAAAAGGAGCTCAACCAGTCCCGCCGCATCGCGACGATCTGGGTTGTGATCTCCATGTTCATCGCCGTGTGCATCGGCATCATCGGCAACAGCGTGACCGCCGCGGGCAAAGTGCCCTTCCTGGCGACGAGCGCGGAATCTGAGACCATCATCATTAAATTGGCAGACCTGATGAGCCAGCACGGCGTGCTGCTCGCCGTCATGGCGGGCATCATCCTCTCGGGCATTCTGGCCGCAACGATGTCGACCGCGGACTCGCAGCTTTTGGCCGCGGCGTCCAGCGTGTCACAGGATCTCATGCAGCATTCGTTCGGTATCAAGATGAACCAGCGTACGACGATGCTGGCCGCGCGCGCCACGGTCATCTGCATCGCCCTTATCGGCATGGTGCTTGCCTGGGACCCCAACAGATCCGTGTTCCGTGTCGTTTCGTTCGCGTGGGCGGGCTTTGGCGCGGCGTTCGGCCCCGTGATGCTCTTCTCGCTCTTCTGGAAGCGCGCGAACAAGCAGGGCGCGCTCGCGGGCATGATCACTGGCGGCGCGGTGGTCTTCATCTGGAAGTACCTCATCGCGCCGATGGGCGGCGCGTGGGCCATCTACGAGCTGCTCCCCGCGTTCCTTGCGGCGTGCATTGCGATCGTGATCGTATCGCTCGCGACGCCCGCGCCGGAGAAGGCCGTCACCGATACCTTCGACGAGATCTGCGGCAAATAAAAGGGAAGAACAGGCGAGGGCTGCGGCCCTCGCTTTTCTTTGTTAGCCAAATGGAGTGAAATGGAAAAATATGACAAAAAATCCGCATTGACTATTGAAAATGGAATGACTAACGTTTATTATTGATAACATCTATTTATGGGTGCTGACATCAGGCGGCGGGATACGTGCATTTGTCCTGCCGGCCGATACTACACTGATGGCAAGCAGTGAAAGGAGAAAACAGCAGTGTCAAGACTCGATATTATGACGCCCTCCCATGCCCAGACCGTCATCGACGGGCTGTACCGCGATGTGGAGCGGCGTATCGCCGCAAGCCCTCCGGGACTGTGTCCGGTGGACCTGGCCAAGAGCTTTCTGGACCTCTGCCATGCGCAGACGTGCGGCAAGTGCGTTCCCTGCCGTATCGGCCTCGGCCAACTCTCTGAGCTGATGGAGCAGGTGCTCGAGGGCGAAGCCACGATGGAGACCATCTCGATCATCGAGCGCGTGGCGCGCGTGATCGTCAACAGCGCCGACTGCGCCATTGGCCGCGATGCGGCGCGCCTGGTGCTTGACGGCGTGCAGGGCTTCCGCGACGACTACGAAGAGCATATTCTGCGCCACCGCTGCCTTGGCGGCATGCGCGAGCCCGTTCCCTGTGTGGCGCTGTGCCCTGCGGGCGTGGATATCCCGGGCTACCTCGTGCTCATCAAGTACGGCCGCTACGCCGACGCCGTGCGCCTGATCCGCAAGGATAACCCATTCCCTTCGGCCTGCGCGTACATCTGCGAGCATCCGTGCGAGGCGCGCTGCCGAAGAAACATGATCGACGACGCGGTCAACATCCGCGGCCTCAAGCGCTACGCGGTGGATAACGCGGGCTACGTGCCGCAGCCCGACTGTGCCGAGCCCTCAGGCAAGAAGGTCGCCGTCATCGGCGGCGGCCCGAGCGGCCTTTCCGCGGCGTATTACTTAGCTTTGATGGGCCACAAGGTCACCGTGTATGAAAAGCGCGCGAAGCTCGGCGGCATGCTGCGCTACGGCATCCCCAACTACCGCCTGCCGCGCGAAGTGCTCGACGCGGAGATCGCGTCGATGCTGGCGCTTGGCATCGATGTGCATGTCAACGTCAATGTCGGCGACGATGTGACGTTCGACGAGCTGCGCCAGCAGAACGACGCGCTTTACATCGCGCTCGGCGCGCACACGGATAAAAAGACCGGCATCGAGGGCGAGGACGCTGAGGGCGTCATCTCCGCGGTCGAGATGCTGCGCGAGATCGGCGACGATTACATGCCGGACTTCCGCAACAAGGACATCGTCGTCATCGGCGGCGGCAACGTCGCGATGGATGTCTGCCGCAGCGCCGTTCGTCTCGGCGCGCGCAAAGTGAGCTGCGTCTACCGCCGCCGCCAGGAGGACATGACGGCCCTTCCCGAGGAAGTGGAGGGCGCCGTTGCCGAGGGCGTGGAGCTCGTGACGCTTCAGGCACCAGTCCGCATCGAGACCGATGCGAACGGTCACGCCGTCGCGCTGTGGACACAGCCGCAGATCATCGGCGAGATGGATAAAAAGGGCCGCCCCGCGCCCGAAAAGGCCAAGCGCAGCGAAAAGCGCATCGCGGCGGACGTTGTCGTTGTCGCCATCGGTCAGGGCGTGGAGACCCACGGCTTTGAGCAGACGAAGATCGCCATCAAGCGCGGCGCGTTCGTCGCCGAGGCCAGCGGCCAGATCGACAATATGGACGGCGTCTTCGCCGGCGGCGACTGCGTCACCGGCCCTGCGACCGTCATCCGCGCCATCGCGGCCGGCAAGGTCGCCGCGGCGAATATCGACGAATACCTCGGCTTCCACCACGAGATCGACCCCGGCGTCGAGATCCCCACGGCGCGGCTGAACAACAAGCCGCCCCACGGCCGTATCGACACCACCGAGCGCGAGGCAGGCGAACGCAAGCACGACTTCAAGTGCATCGAGTGCGGCCTCACCGATGAAGAGGCGTACTCCGAGGCGTCGCGCTGCCTGCGCTGCGACCACTTCGGCTACGGCATCTTCCGCGGAGGGAGGAAAGGCAAATGGTAAGAAACGTTACACTGACCATCGACCACAAGAGCGTCACCGTGCCCGAGAATACCACGATCTTAGAGGCGGTACGCTCGGTCAATATCAATATCCCGACGCTGTGCTACTTAAAGGACATCAACGAGATCGGCGCGTGCCGCATCTGCTGCGTGGAGGTCGAGGGCATGGAGCGCCTTGTCCCCGCGTGCGACAATGTGGTGGCGGACGGCATGGTCGTCTTCACGAACAGCGCCAAGGCGCGCGAGGCACGCCGCATGAACCTGCGTCTCATTCTTTCGCACCACGATACGTCATGCACGAACTGCACGCGAAGCGGCAACTGCACCTTGCAGCAGTTGGCGAACGACTTCAACATGCGCGGCACGCACTTTCCCAAAAAGCTGCGTCACGAGGCGGTGGATTATTCCACGCCGCTCATTCGCGAAAACGACAAGTGCGTGCAGTGCCTGCGCTGCATCCAGGTGTGCGAAAACGTGCAGAGCGTGAAGATCTGGGACCTTCTCGGCACGGGCTCGCGCACGGTCGTCGACGCGTCGTACAACCGCCGCATTCAAGATACCGAGTGTACGTACTGCGGCCAGTGCATCACCCACTGCCCGACGGCGGCGCTGCGCGAGCGCGACGACACGGGTCTCGTCTTCGACGCGATCGACGATCCGAATATCGTCACCGTGGCGCAGGTCGCGCCCGCGGTGCGCGCGGCATGGGCCGAGCAGTTCGGGCTCGACAGCGAGTTCGCAACGCCCAAGCGCATGGTCGCGGCGCTGCGCGAGCTGGGCTTCAACTATGTGTTCGACACCGACTTTGCCGCCGACCTCACGATCATGGAGGAGGGCAGCGAGTTTATCGAGCGCTTCACCCACAAGGATCAGTATCAGTGGCCGATGTTCACGTCCTGCTGCCCGGGCTGGGTTCGCTTTGTGAAGTCCCAGTACCCCGAACTGACGGACAATCTCTCCACGGCCAAGTCGCCCCAGCAGATGTTCGGTGCGGTGGCGAAGAGCTACTTTGCCGAAAAGGTCGGTATCGACCCCAAGCGCCTTTTCGTCGTCTCGATCATGCCGTGCGTGTCGAAAAAGAGCGAATGCGCGCTGCCGACGATGAAAAACGACGCGGGCGACCCCGATGTCGACGTGAGCATCACGACGCGCGAGCTGAACATTATGATGCGCGCGAATCACATTGAACCCAAGTACCTGCCCGAGGAGGAGTTCGACAGCCCGCTCGGCTCCGCGACCGGCGCGGCGGTCGTCTTCGGCACGACCGGCGGCGTGATGGACGCGGCGCTGCGTTCGGCGTACTTCCTCATCACGGGCAAGAATCCTGACCCTGACGCTTTCACCGCCGTGCGCGGCACGGACGGGTGGAAGGAGGCGACGTTCAACATCCCCGGCGCGGGCGACGTGCGCGTCGCGGTCGTGAGCTCGCTCGGGAAAGCCCGCAAGCTCATTGAGGCTGTCAAGCGCGGCGACGCAGCGTATGACTTTGTCGAGGTCATGACCTGTCCCGGCGGCTGCGCGGGCGGCGGCGGCCAGCCCATCCACGACGGTACCGAGCTTGCCGAGGATCGCGGCAACGTGCTCTGGCGGCTCGATCAGGGTGAGCTTCTGCGTTTCTCACACGAGAATCCGGATGTCAAGGCGCTCTACAAGGACTACCTCGGCGCGCCGCTTGGCGAAAAGTCGCACCACCTGCTGCACACCGACCACAACGCGTGGCAGATGCCGCAGAAAATGCTGTAAGGACGCAAAAAAACTCCGTATGAGATTTCTCATACGGAGTTTTTTATTGCTGAATTTTATCGGGTGTACGCGCCGTACTCGCTGATGATGGCGCAGAGTTGACTGAACGCCTGCTGCGCGTCGCCGTCGATCTTGTAGGCGACGGCGGGGTGGGCGTCGTCGTAGATGAAGCCCTCGTCCCAGTTGAGGTACAGGTCATGCTTCTGTCCGTCTTCGGGGATCCACCAGACGGTGACATAGTTCTCGTTCTGCGTGAAGCGGGAGAGGAGCGACGTGGGCAAACGATAATAGCGCTGCACCGAAATTTCAGACATAGCGCTGCGCAGAGCCGCGGCGGCCTCGCTGTCCGGATAGCCCTCTACCCGGCAGTCGCCGGTGTCGAACGTGCCGTAGCCGTCCGGCGTGGGAACAATGGTCGAAATGCAGAAGAGTCCGTCGACGCGGGCGGTCTCAGGCGCGGGGATCAGCTCGCCGAGCGGCTGCGAACGGCGCGGCAGCAAAAAGATAGCCACGACGAGCAGCATCGCGGCGACGGCGATGAGCACGGTTTTTCTCTTTTTATCCATGGGGTTCTCCTTTCCAACATCAAGCTTGCTTTTTGCCGTTCAACAGGGGAGAGGGGAATCGCTTTTCGATAGTTTACCTGAGAAAGAGCTTTTTGGCAAGCCCTTCTTCGGGCGTGACATAGAGTGTGCGGTAATTGTCGTAGGTCACCATGCCGGGGCGTGCGCCCGCGGGCTTTTTGACGAACTTCACGGGGCAGTAGTCGACGGGGACGCTGCTGCTCTCCTTCGCCTGCGAGAAGTAGGATGCGAGCATTGCGGCCTCGCGCAGATCATCGTCGCTCGGCGTGAGTCCCGCGCAGCGCAGGATGACGTGCGAGCCGTGGATGTGCTGGGTGTGGAACCAGTAGTCGCGCTTGTCGGCCTTTTTTGTCAGCTGGTCGTTCTGCACGTTGCTGCGGCCGACGAGGACCTCGAGCCCACTCGAGGTTTTGAATGTGCGCGGGGCGAAGGTGCGCTTGAGCTCCTTTTTGCCGCTCGACTTTCGGATATAGTTCGTCTCCTGCAATTCGCGGCGAATTTCGTTGAATTCCTGCTCAGTCTCCGCCTGCGAAAGCTCCTGCAGGACGCTTTCCAAGTACGCGCGTTCGTTTTCCGCCTTTTCGATCTGCTCGCGCAGGTGGAATTCGGCGGTCTTGAGCTTGTTGTACTGCTTGTAGTTTTTCGCGGCGTTCTGCTGGGGGGAGAGCAGCGGGTCGAGCGGGATGTCGATGGTCGGGCAGCCGTCCTCATAGTAGTTTTCCGCATGCAAGACTTTTTCTCCGCTCTTCATGCGGTACAGGTTTGCGGTGATGAGGTCGCCGCGCAGGCGGAATTCGTCGCGCTTCTGCGTCGCGGCGTAGTCGTGCTTTAAGTTCTCGGCCTTGCGCGCCATGCGGTCGCGCGCGACCGTGACCGCGTGCGTCAGCTCGCGGCCGCGGCGGGCGGAGAGCTCCTGCCGCTCACGCGCGTCGTAGAACTCGTCGAGCATTTGCGAGAAGCTCTCACGCGTCTCGACCTGCGTTTCCGCGCCGTACTGCGCGATGGAACGGTAGGTGAAATCCACGGGCTTGCCGTCGCGGTAGAGGATGACGGGCATATAGTTATCTTCCTTTACAGCGTTGGCTGTATCGGAAAATTCCTGCACCAGCGCCCCGCGCTGCGTATCATTCAGCGCGCCGAAGCGCACGTCGGTCTCGCGTCCCGCGCGGAAGGCGAATTCGCGCGCGATCAGCGGCGAAATGCCGGTGTAATGGTCGAGCACCCACTTGTCGACAGCCTGCTCCGCGTCGCCGCCGCGCTGCGCGAGGGCGAGGGAGTCCTCCTCCTGCGAAAGGAGCGACAGCTTGTCGAGCGGTGTCGGCAGATGGTAAAAAAGGCCGGGCAGCAGTTGGCGCGTGGCGGAAAGGTCTGCATCCACGCGGCGCAGACATTCGACGATACGCCCCTGCGCGTCGAGCAGGACGAGGTTCGACCGCCGCCCCATGCACTCGAGCACGAGCTGCTTTTGGCTGATCTCTCCGAATTCGTCCGTGCACTGGAGCGTCAGGATCACCATGCGCTCAAGATCCGGCTGCTCGATGGACAGCACGCGCGCGCCGACTAAGTGCTTGCGCAGCAGCATGCAGAACATCGGCGGCTGGGCAGGGTTGTCGCGCAGAATGTTCGTGAGCTGGATGCGCGGTTGGTTTGCGCCCGCGTTGAGCAGCAGGCGCAGATTGCCGCGCAGCAGCAGAACGATTTGGTCGCGCGCGGGCTGCTGCACCTTGTCGATGCGCGCGCCGATGAGCTGAGGTCTCAGCTCGTGTAAAACTGCCCGCAGGCAGATCGCGTCAAGTGGCATTGTCGTCCTCCATCATCCGGTTGAAAAGCTCGTTGATGCGCGCGTGATCGTCGCGCAGATACAGCCAGCCGAACAGCGCCTCGAGGCCTGTGGCCTTCTGATAGTCCGCGCGGTCGGCGTGGTGGGGGATGGAATGGACATTCGCGTTGCGCCCGCGGCGGAACACAGAGGCCTCTTCCTCCGTCAAAAGGGGTAAGAGGTTTTCGGCAAAGCGCGCCTGCTGCGGCGCGCAGACGAGCTCGACCGTCGCGCGGTGAAGGCCCTTGCCCGTCGCCTTGCCGTGCACGCACAGATATGTGCGCACAAGCAGCTCATACACCGCGTCGCCCAGATGGGCGAGGCCGATGGAGCTGATGGCGCGGATGGCGTCGTCGTTCATTTTGGCTTGTGTATAATCGTACATAAAAACTCCTGAGGTTTGAAAGTACACATATTCTATAACCTTGTCGGAATTCTGTCAATCGGCGCGCGCTGCCGCGCGCGAAAAGCCGTTGCGCTTTTGCAAAAATCCGCTATAATGGCAGAAAAGACAAGACCTTTGAGATCGGAGAAGAGAAGCCTATGAAAAAACTGACCACCGCGCTGCTCACGGCGCTTTTGCTGCTGAACCTTGCCGCCTGCGGCGAAAAGGAGCCGGACGACACCCCGTCCGGCTACGACGATTCGCTCATTTCCGAGCTTTACAGCGAGGAGGGCGAGTACACGGACGCCGAGAACAACACGCTCGCATACAGCTACCATGTGCCAAGAATCATGTCGGAAACGGCGGTCGCCGCCGCGCTGAACGACGAGATCGCCGATCAATTCGGCGCGCTCGTGCAGGAGCAGAAGAACATGATGGCCTCCCGCGTTTCGCTCACATGCCTTTCCGTCACGTGGACGAGCTACTGGAACGACAGCCTGCTCTGCCTTGTGGTGCGCGCGGAGATGGACGGCGACACGAGCATGACGGAGACGTACAGCTACGACTTTTTCGGCGGCAAACGCCTCATGAGCGAGGACCTGCTGGCGCGCTGCGAGCTTTCAACGCAGGACTTCATCACGGCGGCGCGCCGCACCGCGGCAAACTACTTTGATGAGACGTACCGAGATGCACTCAGCGGCAGCATGGGCGGCGCGGGCTTCATCGCGTCCTATGCCGAGCGCCGCGCGTGGACGCTCTCGGACGAGAACATCAACGCGGAGATGCGGCTCTATCTCGACAGCGGCGCGCTGCATATGATCGTGCCCGTCGGCTCGTTTGCCGGGGCGGAGAGCTACGACGCTGACCTCGCGCTCGACCTCTCCGCGCGCGAGACGGTCGAGAAGACGGCGCAGGACAGCTTTGTCAAGGCCGCGCTCTCGGGCGGCGATTTGACCGTCAGCTTTGAAAAGACGGCGGACTCCGCGTGGTACGCGGAGAATTTCCGCTTTGACTACGAGACCATCTACCCCGTGGAAGGCCTGTATTCCGACTACACGGATGTGTTCGTCGGCTCGGTGGGGCAGGGGTACTTCCCGTACATCTTCCTGCTGACGAGCGAGGGCACGGTGGAGTACGTGAACCTGCTCGAGGGCCTGACGGCGGGCTTCCTCTGCGACGGCGGACCGCTCGGCGGCGTGAAGGGCATTGTTTCGTTCAAGTCCGGCGAGGTCGAGGAGGACTACGGCACGTATCAGACGGTGTTCGCCGTCGACGCATCAAGGGAGAAACACGACCTCTCCGGCGCGGTCAGCGACGCGGACTACACGATCCCGTCGGAATTTTTCGGCGAGTGGACGGCGACCGTGACGCACGACACCGCCGAGCAGGGCAGCTATGACAGCGATTATATTCTGACGCTCACGGATGGCGGCGGCCTCACGGTGCAGGACATCAACAGCGAGGTTGGGATTTACTTTGAGTACACCGGCCAGCTCAACTACCTCGGCACGAACGGCGAGGGCATGGTCTTTGGCTATCACTTGAACGAGAATGCGGGCACGGTGCGCTACGGCGCGTTCACGCTGCTGCGCGGCAGCGACGGCCTGCACGTCAAATCCGTCGCAGGCGAAAACTTCTTCGACGCGCCGAGCGGACGCTACACCGTGTTTGCGAGAGGGTAAAAAGAAAAGCAGGGCCTTTTTTGAGCGCGGAAGGGCCCTGCTTTTTTGCGGCTTTGATGCGCTAAGCAAAATTAGAGGGGGGGACCGCTTTGACCGCGCTCCTGATCCATGCGGTCACACCCCCCCTTGGCATCTGACGGAAGAAAGAGGCTTTGGCGGCATCCGGAGACCAAGGAGAAAGCCTCTCAAATCGGGGGAAATGCTCTAGTGAAAGGAGAACCTTTCAAAAAAACAAAGATTTCTTCAAAAAAGTGTTGACAGGTTCTACTCTCTGTGCTATATTATCACTTGTTCCGAGCCGAACGGAACAGTAAAAACAAAACGGCATGGGGGTATAGCTCAGCTGGGAGCCCGGTTGAAGCGGTAAACAACCCCCGCACTAATTGAATAAGAAATTACTCAGCGCACCCCTTATACGGGGGTATAGCTCAGCTGGGAGAGCGCTTGACTGGCAGTCAAGAGGTCAGCGGTTCGATCCCGCTTATCTCCACCAATCGGGTGCGCTGAGTATTCTTAATAAATGCTTGCTTTGAAAAAAGCAAGTTTTTTGTTTTATGCCCACTTCTCTTTTGAAGCGGGCTTTTCTTATGCGGCGATTGCCGAAATGTCCAGCCCAGCGCTGAACTGCTCAAAGTCAATGTTGAAGTCGATATGCAGCCGATAATCCCGATACACCTCCACACGCCGGATCAGGCAGTTCACAATCATTTTCTTTGACTCCGTGCTGGCGCTGTCGTACATATCCGCCCATGAAATAATATCGTCATACTGAGCGTTTAAGGCGTCCAGCACGGCCTGTCCCTCGTCGTAGGCCGCCTGCGCTACCTCCATAGTGTGCTGAATGGTAAGACATTTTTTCTCATTATCCGCAATCAGGGAACTGAGCAAATCCTGCGAAAAAGCACTTTCGCCCCGGAGGGATTTAATGACCTCTGCCCGGAGCGTATCAAGCTCGGCGGCAGCCTTGGCGTAGTCCGATTTTGCACTTTTGAGAAGTGCCTTCCGTTCTTCCATCTTTTCACGATAGCGGATATTGACGATCTCGCTTTTGGGGATCGCTTTCATCCGTTCAAAGATCTGCCGCACCACCTTATCAATGATGCCGTCAAGTATATGTGCCGTGTAGCCCGTTTGCCCGTCACATTCGGTTTGCTTGCGTGTTTTGCCGTAGCAGATATACCGTACACGCTTTACAATGCGGTGAGCATCTTCCTTGCATGGATAAGCCTTGCCGTTGGTGGTGAGCGCCAGCCGGGAGCCACAATGCCCGCAAAAGACATTCCCGGCCAGCAAGGACTGACCACGGGTATTCAGCGGTACACGCCGTTCCTGTTCGGCGGAGTTGGCACGGGAGGTACGAATGTGCTGTGCAGCCTCGAACAGCTCCTGTTCTATAATCTGTAAGTGGGGCAGCGTTTGGGAGCGGCTTTTGCCGCTGCGAAGTACCCCAGTATATGTCAGATTGCAAATGATACCGCGGATGCTGGCGTGATGCCACATTTTACCCGTTCTCGCCCGATAGCCGAGGTTATTTAAGTAGGTGGCGATCCGTTGAGCACCGAAACCCTCATGCACATATTTGTCAAAGATGATCCGTACCACAGTAGCCTCGGCCTCGTTGACAGCCAGCTCAAAAACCTCGTGCTTGCGTTTATTGAAGCGCCCGCTCTTTACAAGGTCATACCCATAAGGAGCAAGACCGCCCTTGAAACCGCCATCCTCGACAAGCTGGCCGAGAGCGGTTTTTGTGCGAATTGAAGTCTTTTCGCTTTCGCCGTCAGCCTGCCAAAAGCGGATGTAGTTGGTGAGCTTGTCCGTGTGATTATCAAACCGCTGTTCTCCCTCTTGGGTACTCCAGACACGGATGCCGTTCTTGACAAACCATTCCACCACAAAAGGCGTTTCGTCAGCGATACGCCCGATGCGGTCAAACATAAACACAAGCAGAATATCGAATTTTCCCTGCTTGGCTCGTTCCTTGATAATTTGCAGCTTGTCCCGGTTTTCGGCTCTAACCTTATGCCCGGACACACCGTCCTCCTGTTCCTCGTGAACAATCGTCCAGCCCATTTTTTCACAGAAGCGATGGCACTCCCTGCGCTGCATGGGAATGTCGGCTTGGCTTTTGTCATTGTAGTCCACCTGCTTGTCGGTGGACACGCGGTATAGGCAATCGACTCGATTACCTGTCATCATTCTGTTTTCCATCATCATATTGATCCGTCCTTTCATTTGTCGATGGGTCAATGAAAAAACGCAATCAATACGCGGGGAATATGAAGTTTTCAAGGTGCATAGGGACTACCCCCACTATTATTATCCCTCTGTTCGGGAGGGATTGCAAGGATGTCGCCGGAGCTATTTTTTGCCGTATTGTTGGCAAAGGAAGATAGTAGAATCTGCTTTACATGATGGAGCGCTGCCGCATTTTTGCAGTCTGCGAAGCTGGCGGTGATGGCGTAGCCATCCACAGCAAATGCGGTATGTTGTTTTCTCTGCTGCATAAAGACCTCCTTTTCAATTCTCGGCAACAGGGAAAGGCCAGCGCCTCATAAAAGCGCTGGCCTGTGACTTATGACCTTGGGACGAAATGCCCCAAGGTTTTTTTGAAAGGTGGGAGCGCCGCACCCGCTCCTGTTGGCCTGTCATAAGACAGCTCATATTCAATGCGACGCTCCCTCACAGCGGACAGCGACGATCCGTGACGGAGCATCAACTACCTTGCTGCGGAGAGGTGAAAACTACCTCTCATATACCAAGGACAAAAATCGGGCAAATGGAGCCTCGCTCACAGAACTTTTTTCAAATATTTTTTCATAGCAGTCATGCCGCGCTTCACCGAGCGCCGGACAACGCTCTTGTCCACATCCTGTTCCCGGGCAATCTGGCGGTAGCTCTTGCCGAGAATCAGATGCGCCTCCACCCGGACGCCCTGCACCTCTGGCAGAGAGTTGAGGGCGTTCCACAGGTGGACGAACAGCTCCATACGATCCAGAAGCTCCTGCGGCGTCGGCTCATGCAGACAGGCCGAGTATTCGATCCCATCGTCACAGTCGAGGGAATACTGCGCCTTGTTGCGGGTCGTGCGCCGCTGATAGGCTGCCTCATACAGCTTGTCCGCCTTCAGCTCGGCGGCCACTTCGTCGGAAACTTCGATGTATTCATCATGGGTGTACCAAGCGTAAAAGTCCTTCAGATTGATAGTAGTCATTATATGTTCCTCCGTTCAGATTTTTGGGTGGGTGGACGATCTGAACGGAGAGCGGCGGGGATCGGCAGCCAGGGCTGGCTGCTTTGGGACAAATTGTCCCAAGGTGCAGGCATATAAAAACGCCCGCACAGCAGGACGCTATACGGACGCAAGCAAATAAATTTCTTGTTACATGATGTTTAATTTCACATCCAAAGCCGGACTGCTCCGATGGAGGGGCTATGCTTTTTTTAGCTGGTGCAGATCATGAGCGCTGTGAAAAAGTAAAAAGGACACGGCGATACCTCCTCGGACACCGCCGTATCCTTAAAAAAGGGCGACTTTATCACACCCTCCGTTGATCCTTTTTTTCAAAAGGAAAACGGCGGCTTGAAATGCAATATTTCAAAACCGCCGCTTTGCGCCGCAAGGCCGATTGCAACGATCTTGTTGTGATACCAGCGCAGAGTGCTATCAAAGGAAAAAAGCCGATAAACCGTGTGCCTGTTGACAACGGGTTATCGGCTCTGCGTCTATGCGTCTGGCTCTTTGATAACTGTCGTATGAAATTGTTTTACATTGATGACGGTTTCCCGCCTACACTTTGGACAGTAAAGCGGAAAATTTTCGAGCACTGTATCGGGGCGAATTTTTGTACGCGTTTTGTTCTTGCAAATAGGACAGAGAATCCAATCAGTAGCCTTCATTGACAACATCCCAATGGCCATTGACGAACTCTAAAAAGATCGTTCGATCGGGCTCCTGCACGATGCCGCCTTTGCTCACACAGACGGAGAAAGAAATTCCATTTTCTGTCTGGCTCTTTAATTTCAAAGAAATGACTTCAAAGACTGTATTCTCATAATAGGCTCTGGCTGCTTCATCTGCTATTTTCAACTCATCATTGGGTGCTGCTTCTGTAATAGAAATTAAATTGCCAATCGGGGGAGTCGATTCTTGAAAAATGTCCGAGCAGACTATTTGTACCCGCGTACCAATTTTTAATTCCCAATCTTTTTGTTCCTCTGTCAATTCAAACAGCACTTTATCATAGCTTAGTCCTGAATTTTCCTCGACATCAACAAGAATAATGGGAACTAAACTTTCAATCACATTGTCAATGATTGTTCCTGTGAAAGTAATACTATTTGGAATGACAATTTGCTCTGGTTCATTCGGATCTGCTTCTTTGTAATTATCCTCTATAACAGGTGCGGCACCGATTGCTTCGCTATCGGGACGGTCAATAAAGCTGTCCTCTGCGGTAATTTCATAATCGTCAAACTTGGCAAAGAAAGTTCCGTCCTCCAAAAGAGAAACCGTAATTGCTTTTGTCAGTGTCTTTCCATTTTCAAAAGTAATCTCCATTACGATGACATCTTCCCGGAGTTCCTGCGGCAAAGCAGCAATCGTGCTGCTTGCATTGTCGGTCAGTTCCCGAATGGTGGCATTGGGAACCCAGTCAATCAGGAGATAATAGTATTCGCTTTCGTCCTCTCCGTAGGAAACCGTAAAGTTTTGAGCCAGGCCAAATTCGTCACGCTTTTCCGTCCAGTCCATAAAATTGATCCGCTGATTTTTGCAGGAAAAACGGACAGTAGAAATGTCTTTTCCAGAAAGATAGAACATCAGCGGATGCCCTGTCATTTCGCCGCTGTCGCTGATCGTACCTGTGTTGATGACTGCACCGGCCTGCGTAATTTCCTCGTCCGTCCCATGTGCATAGGCAGTTACAACCATACCGCCAAAGGGAGAGAAAATACTAATGCCTCCAGCGAGTATGCATAGTGCGAGAACAGCCGCGATCATTGATCTGCCAAAAGGCTTCTTGAAAAAGCTGACCTTTTTTTCTGCGGCCATATAACTTGCCGCCTCTTGGATGTGCCGGGTGCTGATATTCCCAACACCATCGGAAATATCCTTTCGTGTCATAGGATGTACCCCTCTTTTTTCAAATAGTTTTTTAATCTTTCCCGTGTTCTGGAAAGGCGAACAGATACATTGTTTTTGCTCATGTGCAATCGTTCTGCTATCTCTGAAATCGAATCGGAGTACCAGTATCGCCGTACAAAAATTACCCTGTTCTCCTGATCCAGCGTATCAAGGAACTGATCAAGAGCATCAGAAAGTTCTTTGGCGGTCAGCTTGTCCTCGACAGTTTCAGAAGAAGCAAGACAGTCCTCCAATTCATCCAATGCAGCATCGTAAAAGCTGTTTCGTTTGATCGCTGTATTGGCGTGGTACTTCATAATCGACAGATTGCGAACGATTCTACAGATATAGGTCAATAGCGGGTTTGGGTTTTGAGGCGGTATCGTATTCCATGCACCCAAATAAGCGTCGTTGACACATTCTTCTGCGTCATGCGAATTGTTCAAAATATTCTTTGCAACCTTGCTGCAAACAGCCCCGTATTTTGTTGATAGCTCCATGATTGCCTGCTCCGAGCGCGCATAGAACAAATCAATAATTTTGCTATCGTCCAATTATATCACCGTCCTTTCCTGCCTCACCCATGTACTATGGATTTAGCAGAAAACATTACAAAGAAAATAAATTTTTTTGAACTGGTCATCCAGAAGTGTTACCAGTATTCTAATCGACTCCACCTGAAATCTCAATGTTGTTTGCATGAAATAAAATAGTCAGTTTAATGAAACGTTATCTCGTTCAAATACTATCACCCGAAATGTAAAATTACATTAGGTGGTGATGCTATGAAAATTGAACGGGACGAGCGCAAATTTGACTTTCACGGGATCGGACTTGCTATCAAGAAAGCCCGTGAGCGTGAGGGCATGACGCAGGAGCAATTAGGATACATTGTTGATCGCGATCCGCGTACCATCATGTATCACGAAAATGATGGACAGCATCCAAGCCTAAACGCCTTTTACCAAATGGTAACCATGTTCGGTATCTCCGTGGACGAATACTTTTATCCCGACATGGGAGCCGATGAAGCCGCAAAGAAGCGGATCAACATTCAACTTAATTCTCTCAACGAAAGCGAACTGCGGCTTGTCGAGGGTATTATCAATGCAATCATAGAAAACCGTGAAACGGAGGGAGCGTAAGAAACGGCGCTGCCTCCGTTTTTTCGTGGGGGGTCCGGGGTACGCACTAACGGCAAGCAGGGCAAGTGTAGCCACACTTGCTATTTTTGCATCCCGGCGGGCTGCAAAAACGCTTGTTGGGGAGCCTCCCCAAACCCGGCTTTGGGACATTTTGTCCCAAAGTAATTTGTCTGCGTCACCGTTCGCTATCGCTCCTGTTCCTTTTTGCGTTGGCCGTCCGTGACGCCCAGCAGATGGT
>OGGH01000487.1_pt1 | contig 38572 bp, 65 predicted proteins | sample 1571161 | NCBI WGS metagenome assembly OGGH01 (sample SAMEA2582053, study PRJEB24529) | metagenome | biome: Human gut stool | place: China | collected 2011 | reverse complement strand
CTGGCGTAGCAACCGCGATTAAGCGTAGTTGCAGGCAACGCCGGTGCGGTTGTAAGGCTCGTGCAATTGTAGAACATGCCAGCGTAGCAGTAGTCCGACATTGCCGGGTGTTTTCCGTTTTTGACGTCTTCCCAGTTTAACAGGCGTTCAATGTCTCCCTTGCAGGAAACCGTTTGTCCTGTAATAACCCACCGGTTATCTCCATATTCGTCACCAGACACCTTTGTGTTTCCAACGCCTCTAAAGTAGATAACGTTTTTATTTTCTATTACGCCAGAAGTGATTTTGGCACCATCCCACGTTTTCCATCCACTTCCGTTAGAATATTCTATTTTGCCGTCCCAGTTTTTCCTGGTTGAAATAGAGAACGTTTCCGGCGATGCAAATTCCAAAGCGGTATCAAGATCATCGGGCCAGCCTTTGACCCGTCGTCTCATCCTCGGATAATTTACGATCATGTCCTCACCTCACGATGCAAAGCTGACCGGCTGGATGGACACGTAAACATCCACGGCTGCCGTCGGGATCTCGTCACACTGGAATGTCAGCGAATTCGCCCCATGGCCGACGCACTGCACATAGCAGGAATTCCACGCGCTGTCATAGCTTTCATCAACAGGGGAGCAAATCACCCTCTGCTTTGTTCCGTCGGCAAGGACGCCGGACACTGCAACAGTCTGCTGCTTAGTGCTGGAATTCCAACCCGCCGCCGTCAGCGTCACCTTGCGCATGATCACAGTTGCGGATGCCCCGATGTTGTCCCGGGCTTGCTTTTGTTGCTCAGAGGTCAGGTTCTGAACAACATCGTATCGGACAGGCGCCACCGCGCCAACGATCCGCTCCCCCGCCGCATTGTGGGCGGTGGCCCCGGAGAGCAGATTCTCCGGGGTCACGGTGTCCTGGGTCAGATCCAGCTTCGTCTCACCGTTTACTTCGACCTTGTTGACCGCCATCCTTACGCACCTACTTTCAGGGTCTGGCCTCCCTGCTCGTTGTCGGTGTAGCTGACAGGGATCGCCGCCACAGTGACGGAGGACAGGCAGTTGTAGCCCTCATCCGGTAAAATCTCCTGCTGGGCGAAGGTAGGCGTGGCGCTCTTGGCCTGCGCCTTCATGTTCTCGCTGCCGCTCATGGTACCGGCCACGCCCAAGACCGTGATGCCCTCCCGGATGTTGGCGGGGATCAGCTTTGCCGCCTCCGCCTCCGCGATCTGCGCCTTGCCGGAGCCGTCATGGAAGCCCATGGGGATGGACACGGGGGCCGCCTTGTCCGTGATGTCAAGGGTTTTGCCGCCCTGATTTGGCATGGTGCCGGTCAGCTTCGTGCCTTTCGCGTGGGCCGTTTTCCCCAGAAGGATCTCCGCAGCAACGGCGGTGTCCTCGGAGGTGTCGGAGTCGAAGGTGCTGGTGCCCACAATGGGCGCGCCGCTCTTGTCATGGGCTTTGATACCCTTCGCCAGCTTGTCGGCAGTGATATCGTCAGCGGTGAGGTCCAGTTTGACGTCATTGCCAATAATGACCTTGTTGATGTGCTTATTCGCCATAATACTCGTCTCCCATAATCAATGTATTTCCCCCGGCCTCGTTGGACACCTCAAATTGGGGGATTTTTAAGACCGTCACATCGTCCGCCATGGACTTGTCCTTTGTTTCCAGCACCACCGGGCCGTAGATCTTGGGCGTCACCTTGTAGGCTCCGGTGTAGGGGTCTCCCTTTCCCGCGACAATGGACACGGCAAAGGAAATCTCAAGGGCCTCGCGCGGCTGCAGCTCAAAGGTAAGCATCACAGCACCGCCTTACTGATTGCCCCGGCCACCTCCACCATCTGGATCATGGAGCCGACCACGTCCCCGCCGGTAAACTTAACCCGGACCTGCATGGGGCACACCGGGGGAAGCTTGAAGGTCTCCGTCTGGGTGACCGGGAAGTGAAATTTTCCGTCCGAATAGGTGACCTCCTCCGGATAGGACCGCGTCAGGTTCAGCAGAGTGACCTCCACCTTTTCCACGGTTTCAATCGGGATCGTTTCGCCCAGGTTTTTAATCGTGATATCGATGCTGTACGCATCACCCTGTACCATCAGGACGTCACCTCCGTGGCGCTGACGGTGCCGGTATCGTCCACCGTCAGCTTGAATTTCTTCGTGCTTCCCGGCGTGGAGGATGGGATAATGATTTCCCCATCGTCCACGCGCTTCAGCAGCTCATCCACTTTTTCGCCTGTGAAAATCATGGTGTAATAATCGTTCGGCATAACGCACCTCCTTATACGATCATTCTGCGGTCGAGGGCGTCCAGCAACCACTTGCCGTCAGACGTTGCCAGCGGGCCTGTGTGGCTTTTACTGATAAGACCATAGTACAAAATGGCGTATCCGTCTGAGCCGTGGGAGCCCTTGCTTCCTTGGCCTGGTGTTCCTCCGGATAGCCCATACATTCTTCCGCCCGCGCTGGCTGCGGCGTCTCCGGTAATTGATACGTAACCACCGCCACCGCCACCGCCGCCACCGCCGCCGTTGCCACCATTGCCACCGCTCCCACGCTTAGTGGGTGCGTCCGGCGCAGCAGCATTCGCACCGGCAGCATCGCTGGCGTTTGCCCCCTGTGCAGCCCCGCCGCCACCGCTTCCGAGGTTGCCATAGGTTGTTCGTGCACGGATGGTCTTGTACTTATGCGTATTTGTAACCGTAGTAACAGTGACATTTGGCTTGGAGGCCACGCCCTTTCTGTACTGCGTGTAGTTAGAATCAGAAGACACTAATTTATATGCCGTGCCGTCAGCAAACGAACTGGCCGTGCCGCCAATCGTCTTTTCACGACCCAGGAAAGTGACGTAGCCGTCTTTGTCCGTGGAGATATCTTCCCTGCCGGTGAATGTGCCATACTGACCTGTAGAAGAGTTTGTACTTTGCGTGTATCCATCCGCTACCTTATCAGTGTTGGTATAATCCTCCAACCTGGCCGAGGTTCCATGGGCGCCCGTGAATTCTCCAACATTTCCACCAGGGGAAGCATCAGCAGTGGTCGTCTGTGCATTGCCGCCCGCTGCGCCATCGATCCCGGAAACGCCAGGAACAGAGTATACGTCCCCCGTAGTGGGGTCTGTGTATCCGGCAACCATAACGGCCCCCTGTGCGCTGCTGACGAGCTTCCCGTTCAAAGTAATGGTGGTTTCTTTCTGCCCAGCGTTTAAGCCAATATGGATGTGCAGCACATCGCCGGGGGAGACCTCCAGATCAGCAGACAGAACTTTTCCGCCGCTGCCGCCGAGGCCACCCTTTCCTCCTGCCCCACCTTTGCCTTGTGTACCTACAGATGTTCCTGTTTCACGGGAATTGATCCGGGCGTATCCTCCGTCAGTACCAGCCGTGCCATTTGCTCCGGCCTGCCCATCATCCCCTGCAGAGCCAAGCACTGCATGAATTGACGTGGTTCCTTCCGGGATTACAATTTCAGTGTCCTCAAGGATTTCCTGACGGACGTTATAATATTGGCTTGTATCTGGCTGCGCCGGCTTAAATCCCACCAGTGCGCTGGTTTGACTGTTGAGGATGCCGGAGATCACCGTCTCCCGGCTCTCCACGCAGGCCTGGACCATCTTCTTGTCCCAAGGGTGGAAGATCTGCACCACTCTGCCCGCCCGCTCCGTGCCGGGCTCCACGTCCACCCGGATGGTCTCCCGGTGGCGGTAGTAGTCCGCCATGCGCTTGGCCACGTCCACGCTGTTGGTGAGGGACACCAGCGTGGCGTCGCTCACCGTCACCACGTTTTCCTCAGCTCCCTCCGTCACTGTCCGGCGGACGATGCGGGTCAGGTGGTTGTAGCTCTTGCCGGTGAGGGTGCCGGTTCCGGCGGACAGGATGGCGTAGTTGTCCCCCTGCTCGGTGATGGCAAAGCCCTCCGCCGTCAGGCTGTGAGCGGGATCCTCAAACGTCACCAGAGTGCCGTCCTCTGCCGTGCCCTCAAAGAGGGTGACGGCATCCTGGCTTTTTACCCACTGGTGCTCCGTGATCTCCACGGCGCTCACCGGGGTCTCGTACACGGTGGAGCAGGAATCCTCGTTGATCTGGTCCGCCGTGACTGCGGCAGAAACGCCGTCCCACAGCTTCTCCACCCGCATGATGCCGTTTTCATCAGTCCCCAGAGACGCCCCGATAGCAAACAGCACTTGGGATAGGTTATCCCGGGCGCTGCGGCCGTTGCCGGTCCTGGTGTCCGGGTTGCTGTACGGCAAATAGCCGTACAGCTGGCGGCTGGCGTATACGCTCTCGATCATCACCTCTACCGGGCCGCAGATCTGGGGGACTACCTCCGCCACCGTCTGGCCGGTGTAGATGCCGCCCACGTGGCGCATGGTGATGAGCCGTCCCAGTGCGGAGAGAGCGGAGAGCGTATAGGCGGCGCTGCCGACCCGCTCCACCGTCTGGAGATAGTACACGCCCACCCGGCGGCCATCCCGGAAATACTCCATCTTGTCATTTTTGGCGAAGCCCATGATGGCCTTGTCGTTGGAAAACACCGTGACGGTGAGGCTGTTGGCCTCCAGACTGTCGGAGCGGAGGGCCTTGACCTCGTATAGGATCCCGGAGGGGACCTTGATATCATCATTCGTGGCGTAGCTGACGCCCTTGTAGCGGATCTCGTTGACTGCCATCGTCACGCCTCCTCCATGATGATCCGGAAGCCCTTACCCCAGCGGACGGAGCCGGGCACCGGCGGGATGCTGACCTCCTCCACCGTGGGCATGAAGGTGGCCGTCCGGACGGCGTTGTCCTTGGGCTCAAAGTAGGTGAGCTGCACGTAGTTCTTCAGCACCGCCGTCAGCAGCGCCGCCAACTGCGGCCCCTGCTGGTCATTTACCGTCACGGAGACCCGGGTCTTAATGGCCAGCAAATCCCGGGGCTGTAAGCCGCTGAGCCGCAGGGCCGCGTTGGAGCCCTCCCGGTACACATAGCCCACGGAGTATTGCCAGCGGTTGACGTAGTCGGTAAAATCCACGCCGTCGACGATATAGGGTGGCCGTGTCATCGGCTGCCTCCTCTCCCCGCCAGAGAGACGCCCCGGCGGTTGTCCTCCGCGATGCGGTACTTGTATTCCTTCCGGGCAAAAGTGGCGCCGTCAATGGTCAGCTCCACCGGGATCGTCAGGTCATAGACCTTGGGCGTCCCGCCGCTGCCGCCGGTGTCCGAATCGGACACGCCCCGGCTGCTCCGCCGGCTGCCGCCCAGCGTCCGCCCCGCCGCCATGGCGCTGCGGAGAAAGCTGGCCTCGCCGGAAGTCAGCACCGCCTCGCCCTGGTGCAGCTCCGCCACGTAGCCGTCAAATGGGACGTAATCCAGGCCGTTTGCGTGGGAGCCGTTGACCCAGTTTTTAAATTTTGCGCCAAGACTTTCATGCTCCCGATAATACGTCTGGTTCTCGATGAACTTTTCGCGAAGCGGACCAAGAACGGGAATACTGTTGGCCCAATCGTTATACTCCGCCTTAAACTCTTTGATCTTGTCAATTGTCCCGATTACCGTGTCAGTAATGCTGGCCAGTGCATTTACGGCACTGATTCCAAAATCCGTGAATGCGGACGCGACCGGCGACAGCGATTCACCAAGCCGGGCAGTTGCTTCTTTTAGTTCCAGCTGCTTTGCGTTGTACTCCTGAATTTCCTTGTTATTTTCTTTCCACGCCTCAGCAGTAGAATCAAGCCCTTCATTGGCCATGGTAGCCATCATAAGATTTGCTCTGGCGGCGGTATCAGGCAACGCTGCCAAAGATTCATTAAACTTGTCCTCGTTAATGCCAGCCCAATTTAGAACATCCGCAAATGTGCCCGTCACCTTTGCGGTTTGAGCCGTCTCGTTAATACTTTCAGCGAGACTGTCAACGGGGATTGAATCACCATAGGTGGCCCAAGCCCCCTCTGTCAGTTCCAGCATCTTTTTTAATTCTGCCTGACTAAGATTCATCGCCTGAAGGTTAGCGACAACCGTAGCGGCTACCTGTTCATCCGAAAACACAGAGTAGGCGCCCCGGAACAGCTCGGCAGTTTGCTCAAGTGTATATCCAGCTTCTTTGGCGGATGTTTGGAGTGTTCCAACGATCTGTCGGAACTCTTTGGTGTCTTCAACAATATTGACAATAGCCTCGCCGACTTCCTTGATTCCCGTAACAATAGCCGCCCCAGCAAGCAGACCCTTAATCTTTTGTAACGAAGAAACAACGCCGGTTATATTCCCCGATTTTGCGGCAGTTTGCAAATTTTGAAGTTCTTTTGCAAAATCACCTAAACCATCAGAACTGTCATTAGCGTTATCCCCGGCTTGTTCCACTGCGTCATCAAAGTTTTCAACCTGGTCGGCTGCATCATCGGCGCTATCACCTGCGTCATTTAAAGTCTTGTCAAAAACTGCAATTTGCTTATCGGCCGCAACGGTTGACTTACTGGCCGATTCCATTGCACTACTGACATTTTTGACCTCGCGCTCCATTTTGAGCAGCTGAATGGTCGCATTATTAAGCTGCGTTTTATATCTTGTGACAACGCTGCTGTTTTCATCGTAAACAGACCTTGCACTGTCCAGCATTTTGGAAAGTGCCTGGACTTTCACTTTTTGCTGATCGTATTGCTCTTGAAGAAGTTTTTGCTTCTTGGTTAAATATTCTGCGCTGTCTGTCTGCCCTTCATATTGCGCATCCAGAAGTTTCATTGCGGATTGCATAGATTTTAGGCTATTGTTGATTGAAGAAATCTGCCGCTTAAACTCCCCCTCGTTTTTGATCGAAATCTCAGTTGTAATCTGCCGGACCGCCATAGTCTCCCTCCTCTCCGCCGCTCAAAAGCGTTACCATGTCCAAATACTCGCCCGGCGTCAGCAGCAGGGCGTCTGCCGGGGCCAGATGCAGCCGGGCGGCGCATACGGCCAGAAACCCGATCCGCAGCCGCTCCGGATCCTCCGCCCGCTCATCCTCCCGGGCCGCCAGGACTAAGTTGACCTCCCCGGCGTCCTCTCCGGAGGGTACTGCCCGGTAAAAGCCCCGCGCAATGGCCTGCCGCACGGCGGTGCGGACCGCTGCCCGGTCCTGAGAGCGCCACGGCCAGCCCGTGGCCCGCTTGCGGTCGGCATAGCCCTGCCGCTTGCGCCACAGCGCCGCCTGCTGCATCAGAAGCTCCGCCAGCTCACAGCAGGCCATCCAGCCCTGGGGGGTGTCCTCCATGGCCCCGGTGGCCCGCAGGATGCTGTCATGGACGCCGAATCGGTCATAAATATCAAAAAGCGCCCCCGCCGTCAGCATGAGCGGCAGAGGGCTGCCGTCGAAATCAAACGTAACGTATCGCATGGCATAAACCTCCTGCAAGGGCGGCCCATTGCGGGCCGTCCTTGCGGTAAAGATCAGGTGCTCCAGACGGCCACGATCTCGTGAGCCGCCGCGATGGAGCTTACGGTGTACTTGTGCGTGGCCAGCTTGCTGGTCACGTTGACGGCGTTGTCATACAGCGCCGTGGGATCCTTGGTGCCGAAGTCGATGGCCAGGCTCTGCCCTGCGGTCACATAGGTGGTGCCCTCGCCGGGATCGCTGGTGCCGGTGCCGATATGGGTGATGGTCACGCCGTAGGCCGCCGTGCCGCCCGCCAGAGAGTCGATGAACGCCTCCGCCTCAGACTGGGTGGGGAACTCCTGCCGCTCACGCCATGCGTCCGCGTTGTCCTTCATCACCCGCAGGCTCACCGCGTTCATCTTGGGATTGAAGTCGCTCTTGCGGGTGTCCGCCTCCTGCTTCTCCGCGCTCAGCATGGCCGTGGTCTTGTAGAAGAACGAGGCCCGGTAGACCATGGTCTTGTCCTTCTTCAGGATCGGCTCAATGAAGGCGTAGGCACCGTTGGGGGCGCTGTCCTCGCCTTTGGCGGTCTCCCGGCCTGCCTTGTAGCTGTGGCCGTAGAGCTTGGCGTTGACCTCCAGATCGCTCAGCGTGGTCTCCACATCGACCTGGCCGGAGACGAACTGCTCGAAATACAGCAGCATGGCGTCATCGCCGGTGATGTCGCCGGAGGCCGTGGTCAGGCTCAGATAGCCCTTGACGGCTGCGCCCATGTCCACCTTATCGCCGTAGACCGGATGGGTGCCAACCGGCTCGCTGGCAAAGGGGAAGAAGTAACTGGACACCATACCAAGAGGTGTTTTAACTGCTTTGTTGCCCATTGTTTCCTCCTTACAGATTTTTGGATTTCAGCCACCTGTCATAAACCTCAAACTCTGCCCGCGTGGTGGCTTCCGCACTGGCCTCGTTGGCGTCATGCACGGCAGGCCGGGCGCTTTGGCCCTTCTTGCCGAACTCGTTGACAAATAAGATCTCCGCGTTGCGGGTCTCTGTGTTCGCCCGCTTCCGCTTACCCGTGGGGCTGACATAGATGACCCTCTCGCCCTTTTTCAGTTTTACCTTGCCCGGCTTGATGGAATCCGCCACATGCTGGGTGCTCTCCCGATCATAGATGCCGTAGGCCATCACCTTGTCTCGCTGGGCTTTGGCCACAACTGCGGCTCCGGCCTCCAGCATGTCATCCTGCACCGCGTTTGGCAGCTCCGCCAGCTCCTGAAGGGATAGGGAAAACTCGTCAAGCCCTCTGACCGTAAAGCCCATCAGCCCACCTCCAGATCCAGCGCCTGACACTCCAGAACGTAGTGCTGGCCCTCCAGATCGCTTGCGTTGGTATAATCTCCCACCGCAAGCCCAGCATCCAGCATGGCCCGCCGGAGCTGCCGTTTCAGGCGGAGCGGCGTCTGCCCCAGCGGCAGATACAGGTGCAGCTGGATCAGATACCGAATGGCCTGCGGCTCATCGTCTCCGAACACATCCGGAGACTCCGTGTAGTTGAACACGCAGTAGACCTCTGCCGGAGTCTCCCCAGCGTCGGGCCGGTACACATCCGGAACGCATACCGGCACGATGGGCGTCACCGCCTGGATGATGGTCTCGTTGATGCTCATATCAGCCTCCCGCCGTCAGCAGCTTGGCGATCAGCTCCGTATACTCGCCGCTGTCGCCGTAGTCATTGACGTACTCGATCTCGTAGTCCGCGCCGTTGTACCGCACCCGGTCCTTCCGGCTGATGGCCGTATGTCCGGAGCGGATCAGGAACCGCACCTTGACGTCGCCCATGTCCGCGCCCTGCCGCAGCGCCTCGGAGCCGCTGACCCGGGAGAACTGCGCCCATGGGCGCCGGATCACCGTCTCCGTGGGGTCTGCGTAGCCGTCAGCGTCAGGGGAGGTGGAGATCCGCACGATCTCCACCCGCTTATTCAGCTTTCCAATGTTCACATCCATGGCTTAGCCTCCCGTGTCCGAATCGGACCGCACCGGCTCCGTCCGCTTCAGCTGGTTGATCCGCCTCCGGAAAGCTGGGTTGTCTGCAAACACCTTGTCGGCGGTTTTAGTGCCTCGATTTTCCCAGGCGTCCAGCACCATCGCCAGAATGCAGATGTTGTAATTGGGCAGGCGTGCGGAACCGGCCTTCGGCTCCGCCACGCCCGCGTCGAGCAAGTAGCTGACGGCGGCCGCATGGAAACTCTCCAGCAGGGCCAGGTCCTCCGGCGTGGGATCGTCGATCCGGCAATAGCTCAGAATGCTGGCCTGCCGATCACTAAACGCCGCCATTCGTCACCCCTCCGATCAGCCGCCGGACTTGGGCAGATTCGCGATAACGAAGCCCTTGTCCACGATCAGGTTGCCGCCCACCATGGCATCGCCCAGGATGGTGACCATGCGCTCCACAGCCTTCACGCTGTCGTCCACCCGCACGGTGTAGTCGCCGAACAGGCCCAGCTCGTAGTTGGCGGGATCGCCGTACAGCATGGTCTGGATGGCAGCGCTGCCAGCGGTGGAGGCAGACAGGGCGGTCAGATCGCTGACGATGGTGTAGGGCACGATGTTGCCGCCGTCTTCGATGGTGCCGACGTTGGGGTTGCCCGTGGCGGGGTTGATCTTGAATACCCGCTGCTTGTCGCTGTTGCGCAGCTTGCCGATGGCCTTCAGGTCCGTCTTGTTCAGCAGCAGCCGGGCGTTCTGGCCGATGGCCTCATCGCTGCCGTACTGGAAGAACAGGTCATCCAGCAGGTTCTCATCGATGGCGGAGATGTCCACATTGGCGGCAATGGCAGCGCCCGCCACGTTCTTGGCGTTCTTGATGCCGAACATGTCGGGGGATGCCTGGCCGTCACCGTTGACGATCAGAGCCGCCAGCTTGCGCCGCATGGCCCGCATCGCCATGTTGTAGATCTTGCCGTAGTAGTCGGCAGGGCTCAGGCGGGAGATGTTGCGATCCACGAACTGGGTCACGTTCAGCTCGTAGGGGCTGATCTTGGCCACGCCGAAGGTGGGGTCGGCACTGGTGGTGCGGGCCTTGCCGGCGTTGGTGGTAACCTTGCCGCCCTTGGCGTCGATCTCGGAGATCACATAGGGCTCCAGGAAGCTGCCCATGCCGGTCAGGTTCTGCACGTACACCTGATCCACGATGGAGGAGACCACGTTGCCCAGAGGGTCCCGGATGTTGCTGCCGGCGCCGGTGGGCTCCACCAGAGTACCAGTGGCCAGAGTGACGGAGTTCATCACGGCCCGGCGGGTCTCGTCGGCGGTAAAGGTCACGGCCTTGCCGGTCATGAGAGCATGGCCCCGCTCCTCGGCCATGTCGCGGGCCTCTGCGCCGGCGGGAGCGGGAGCGGCCATGATCTGGCGGTCCTGCTCGGTGATGAGGTCCTGAATGTTCTGGATGCGTCCGTTGAAATCACGGACATCCGCCATGGCGGAATCGTAGTCCGCCTGGTTGCCCGCATCCAGAGCCGCCTGCGCGGCTTCCAGACGGGCGGTGCGCTGGGTGGTCAGATCCACCAGATCGCGTCTGAGATTGTTCATGTTTTGCTACCTCCGTTTAAAATCTGATTTTTTCCAGATCCAGGCGGGCCTGTGCCTGCCAGTCTCCGGTATCTGCATCGGGCTCACCGCCCGTTGATGCTGTGGGTGCCGGTTCTGCCCCCGGCTCCGGGTGCCGCGCCGCCCGGTATCTGGCCCGCAGCTCCGTAATGTCCGGCATCCCGGCGCATCCCAGCGCCCGGATGCCGCTGCCGATGGCATTCATTACGTTCTGCGGGGCAATACTGGCCGTCTCGCCAATGATGCCGTCCGCCAGACCGCAGTCCACAGCCTCCTGAGCCGTCAGCCACGTCTCGGCGTTCATCATCCGCCGGAACTCCGCCCGGTCGGCCTTGCCGCCGGCCTTCAGCTCGTAGGCGTTGAGGATGGCCTCCCGCGTGCTGTCCAGCATCTGGATGCTCAGCATGTGATCCGTCCGGTTGCCCTCTGTGCAGGTGGATGGCAGATGGATCATCATTTGCGCCACCGGGGAGATCTGCACCTCGTCGCATCCCAGACACAGGTAGCTGGCCGCACTGGCAGCCAAGCTCTGCACCTCCGCCACCGTGCGGACGCCGGATGCCCTCAAAACGCTATAGATCTCTGCCCCGGCAAATACGCTGCCTCCGCAGCTGTTGATCTCCAGCACAAGATCCTCGCCCTCCGGGGTGGCCGCTACCGCGTCCCGCACCGCCTTGGGCGAAAAAGCCGCGAAGCCGAACCACTGGTAGATTTCCACATCGTCATCGGCTGCGACGATGCCGTTAAGTGTTACCCGCATTTGCGTTCCCTCCGTTTCTCTGTTCGCTGAGCCGTGCCCAGTCCTTTAGGGGGACATAGTTCAGGCTCTCCCGGCGCTCATCGCCGCCTTCCACATCCGGGAGATCCTCCAGTGCCCGGATATCGTTGACGGAAAACACGCCGTTGTTCCTCTGGTTGGTGTACCAGGCGCCACGGCTGGCCGTGTCGCCCTTGAGCTCTGCCATCATGTTGATCCGGATCTCCAAGCCCTGCCGCAGCTCCGTGTTTGTCAGCAGCTTCCATGTCTGCTCCTCCGCGTATTGGTTCACAATGGGGTGCAGGGTGCTCACCACGTACTCAATGGCGTTCTGCTCGTTGCTGCCATAGGCCTGCTTGCCCTCTTGCAGCTTGTAGAGGGGCACGCCGAAGTATCTGGCGATGTCCCGGATGGAGACCTCCTTGTTTTCCACAAACTGGGCGTCCTTGTTGGTGGCGGCAATGGGGGTGTATTTCAGCCCCAAGTCCAGAATGGCCAGCCGGTGGCTGTTGTTGGGTCCGGCGTGGACCTTCTCCCACTCATGCCGCAGCAGATCCTTCCGGGTCTGGTAGCTGCCGTCCGGGTTCTGGATGTGCTTGCCGTTGACATCCTCCGCCCAGCCGCCCAGATCGCTGTCGGTCTCCAGCACGCCGCTGGGCTGGCCGCCGTTGGCGTAAAATGCCAGATCATACGCCTGCGCCGCCTGTGCTGCTGCCAGCACCTCGCTGGCCCGCCGCAGGGGCGAGATGCCCGTCAGGCCGTCCCGTGTGGTGGCCTTGTAGTGGCAGATGTCCTCGTTGGGCAGCACCATGGGCGTGCCGGTCACCGGATGGGTTACGGTGTACCATACCCGACCGGCCTTATCCCGCCAGGGCTGCACCAGCCACCAGGGCACCGGCACCAGCTCCCGGATGAGCCCCGTCCGGGGGTCCCGGATGATCCAGTCATAGCCGTTTCCGCCCTCGTTCCGGCTGTTCTCCAGCACCTTCCGCCGGATGCTGGGCGTCATGGCCTCATTGGGGCGGACATTCAGCAGCCACAGCAGGTAGTGGTCCACGTGCTTCCGGGTCTTGCCGCCCATCACGAAGTTGGGCAGCTTGCTGATGGAGTTGCTCAGGATCTCCATGCAGCCGTCCACCGCGCTCAGCTTCCGGGCGGTGGTCTCCGTCAGGTCGCCCACGGCCAGACCGCCGGATGCCGCCAGTGTCTGAACGCTCACAGCGTTCCGCACCGGCGGGCGGTTGACTGCCATCCGCAGCCTGTTTGTCATGCTCACTGCTCATCACCTCCCGGACCGCTCAGCAGGGAGAAGGCGATCAGCGCCCCGCCGGCTACGATCACGCCCAGCGGCAGACAGATCATCCCGCAGCCCACGGCCACGGTGCCCGCGCCGCAGACCAGCAGCACGTCCGGGCCGAACCGGGCCAGAGCGCTCTTTACTTTTTTCATGCGGTCTCCTTTCCGGTCCGAATCGGACCGCGTTATAAGCTAAAACCGGGGCGGCTCATAGCCGCCGCCAGATCCGGCTTTTGATTTCGCTTTACGATCCACGCCGCCACGGCAATGATCCACGCCACCGTAATATCGATGCGTCCGATACTCCGGTTTTTCATGGGTTTCTGGTTCTCGTTGCCGTCCACCGCGCACCGCACGTTGCCGAAGCACCACCGGGCGCAGGTGTTGTGGACATGGAGCATCTTGTGCTCCCGGATCAGCCCCTCCAGCTCCTTCATCGCCGGACTCATGCCCGCCATGGTCTGAGGGATGGCGATGATTTCCACGCCCTCGTCCTGTAGCAGCGGCGTCATGGTGGCCGTCAAATACTGGTCGATGCCCAGCGCCCGCAGGTCATAGCGATCCTTGGCGTCTAAGATCGCCGCGATCACGTCCCGGTTGTCGATCATGTCGCCCTGGCAAAGGGTGAGAAACCCGGCCCGCTCCCAGTCCCGGTATGGGACATGGTCCCGCTGCTCCGCCTCCGTCACGCCCTCAAGGGGCCGCCACGCCCGGAACAGGGCCACGCCCTGATCCAGTCCCGGCTGGGGAGGGAACACCAGCACAAACGCGCTGAGGTCCGTCCGAAGAGACATATCCAGCCCACCGTAGCAGGTCTTGCCCGTCAAATGCTCCTCCACCCACGCCTCCCGCTCCGCCTTGGCGGAAGGGCCGATCTGGGTCTTATCGTAGAGGGTCAGGGGCAGCCACCCCACGTCCTTGGTGCTGATCCACTGGTTTAGACGAAGCCACCGGAAATTGCGCTCCGCCGCCTCGCTGGCTTTGGCTGCCCGGGCGTCATCCCGAAACTGTCGTGGCTGGATCGTCACCCCATAGCTGGGGTTGCAGATTTTCCACAGTGCCTCGTCATAGATGTCCAGCTCCGCGATCCTGTCCGGATCGTCCTGCGTCAGGGTGGAAATGCCGTACATGATGGGAAGCCACTGCGGATCGTCCTCATCCATGGGACGCTCCGGCTCACCCCGCCGCCATGCAAGCAGCCTGCGGCACTTCTCATGGACCTCCCAGCCGATGGACTTGCGGTCCGGGTCATCGCCCGCCGTGGTCAGCACGATCACCGCCTGCTGAAGCCGCGCCGCGTTAGAGCCCACCGTCAGGACGTCCCACAGCCGCCGGTTGGGCTGGGCGTGCAGCTCGTCGATGATAATGGCCGAAAAGCTGAAACCGTGCTTGGTATCGGCGTCGCTGCTGTAGACCTTCATCATGCCGCCGAACCGTGTCCGGATCTCCCGGACGCTGTCCCGGCACCATGCCAGCGGCCGGTGGGCTGGCTGGCCCAGCGCCGTGTGCTCCACCATGTACTTGGCGCACTGGTAGATGATATCGGCGTTGGTCTTGTCGGCGGCGAAGATGCCCACCTGAGGGCGGCTCTCGCCGTCATTCACCAGCAGATTCAGCCCCAGCCCTGCCGCGAACTCGCTCTTGCCGTTTTTCTTGGCGATCTCGTCATACAGAAACCGGCGGTATCGCACCCACTGGCCGCGATCATTGCGGATCTGGATGCCGAAGAACTCCCGGATGGCCCGCCGCTCCCACTCCAGAAGGTGGAAGGGCTGACCGGCCCACTGGTTCTGGCCGAACACCAGCATGGAAAAGAATTTCTCCACACGGTCCACCTCGGTCTGGTTGTATCGCAGCTCCGCGCCGTCATCCGGCGTCGGTACCTCGATACCCGGCGCCAGCGTCAACATCTCAAGCATACCGATCCATGCCTCCCCGGATCAGTTCCAGCATGGGGTTGCTGTCCTCCGTCGCCTGCTTGCCGGTATCCGGCACCACCAGGCGGCAGCGGCTGGTGACGGTCAGGCCCATATCGTTGGCGCAGTTCCGGGCCTGCTTGAAGTATCGCTCCTGGATCTTGCCCCAGCCGTCAGTGCCTTCCTGATCTCGCTGGGCCAGCGCCTTCTCTGCCTCGCCGGTGGCAATGAGCCACTGGTGCTGGGCCACCAGATAGCGGCCCAGCGTGTCGGCGTCCAGGTCGGAGTAGAGGCCGATGGCAATGAGCTTCTTGCCGATGGCCCGGAAATCCTTCTTCAGGTTCTCCGGCAGCCACTTGGGCGGTTTGGCCGTCTTGGCCGTGGGTGCCTTCACCTCACCGCTCCGCCGCTCTGCTTCCTCGCTTCGGCTCAGATGCTTTTTCCCGTTGGCAATCACCACATCCGTGGGTTGTCTCCTCCCGGCCATTCCGCCCCTCCTTTCTCGTCAAATCATTTATCAACATGCCGCTCATGCTGCGTTACTTTTTCGCCTTTATACATTCCCGCGCCCATTTCATCAATTTTTGAAAACGGGATTTCCGGTACGGTTAGTCGTTTTCGTGTGTTTTTATCAATAAAATACACATAACGCAGCTGAAATCCTTGCAAAACTTGTCCGTTCACCGCCTCAACATATTTTTTGAAATTGAATTTTCCACCAGTAACATCGTAGTAGCTCCGCCCCCCCAATTCTCTGCGCGGAGATGTTGGGTTGCTCTCCAATGTCATTTTGTGTATTTTTTCACCGTTAGGCAGTAAAACGAGGTTGCAGTTTGGTTTAATCGCAGTTAGGACAAAATTGCTTGCCCTATAGATTGTTCCATCTCCGCAGGAGCATCCATCCGCAAACGATACAATCCATTTGATTTGCGGGGCATTCTTTCGGATAAGCTTTATCGTTTTTGCAATGCAAAAACTTTCGGAATTTCGTGGCAGATAATCGTCAAATGCCATGCGGTTCAATTCAAGGAATTCGTTCCATCCTGTCCCGTCAACAAGTCCCATCATTTTTTTCTTGTCAAGAGATGGGCCATAAGACAAAACCCCATGGAGTTTCCCATCAAGAAACGCTCCGAAATGCAGGCAGCTATTGTTCACTATCTTTCCGCTATAGTGGTGCATCCTGATAAACGGGTTTGCGATTTTTCCGGGTATAACCCGTACTTCTATCTCCTTTGCTCTGCCCATTGCCTGATCACCTCGTACAATGCGTTTCCATTTCTGTTTTGATTGCCGAATGTTTCAGTTATATTGTCATCAACGATTTTTAAGGCGTATTCAATCAATTCCTTTTGCCGTTCGTGCAATGTGAACGACATCGTGCATATTTCCGGCTTTTCACCATCTGCCAAAGAAAAGTCCGTTCCATAGTCATCCACAGTCCCATAATCCTTTGTGTCTTCATCAAAGTTTGCCCCTATAGGGAAATTGCTCATGCTATCCGCGTCAAATCCGATCAGGCCTGTGTCGAAGTGCAGCTCCTCCAGACCCTCCAGCTCGATTTTCAGCAGCTCCGTGTCCCATGCTGCCGTCTCGCTCAGCCGGTTGTCCGCCAGGATGTATGCCTTCAGCTGGGCCTCCGTCAGGTTGGTCACCAGCACACAGGGCACCTCGCTCATGCCCTCCGCCCTGGCGGCCTCCACCCGGCCGTGGCCTGCGATGATATTGTTGTCAAAGTCGATGAGCACCGGCGTCACGAAGCCGAACTCCCGCAGGCTGGCCCGGATCTGGTTGATCTGCTTCACGCCGTGCTTCTTGGCGTTGTTTGCGTAGGGGATGAGATCGTCAATGGGCACCATAGTCAGCTGCTCCGCTGCGATCCGCACCGTCTGATCGTCCCTCGTCGGCGCCGGGTTGACGCCGCCCTTTCCGGCAGTCCCGCCGGGTGTCTTTTTCTTTGCCATGCTGATCCTCCTGTAATACCCGGCGCACACGGCGACCCTCGCATGGCAGCCAGGGCCGCCGCAGGAGGATCAAACCCGCTGCGGCGCGAACGCCGCCGTGTGCGTCGGGGAAATGTGTCCGATTCGGACCGCTCCGGCTCATGACCCGGCCTCCGTGGTAGGGCACGGAGACCGGAAGGGAAGGGAAGAAAGGATGAATACCGGCACAGGGGCCGGGTCACAAGCCGGAAAACAAAAAAGGCAAGGGCCGACGCGCACCGGTCTCCGGTGCGTGCTGACTCTTGCCTTTCAGGCTTTTGGTCTATGCCATGTGATTCAATTCCCGCTGCGTTTCCGCAACGTTTTGCGCCTTCGCGCTGCGCTTCCGCAGCGCCCTGGCCCTCGCCTTGACTGCCGCCGGACCGTCTCGCCGAATCTCCCGTGGGGAAAAAATCCCGCACGGAGGGGGGCCCGCGGTATTCCCGGCCACGGCGAAAACTTCAACAGGCTGGGGGGAGGGTGCAAGGAACCCCGCAGGCGCGGGCCTGGGCTTCCGTGCGCCCAAGCGTCCGCCAGTTTTCTCCGCGATCAGCGCCGCCGAAGCGATCTGTTTTTGCTCATTTCCGCCGCAGTCTTGCGGCTGTGGCAACGGTGGCACAGGCTCTGGAGGTTGCTTGCATCGGTGAACACAGCCCAGTCGCCCTTGTGGTCCCGGATGTGGTCCACGTCCGTGGCCCTCGTCCGGATGCCGTGCTGAGCACACTCACGGCACCACGGCTCCCGCAGAAGCTGCTCACTGCGCAGCGTCTTCCAGTCCTGTGTCTGGTACATCCAGCGCCAGGCCTGCGCCTCCTGGCTCCGCTCCTTGGGCTTCGGCTGGTGCTCTGCGCAGTACCCGCCGGGCACCAGCCGATAGCAGCCCGGGTATAAACACGGTCTCAGCGGCTTTGTTGCCACGGGCTATCACCTCCGGGTAAAACAAAAACGCCAGACCCAACAACGCCCCCTCCGGGGAGTCATTGGCTCTGGCGTTTAACGCTCTGGCCTTCGTCAATATCCAGGATCACCTCGCTGTGGCACGTCCGACAGTAGACCGGTAGGCCTCTCGCCCTGGTGGCGTCTGTGATCCTCAGCAGTCTGTGGTTGCGCTTGCAGATTGGGCAAGTCAACCATCCGTCCTTTGTGCTTATTTTATCACCGTTTCTGGCTGGAATCAAGGCTTTTCCCTCACTTTCTTGCGGTTGTCCGTAGATATTCCGTAGGTTTCAAGAGGATACGCTATCTATAGATAGATAATACTAAACTTTGTTATTAAAATAAAAGCGCTATTTTTCGGGGAGCAGATACCGGCTGTAGCCGTACAGCCCCCAGTCTCCCAGCTGCGGCCGGCCCCGGCCCTGCATGGGCAGCAACGTGGCCCCCTTGGGCAGCCGCACCATACCGCTTTTGCAGGTGGTCACCTCCGGAGGCGGAAGGCGCTTGCCCAGCGTCCGGGAGCAACCCCACGGGTGACGGCCCACCTCCGGGACCTCCTTGGTAAAATAGATCGCCAGCCCACGGTAGCCGCCCTCTGACAGCACCCGCGCCCGGTTCCAGCGCACATCGTAGGCGCTGCCCCACGTCCGCCAGAGGTACTGTACCACAGCCGGTGGAAAGTCCTGATCCCGCAGAAACACGTGGATGTGGAGCCGGTGGTCACCGTGGAGGCCCTCCACCCGGTAAACGTAGTAGTCCACCGGCCCGCGTTTCCACCGCCTGAGACGCTTCGCGAATGCGTCCCAGATCCGATCCACCCCGGCCCGATCCGGCGGGAGGTGGTCATCGTCAAAGGTCAGCGCGTAAAAAATACCGTCATAGCCAAAGAGCGCAAGCCGCAGCTCCAACTTGTCAACGGTGGTGCGGCTGAGGGCCGGCCCGCACCGACCCCGCACCGCCCCCGGCCCATAGCGACGGAGATATCCGTAGTTATCCGTCACCAGAGCCTTGACCAACGGCCCCGCCCGCTGCCTGACGCACACAAACGGATCAGCCATGCCTTACCTCCCGTATTTGATCTTTTTCGCGTTTGGATACCGATCCGGGAAACGGATCAGCTCCGCCTTCCCGCTGATGATCTCCGCAAGCACCCGATCCATGTGCTCCTGTCGGACGTCCGCCTCTGGGTTCCGGCAGTCCAGCGCCGGTTTGTACTCGCGCTGAACGGCAACCCAGTTATGAGTGATCCGCATGATCCGGTCATAGCCCCAGCCCTCCGTCTGGTGGAGGGCCATCTGGAGCGTGTCCATTGCAAACTGCATCGCCATCGCAGCCCCGGCGTTAAAGGTGGCATCCAGCTCCGCCTCCCGCCGCTGTAAATAAGCGGATTGTTTAGCCATTCCCGCCGTCCTTTCTCTTGCCATAGCTGCAAAAATCGTCCGGATGTTCACGGTCGAGATGGACTTCACACCATCCCGTTTTCGGTTTGTTGTATGACCGACAATCCTTGCACCGCATCACGACCACGGCATCCACGGTGGGGGCTTTTTCGACCAAGCCAAGTAAGCCGTTCCAACCAGCACAATACGCCGCAGGGAGAACATCTTTGCTGCACCGGCCCACGCCCAAATCATCAACATCAATCATCCTCATGGTCAGCACCTCCGTCCTTTCTTGCATGGAGAACAAAACAATCTATCAATCCAAGACACTTTTCCACTACCGCCAGTGGCACATTTCTTCGATTGGCAAGTCTTGTTCTCTTTGTGGTAATAAATGCAGTCCTTACACGGATTTCGCATCGCCATCACCTCCGTCCTTTCTCTTCCCGAAGCCGCAAAAGAATGTCCTTGTGTCCTTATCAAATGGCAAAAACACGATGTTTGTTTTGGGGCAAAATGCGTATAGATCTTTTCGGTTCCACACGCACAAGTGCTTACAATCCTTGCACCGCGTCACGATCACGGCATCCACGGTGGGGGCTTTTTCGATCAAGCCAAGTAAGCCGTTCCAACCAGCGCAATACACCGCAGGGACAACATCTCTGCTGCACCGGCCCACGCCCAAATCATCAACATCAATCGTCCTCATGGTCAGCACCTCCGTCATGCACCGTTGTGTATTTCCAAATCAACGTGTTCAGTTTTCTTAGCCCCTCCATGGTGATTAGGTCCTGCGCGCATAGTTCGTCCCGCAGGCGCTCCAGCGCTTCGATTGGGGCCACGTTGGCGGCTGGGGCATCACTTACTTCCCGCAACACTTTGGCAGCCAGCAAGTACGGGATTTCCTGTGAGTTCTCCGAGGACAAATCTTTGATGTATACAGCACCGTGATAGCGCCTTGTGTTCTCGATTGCCCTCGCACCGGCATTCATGGCAAGCATGATTTCTTCCGTGCGCTCGATGTATCCAGCCATGGTCAGCCCTCCTGCTTCAGCTCTCGCACAGTCTGGTGGATACGCTTCGCGCAGGCAGGGCATATTTCCCCCACATCCACTATGACATCCGCTATGTCCTGTTTGCTTGCGTAGATGCTTGCGCTGCTCTCCACGCAGACCCTATAAGTTTCCTGAATCTTGAATATTTCTTTTCCGCAAAGATCACAAAAACGCTTCGTCATGTTCTTTCCTCCCTCCCATAAAACGCCTCTAAGTCATCCTGTGCCTTGTCAACAAAATCGGGGCAAGCCAAGCATTCCGGTAACGGGGCATCCGTCATGGGGTCAACCCATCCGAGGCAGTAGATGCGGTCTTTCTTGCCGTCATTCCACTCGTGGGACGGGCGCCCTCGCTTGCCACGCGCACACTTAACCGTTGCCATCCTTCATCGCCTCCAATGCCGCTTCCGCTTCCTTCGATGGGGCGTTTAACCAAGCTAAGATGTCCGAATAATCCTCAGAAAATTCTAATTCGTCCTCAAACCCAAGATTTTTGTACATTAACCTGCAAAATTCTTTTTGGTTGTCGTATAACAGTTTCGCTAACTGCTGATTTGTCGCGGCTCGTATACGGTCTGCATTGGTCAACGCTTTGTTAAAGGGCCGCACCACCACGCGCCCCGCCTTGTCGGCCTCGGCCAGTTTCTCCAACCGTTCAAGATCGCAGTTTTGGCACAGATGGCGGAGCTGCTCTGCGGCTTCGTGATCCATGTCGATTTCCTCCGGTGTCAGATCCGTGTCCTCGTAGGCTCCTAACCGCGCATACAGCCGAGGGACAATACAGCCCTTTGTGCATCCGCCAGGATCATAACAACCTCTTTGGCAATAATGATCTTGACCACAGCACTCCCAAGGGTCAAAATTTTGCCAGGCTTTATTCGTTAATCGTTCCATCACATTCCCTCCATTCTGAGCCTCGCTCACGGCTTGCCCTCCCACGGAGATTCAAGCCATTTTTTAATTTCATGCCAATCTTCTGGCATCGTCGAAACACCAGAGAGTTTTTTCACGATGATATCCATCCGGAAATTGCACAGCACCCCGGCCAGCTCGTTGTCCGTCATGCTCCGAATCCGGTCGGCAATGGTAACGGGCCACGTGCGATACGGGCACTTATCGATTGCGGCGCATTTTTCAACGTCATAGCCCACCTGCATGGGGCAGTTTTCACCGGTGCACTTTTTCATCACTTACCCTCCCTTTCAGTTTGATTCCATTCCGCCTGTTCCACTCTTGTCCAGCCGCTCTCGCCTTGTCCAACTCTGCCTGCGCTTGTTCCAAAACGTCCGGAGGTACATCCGCAATGGGCTTTTCCTCGTATGGGCGAAGGAGGTCAAAATAGGCTGCATAGTGCTTTTGTTCTTCGTCAATCAGCTTCACACACCTTTCGTGGTGGGCGTCGTTGCGCTGGAGCCTAATTCGTCCCAGCGCACGATCCAAATAATACGGGCCTGTCTCCATGGCCAGCATTTCTACCACTTGCAGCAGTTCCGCCTTCGTCAGATCACTTGGCTTCAGCATTTTCCACCTCCGGCGGTTCTGGCAGTGGCATCCAGTGCGTGACGGCGACATCGTTTCTATCCCCAATGCCGATATGGACACTCCATGCCGCCCTTTCGGGAGCGCACCAGCCCATATAGACGCCCAATCTTTCGTGCCAATACGCGACAACGAGGACATTGCTACGATCCTCCGGCAGCCGCTCCGCCACCGGGATCCACCTGAGCTGCGGTGCTGGCGTCTCTGCCCAGGCGTCCGCGAACGCCGGGAACGCGGTGTGAAAACACTGCTTTTTACAGCCGCTTTTTTTGCAGACCGTGTTTTTCTCCGGGTCGCAGAGATACAGCCCATCATGGACCCACCGTACCGCCTTCCGCAGCCCAGCGATTTCCTTTTGCAGTGCTAAAATGTGGGTGTTCTGGTTGGCGATCCGGTCGGCTGCGGCAGGCCCCACGGCGTCGACATCGCAGTAGGACCACTCCGTTAAATTGACTATTCCCACCAGATTTTCCGGGACCGGCTTCGTTTTGCAAAACGGACATTTCTTGCAGTCGCCTATTGGCCCGCCTGCTGCTGAAAGGCATCTAAGAGCACTTACGAGTTCTTGATCTCTCAAAACGGCAATTCTCCTTTCTCTTCCTCCGGGATCTCCCGGAAGTCCCCAGACGCAGGCGGTGTGTCCGATTCGGACCGCTGCTTGCTGTCTTCAAAATACACATGCTCCGCCACTACCTCGGCGGAGCGCCGGCTGTTGCCGTCCTTGTCCTTCCAGTCCCGGATCTGCAAGCGGCCATCTACCACGGCCATGCGGCCCTTGGTAAAAAACTTGCTCACAAAGTCCGCCGTGGAGCGCCACGCCACGATGTCCACGAAGTCCGTCTCCTTCTCGCCGGACTGGCCCTTGTAGTCCCGGTCAACCGCCAGAGAGAAGGATGCAACGGCCAGCCCGTTTCCGGTGTGCCGCAGCTCCGGGTCACGGGTCAGACGGCCCATCAGTACGATATGATTCAGCATGATTTGTCTCCCTTTTTCCAGCGGCCCGGCATATAGCGTCGCCGCCGGTCATGAATGTATTCCACCATGTCCACCCACTCCTTACGGGACGGCATGGCTGCCAGCTCTGCCCTATGGATCTCCTCATAGGCCGCCCACCGGGGGCAGACCGCCGGATCGTGACATCCGATCCGGCGATCCGGGCAGTTTAGGCACGGAGGCGCGGTCATAGGGCCACGCCCTTGGCCGCTACCGTCAGCAGGATCACGGCAGCCACGGCGGCCGCCAGAGTCAGCACCGGGAGGACCCGGTTGCGGCGCTTTCCGCGTCCTGTGTATCGGGTCATGAGCCATCGCCTTTTGTGTCCAAGTCCATCACTTTTGCATTTTTGACTGCGTTAGCCTCCCAAAATTGTGGGTCCGTTGCCATGCGCTCTATAGATTTTGCAAATAAGCTTGCAAATGTGGGGTGATTACGCTCAAGGCCCATATATATGCCTCGCAGCATATACCCAGTCTCAGCGATGATTTGTACAGGGTCCCCGCGCATATCGATCTCGCACGGGCACTTATCACCTTGCAATTTTACCGTTACTTTAATCATTTCCGTCTCCTTTCCCTGCCGCTGGGACAGGCGGCAGCCGCATCCACCAGACCACGGGGACCTGTGCCTCGATGCCGCCCGGCATCATCCAGTGTTGGCCATCCCAGTCAAAAAACCGTTTCAGCAGCTTCCCGTCGCCCAGGTTGACGTAGGCTGCAAACTCTCCCGGCTCCGCCGGGTTTGTGCTGCCGGGCATCCATCCGGCGATCATCAGCTGGCCCTCCGGCAGCGTCGGCCGTGTCAACTCGTCCGTGAGGCCGTAGAGGTAGTCTGTGCTGACGCCGAAACACAGCGCCAGCTTGGCGATCTTCTCCGATCCGCACATGGAGGCGTTCTCGCACGCGCTGTACGTTCCGGGAAACTCGTCAATGCTCTGGGCAAATTCCTTCCGGCTCATGCCGGTCTGCTCCCGCAGCGCCCGCACCCGCTGGCAGAAGGTGGGGACCATCACCTTGTAGTCCAGCCGGGGGTCCTTCACCGCCGGATTCAGCGGCGGCTTTTCCGGCTCCTCCACCGTTTTTTTCTCCACATACTGGCAAGCCGCCGGGCAGGTGTCTCGGTTCAGACAATGCAGGCAGCAGTTGGAGCCAAGCCACGCGCCGTATCGGTAGTCATGATCGTACATCCGCTCCGCGTTCTCGCACATCCGGCCGGTGTGCTCACAGCTCCGGCAAGCCATTGTATAGCAGGTGGAGAACTTCCGCACCTCGTTGATAGTGAGGCTCCGTCTCTTGTCGATGATCCAGTCCAGCAGCCGGTACTGCTCGTCAATGTCCATCCGGGCGATCTGCAAGGCCGCCGCCTCCGGGATCTCGTCCCGCTTCCATCGATCCACCAGTCCCGGCACCTTGAGACCGTTCTTGATGGCCGACAGGTTAGCAACCTTGGTGGCCTTGACTTGCAGGGCCTCCGCCACATAGTCCCGGATGCGGCCCGGAAGCTGCTCACCGGCCTCCCGGCGCTTGATGTAGGCCTCCGTCAGACGCGCCGCCTCCTCGGCCAGCAGGGCGTTGGACTTTACCCGCTGCCGGTTGGCCTCGATCACCGCCGCCTGCTCCTGATACTCCGACATAGACGGCAGCACTCGGCACAGGACTTTCTCAAAGCGTCCCAACTCTTCGCCGGACGTCAGGATTTTTCTCACGGCCGCCATGCGGCTATGCCCGGAGATCAGGCGATAGGTGCCGTCACCGGCAGGGACCACCGTAGGCGGCTCCAACAGGCCGTTGGCCCGGATGGAGTCCATCAAGGCCCGCAGTGCTTGAGGGTCAGGCGTTGGATAGAAGTTCCGGGGGTTGTCCCGGATATCGTCAACCGGGATCTCCATCATGGTGTCCGATTCGGACCGCACCGGCTTAATGCCGGCAGCAAACTTGGAGATGTCAAAATTTTTTCCGGCCATTATTGTACCTCCTTACGATCCCGCAACGGGCACCAGCGCGGGGAAGTCTTAATCGCGGGGACTATTTTCCCTGGGCGCGAAAAGCCGATAAAGCCGGGCATTTTGTAGCTCCGAGGGCACACCTGCTTAAAGACTTTTTCCGCATCCTGGTGGCGGCACATAAACTCAGATCGAGGGCCGCCCAAATGCCGATTATTCCCAGTTGCCCGGGCGGTGGAGGTAAGTTTGGCATAGTGGCATCCTACGCACTTAGGGGTATCACTCATCCCTGCACCTCCTCCATCAACTCCGCCGCCAGCGCCCGGTAATCCCGGGCGGCGCTGCTGCCGGGGCTGTACTGCCGCAGGGGCAGCAGCGTGAGTGTGCTCTCCGGCACCTTGTCCGTCCGCCGGATCTTGGTCCGGCAGGCCCTCACGCCCATGGCCTCCAGGACCTTTTCCGCCTCTGTCACCACGTCGGAGGTGCGGACCTGGGTCATCAGTGCCCGGACCCGCAGGCCCGGCCGGGCGGCGGCCAGCTTGCCCGCCTGCTCCGCCACGGCGTGGACGCCGTCCAGGGAGAACTTGTCCGCCAGCACCGGGATCAAAACCTCGTCAGTCGCCAGCAGAGCCGCCACGCTGGACACCGTGTAACCTGGCGGGCAGTCAAAGATCATCCAGTCCGTGTCGCCGTCCTCCCGGGCGGCATCCACAAATCCCCGCAGCCGCTCCGGGGCGCTGGCCCCGTCCTTGATGGCCTGAAGGTCCAGGTCATACAGCCCGGAGGAGCTGGGCAGCAGTTGGATGTTGTGCCGCAGCTGGATCAGGTTGTCGCTCCACACCTGCTCACAGTCACCGGTCAGCACGTCAGCCGTGGTGGTGCTATCCATGTCTTCCCCCGGCAGGAAAAAGCCGGAAAGATTGGCCTGGCCGTCGCAGTCCACCAGCACGACCCGCTGCTTGTAATCGTTGGCCAGGATGTCGGCCAAATTGATGGCGGTGACGGTCTTGCCCACCCCGCCCTTGTTGTTCATAATGGCTATCGCTTTCATTCTTCGATCCTTTCTCTTTCTCCCGGCCGGTCACTTGTCCAGCCGCTGATGGAAGCCAATGCCGCACTGCTCCGGCTCATTGGGAGCCAGCGGAAAGTATACCGTCTCCCGCCAAGTCTCCCCGGTAATGCGGCTGCGGAACTCCACCACGTAAAACCGCTTTGCCGGGTGGATGTAGATCACCGTGGCCGGGATCGGCCCGATGGTGCCCAGCCCGCTGGTCGCCTCCAGCGTCGGTTCCAAATGCAAAATATCTCCGATTTTCATGTTTCACTCCACATAGGCCGGATTGAAGGTGTTGGTCTCCGGCCAGAAAGATAAATCCAGGCGTCCGGTGCTGCCGTGGCGGTTCTTGGCCAAAATGATTTCCGTCCGCTCAGGTGCGCCTCGCTCCCGCTTGTAGTCCGCCTGGTAATAGTCCGGTCGGTGGACAAAGATCACCCCGTCGGCGTCCTCCTCCATGGCGCCCGTGGCCCGCAGGTCCGCCAGTGTGGGCCGCTTGTCCGTTCTCTGCTCATTCTGCCGGTTGAGCTGTGCCAGGCACAGCACCGGCTGGTTAAGGGACTGGGCCAGCCGCTTGAGGGCGTGGGCGATCTCTCTTGACTCGTCCGCATCCTGCCGCTTGCCGGGGCGGAGGATCAGGCCAAAGTGGTCAACCACCACCAACTTGACGTCCCGGCCCGCCCGGGCGATAGATGTGATCCGCTGGGCGCTCTGGGCGCGGCCATTGGTGCAGTAAAACGGCGTGGCTGCCGCCTTGCGGGTGGCCTCGATCATCCGCTTATACTCATCTGCCGTCAGGGTGTCCATCAGGATCAACTTGCTGTCCACTTTGCTCAGGCTGGACAGCCGCCTTGCCATGATCTGCTCCCTGGACATCTCCAGGGAGAAATAATCCACCTTGCCCACCGTCTGGGCCACATGCTCCGCAATGCAGACGCCCAGGGCGCTCTTGCCCATACCGGGGCGGCCCGCCAGGATGTACAATCCATCCTGCACCATGCCGCCGCCCAGCAGCTTGTCCAGAGCCTTGATGCCTGTCCGGACGTAGGGCGTGTTGCCCTCATCGATCTTGGCCCGGTAGTCCAGAAATCCGTCCACCTGCTCCTTGGGAGCAAGCAACTCACTCTCCAGGCGCTGGCTGCTGGCCGTCATAGCCGCGTCCAGCTGAGTAAGCACCTCGTCCTCTGGGGCCTGGTCCGCCAGGGCCGCCAGCCCGTCCTCCAGCGCCGTTTTCAGCTCGCGCCGCCGAGCAGTCCCGGCCACGATCTCCGCGTACTCCGCCACGTTGGCAGCTGTTGGCGTGATCTCCATCAGTTGGGCCAGATACTTCCGCAGCGTCTTCTCCTCCGCCAGGCTCTGCCGCAGCGCCTCCGCGCAGACCGTCAGGCCGTCGATGGGCTGGCCGTCCCGGTCCATGGTGACGATCACCCGATACAGCTCCCGGTTGAGGGCCACGGAAAAATCCGACTCCCGCAGGATAGCCGCCACCCGGCGGACGCATCCGCTGTCAATCAGCATGGAGCCAAGGACCGCCTGCTCCGCCTCCACGCTGGCAAAATTACTCATACACGTCCACCTCCTGGCCGTCGATGATCCGCTTGCCCACGTAGCGCCGCCGGGGCGGCTCCGCCTCCTGGTCCGATTCGGACCGCTCCGGAGTGGTGTCCTTCCATCGCTCGTTTTTGAGCCACCGGCAAGCGTAAGGGATGCCGATGCCCCGCCGCCAGGTCTCGCTCCTGCTCTGGGTCTCCAACGCCTGGGTCATGGTCTGGATGAGGGCATCGTTCGGCTTGAGCCTGTCCCACTCCCGTACAGCGCCCACCCGGTCCTCGGCCCGGCCACGGGTCCGGTACAGGTCCCAAAAAGTCTCAAAGGCATCCGGCATCCATGCCGGTGTTGACTTGCTTTTTCGTGTTTTCACACGCATCCCCTTTGGGGGGATTATAGGGGGATATATACTTGTATTCTTAATACCTTTATATTCCTCCGGATTTTTCGGGATACCCTCTCCCGATTTTTCGGGGGAGGTATCCGGATTTTTCGGGATACCTCCCTGGACCTCCTCGCCATGGATTTGGGGTCCATTTTTTGCCAGAATTTGCCCCAGAAAAATCCGCCTCTGAACCACATCTCCGGAGGCACCGAAACGCCGGATCATCTCCACCCGGATGTGTCCGCAGTCCCGGAGCTGGCTTACCAACTCCGAGACGGACTTGTCCGTCAAATTGCAGACGCCCATCAGCTGCTTGTTAGTGGCGTAGCAGTATCCGCTGCTCTGCGCCAGCCGCACGATCTCTCCGTACAGCAGCTTTGCGGCAGGCCGGAGTCTGTCGTCATACAAGACCCCGGCGGGAATGACGGCATACAAGCCGCCCATCGTCAAATCATAGGCCATATTGCCCCCTTATCTTTCCATCCGATCCACGATCCGCAGCGGGATTGCCGCCACCGTCGCCACGCCGACGACCATGAAAAACATCGCCCAACCGGTCACAAAGATACCCCCTTCCCGGCAAAATTAGGTCTTGCATGCGGCGTGGATCTTGTGCTATAATTGATGCATCCAACAGTGGTTGATCCAATACCACACACTTTTTCCCCTGAACGCTCTGAGGTTGCCGCCTCGGGGCGTTCTCTTTTTGCGCCTGAGTAGATCACCTGATAGATAGCCGCCATGGTCTCCCGCAGCTCCACCACGATGGAATCGAACTCCGGCCGCTCAGCCTCGTCGATCACGCCGTCCTCCGCGATCCGGAGCAGGGCGTCCAACCGGCCCGTTGCGTCTTGCAGACGGTTCCGCAGGGCGATGCTTGCCATGGGCAGCGGCCTCGGCGTCACCTCCGGCACCACGCCCAGCGTGTCCGTGGCCTGCGCGTGCTCCAGCGCCAGCCATGGGCAGCGGTACGCCTCCACCATCTTGGCCACCGTCTCATCCTTCGGCACCGTCTTGCCGCCCTCGTACTGTTTCAGGCTTTCCGGGGACAGTCCAAGCAGCTCCGCTGCACGTTCCTGCGTCAGTCCGGTGCTCAGCCTTGCCCTCTGGTACAAATTCGGGTACTTTCGTTCCATTGTCTTTTCCTCCTTTCCGTGTTACCGTGATTATAGGCCCCGCATGACCCGGAGGAACGCCTCCTTGGGGATCTTCACCCGGCTTCCCAGGCACACGGCAGGGAAGGGGAGGAGATCCGGCCGAAGCCGCGCCTGCATCCGGATGGTCTGCGGGTCGGAGCCTAAGATCGGCGCCACCTGCGCCGCCGTCAGGTACTCCTTGGGGATCCTGGCGATATCATCCAATGTCATGTTTTTCGCTCCCTTCTCACGCGCTTTCCGTCCGCTGGACGATCTCCTCAATGGGGACGCCGAAGATCAGCGTCATGCGGAAAACTCTCTCCAGCTCCGGAGTCCGCTGGCCCAGTTCCCACTTGCTCACCGTGGGCACGGTGACGCCCAGCTGGTCAGCCAGCGCCTTCTGGGTCATACCGGCAGCCGTCCGCAGCTCCTTGACTCTGTTTACGATCATGATTTCTCCTTTCCCGCCTTGACGGCGTTGCCCCGGTGTGGTATATTGTCCTTGGGGCTATGTCCTCTATGGCTATATCATAATTCTTGATTCAATAATTGTCAATGCACAATTCGTGAATTTCATGAATTTGTAGCCTTATACAATTATCGTTTCAATAATTGTATATTTTGTGGAGGTGGTACCAATGGATGCCGTAGACCGTATTTTTGCACTGGTCGAGCAAAAATACAAAGAACAAAAGGCATTTGCCGCCGAAATTGGTGTTGCGCCGTCAAAGGTAAGCGAGTGGAAAAAGCGAAAAGCGCAATCGTACACCCGGTACCTGCCTCAGATCGCGGCAGCGCTGGACACCACGGCGGAATACATTCTTACCGGGAAAGAAGAAAAAAGCCCGCCCCCCGAAGGAGGCGGACTGGCGCAGGAATTTGCCCGGATTTTTGACCAGCTATCTCCGCAGGCTCAAAATGAGATCATTGCGGAGATGCTAAAGCGGCAGCGGCAAGAGAAATGATCTCTGCCTGATCCGCGGGGGACAGAGTGACAAACAGGTCCAGTGCGTAGGCGGTGTCCGATTCGGACACGGTGCGGGTGGTCTGGCTGCTCATATGTACCTCCAATCATATATCCAAAGGCCGATCGCTACGGCCTTAATATTAACAGACCATCACACAAGGAGGCGCGTTATGGGGGTGCGTTTTCGGAAAAGCGTCAATTTTGGCCCATTTCGCATCAATTTCAGCAAGTCTGGAATCGGGGCCAGCTTTGGGGTTAAAGGATACCGAGTAACAAAAACGTCCACCGGACGAACCCGGACAACAGCATCTATCCCGGGAACAGGGATTAGCTATGTTGAAGAAACGAAAATTAAAGAAAATTCACCTCCAAGAAAAGGGGCGGCGTGGCTTTCGGTCGTCGGAGGGCTTCTCGCTCTTGTCGTGGGACTTTCAGTATTCGCGCAGCCCGGAAGCCATCACGCTGAAAAAGCTGTACCGCCTGTGCAGGAAACAGTGGACTCAGGAGAATCTAAGATGCCGCCAAAATTGGAGGACGAGCAAAAGCAGTTATTCGCGGATGCTGTTGATGGACTTCTGAGTGACGGCGTGGTGAGTGTAGTAGCCTTTCCTGGAAGCGACAACATCGAAGTCGCGGTGAAATCAGATCAGTTGGATACTGAGGTAAAGACCGCGGGGGATGCCGCGCCGGATGGGTGGGACGAATTGAAATCCGCCGCAGCCGAAGTATCGGCCAGCCTTTTGAAGCAGGCCCAAGATGTCGGCTACGAAAGATCATACTTGCAATTAGTTTCCAACGTTGACGGGGAAATATATGCGACTTGCTTCAACGGAAAGATTTCGTACGATAAATTTACAGAGAAAACCGCTTCAAATCAAGCGGCCTCAAATAGTGATAAAATCGTATGGGTTTCAAAAAGCGGGGCAAGATACCATTACGATTCCAGTTGTGGCGGGCATAAATATACGCAGACAACAAAAAGCGCAGCTATTGCAGCAGGCTTAACTGCTTGCCAGAAGTGTGCGAATGGCGGGTAATCAACGGTCCGATTCGGACACCGATGAGAAGCTCTGTTATGGTGCGACACTTTCTATTCGGTTTTTCTCATAAATAAAAAGTGCCCCCGTCGCCTCTGCAACAAGCGGCGGGGGCACTTTGCGTTTCCGGCAGAGGGGGCGTCTGCCTGATCGCATATTTACCGTAACAAAAATGGGGCGGGCAGCGCAATGCCCAAATTGGGGGAACAGGCAGTATACTGCCGGACCGGATTTGAGACTTTACCTGCCCATATAGGGAAATTTAACACAGGAGGGCGATTTTTTGACGATACAAGATCTATGCAGAGATAAAAAAGCCGCATTGCACATGACGGCTCAAGACATTGCGGATCAATCGGGCGTGCCGCTGTCCACCGTCAATAACTTTTTTGCAAATGCGTCAAAATCGCCGTCCATCAATACCGCAGGGCCGATCTGCGCTGTTTTGGGGATTTCCATAGATGAGTTTTTTGGCATAGGAAATCACTATACGGCCACGGAAGAAACCTTGCAGGCTGAGAAAGTCGGCCTTGAGAAGCGTCTATCCAACAAACGTGAGATCATTACGATGATAAAGCAGGGCGTCAAGACCCGGAACCGCATCATTGCCGCCCTGATCGTGCTCCTGTTCCTGGCCATCCTGTACGGCCTGTATCTGGATTTCAGCTGCGTCCAGGTCGGCTTTTGGCGAGGATAGCTGCCGATGATCTGCAAAAAGTGCAAGCAGGAAGTTCCAGACGGGCCGTACTGCCTCCTCTGCGGAGCGAAGCAGGCCGCGGCCGCCAGAAACGCCAAGAGCCGGGGCAACGGGCAGGGGAGTGTCTACCGCCTGCCAAACGGGAAATATAAGGCAATCCGCGTCCAGATGTATCTGGACGAGACCGGAAAAAGTCGGCGGCGCACGGTGTCTCGGACCTTCGCCAAGAAAAAGGACGCGGTGGAGGCGCTCCCGCTGCTGGATCCCAGCAAGCGGTCCGCGGCAAAAATTGATAAAAAACAGCGGACAACGTGGAAGGCGCTGTACGATCTCTGGCTCCCCACCCACCGGGCCGGGCCGGACACGCTGGGCAACTACAAAGCCGCCATGAAATACTTCGCGCCCCTCTACTTTGAGCGCTGCGGCGATATCGACGTGGACGATCTACAGGACTGCCTTGATGAGTGCCCCCGGGGGAAGGCCACCCGGCGGAACATGAAAACCACGGCGGGCCTGATCTACAAGTACGGCATCCCCCGGGGCTATTTCCCGGAGAAGCTGAACCTGTCGGAGTATCTGACGGTCACCGGTGACGAGGGAGCCGGAGGCGTGGGCTTGCCGACGGACTATCTGGAGGCTATTCGGAAAGCCGTCGGCAGCGTCTCTGGCGCGGACTATGTGCTGGCGCAGTGCTACCTCGGCTTCCGCCCCTCTGAGTTCCTGGCACTGGACGTGTCCGATTATGACCGCGCGCAGCGCTGCTTTACCGGCGGTGCAAAAACGGACGCGGGCAAAGGCCGCACCGTCACCATATCGCCCAAGATCCAGAGCATCATCGATCAGCGGATAGGGGAGAGGGCCACCGGGCAGGTGTTCTGTGCCGCCGACGGCAAGGCGCTGGATCTCAAGGCCTACCGCCAGATGTTTTACGATCTGCTGGATGCGCTGGAATTGCCAAACCCCACCTTTGACGTCAACGGCCACCAGAAACACACCTACACGCCCCACAGTTGCCGCCACACCTTCGCCACGCTCATGAAGCGCGTTGCCGGATCCGACAAGGACAAACTGTCCCTGATCGGCCACGCCAGCGAGGAGCAGCTGCGCTATTATCAGGACGTCAATCTGGACGATCTGCGCCAAATTACCGATAAAATTTGAATGAGCCCTATTACAACTCTATTACAACTTAAAACCGCTGAGCCGTTGAAAATACACACTTTTTAAATGACTGGGGGTCAAGGGGTCGTGAGTTCAAGTCTCGCCACTCGGACCAAAAAAGCCTGTAACCGCAACGGTTACAGGCTTTTTTTATTTTTTTAAAAGTGGCAAAAAAACGAGAAAAAATGAAGTTTATTACAACTCTATTACAACTCGTTTTTCTTCCCCGCCTTGACGATGCCGTGGTAGTAGGCTGCCAGCTTTTCCTTGGGGCCGGGGCCGTCCTTATCGAAAAGGAACGCCTGGGCCAGCTCCGCGAAGAACTCCGCCGTGCTGACGCCGTAGTGGATGGCCACGCCGCCGTAGTCGGAGTACATCATGTTCATGGTGATCCACCAGCACCACGAGGAGATATGGTCCCAAGACAGGCCCATGCTCTCCGCCAGGGCCGTGGTCTGCTCCATGGGCCAGTGCGGGCCGGTGGTGCCGTCCTCGTTAACCATGTGAGCCGCCCACGTCTCCGCGTCGGCCTTGGTCATCTCCCGGCCCGTGCAGATAGCTTCCTCTGCACCCTTGAGCATGTTGAGGCATTCCACCATCGCCATGATCCCTTGCGCCGCGTTAGGGGTGGCAGGATTCCGCATATACTCCCGGATGCTGTATTCCAGCTTGGGAATATACGCCTTGATTTGCTCATGCAGATTCTCCATGGTTGTCCTCCTCTCCGGCCGTCGGGTCCTTCATGACCTCTTTGACCTTATCAATGGCAGCGTTGCCGATCTGATTGCCAATGCTGCGGCCGGTGGGTGTGGCAGCCATGACGCCCAGCAGCATTCCGATTAACAGCTGAACCATGCCGCACCTCCGTCAGATCCGCTGGACCCGCAGGGCCACGTTGTTGACGGTGGCCTCCACGCCAGACAGCACCAGAGTCAGAGCCGCACCGGCAGCGCAGCAGGGTTGACGCACCAGCGCCGTGAGATCAAGGTTGACCGTTCCGCTGGCCGCGCCGGTTTCGGTGGCGGTGGCGCCGGGGACTGCCACGCCGTCCTTGTAGAGTGTGGCGGTGACGGCTCCGGCCGCCGTGAGGGTAGCGGTGATGGAGGCGTCCACGTCATAGTAGCCGACGCCGGAGAGGTTGACCGCGTTGCCGTTGAGGGCAATGTCGCAGCCGTACCGCCGGATCAGACCGCCCAGAGGAATGACGCCGCCAACAGCTACCGCCGTGGGAGTCTGCATAGCAGCATACAAAGCAGATTTACAACTCATAATTTTTCTCCTTTCAAAATTAAAGGGCGGGGCACCGGCCCCGCCCATTACCCGGCCAAAGGGGCCTGAACTATTTCCGATGTGGAAAAGTTGCTCAGATGTTGCCGCTGCCGTTGCAGCCGCAGGATGCGGGAATAATCTGGCCAGCGCAGGTAGACGCCACGCCGTACAGATTCGGCTTCGTCAGCATCCGGCCCTCGATGGCATCCAGCCGGCGGTTAAAGCCGCAGCAGCAGTCGGAGATCTTCGCCGCCAGCGCGTCGGTCTGCTCCTTGGTGAAAATGCCGTTCTTGAGGTTCTGGTTCTCCGTCTTGAGATCATAGATGATCTCCTGAAGGCGCTGCTCATAGATCCGGCTGGCCTGAGAGGTGATGGCCTCAGTGCTGGCGTTGATGGCCATGCGGGTGGCATTGCTCTGCTGCTCGATGAGGTACTGGGTCCGGGCGGTGTCGGTGATCTCCTGCTTCTCGACCTGGCAGTTGCTCACGCGGCTGCAGCCGCCCTCCTGCGGGGGATAGGGATTGTTGCCGCGATTCCAGCCCCAGCCGCCGCCGAAATTCCCACCGAAAATGGCGAAAATCACGATGATGACAAAAAGGACTGCAATCCAGCTCATACCAGTGCTACGATCTTCCATGTGTTCGTGCTCCTTTCGTGTTTTTATTCCATCCGGCTATTTCAGCCGGGGGAATTTGGTGGAACCGCCCGCTTTCCCCTTCTGAGGGGCCTGTGAGCCGTTCTGTGCGCCGCCAAGGATCTTGTTGGCATCGGAGCGCAAAGCCTCCGGTGTGGTCCCCAGAAGGCTGCACAGGGCCTTTGCCTGCATGGTCTTCCCGTAGCGGGCATACAGGCTATTGGCAATATTGGGATCAATGCCCAGCCGCCTGGCTGTGCTCTGGACGCCCTCCAGCGTATCAGCCGTCCCGCTGATCGCCTGCTCCGCCTTCTGCACCGCGTTTTGCAGGTCGGCGCTGGGGAACATCCTCGACGCGGCCGCTATGATCTGCTTGAGATCCATTCTCCTTCAGCTCCTTTACCTGGGCCGACAGGCCCTTGATAATTTCCGCCATGTCGCTCATGGCCGACTGCATCTCACCCATCAGCTCCTCCTGCGTCTTGGGCGGGGTGATGACGCCCAGCTCCACCAGCTTGTCATAGTACTGCTGGGTGGTGCCCTCCAGTTCCGTGTAGGCCGCTGCGGTCTTTCCGATGATCTGCTGACGGTTGCCGAAATAGTCCACCTGCCAGATGTCCGCACCGTCGATGGCGCACATCAGGCAGCTGGAGCCCGTATATCCTGCGATCGCAAATTGCTGATCCATAGCGCACCTCCTTTTTTCCTACCCTCATGATACAAAAAATCCGGACAGCCAAACTGCCCGGAAACTGCCTGTATTCTGCCCTCAAACTGCCCAAAGAAAAAGCCGTGTCCGAATCGGACACGGCTCTTTCTCTATCCCTGCATATCATCCGCGATCTTGGCGTAGGCACGCCGCCGGATCTTGGCCAACCCATCCACGCTGACGTGGAGCAGCGCCGCCGCCTGTAGGCAGCTCTGGCCGTGGACATCCACCGCCAGCACCGCCGTCTCCTCGTCAGGCGGCAGCCCTACCAGCCGGACGGCCTGCACCGCCCGGGCCGGGGCCATGGATGACAACAGCGCCCGGATCTCTCGGTTTGTTTTTTCCATGGGTTCCCCAGACTTGCAGAGCGCGTTTCCGCGTGGATGTTGCCATCTTCTGGCCCTCCTTTCGGTTTTATCCTTTCCAGTCAGCCTTGGTCTCTCTCACGTCGATATGACAAAAGCTGTCATAAACCCCCACGCCGCCCCAATCGGGCATCAGTGTCCGGGCGAAGGCTGCCACCGCTGCCGGTGTCTGCCCCTTGATGGAAATATCCGCCGCCATGCCATAGCAATGCTGGCTGTGGGCCGCACCGTTCACTTTGGCATTGTACTGCGGCGTCCGGTAGGCGCTGTGGATGACCACCGGAGCGCAAAAATGGGCGCGGATGGTTTCCAGCACCATCACCAGCCGGGGAGCCACCAAAACAGCGTCAGACCCGTCTCCACACGCAAACTCCCGCACCTTGAAATGGGCGGAGAGCTGCTTGCCCCCAGAGGCGGCTTTGCTGTAAGCGTGGATCTCAACCATGGCTGCCCTCCAACTTGTAAAGCGCCCGGACCATGTCGGCGCGGGTCACAGTCTCTCCAGCGTTGGCGTCCGTCAGCAGGCCGTGAGCCTTCCCCCATACGAGGGCTTGATCTTCCGCCTTAATCGCCGACCGCTCCCAGAACAGCAGCAGCGTGGGGACCTTCCGGGAGCTGGTCACCTTCCCGCCGGGAAAAATACCCTGCGTAGAGCCGCCGCCGTCCAGCATGAGGGCATCCACCACGCCCAGCCCCAGCAGCTTGTTCTGGAGCTGCTCACGGGTCAGGCTGGCCTTGTCGCACCACAGACAGACTTTGCCGTTAGCCAGCCAGCCCACCGCAGTCCGGGCGGCAGACCGGGCCACGTCCGGCGTCAGCTCCCGGTACAGCTTGGAGCCGCCCTTGAGGATCGGGACGCCGGAGAGAAAGGATCCTCCCCGGTCCGTCAGCATCTGCGGCTTGCCGTCACTGCCGATGGACACGCCCCAGTCCTGGTATTTGTCCCGGCTGATGACCTTGCCGTCGATCACCGTCCAGCCCACCGGCTGAAACTTGCCGTTGAACAGGTAGCCGTTGATGATGTGGGTGCAGCCGGTCTTGGCCTTGATCTGCGCCGGGGTCAGCTTGCCGGTGTTGTGGTAGATCTGCGCACGGGCGCAGTCAAACGTATCAACCATTGACTCTCACAGCCTTCTCAGGATGACCGCCCTCATCCCACGTAATGTCGTAGGTGCCCTCCGGGGTCTCCACACGGACGGTCTGACCGGCCTTCGTGACATCGTACCGCATATAATCATGCAGGTGCTTCACATCCTCCGGCTCGGTCTCCGCAGGGATGAAGCCCTCTTTCATCTCCTGCTCCGTCCAGTTGGCCACGCCGCCGTCGGGATTCAGGTGGAAGTTGGCACCGGCATCCTTCAGCTTGGTGTTGATAACCTCGATGCTCTCGCCGTTCTTCTTGCCCTCGTTGATGATGTTCTCATAGATCTTGTTCATAATATGTCCCCTTTCAAATTTTCGGTTGAATCCTCAACCGTTTTTATCTTCCGCCACCCGCTGCGTTCCGAAATAGAACGCGATCACAGTGGTAAAGATCGTCAGAAATTCCGTCCCGGAAATGTCACCCCGCAGGGCCAGCACCGCGAACACCACCGTCAGGGTGATGGTCACCAGAGACTTCACCGCAAGCAGATTGCCCAGCCGTTTCTTAATGTTTTCCATAGTTTTACTCCTTTCTCAGCGGTAGGTCTTCCACCTCCGCCATGATCGTGTTGAGATGCCCGTTGCCCCCCAGCGCCTTGTACGCACGGTGCATCTCTCCCAAGGCTTCTTTGTCCGACAGGCTGATGGAGCCAGCCGCGATGTACGCCTGCCCCAAATGCCGGACGCGATCCACCATGAGAACCTTCAAAGCCTCCACGATGGCATCGCTTTTGTCATCCTTAGTCCATTTCCGCTGTAAAATGGCGAGGATGATGGCAGTCACACCGGAGCCGGTAGCAGCGGTCAGAACGATTTGTAAAATTTCCATTTCTAACTCCTTAAAAGTTGCAGTTTTAAGGCCCAAATTTCGCCAAATTCCGACATAGCCTCTGTGGTATCATCCCCTCAAAGGAGGTGGTCAGCATGACCGAAGCACAGAAACAAGCCTACGAAGAACTCTACTACATGACCGTGGAGCTGCTGGACGAGCTGGACGAACTCAAGAAAAAGATCGTCGCCCAGCAGGCCGCGTCGGAAGCCCTGTGGGACTTGCCGGAGGATTGATCCTCCGGCGTTTTAAAAGCAGAAGCCGAAAATCCCCTTACACAATAGTATTGGACTTATCCAAATAGTAGGTGGTATTGATTTCTGGATCTCCTGTGAACGTGCCGCCTGTCCCGGCAAACATATATCTAACCGAGCTATTCGATATTGTGCCTGCCCCTGCTCTGGGAATGCGATATGCCCTTGTGTAAGTCCCGTTCGCGGTAGCGGATACTTTGATTTTTCTGCAGTTTTGGAACATGTATTCGTAGCAATTATCCGTCAACATGGTTGCAGGCAACGCCGGTACAGTTGTGAGGCTTATACAAGAGCTGAACATCCTGGCGTAGCAACCGCGATTAAGCGTAGTTGCAGGCAACGCCGGTGCGGTTGTGAGGTTCGTGCAACCGGAAAACATGCTGTCGTAGCAACCATAATAAAGTGTAGTTGCGGGTAACGCCGGTGCGGCTGTGAGGCTCTTGCAACCGTAGAACATTTTCTGGTAGCAGTAAGTTGACAATGTAGTTGCGGGTAACGCCGGTGCGGCTGTGAGGCTCTTGCAATTGTAGAACATCCCGTCGTAACAGGAATATATCATCGTAGTTGCGGGTAACGCCGGTGCGGTTGTGAGGCTCGTGCAACCGTGGAACATGCTGGCGTAGCAACCGCGATTAAGCGTAGTTGCAGGCAACGCCGGTGCGGTTGTAA
>OGGH01000475.1_pt1 | contig 39165 bp, 34 predicted proteins | sample 1571161 | NCBI WGS metagenome assembly OGGH01 (sample SAMEA2582053, study PRJEB24529) | metagenome | biome: Human gut stool | place: China | collected 2011 | reverse complement strand
AATTGCTCTCGCCCTGTAACTCATCGTCCCGGCTCAGGCGCTCGTACAGTGGGGTAATTTTTTCATTTCTCATGGCTGTACCTCCTGAAACAAAAATACTCTAAGTGACTGCTTCACTAACCATGACAAAATCATGATTAAGAAGTCACTTAAAGCATATATCACCCGCCGCCTGCTTAAAAACCTTATACTGCTTAACGGCAACATGGTTCGGCTGCTCTTCCTCCAACGCGCGGAAAAGCATATCGAGAGGGCTGCGATACTGGTCATCATCCTCCCGCACTTCGGCAAAGTTCATCATGTAGAGCATCGTCTCGAAGTTTCGTTCCTCTGGCGGTGCTTCACTGATGAGATAGAGCATCAGCGCCGAATCCAGTGCAATTTCAGCCTTTTCCCAAAACGGGTCATTGCTGGAAGCGTTGCGCGGCGTGGTATTCTTAATGAGATTGTCAATGAGCGTCAGCACATCCTTCTCATTGTGAACATAAACAAAGGGGTTATAGCAATCAGACTGACTCGGATCAATAAGATTGAATACCTTCACATCATACCCTTTGTTTTTCAGAAGCCCGCCCGACGCACGCAGCAGCTCACCTTTTGGATCGGTGATGAGATAGGAGCAGTTTGCACTGTAAACACCGGGTTTGCAGAAAAATCGAGTTTTTCCGGAACCGGAGCCGCCCACCACAAGGATGTTCATGTTGCGCTGAGTGATGTAGCCGTCCATGCCAAGTCGGACGTGCTGCGTCAGGATGATGTTGGCTTCCTTATGCTGATGATCCATATACTTTCGATTCAATTCCTTCGGATTGCCCCACTTGGCGCTGCCGTACTCTTCGCCCGGTCGGCGATTCTCGCGGCCAGAGTAGTAAAGCGCAATACCGCAACCATAGAGAAATACGCTCCCCAGCATGAATTTCAGCGTATGCGCTGTCCATCTCACGGAAAAAGGGTGTTCCAGCGCTCGGCTGAAACACCCCATCCATTGAAAAAGGTTCATGCCATCCTCATAAACACAGGCGGCAATCGTCGCCAGCCAGAGAACCAGCGGTAAGAGCGCCGCCCACACCGGGGCGGCGCTCCGAAAGTTTTTCTGACGCACGATTTAATATCCCGTCTTGGGCAGTCTCACCGTCGTCTTAGCGTAAATCGTGGTAAGCCAACGGGACACCGCCTGAATCCACTGCCCGTCATATAGTCCGCCCACATCTGCCACATTCACAATGCTGGAATTGTTGGCAAGGCCGCTGCGGGCAGTGGCGTAAATGTACGGTGTCTCCACCTGTGCAAAGCCTGCTCTCACATTGCCGAATACGAACATAATCTCCGTGACACGCTCATTGGCGGCAAGGCTGAGGACTGCCGGACGGGCGTCCAGCACATACACTTTGCTTGTACTGAGATTGTCCGCCAGCGTGCGATAATCCTCAGATAGATTCGTCTTATACACCACCTTATAATTCTGCTGCTGATTATACGAGCCCGTAACGATCTTATTCAGCGTGATCTGCGCAGGAATCTGGTCTCGCCAATAGAAAGAATCCAGCGAAACATTGGATCCGTTTTTGATCTGCGAGAACACGTAACGAATCGGCTGTCCGGAAACCGCCTGCGAAGGGCCAGTCTTCTTGATTGATACATTCGTTGAGAGGGATCTATTGGTCATGCTCACCTTGACGATCTGACCGGCATACTCGATCTCCACCTCGATTGGCATCTTGTCGAGGCCGTAGAATTTTCCGGCCTTGGATTCAACGATTTTGTAGCGGCCCAAAGGCAGGGGCTTACTCACCGCAAGGCCGTTCTTATCTGCCTTGATGGTGTCCACCAAACGATTCGTGCGGGCGTTGTAGATCTCCAACTCCGTGTCAGGGATCGGCGTACCGGCAGGCCAGCCGTTCATGGAGTTATAATCTTCCGAGGTCTTGAGCACCTGGATTTGGCCTGTGATAGGGGTATTTTGCCACTCGACAAGCGTCGTCTCGCCATCTTTCACGTAGACCGTCTTTTCCTGAGCGTCGGGGACGTAACCCTCATTTTCGAGTTCCCTCAGATAAAAACGGCCTGCGGAGAGGCCCTCAAAACGGACATATCCTTCGTTATCGCTCTCTTCCTGCGCGATGGGATTATGATTGCCGTCGTAGAGGATAAACGGCACTCCGTAGATGCCCTCATCAGTCGTGCTCGACGTCTTGTGGATCAGGATACCGCAGATCATCTTATTGGTCAGCACAACGGGGGCGCACTTGCCGTCCTTGACCTCGAAATAAACGGGTGTACTGTCAAGCTGGTATTTGGGATTTGCCACCGTTTCAACGGCGTAGTAGCTGCCATCTTCGAGCTGTGCAAATGCCTGACCGCTCTCTGACGTCACGAGCGTCGTGACCAGCGCGCCGTCGAGTCTGCGTACCTCGATCGTCGTATCGGGGATGCGCACACTGCGATTTGCTTCATCCACCTTGATAAACTCGACCTTGCTGATCGGCGCATTATAGAATTGAATCGTCTGCGTATCGCCCGGATTGATCGTCACCGTTTGCGTGCGGTTGGCCTCGTCGAGCTGGTAGCCCGGTCCACTTTTGATTTCGGTCACCACGACGGTGCCGACAATGCCGCTGATGCGGATCTCTCCATGTTCGTCCGTCACATAGCGGCCATTGCTCGAGATCGTACCGCCCGCGGCATCGACATAGCTGCCGTCAGCGTATGTGATCTCAAACTCCGCCCCCGGCACGGCCTCTTGCGTCGGGGCGCTGCTGTTTTTCTTGATGATCAGGTTGCCGAACGGTCTGTTGAGAAACTGCAGATGCACTGTCTCGCCGCTTTTGATCTGGATGTGCTGCGGCGACTCGTCCAGCAAGAACCCAGCCGCGGCCCTGACCTCGCGCGCGATGATCGTCACACCCGGCTCCAAGCCATCCACAAGGATCTCACCCGCAGCGTTCGTTGTATAGATACCGTTGTCGTTGCCGACAAACGTGCCGTCACTATAAGTTAACAGGAAATCGGTGTTGGGGATCGGGCTGCGCTTGTTGTCATCGCTCAGCTTTGTAACGAGCAAGTTGCCAAACGGCGAGTTACCAAAACGGATGATGACCACGTCCTGATCCTCACCAGAGATCCACACGGTCTGCGGCTCGCTGTCGATAATGTGGCTTCCGTCACTGGATACCTCCTCGCAGATATAAGTGCCCTTTTTTAAGCCGGTTACAGTGAAGGCTCCATTGGGCCCGGTCACGTAAGTGCCGATGACGGTACCGCCCGTGCCGCTGGTATTGCCGCTCAAATAACGCAGCTCGAAACGGCAGCCCGGAATACCTTTCCCTGTCTTGGAGTCATATTTGAAGCCGACCAGCGCACTGAGCGGCACATTGCGGATGATGACGGTCTTGCTGGTGTTTTCTTCCAGATAAAATTCTTGTACGGCCTCCCCGTCAAGGTAGCCGAAGCCCTGCGGGCAGGATTCCTCGACGATTTTGTACCAGCCTCGCTCGGCGTCCACCAGAACCACCTTGCCCTCCTCGTTAGAATAGAACACACCGAGATCATGCATCTCGCCGGTGGAGGTGTTGTCGGACGCATAGTAGATGTGCAGCTTTGCACCGGGGAGAGGGTCGGATGTTACACTGTTCTGCTTCAAGACCGTCAGCGTGGGCTTGATCGCGTTGAAAAAGGTCACCGTGCGGGTGCAGCCGGCCTCTAGATAGATTACCTGCGGGATCTCGGAGAGGATCACGTGAGACGGCCCGCCTACCTCTGAGATGCGGTAACTGCCCACGGGGAGGTCTTCAAGGAATGCGCGGCCCCGCAGGTCTGTCGTGACCGTAGTCTCAAAGCTGCCGTCGATCTGCTCGACCTTATAGGTCATATCAGGGATGGGGTCCATATTGGCGATGTTCTTTTTTAAGATCTCCAAACCAGGCTTTTTGTAATTTTGAAAATGGACCTCTGTGGTCTTGCCAGGACGCAGCGCCACGGTCTGCTCTGTGTGGGATAAAATGTACGGCTCCGGCACGGACTCCTCAGATACGACATAAACGCCGGGCTCCAGGCCCTCCAGCGTGGCCGATCCGCTCTCACCGATCTTAACGGACGTAGAGTAAGCGCCTGTAACGGACTTGACCGACAGCACAGTGCCAGGCACGGGAGCGCTCGTCTGCGCATCCTCCTTGCAGATGATCATGCTGGGCATAGCGTAGTTGACTGCCGCGACGGTGTATTCGTGGTCGCCTTCGGATACATCCACATAGACGCTCTTGGGCGTGGGGTCAACACAGTATCCGGACGGGGCCGCAGTCTCTACAAATGTCCATAGGCCGGTGGCTGCGTCCTCAATATGGAGCTCGCCCTGTGCATCAGTGATGTCGCTGCCAACGATCTGCCCATTAAAATAAATGCTGTAACGCGCACCGGGCAGGCCCGTTGTGGTTCCGCCAGCGGTTTTCTTCAGCGTGATCTTGCCCGTACCACCAGCAGGCTGCTCCGGCTGGTCAGGCGCAGGCTCACCTGTCACGAGTTTGCGCGGGCCATAGTAGTTGAAGAACGACTGATTCTTGCGGTTGCTCGAGATCGCAAAAACTGCCCATTTTGCACTCTCATCCTCTACGATGGATGCGCGGATGCCCTGCGCGTCGTACTCTTCAATCTGACGCTGAAACTCAGCATCCTCAGCCGCTTTTTTGGCAAGAAGAGAGTCAATAAGGCTCAGGTATAGCTCGTAGGTGTCTGCGTTGGCGTAACCGCCCGCGTCGCCATCTCCACCGGGCTCGCCCTTATAGGACTGGTTTTCCCAGATATAGGTCTGGGTCGCCATAAAAAGCTGGCCGACGTTGGAATCCTTACAGTCGTTGAGGTAGGTCATCATCCACTTGACGTTTTCGATGGTCATGGCATCCATCTCACTGAGGCCGCTGTTCGTGAGTGCCGACTGCAATACGGCATCCGCGTCTGCACCGGTGCCGGACGTCCATGTAAACGAATCGAGGAATGATTTTGTGGCGTAGTGATAGCCGAGGCCACTGTCCATGCAGTACACGAGCTTACCGTCTGCCAGCGGAGGACGATAGCTGTACGGCGTACCGTTGGCGAGCAAACGTGTGCTCCAATATGCCTGATTCTGTGTGATCTGGATACCAGAGCCGGTCTTAGCCGCGGCGAAGGCCGAAGTCGGCAGCAGGCTCAAGATCGTCACCAGCGTTAAAAGCAGTGACAACAGTCGTTTTTTCATAGGTTTCATAATTTCTCCTTTCTCAAGAGAGGCAACAAAAAGAGCAGGCCGTTAAGGTCTGCTCTTTCCTGATAGTTGATATTTACTTGTTCGCGGGCGTATCCACCCGGGTAACTTCACAGCCGTCCAGCAGGAAGACCTGCACACAGTACCAGCAGTCGAAGCCGTCCTTGTCAATACCGCGTGCCAGCCCGACGCCGATCTCGCCGTAGCGGGCGCTTGTCATGTTGTCCGCATGGGCCTTGGAGTTGGACCACAGCTCGACCACCGCTTCAGAGAGCGTTTTGTGCTGCTGCTCAAGATACAGCTCCGAGATGTTGTGAAGGTTTTCGCCGGTGTATTTGCTGTCGGTGACGGTGTTGCTCTTGCGCCCATCCGGGCGGGTGTGGGAGTAGACGCCGCTCGCGGCGATCTCATCGGCGCGCACCTGCGCCGCCTGCGTGAGCTTATCGTTGACACGCAGCGCAGCAACACCTTTTGCGCGCCGCAGCGCATTGGTGCGGTCCACGATATCCTGCTTTGCGACGGCAACTTCATCAGCAGGCGTCGTGACCTCCGGCTGTGAAGCAGGTTCGCTGGTCCCCGCTTTCACCGGCGCTTCGCCGGTGTAGGGCTTGTCCGATTCAATTTGAACACATTTGGTATCGCCGTCCCAGTAAACCTCGAATCCTACCGTCTTGCCGACATCGCGCAGCATGACGTAGTTGTTGCCGTTGATGTTGTACGCCGTCAGACGGACTTCTTTACCGTCCACAAGGATGCGGTTGGTCGACAGTGTCACTTTCAGCGATCCCACTGCCCGCGCCGCGGGAGAACTTAGGGTAAGCCCCAGCACAAGACCGCAGAGGATAAGTCCGATGTTTTTCATTCTGTTCATACGCTGCCTCCATATTTAATTGGTATGTGGAAGCATGGTATCGCAGAAAATAATGCATGTCAAAAAACTGGGAACCATTTCTGCTTTGATCATTTCTGTCGTGCCTGCACACACCAGCGATAGTCCGGCTGATTCATCACACAGGTGACGAGTGTAATGATATTTTCGGTGCTGTCGTTCAGAACGCTGGTATCATCCGCGCCGATTTTGGCAACGGAATAGACCTCGTAGCTGCGTTCGCCGAGTTTCGTCGTCAGCTTGATCGTATCGCCAACATTGAGTGTGTGGATCTTGCCGAAGTGGTTATTAACGCCACGGTTATGTCCGGCAATCGCTGCGTTTCCATCCCAAATCGAGGTGTTGGTAAAGTGGCCGGCTCCTTTGACAAGCGCCGCGCTGTCCGTCCCCTGATACACCCTGACCGTCAGGCCAATGGACGGGATATTCAGCGTTCCAAGATAGCCGCCGCTATAATAGAGGTCACTGGTAACAGCCGTGTATTTACTCGCCCCCGTCGTGCCGATATCGGCACTTGTTCCTCCCGCAGCAGCAGGCGGCATCACCGTTGCACCGCCGCCGCTGATATTTCCGCCTGATACTGCATCACCCACAAGATTCGGCGTCAGCAGCTCTCCTGCGTTCAGCGTGTAAGATGTCGGCGAACCAAACGCGGGCGGAATATAGGCCGCATTTTTGCTGCGGTCAATATTCGTCGGTTCTCTAGACACATAGATCGTCTCAACAGACGTCGTCTTTCCGAATTCACCTGCATCCGCCCCGTCAAAGCTGTATTCTAACGCCGAAGCAGGCATAGAAAAAGCCGCCAGCGCGCAACTGACGGCAAGCAGCGTCGTGATGTACTTTTTCATTTACTCATAACCTCTTTTCTTATTAAGGTAGTGCTTGTACCCCTTATAACTGGCATAGCCGCAGCCGCCCAGCGCCAACACGCCAAGCGGTGCCAGGACCCACATCCAGTTGAAGCTGCTGTTTTGGGAAAGGACCTCCGCTCTGCCGGTGCTGGAGAAAATTGTGGTGTAGATCACCGTGTCGCAGCTTGTACGGGTAACATCGCCCTTGTAGTCCGCTGTGACGGTGTAGCCGGTGGCATATTTGCTGGTAGCAGTCCCCGAATAGCTCGCCACGGCAGTATAACGAATTGGAATATCATAGCCGTCCGTAGGATCGGTGGCGGCCTCCTGCCAGCTCACATCCGCGAGTGTCAGGGTACGGCCATTTTCATTCACAGTCTTGGGAACCAAGGAAACATCGGCGTCGGAGAGATTGGGATAGGTACGCTCCGCTGTCACCGTGCGGTTGCTGGTGCTGTAGCCCGCTGCCTCTACCTGAATGGTAGTGTGGTCAAGGGAAAGGATACCCTCATAGCCATCCTCGGTTTTAACCTCCAGCTTCGGCTCCAGCATTTTCAAAATCTCAGCCATATCCTTTGTTTTGCTGTCCAGCGTGACCACCTCGATATGCTCCCGCGTATCCGTTTCCGTCTGGTCGTTTTTCAGCATGTCGAGGAGCGTATAGGTGCGGCCCTCACGCTCAAAATCAGCGGTGGGAATTGTGGAAGGATCGTCCTTTGCAGTCAGATAGTAGACCTTCTCCAGATGATAGACGCCATTTTCCTCGCTGGTTCTGACCTCAGCAGGATACATTTCGATTATCGAATGTCCAGAAGTTTGAAAACCGAAAATCAAGTTTTTCGAAAATCGAAAGTCATAGGGATGCTGTCTCCGGCCATACCTATGATTTTCGAAAACCGAAAGTCTGTACTTTCGATTTATTCAGAGTTCATCACCAGCAAAATTTTTCACATAAATAATTGCTGGTTTGCCAAGGCCCTGACGTTGTCGCTCAATTAAGCCGATGCCTTTCTTATTATCCAACTCTGTAAATAATCGCACGGCTTTCTCTGATCGACAATGCAAGGTAGTCATGACTTCCTCAACCGTGAAGATGATGAAGACACGATTCTGCTCGTCGATCCAGCCGTTTCGGTAGGATAATTCCATACGATCCAACAGAAGCCCATATAATAGCTTCGCATCAGAAGAAATACCATCAAAGCGACTGTCGGTAATTAACAATTTGGGGATACGGAAAAAAGCGTATTGTTCGCCAGTGTGTCCGTAGTAATAGGGCAAATTTAGCGGTAGCCTCATGTCTTTTATCACTTCCCTGATATATAAAATGGCACTCAACTAAGATGCCTTTTGCTTATCGTATTGATTTCTATGGGCGAACTAACTTGTGCATCGTCACGTTTCGTCCACAGCAGATTTTGATTCTCAATAATCGCTGATAACTAAGGCGTGCGCTTACTTCTACTTAAAAACGCCATATCAAGGCTTGTCCAACCTTGCTACGGCGTTTTAGGTGTAATCATAGAGGATGTTAAATTATTTTAGAATCGCTGAAAGCCGCATGGTTGCGGCATTTTCTGGTTGTGCATATATCAATGGCTCTACCGGACCGACAGGCCCCATCGGCCCACAGGGTATTGCGGGTGCAGTAGGCGCAGTCGGTCCTACCGGCGCAACGGGTCCTACCGGCCCAACAGGTCCTACGGGTCCGACTGGACCGAGCGATACGCGCGCGGCGGCAGCTGTTGCCGATGCGACAAGCGTAGAGGACGTCGTCGATCAGTTCAACGCGCTGCTGGCAAATCTCCGCGCAGCGGGTCTCCTCTCGACCTGAGCAATAAGCGGTGCGGCGCAAGCCGCACCGCGATACATATATAAAAGGAGGAATCATCATTTCCTACCGCGTCTGCGTTTACGCCATCTGCAAAAACGAGTCGCAGTTTGTCGAGCGCTTCATGGACTCGATGTCCGAGGCGGACGACATCTGCGTGCTCGACACGGGGTCAACGGACGATACGGTCGAAAAACTCAGAGCCCGCGGCGCGCACGTCGAGCAGAAGGTTATTTCGCCGTGGCGCTTCGATGTCGCGCGCAGCGAATCGCTGAAGCTCATCCCAAAGGACGCCGATATTTGCTGCTGCATCGACCTCGACGAGCAGTTCCGGTCCGGCTGGCGCGAAAAGCTTGAGCGCGCGTGGCAGCCGGACACAACACGCGCCCGCTACCGCTACACGTGGAGCTTTCTGCCCGATGGGCGCGAGGGCTGTGTCTTCTGGACGGACAAAATTCACAAAAACGGCTGCTACCGCTGGGTAAATCCGGTGCACGAGGTTCTTCAATATCTGGGCGAGGGCGGCGAGCGCTTTGTCGACGCCGAGGGCGTGCAGCTCGACCACCACCCCGACCCGAACAAATCGCGCGGGCAGTATCTTCCACTTTTAGAGCTTGCCGTGCGGGAGGACCCGCAAAACGACCGCAACCGCCACTATTTAGGCCGCGAGTACATGTTCCGCGGCGAGTGGGCGCAGGCAGTCTCGACCCTGAAGGCGCACCTCGCGATGCCGCAGGCCGTGTGGCGCGATGAGCGCTGCGCCTCGATGCGCTACATCGCGCGCTGTCTGCGTCGTTTGGAGCGCGAGGACGAAGCCGCGCTCTGGCTGCACCGCGCCATCGCGGAAGCGCCGCACCTGCGCGAGCCGTATCTGGAGTTTGCCGACCTGCTTTATCAGCAAAAGGACTGGTGCGGCGTCATTTTTATGGTAAACTGCGCGCTCGCGATCACCGAGCGGCCGCGCACCTATATCTGCGAGCCGTTCGCGTGGGGCAGCTTCCCCTACGATCTGCTGAGCATCGCGTACTTTCACCTTTCGCAGTGGGAAAGCGCTCTGAAAAACGCGGAAAAAGCGTTTGCGCTTGCACCGGACGATGCGCGTTTGCAGGAAAACTGCGCACTGCTCAGGGCGAAAATTCAGAAAGAAAGCCGTATTTGATGGCTTTCATTTGATGGCTTTCTTCGGTTTTCAGTTGCTTTTTCTGTCGCCGTATGATAGACTATTAGAGATTATAAACCGAGGGGGCGCGGCAATGGAGCTATGCGAACGCTACTTACATTATATGAGCGCGCTGTGCGAGGGCACAATGCCCGCGCCGCCGGAGCTTGCGCTCACCGCCGATACCACTGAGGAGCGCGCCGCGCAGCTGCAAAGCGCGCTGAAAAGTATGAGTGTGCCGGACTTTGTGCGCCTGTGCGCCAAAAGCGCAGGCGACGAGCTGGACGAGGCGATATTCGACCATTTCAGCGAGGAGGATTTCTCCCGCGCACTACTGCAAATGCTCAACGCCGCGGCGGAACTGGAGCAGCCCGAGGAAAAGCCGCCCGCAGCAGAAAGTACCCCGGATCCCGACGCGGGCAAGCACGCGTTCGAGGTCTTCTGCGACTGCGTGGAGCTCGACGAGCAGCTCGTCGCGTACCTCATCGACATTTTGAAGTGTGGGGACAAGGCCGCGTTCTACAAGCTCTCGCAGGTCACGACGCAGCTGGACCTCGACCCGCGCGAATTTCTCTACTGGCTCGCCCATCGCGAGGACTACGGCACGGACGATGAGCGCGCCTGCGCGGCCATCATGGACGCGTGCTTCGCGCGCCTCTATGAAGAAAAGCAGGGCGAGCTTCTGGGGGCACTGCTCTCAGGCGATCAGAAGACGTTCGAACTCTTCCGCACCGAAGCGCCCGAGCTGCGGCACCTGCCTGCCGCGACCTATGAATGGTACAGTAAAAACTATCTGGACCGCGACTATCCGCTGCGGTTTATTCTAATGTGCAACGGCGTCGAATTTCCCGACACGCCGGAGGAGGACAAATGAACAGAGATGAAATGTACCTGTCGCTCGGCGTGAGCGACAAAGTGCTTCAATTCGGCGAGGCCGTTTTAGACGAGCTCAAACCCCGCTTTGCCGGAATCGAAGAGATCGCCGAACTCAATCAGGCGAAAGTCATCGGCGCGATGCAGAAAAACCGCGTGAACGCGACACACTTCGCCGCCTCGACCGGCTACGGCTACGATGACGAGGGGCGCGACAATTTGGAGCGCGTCTACGCGAGTGCCTTCCACACCGAGGCCGCGCTCGTCCGCCCGCAGATCACCTGCGGCACACACGCGCTGGCCATCGCGCTGTCCGCCAACCTGCTGCCGGGCGACGAGATGCTCGCTATCTCCGGCAAGCCCTACGATACGCTTGAGGAGGTCATCGGTCTTCGCGAAAGCCCGTGCTCGCTCAAGGAGTACGGCGTCAGCTATGGGCAGGTCGACCTGCGCGAAGACGGCAGCTTTGACTTCCCCGCCATCGAGCGCGCGCTGAACGATAAGACGAAGCTCATCCACATCCAGCGCTCCAAGGGCTACTGCCCGCGCCCGACGATCTCGGTCGACGCCATCGGCGAGGCCATCGCGTTCTGCAAAAAGCTGCGCCCCGACGTCGTCGTCATGGTCGACAACTGCTACGGCGAATTTGTCGAGGCGAACGAGCCGAGCGACTTCGGCGCAGATATGATCGTCGGCAGCCTCATCAAAAACCCCGGCGGCGGCCTTGCCCCCATCGGCGGCTACATCTGCGGCACGCAGAAGTGCATCGACCGCTGCGCCTACCGCCTTTCCGCCCCCGGACTTGGGCAGGAGGTCGGCGCAAACCTCGGATTGATGCCTGCGCTGTATCAGGGCTTCTTCCTCGCCCCCAGCGTCGTCTCCGGCGCTGTCAAGGGTGCGGTGTTCGTCGCCGCGTGCTATGAAAAGCTCGGCTTCACGGTCGTCCCCTCCTCGAAAGAGGCGCGCCACGACATCATCCAGTGCGTCGAGCTTGGCTCACCTGAGGGCATGGTCGCCTTCTGCAAGGGCATCCAGTCCGCCGCCGCGGTCGACAGCTATGTCGACCCTGTCCCCGCGCCGATGCCCGGCTACGACTCCGACGTCATCATGGCGGCGGGCGCATTCGTGCAGGGCAGCTCCATTGAGCTCTCCGCCGACGGTCCCGTGCGCGAGCCCTACGCCGTCTACTATCAAGGCGGTCTCACCTGGTACCACGCCAAGCTTGGCGTGCTGCTGTCGCTGCAAAAGATGCTCGACGCCGGACTCATCACCCTGCCGTAACGAGAATTTCCCCTTCCGTAAAGGATACCGCTTTTTTATGCTCATCCGTAGAACACCCGCAACCAACCGGCATTTCCGCCGCCGTCCGCCCCCGCGTACTGTTTGTTTTTCCATCTGACATAAAAAATCTAACAGTACAAAGGAGTTTAACAATTCAATATGTGGTTCTGGCTTTCTCTGATCGCGCTGCTCTGCTGGAGCGGCAGCGACCTGTTTTCCAAGATCGGCTGTCAGGGGGAGGACGATCATCTCGCCCACCTCAAGATGGTCATTGCCGTCGGTACCGTGATGGGTCTTCACGCCGCGTTCGAAATTTTCGTCGGCGGCACGGAGATCAGCTGGTCCATTATCTGGACCTATCTGCCCGTGTCGCTGCTGTACATCGGCTCGATGACGCTCGGCTATCTCGGCCTCCGCTACATTGAGCTGTCCGTCTCGTCGCCGATCTGCAACTCGTCGGGTGCGCTCGTCGCCGTGATGACGCTGCTGTTCGTCGGCGGTGAGGACTATTCCCCGCTCGCCCTCGGCGCGATCGTCCTCGTCTGCGTGGGCGCGATCGGCCTCGGTGTGGTGGATGCCACGGAGGACCCCGAGCTGCGCGCCGCCCGTCAGGTGGAGGGCAACCGCAAGTATTCCAAGAGCTTCCTGGCCCTCGCCCTGCCCGCGGCCTACTGCCTGCTCGACGCCGCCGGCACCTTTGCCGACAACCGCGTGCTCGAAACGCTGGACGAGGGCAGCGCAAACTGCGCCTACGAGCTGACGTTCCTGTTTGCCGCGGTGCTGTGCTTCATCTACGTGGTCTTCATCAAGAAGGATCGCCTGCTGCCCAAGCGAGAAGCGCCGAAGTACATCGGCGCCATCTGCGAAACGGCCGGTCAGTTTGCCTATATCTATGCCATCGCGGACACATCGCACCTTGCGATGTCCGCGCCGATCATCAGCTCCTACTGCGCGGCTAGCGTGCTGTGGAGCCGCCTCTTCCTGAAGGAAAAGCTCTCGTGGAAGCACTACGCGATGATCCTGCTCGTCGTCATCGGCATCGCCGTGATGGGCGTGTTCGATATTTGATCTTTATGCATAAAAAAGAGTGTTCCCGCCAAGGCGGGAGCACTCTTTTTCAAGCCTTTTTGATGGGGTGGCGGAGAACGGTCTTCCGCTTTTCCGCCGCGACGCGGCGCGAGTCGGAGAGATAGATCTCGTGGTGCAGGCGGACGTCGTTCAGGTCGTTTTCATACCCGTTTTCGCGCAGAAATGCGTCCATCTTCGCAACGGACTCCAGCTCATCGTCGAATGAGCCGAGGTGCAGGATCTGCACGCAGAGCCCCTCGTCGACGGCCAGAAATTCCGCTTTCGAGCAGTCGAGCTTTTTCTTCTTTGCTGCCGCCTCGACCGCCCAGTCGAAGTCCGCTTTCGTGACGAAATCCGGCAGGCGCAGGACAGAGATCCAGCGAAAATCCGATTTTCGGCCGTAGTCGACCGTCTCCGTGTCCGGCATCTGCCAGAAGCCCTCGAGCGGCGGCACGACATAGTCGAAAAAGCCTTCGATCTCGTGTCCCGCGCGCTTGCTCATCTTGAGCGTGTAGGCCACGGCGTAAAGTACGCCGATGGCGCGCTGATACGCGCCATTTTCCTCGTTTGGGTCACCCCGCCCGCGCACGGCGATATAGTTTGCGCACGGCACGGTCACGATCTCCGGCTTTGCCTTCGGCAGGTAAAATTCCCTGTATTCTTTCTTGAAGTCAAAGGACATGGTCCTCTCCTTTTTCAGTCCAGTGGGATGTCCAGCACGTTCACACCGCGCTTGAAGGCGTATTCGATCGTCGAACGCGTCCCGCCGCGCGCGCCGTCGTTCACGGCGATCAGCAGGCTCGCATGGTCGACCATGTAGCGGTTGCGCCGCTGCATGCAGCCCGGCGTGTAGCTCTGCTGCACCATGGTCTCATAGTCGCAGCGAGCTAAAATGTCGCGGTAGCGGGATTTTTGCGCTTCGCCCCAGCCGTCTGCCTGCGAGGGACACGGGATGGCCGCCTCGAGCGTGATGTGCGGGTATGTGCTTTTCAGCGCCAGCACGGTTTCGGCAAAGTAGAGGTCACAGCCCTCGGCCATACCGCAGATGAAATGTTCCATCCCCTCGTGGATGGCGCTCTCCACCGCGGCGCGCAGCTTCGCCTTGAGGGCGATACAGCGAAGGTCGCTTTCATCTTCTCCCCACGGCAGCTTCCCCGGCCGGTGGCCGGTGAATGCGCAGGAACAGGGTCTCCCCCTCATGGACATCGCCTCCTCTCTCTTTGCTATTATAGAACATTCGTTCGTCTTTGTAAAGCATTTTCCCTCTTGACAAACCGAAAATTTGTCGTATACTCAAGCTATCAACTGAATCACTTGTCTTCGAGGCGGGGTGAAACTCCCCACCGGCGGTTACAGTCCGCAAGCGGTATTTTTTTATCGCACGAACCGGTGAAATTCCGGTACCGACGGTCACAGTCCGGATGAGAGAAGATGTGCTGCGCGATCTACCACGCAATTTTCACGCTCTTTTGCGTCATGCACCTTGGAAGACTTGTTCTTTCAGGGGAAATGACAAAAAGGAGTGTATTTTTATGTCCGAACCCAATGTAAACGCCATCCCCACCCCCCGTGCGGTCAGCCGCACCCACAAGCTCACGGTGACCGCCATGCTCTCGACCGTCGCGTTCCTGCTGATGTTCATCGAGTTCCCGATCCCCGCGCTCATCCCCGCGTTTGTCAAGCTCGATATCTCTGACCTTCCAGAGCTTCTGGCGGCGTTCTCGCTCGGCCCCATCTACGGCGTGATCGTCACGCTGCTCAAGAACGTGCTGTTCTCCGTGCTGCACGGCACGTCGTCCGCGTACGTCGGCGAGCTTTTCAACTTCATCATGGGCAGCGTGTTTTCCTTCACCGCGGGCTTCATCTATCAGAAGAAAAAGTCCCGCAAGAACGCGCTTATCGGCGCTCTCGCCGGCGCGCTGCTGATGGCGGTGCTGTCTGTGCCCCTCAACTACTTTGTGGTCTACCCCGCCTACGTTGTGTGCTATCACCTGCCGCTTGAAGCCATCATCGGCATGTATCAGGCCATCCGTCCCTCGACCAACGGCCTTCTTGAGTGCCTGATGGTCTTCAATATGCCGTTCACCTTTGTCAAAGGCATGATCGATGTGGCGCTGTGCTTCCTCATCTACAAGCCGCTCTCCCCGCTGCTGCACAAATAATATCAGAAAGGGGCTGCACGTCCATGGCGCTCGACTGGGGCATTCTTCACTGGATCCAGAACAACATCTCCTGCCCGTTTCTCGACGCCGTGGTCCCAAAGCTCACGATGCTCGGCAACGCCGGCATCATCTGGATCATCGCAGGCGTTCTCCTGCTGTGCACAAAAAAATACCGCCGTCAGGGCGCGCTCGTGCTGGTGGGTCTGCTCGCGGGACTTCTCGTTGGAAACGTTGCGCTCAAGCATCTTGTTGCGCGCTCGCGGCCCTGCTGGCTCGATCCCTCCGTGCAGCTTTTGATCGCCACGCCGACGGACTACTCGTTTCCCTCGGGACACACGCTGTCCTCGACGATCGCCGCAACGATCCTGACGAAGACTGACCGGCGCTTCGGCTATGTTGCCATTCCGCTCGCGGTGCTCATCGCCCTGTCGCGGCTGTACCTGTACGTCCACTTCCCGAGCGACGTGTTTGCCGCAGCGCTGCTGGGTCTTCTGATCGGCGAGCTGACGTTCCGCTATGGCGGAAAGCTGCTCGACAAAATTTCCCGCAGGCAAAAGCAATAAAGAAACCCCGCACACCGTTTCAAAACGGTGTGCGGGGTCTTTACATTTTGGGCATTTATACCTTTTTCGCCGCAAGGAACAAATTCGGCGGCGCGGGAAAGAGATTCTCCCGCTCCAGCACCGCGAACCCCGCGTCGGTGACCGACCGTTCGAGCGAGCGCATCGTGTCAAATGCAACGTAGGGGCGTTTGCCAGTCTTGTATTCGAACCATTTGCGCACTCGCTCGCGCGTGAGCCCCTCTCCCAGACAGTCCGATACCAGCAGCAGCGTTCCCTGCGGCTTCAAGAGCGCGCGGATGCGCGCAAGCGCCGCGCTCCGATCTTCGATGTAGAGCAGCACATTGCAGGCCAGCACCGCATTGAAAGATCCCTCTGCAAGGCAGCCGTCGAACAGATCCGTCTGCGTGACGGTCACGTTCTCCACGCCCTGCGCTTTGACTTTTTCCTGCGCGTGGCGCACCATTTCACCGGATACGTCGATCGCGCGCACAGACTGCACCGAGGGCGCGACCGCAAACGTCACGATCCCCGTCCCGCAGGCAAAGTCCAGCACGGTATCCGTCGGCTTGAGATATTTTTTGAAACACGCGGCTGTCTTTTCATAGGCCTCCGCGTAGTAGGTGCCGACCTGCGCGTCGTAATTCTGCGCACGGCCGTCCCAAAACTCGCTCACCGTCGGCATACCGTTTTTCTCTCTCTTTTTTCTCTTTTCGATCAGGCGTTTTGCTTTCCGCCCTTGAACACCATGTGAACGCCGTCGCTGCTGGTGAGATACGCCATCGGCCCGTAGGCCTTGATGCCGAACTCCAGCACATCGCCCACCTGGACCTTGTCCTTCACGGCCTCGACGTCGAGAATCGTGTGGTCAGACGACGCGCCGATGACCTCGATGCCCTCCATGCGCGGGACAAGATCGAAGCAGTTACCGTAATCCACGCGGCCCATCGCGACAAGCGCACGGCGGCGGATGCCGCGATCCTCGTAGTGGCCGACCTCGCCGAAGGCGTTCACGCTCAACTCGCCGACCGGAAAGCTCGGCTTGTCGCGGCACTCGATGACCTCAGCCTTGATCGTCATGACGCCCGTTTCCAAAAAGTCGGGAGCGAAGTTGTCCGTCTCGCCGCGAAGCCCGATGTCGCCAAGGCGCAGCAGGTTGATGCGGTAGGGCATCGTGCCGTTCATCGCCATGTAGGCGGATGTCGACGCGCCGCCGCTGATATAGTCAAGCTTGCGGCCAATCTCGCGCTCAATGTCGGACGCGAGGCTGACAAGGCCCTGCATGTTGCGCTTGGTCGGCAAAACAGAGCCGTAGCAACTCAGATTCACGCCCACACCCGCAAGGCGCAGGTTCTTGAGCTCATGCTCGATCTCGAGCGCGGCATCAAGCGCATCCTCCTCGTTCCAAAAGCCTTCGCGCAGGTCGCCGAGATCCATCATCAGGATGACCTCGTGCACCTTGCCCTGCTTTTTGGCCTCTTCGTTCAGCGCACGCAGCACGATAATATCACTCTGGAGGCTGATGTCACACAGCTCCACCACGTCGGGGAGCTCGGAGAGCATCGGGATACGAATGAGCATCAGCGGCTTTTTGCAGATACCCGCCTCGCGGATCGCGCGCATCTGGCTGATGCGGGACGTGGCGATGAACTTCACGCCGCTCTCTTCATAAACGCGCACGATCTCCGGCAGCGACGACACCGCCTTGACGACGCCCGCGACCTCGATGAGCGAATCATGGCAGCGCTCTACGAGCGCTGCCAGATTCGCTGCCAATTTATCGAGATCGAATTCCACACAGGGATATTGATTCCGATTCATTGTCATTGTTAAATTCCTTATAGGGGGTTGTTTCGGTAGGGATAATCTTCCGTTCCGCGCTTACTGCGCGACCTTCTTGCTCTTCTTGAAGGGCTTGCCCGCAAGATCCTTGAGCGTCCAGCCGATCAGCACGCACAGCCAGTTGATGATGGGCATCAGCCAGTTGAAGATAGCCCAGGGACCGTAACCGCCGGCGCCCCAAGGAGCGATGTTCAGAGTGTCCTTAATGAACACACCGCAGGTGTTCCAGGGGATCAGAGCGGAGGTAACGGTACCGGCACCTTCAAGGGCAGAGGACAGGACCGCCGGGTGCACGCCCATCTTGTGATACTCCTCGGCATACATACGGCCGGGAACCACGATGGAGATGTACTGCTCGGGCATGGTGGCGTTGGAGAGAACGCAGGTCACTTCGGTCAGGCCAACGAGAGCCGCAGGACCCTTGGCAAACTTCTTGAGGGAGTTGACGATGACCTCGAGCTGGTGGGTCTCCTCCATGATACCGCCGAACATCATGGCGATGATCGTCATGGAGACGGAGGACATCATACCCATGATACCGCCGCTTTCCAGGAGTCTCGTCATGGTGTAGCTCGTTTCGGGAGAAAGGCTGGCTTCGAACATGGCGAGCGCTTCGTCGGAGAAGTAGTAGCCGTTCTTACCGTAATCGAAGATGGTACCAAGCGTGCAGGCACCGGGCTGGAAGATGAGGCCCAGAATGACACCGGCAACAATGCCGAGGGTGATGCCGGGGATCGCGGGAACCTTCAGGGCAACTGCCACGATAACGACGACCGGAGGCAGGAGCAGCAACGGGTTGATGTTGAAGATACCGCCCTCCGCGGCGTTCAGCGCGTTGGAGAACTCGATCACGCGGGACATATCCGCATCGCCGCCGTGATACTGCATCACACCGAGAACGCCGAAGAAGATCAGGGTGATGGCGTAGGTGATGCCGGTGGGCAGGATCATGGCCTTGACGTGGGTGATAACGTCCGTACCGGCCATGGCGGGAGCGAGGTTCGTCGTATCGGACAGCGGGCTCATCTTATCGCCGAAGTAGGCGCCGGAGAGGACGGCACCGGCAGTCATGCCGGGGCTCATGCCAAGGCCGAAGCCAATGCCCATCAGGGCAACGCCCATCGTGCCCATCGTGCCCCAGGACGTACCGGTGGCAAGAGAGGTGATGGAGCAAATGAGAACGCACGCGATGAAGAAAATCGCGGGCTTGAGGACTTTCAGGCCGTAGTAGATCATCGTAGGCACAACGCCCGCGTTGATCCATACGCCGATCAGGATACCGACGATGATCAGGATGCAGATGGACTGCAATGCTTTGTAGATGCCGTCCATCATGGACTTTTCAACTTCATCCCACTTATAACCGAGATGCAGTGCCATGATTGCGGCAGCCATTACGCCGACAAACATGGGTACGTGCGGGTCAACACCGAAGATGATGATACCGACCGCAAGTGCCGCGATCAGGATCGCCAGCGTCAACAGGGCTTCCCACAGTTTGGGCATTCTTTTTTCCTTACTCATAGTGTTACCAACCTTTCGAAATTTTGGGGGTCGCTTCGCTATTTGTATGGATATCTATGCATTCATTATAGCATGATTCCATAGCGATAGCAAGTGTTTTTGAATGGTGAACGCAGTTTTACGGTAATGCTCTTTCCTTCTTCAATTCTCGTGGTATCTACCGATGCAGGTTTTGGATCGCACTCCTCCTTTTGGATTTTACACTGGCACAACACAAGGGGTGAAATGCTGCTTGTAAAATGCAGAAAATACCTCTCTCCCCGGCCCGCCGATCCCCCATCGGCAGGCCGGGGATGAGGTCATGTATACTTCCGGCATGGCACGGGAAGGGAACCCGTGCCGCCGGCCTCGCAGGCAAGAAACGCGAGGTAGTATCCGAGATAATTACCAGCCGAGCTTGGTCATGGCCTCATCAACAGCCTTGATGACAATGTCGATCTCCTCTTCATTGACGATCAGCGGCGGGACAAAGCGCAGGACGTTGCCGTTGGTGTTGTTGATGAGAACCTTGCTGTCCTTGAAGCACAGGTCGACGACGGGCTGACCGGAGGGCTTGTTGAGCTGGATGCCGTCGATCAGGCCGAGGCCGCGGATCTCGTTGACCGCGTCGGGGTGGTTCTTCTCGATGACCTTGTGCATCTGGTCACGGAAGTACTCGCCCATCTTGCGGGAGTTCTCGATGACGCCGTCGTTGATCATCACGTCGAGCGTGGTGGCAGCGAGCGCGCAGGCGAGAGGACCGCCGGCGAAGGTGGAGCCGTGGGTGCCGGGCGTCAGGGTCTTGGCAGCCTCGCCGCGGGCGCAGACAGCGCCAATGGGCACGCCGGAGCCGAGAGCCTTGGCCATGGAGCAGGTATCGGGCTCAACGCCGTAGTTCTGATGCGCGAAGAGCTTGCCGGTACGGCCGGAGCCGACCTGGACCTCGTCGAACATGAGGAGGATGCCCTTCTCATCGCACAGGTCACGCAGGCCCTGCAGGAATTCCTGGGAAGCGGGACGCACGCCGCCCTCGCCCTGGACAGGCTCGGTCAGGATGGCGCAGACGTACTCGTCCATGATGTCCTTGACGGACTGGAGGTTGTTGAACTCAGCATAGCGGAAGCCGGAGGGCAGGGGCTCGAAGTAGCGGTGCACCGCATACTGGCCGGTGGCGGTGCAGGTCGCGAGGGTACGGCCGTGGAAGGAGTTCTTCATCGTGATGACGACGAAGCGCTCGGGATGGCCGTGATCCTTGGCGTACTTGCGGGCGAGCTTGATCTGGCCTTCGTTGGCCTCAGCGCCGGAGTTGGCGAACAGCACCTTGTCGAAGCAGCTGTTCTCGACGATGAGCTTCGCGGTCTGGACGGCGGGCTCATTGTAGAAGTAGTTGGAGCAGTGCAGGATCGTGTGGGCGCGCTCTTCGAGGCACTTCACGATTGCAGGATGGCAGTGACCGAGACCGTTGACGGCGATACCGCCGATGAAGTCGAGGTACTTGTTGCCGTCCTTATCGAAGACGTAAGCGCCTTCGCCGCGCTCGATGGAAAGGGGCATACGGACGTGGTTGCCATAGAGGTACTTGTCGCCGTTCTCGATGACTTCGGCGTTGGTCTTGAACTTTTCGATCATTATTATGTCCTCCTATAATAAAAGTTGGGTGTATGTTTTACCATTTGATGCCGACGCTCGGCTGTGCGGTGCCAATCGTCGTGCCGGTGCCCTCGTTCGTGAAGGCCTCGTAGAGCACGGAGTGCGGCTTGCGGCCGTCGATGATGTTGACGCTCGTCACGCCCTCTTCGATGGCCTGCACGCAGCAGTCGACCTTCGGGATCATGCCGCCGGCGATCGTGCCCTTGTCCTTGAGTGCCTTGACATCCTCGATGTTCAGATAGCTGATGACGTCGCGGATCTTGATGTCGTTGCACAGGCCCTCGATATCGGTGAGGATCACGAGCTTTTCAGCGCCCAGCGCGGAAGCGAGCTTGCCCGCGGCGGTATCGCCGTTGATGTTGAAGGTGTGGCCCTGACCGTCGGTGCCAACGGGGGCGATGACGGGGATGTAACCCGCGTCGAGCATGGCAAAGATGGGCTTGGGATCGACATAGTCGATGTCGCCCACGTAGCCGTGGACCTCGTCGCGCTGGTGGCAGTGATAGATGTCACCGCTGACGCCGGAAAGACCGACCGCCTTGCCGCCGAGCTTGTTGATAAAGCCGACGAGCTCGGTGTTCACCTGGCCGACGAGCACCATCTCGACAACACGCATGATGTCGGCGGAGGTGTAGCGCAGGCCCTCGATGAACTCGACGGGGATGTCGAGCTTTTCGAGCATCTTGTTGATGCCGGGGCCGCCGCCGTGGCTGAGCACGGGCTTCATGCCGAGGAGCTTGAGCAGCACCACGTCGTGCATGACGGCGTCCTTGAGCTCTTCGTTGATCATGGCGTTGCCGCCGTACTTGATGACGATGATCTTACCCTGATACTTCTGAAGGTAAGGCATTGCCTCCATCAGAGTTTCGACCTTGTTTGCGATATCGCTCATGGTGGAGCCTCCTTCAAAAATTAGGTGCGGTAGTCGCCGTTGATCTTGACGTAATCGTAAGTGAGGTCACAGCCCCAGGCCTTGGCCTCGCCGTCGCCCTGATAGAAGCGGACAATGACGGTAATGTCATGCTCGGTGAGGACCTTCTTGGCGAGCTCTTCACTGAAGTCCGCGCCGAAGCCGTCCTTCATGACCTGCACTTCGCCGGCAGCGCTCTTGATGATGCAGTCGGCACGGGTCGGGTCAACGTCAGCGCCCGAGTAACCGGCAGCGGCCATGATGCGGCCCCAGTTGGCGTCGCGGCCGAAGACGGCAGCCTTGAAGAGCATGGAGCCCGCGATGGACTTGGCGACCAGGCGCGCGTCGTGCTCGGTGGGCAGACCGTAGGCCTCGACCTCGATGAGGTGGGTCGCGCCTTCACCGTCGGAAGCGACGCGGCGGGCCATATCGGTGCAGATGGCGAGCACGAGGTCGGCCATCGCCTTCTTGTCTTCTTCGGTCTTGATCTCAACGCCGGAAGCGCCGTTGGCGAGCAGGAAGATCGAGTCGTTCGTGGAGGTGTCGCCGTCGACGGTGCACATGTTGAAGCTCTTATCCACAGCCGCGGAGAGCATCTTCTGCAGGTCTGCGGGATCCGCCTTGGCGTCGGTCGTCACGTAGACGAGCATCGTCGCCATATTGGGGTGGATCATGCCAGAGCCCTTGGCCATCGCGCCGATCTTCACGGTGCCGGTGGAGAGCTGCAGCTCATAGGCGCACTCCTTGCGGACGGTATCGGTGGTCATGATGGCGTAGGCAGCCTCGGAGCCGTTCTCCTTGGCAAGCTTTGCGGGAATGATCTCGCGGATGCCCTGAAGCACCTTGTCGACCGGAAGTCTCTGGCCGATGACGCCGGTGGAGCAGACGAACACTTCGTCCTCGCCGAGGCCGAGCAGCTTTTCCGCCTCGCGCTCAACGGTGCGGGCGTCTTCGATGCCCTGCTTGCCGGTGGCGGCGTTGGCATTGCCGGAGTTGATGACGACGGCGCGGGCCTTGCCCTTTTTCAGGATCTCGCGGTCAAGGATGACCGGAGCTGCGCAGAACTTGTTCGTGGTGAAGCAGGCCGCGCAGGAGCAGGGCAGGTCGGAGTAGAGAACAGCGACGTCGGGCTTCTTGTTCTCGCGCTTTTTGATGGCGGTGTAGACCGCGCCGGCGGTGAAGCCCTGCGGCGTGGTAACGCCGCCCTCGATCTTTTTCAGATTGGACATGTGGGGGGGATCTCCTCTCTTAACGTTAGTTTAACAGCATTCTTGCCTAAATCGGGTCGAAACTCGTCGAACCGAAAATTACGGATACATCGGGGGCATCATGAGGCCGGTGGTCTCGGGCAGGCCCATGATGAGGTTCATGTTCTGGATGGCCTGGCCGGCTGCGCCCTTGCCGATGTTGTCGATCACGGAGGAGACGATCAGGCGGTGGGTACGCGTGTCGAAGGTCGGGGTCATCTCGCAGAAGTTCGTGCCGTAGACCCACTTGGTCTGAACGGGCAGGCTCGCCGGGAAGACCTTGACGAAGGGCTCATCCTTGTAGAAGTCCTTGTAGAGCTCGTAAACTTCCTCGTTGGTGAAGTCTCTGTCGCAGGTAGCGTAGATGGTGACCTCGATACCGCGGACCTGGGGCAGGAGGTGCGGCTGGAAGTTGATGTACTGCCAGGTCTCGGGCTTCATCAGATCCTTGCCGGTGATGTAGGCGATGTTCTGCTCGATCTCGGGCGTGTGGCGGTGGCCGCCGCCGAGGGCGTAAGCGCAGAAGTTGTTCTCCGCCTCAGTGAGGAGCTTGTTGAGGGCGGGACGGCGGCCTGCGCCGGTGTAGCCGCTCTTGGCATCAATGACGATGGTGTTGTCAACGATGTGACCGGCCTTGAGCATGGGCTGGAGGCCGAGGGTGGAGGCGGTGGGATAGCAGCCGGGGTTGGCGATGAGCTTCTTGCCCTTGGCAAGGTCGCGCATGACCTCAGGGATGCAGTAAACAGCGTCGTGGGTCATCTTGGCGTCGGGGTGCTTCTGGCCGTACCACTTCTCCCAGACGTCGACATCGCGGAAGCGGATGTCAGCGCCGATATCGATGATGGCGCAGTCCTCAGCGAGCACGATCTCCGCCCACTTGGCCACGTCGCCAGAGGGGACCTGGATCATGATGACATCGCTCTTCTTCGCGGTCTCGCGGACGTTCTCCTCCGTGAGGTCCATGATGACCTGATCATAGAAGCCGCGCAGAGCGGGATGATGCGTAGAGATGGCATCGCCGACACCGTAGGTATCGAGCACGTTGACAAGCTCTCCCTCGTGGTGGTTGACCATCATGCGGAGCACTTCGCCGCAAACATAACCGGTAGCACCGATGCAGGAATAATGGATCATGTCTGTTTTCCTCCTTGTTGATTCGACATTTTGTCTGACAATTTTGTACTGCTTGGAAAATCCCGTGTGTAGGCATTGAATTTTCTTTGTTGATATTGTATAATCCAAAAGCAGTTTTGAAAAGCGAATATATTTTTATATGCGCATTCCAAAATGGAATCTTTGAGGTATTGTTGATTATTGAGGGCATTTATAATGAGTATTCGTAAATATATTGCCTATCTCCGCACTGTGGAGACCGGCAGCATCACCCAGGCGGCGAACGAATTGGGCTATACGCAGTCCGCCGTGAGCAAGATGATCTCCGATCTTGAGCAGGACTGGCAGGTCAAGCTCTTAACGCGCAACCACTCCGGCATCGAGATCTCCTCCGACGGCATGGTGCTCCTGCCCACGATCCGCGAGATCGTCAAGGACTATGAGGACCTCAACTTTGCCGTGTCCGAGCTGCATGGCGTGCAGTCCGGCACGCTGCGCCTCGGGTGCTTTACAAGCCTTGCCATCAGCCTGCTGCCGGAAATTCTGAAGGACTTCCACCAGACGTACCCCAACATTCAGATCCAGCTGATGACTGGCGAGTATTATGAAATTTCCGAATGGCTGCGCCGCGGCGCGATCGACTGCGGCTTTCTTGCCATCCCCGCCTCCAACGACTTTGAGACGACGCCCATCCTGCACGACACGATGGTCGCCATTCTCCCAAAGGATCACCCAATGGCGGACGCGTCCGTCTTTCCGCTCGAGCAGCTGCCGCACGAGAACTTCGTGCGCCTGATGGAGATCGAAGACTACGAATTCAACCGTCTGCTCGACCATTACAACATCCATCCCGAGGTCACCTATGACACGACGAGCGACTTCGCGCTCTTGTCCATGGTCGAGGCGGGACTTGGCATCAGCATCGTGCACAGCCTGCTCATCAAGCCCGGACGCTACCGCGTCGCCGTGCTGCCGCTCAACGTCAAGCAGTCGCGCGAGATCGGCATCGCCGTGAAAAAGGGCTTTCTCCCCTCCACGATCACGCAGCTTTTCCTCCAGCACGTGGTCGACTACACCAAGGATATGGGCGAGATCACCGTCATCCGGCACTGAGTTTTTCTTGAAAAATCAGGGAAAATCTCATTTTCCAACCGGCGGTTGGAAAGGATTTTTCCCGATTCAACCACCGCGCCATTGTCAATCCTCCCCATGCCCCCTATACTGAGTCCATAACCGGTGATTCAAAGCCGCGGCTGCAGCACGGGGCAAGGAAGGACCAACATGTTACGATCGGCGATCAGGCGTTTGCACGCGATGTGCTGCCTGAATACGAGGGAAACGTCGGCGCCTGACTTCCCGTTCGACGCGGGACACCCGCTCATCGCGTTTCCAACGCTCACTTTACTATTATAATGCAGTGCAGGAGGATAGACAACTTGGAAGAATCGACAATGGGCGCGCGCATTCTGCGCCGCCGTAAAGAAAAAGGACTGACACAGGAGGCGCTGGCCAATCAGCTCGGCGTCAGCAATCAGGCCGTGTCAAAGTGGGAGGGCGATGTCTGCTGCCCTGACCTGCAGCTTTTGCCGCTGCTGGCCGACACGCTGGAGCTCAGCCTCGACGAGCTCTTTGGACGCGAAAGCATGGCAAAAACCGCCCAAAAAGCGGAAGCGGACAGCCAGATTTTGCCCATCGCGGTCGAACTGCCGTGGGAGGATGACGACGCCATCCACGCCGTGCTCTTCCAGGGGCACCGGCTGCTCCAACCGAAACAGGGGAGCCTGTTCCGCCACGACAAATACGACGAGATCCGCAAGACCGTCGAGCTGCACTTTTCCGGCACGGCGCAGGATATTTACAGCGATTTTTCCGTCGTCTGCACCGATTCGACGATCTCCGGCAGCGTCAGAGCCGGTGACGGCGTGACCTGCACCGACGTTGGCGGCGATGTGACCGCGGGCGATGACGTGACCTGCGGCAATGTCGGCGGCAATGTGCAGGCGGGCGACAGTGTGCACTGCACCGGCGACGTGCAGGGCAATGTCCGCGCGAGCGACAGCGTCACCTGCGGCAATGTCGGCGGCGACGTGTCCGCAAACGACAGCGTCCGCTGCGGCGAGGTCAAGGGCAACGTCCGCGCAAGCGACAGCGTCACCTGCGGCGACATCAGCGGCAGCGTGAGCGCCGAGCGCGTGCGCTGCACCAAAGCCGGCGGCGAAGAGCAGGAGAGCTTTACTTTCACCAAGAAGGGCAAGAGCTTTTCCTTCCCTCTCCGATAAAACCGTAAAAGCGCGGCCTTAAGAGGTCGCGCTTTTTTCCTTGTCATCGCGGCGGGTTTGTGTTACCATAACATTGACAAAGGAAAAGGTGGGAAAATCATGGAAAATACCTTCAAGAGCTCCGTCTTCGGCGGCTTCAACCGCGATGACGTCATTCGTTATATCGAAAAAACCTCGCTCGAGAGCAAGCAGCAGATCGAAGCGCTCGAGCAGGAGAGCGACGGCCTCTGCCGCGAGAATGCAGAGCTGCGCGACAAGCTCGCCGCCGCCGAGCGTGAGCGCGACAAGTTTGCCGAGTCCTATTCGACCGCGTCCAGCGCGCAGGACGCGCTCAAAAAGGGTCTGACCGCCGCGCAGGAGACGATCTCCGAGCTGCGCGCGCAGATCGAAGAGGGCGCGCAGAAGCTCGCGAGCGCCAAGGCCGACTGCGACCGCCAGCTGAAAGCCAAAGAGGAGGCTGCCGGGCAGCGCATCGCCGAGCTGGAAGCGCAGCACGCTGAACGCCTTTCCGCCGCCGAGCAGGAGCGCAAGCGCCTTTTAAGCGAGCTTGACGAGCTCCGCCCGCAGGTCGAGGAATATGGCCGCGTCAAGGCGCACATCGCCGACATTGAGCTCTCCGCCCGTGAGCGCGCCGACGCGCTCGACGCCGCCACGCGGGAGCGTTTGCAGGCAATGATCGCGGCATGCAGAGGGCACTGCGAGCAGGTGCTCTCGACGCTCGGCGCGACGTGTGAGAGCGTGTCGAACGAGCTCAAGCGCGCGGACGCTGCCGTCGCACAGCTGCCTGAGGCGTTCACCACGCTGGAGGGCCAGCTCGACGAGCTCAAAAAGTTCGAGCAGTGACAAGATAGCAAAAAAGAAGTGCGTTCCCGTTAGGAACGCACTTCTTTTTATGCTAATTCGCTGTACTGATTAAAGATGTCTGCAAATTCGTCCAGATGCTCGCGCAGGCTGTCGGGCGCCTCGGTGCGGAAGTAAAGCACCTCTCCCCCGCGGCGCAGGATGAGAAACTGGTGGACTTCGTCCGGTTCATTTGGAAGCCGGGTATTTGGTTTGATAAATTCTGCGTAGTACGCTTCGTCAAAGCCGTCAATCGAAAGCGTCTGCGCACCGTCTTCCATAAAATAGTCCCGCAGCTCATGTGTCAAGGGCTTTGCCAGTGCGGAGATACGCGGGGCGTAGAAGTCAAGCTCCGTGCTGTACTGCATCCAAGTGTCGATCGTTCCCGCATACGGCGTTTCGCCGACAGAGTACACGTGCCCGCCGAGCGGCGTCGAGAGATCGCGCACACCATACCAGTCCGATCCCCTTTCGCCGCCGAGCATCTCGGTCCCGATATACGGCAGCGGCGGCTCGTCATAGCTGTCGCCGTAGGCCGTATCGTTCACTCGCCAGAAAATCAGCGTGAGCGCCAATACACCGGCAATGATCGTAAGCGCGCGGTTCGCTTTCGCCCAGCGGTTGCGCGGCATCTTCTCCACGCGCTCGCACGCCTCCATCGCGCGCTTGAGCGTCCACATCTCGTTTCTCTCCTTTGCCTCGCTCAGGATACCGAGGATACTGCCTAAGATAATGGACACAAACTGAATGACCTCGCTCTTTTCCATCGTGAGGAACGACATCACCGGGAGACTCAAAACACTAAAAAGGAAATAGACGAGCCAGATGTCCACCATCAGGAAGAACATCGGCAGGAAATAGCTGCGGCGCAGCTTTTTACACAGTCTTCGGTAGCCGTAGGAATCCGTACAGTCCTTCGGCGTGGGGACGTGCGCGGTCTTTTCGCCGCGCCAGATATAGAAGATGCCGTCCTTCGTCCGGCAGACGTACTCCCAGCCCAGGCGGGCGCGCTTTTCGCGCAGGGTTTCGTCGGGGTCGTCATCGTCCGCGGCGGGCTCCAGATGATAGCGGCAGTCGCGCGGCTCGCCGATCACAAAATCGTCGTAGCGGAGCAGGAGCTTTCCCTCCGCCGCGCGCTCGGAAAGCCACTGCTCGATGCCGCGCGGGTCATAGGCGCTGGGCACAAAGCGGATGCTCTTCGTCTCGGGCTCATTCTCTTCGTTCGGCGCAGTCCCTCCGCTCCCCGGAAGCTCTGTTGTCTCACGCAGGTTTTCGTCCATTCGCGCTCCCTCCTCTCTTCTCTCTATGCAAAGTATAGGAGACAGGCGGGATTTTTTCAAGCAAATTCAGCGAGCATTGACAAAAATCGCGCGCAAGTTTATTGTTACATCGCAAAAAAGGCAGGACATTCCTGCCTTTTTTCGTTTCACAGCAGAATCGGCTGAATTTGTCTTCCCTCCAGCGCCGCCTCGGCCGTCGGGATAATTTTGCGGAAGTCCGCGATCAGCGACGTGGGCTTCGCCTCGGCGTTGTCCTGCCCGAAGGGGACAAAATAGTAGTTTTTGCGGTTCAGCAGCACCGCGATGTTCGGCGCGCTCGCGGATAAGCCGTCATTCGTCGCAATGGCAAGCACAACGGGCTTACCGTTGCGCAGGTGTCCCTTCGCCGCCATCGTCACCGCGCCGTCCGTGATGCCGTGGGCGAGCTTGGCAAGCGTGTTTCCCGTGCAGGGCGCGATGACGAGCACTTCCATCGCCCCCTGCGGGCCGAGGGGCTCGGCTTCGACGATATTGCGCACGGCCTTCCGCCCCGCCAGCGCCTCCACGCGGGTGACGAAGTCCTCCGCCGTGCCGAAGCGCGTGGAATACTTCGCTGCGTTTTCCGACAAAATCGGGACGATCTCATGCTCGCGCGCGATGTCCTCGTAGAGTTTCAGCAGCTCGGGATGGTTGCAGAACGAGCCGCAAAAGGCAAATCCGATCTTCATGCTTCCTCCTTGATGAGTCGACATAACGTCTTTTTGATGGCCCGCGCCGCCGTCTCCGGCGCGACGCGCCCGGGCAGTCCCCCTGCCTTGAGATACGAAAGGCGCAGCGTTTCGACCGCGTCCATGTCAAAGCCGCTCGCGCTCGCAAGCTCGATGAGCAGGCAGTCCGGCGGCAGTTCGGCAAGGAGCGCTTCGTCCAATACCTGATGCGGCACGGTGTTGAACACCACGCGGAATTCCCCCAGCGTGCCGGAGAGGCGGCTCGTGTGCAGCGGCGCGTAGCCGAACGCGTCGATCCACGCAAGGTCCGATCGCTTGCGCGCGCTGACGCTGACCTTCGCTCCCAGCGCGCTCAGATCGTGCGCGAGCACCTTTCCGATGCGGCCAAAGCCGAGCACGAGGCACGGCGTGCCGTGCAGCGTGACACTCGTGTGCTTCATCGCCGCCTCGATGGCCCCCTCCGCCGTCGGGATCGCGTTGCGCACGCTCAGTTCTTCCGAGGCGAAGTAGTCCGTGATCGTAAGCCCCAACGACTGCGCGAGCGTTGACGCGTCGTTTCCCACATTGCCCGCGAAAATGCGGTGCTCGCGCCGCAGCGAGCGCAGCAGGCTCTCCATCGTGAGCTCTGTGCCGCTCAAATAGCCGTTTTTCTCCGCCGGCAGCGGCAGGACGATGATGTCTGCTTTCAGCGCGTCGCACAGCGCCCGTTTATTCGGCGCACCGGTCAGCTCCCACGAGCAGACGTCGTATCCCTCCGCAGCCATCATCTGGGCAAGCAGGCGCATGCGCGTGTCGCCGCCCAGGAATGCTATCGTCTGGTCCATCTCATTCCCCCTTTTCCATAAAGGGTATGCCGCAGCGCGTGCGCGCATGACGCAAACTATTTTTGATTTTTTGCTTGATAACTCTATTTTTATCGCTATAATAAGAATTATTCTAATTCTTATTTAGGAGAAACACATGACCAAGTACGCCCAGCAGATTCTCGATCTCGTCCTGTGCTCCACCGAGCACCCGACCGCCGAGCAGATTTTTCTGCAAATGAAGCAGGAAAATTCCAAAATCGCGCAAGCTACGGTGTATAACAACCTCAACGCGCTTGTAGCGGACGGCAAACTCATCCGCCTGTCGCAGCCCGGCGCGCCCGACCGCTACGACAACACCACGCGCCACGATCACCTGATCTGCACCCGCTGCGGCGCGCTCGCAGACTTCAAGTTCACCGACCTGACGCACGACATCGAAGCCGCGCTCGGCACGCGCATCCAGTCCTACGACCTTCGCATTCACTATCTCTGCCCCGCCTGCCGCAAAGCGCAGGAAGAGCATTAAATTTTGAGAGAAAAAGGAGAATTTCACCATGAAGACCAACAAGTATTCCGGCACCAAAACCGAGCAGAACCTGCGCACCGCCTTCTCGGGCGAATCCGAGGCGCGCAACAAGTACACCTTCTTCGCCTCCACGGCCAAGAAAGAGGGCTATGAGCAGATCGCCGCGCTCTTCCAGAAGACCGCGGACAACGAAAAGGAGCACGCCAAGATGTGGTTCAAAGAGCTCCAGGGCATCGGCTCCACCGCCGGCAATCTGCTCTCCGCCGCTGAGGGCGAAAACTACGAGTGGACCGACATGTACGATTCTTTCGCCAAGACCGCAGAGGAAGAGGGCTTTCCCGAGCTGGCGCAAAAGTTCCGCCTCGTCGGCGAGATCGAGCGCCATCACGAGGAGCGCTACCGCGCGCTGCTGCGCAACGTCGAGACCGCCAAGGTCTTTGAAAAGAGCGAGGTCAAGGTCTGGGAGTGCCGCAACTGCGGCCACATCGTCGTCGGCACCAAGGCCCCCGACGTCTGCCCCACCTGCAACCACCCCCAGAGCTACTTCGAAGTCCACGCGGAGAATTATTGAAAATCGACAAACTAACAAGAGAGCCGCAGGCTGTGCCTGCGGCTCTCTTACGATTCACTTACTCCTTCGGCAGCAGGATGCAGATCGTCGTGCCCTTGCCCTCTTCGCTATGAAGCTCGACTGTACCGTGATGGTACTGCACGGCGTGCTTGACGATGGAAAGGCCGAGGCCCGTGCCGCCGCTTGCCTTCGAGTGGCTCTTGTCCACGCGGTAGAAGCGCTCGAAGATGCGGCTCTGGTGCTCCGGCGCGATGCCGATGCCCGTATCGGCCACGGAGACGAACGCCTTGCCGTCCCGTTCACCGACGCTCATGGTCACGCTGCCACCCTCGACGTTGTACTTGATGGCGTTGTCGCAGAGGTTATAGATGACCTCGTACAAAAGCCGCCGTACGCCTCCGATGGTCTCGCTCCCGCCCTCGACGGCAATCGCGATGTGCTTCTCCGCCGCCGCGGTCTTGAGATCGTCTGCCGCCTCCTGCGAAAGCGTGAGCAGGTCGACCGTCTCGCGCGGCATTTCGTCGCCCTCGTCGAGCTGGGACAGGCGGATGATGTCGCCGATCAGCGTGACAAGGCGCTGCGCTTCTTTTCGGATGTGGCCGACGAAGCGGGGGATGTCCTCCTGCTTCACCATGCCGTTTTCCAGCAGCTCCGCGCTGCCGATGATGCCTTGCAGCGGCGTTTTGAGCTCGTGCGACACGTTCGCCGTGAATTCACGGCGCGTCTGCTCCGCTGTCTCGCGCTCGGTGATGTCGAAAGCCAGCAACACAGCGCCGACCGCCGCGCCGCTTGCGCCGATGCGGCTGACGTCAAACCGCCAGATACGGCCGCCGCGCTCCACGCGCGCCTCACTGTGTCCCTCGTCCATGGCGCGCTCGATGGCAAGGCTCATGTCGTGGCTGCGGTCGATGGCCAAAAAGTCCTGCCCGACGCAGCTCTCGTCCGTGCCGAAGAGCTTTTCCGCCGCGGGGTTGATACTCAGCACATGCTCTTTTTCATCGAGCAGCACAAGCCCTTCGCGCATGCTGCTTGTGATCTGCGAAAATTCCGTCTGCTGGCGCTGAAGTTCGTCCATCTGCTCGTCGATCTGCAAGTGCTGGCGGTTGATGCGCCCGAGCAGCGGGGCGAGCTCTTCATAGGCGTCATTTTCAAGCGGATGCTCAAGGTCCAGCTTGTTGAGCGGCTGGACGATGCGGTGCGACAGGCTCTTGGCTAAAACAGAGGACAGGATCAGCGCCACGATCAGCACCACTAAAATGGGCTGCCCCATGCCGACGAGCAGCACACCCGCCGTCGCGCGGCTCATCGAAATGCGCAGCACGCTCCCGTCCGCGAGCCTTTCCGCGCAGTACATCGTCTTTTGCAGCAGCGTCGAGGAATAGCGCGTGCTCTCGCCCTCGCCGTATTCCAGCGCTTGCTTGACCTCCACGCGGTCGGCGTGATTTTCAAGGCTTTCGGCGTCGGTCACGGTGTCGTAGAGCACCGTACCGTCGTTTTCGATCCACGTCAGGCGGTAGCGCTCGGAGGAGAGCTGAGAGAGATACTCCGTCCCGTTTTCCTCCACGGCGACGGCGGCAAGCTCCAGCTCGTCGCGCAGCTGCTTTTTTTCGACGCTCCCGAAGTATTCGTACAGGCAGCCCATGATGACGAGCAGGCTCGCCAGCAGCACCGTGCCCGCCACAAGCAGGATGGAGTGAAAGATCTTTTTTGTCATGCCTTGCCCTCCATCCGGTAGCCCACGCCGCGCACGGTCTCGATCTTCTCGCCGTACGCGCCGAGCTTCTGCCGCAGCGTGCGGATGTGCATGTCCACCGTGCGCGTCTCGCCGCAGTAGTCCGTGCCCCACACGTCCGCCATGAGCTGGTCGCGCGAAAACGCCGTTCCGGGATGCGAGAGGAACAGGCGCAGCAGTTCGAATTCCTTGTATGTCAGCGCGACGCTCTCTCCATCCGCCGTGACGGTGTGGCTCTCTTCGTCGAGCACCAGACCGCCGCAGCGGAACTGGGATGCGCTCTTTGTGCCACAGCGGCGCAGCACCGCCTTGACGCAGGAGACGAGCTCCATCACGCCGAACGGCTTTGTCAGATAGTAGTCTGCACCGAGGTCGAGACCGCGGATCTTGTCGTATTCCGCGCCCTTGGCCGTCGCCATGACGACAGGGATATCGGAAAGCGCCGCGTCCGCACGCATGCGGCGCAGCAGCTCCATCCCGTCGATGCCGGGGAGCATCACATCGAGCACGACAAGCTCGGGTCTTCCCGTGCGCAGCGCCTCCCAGAACGAGGTACCGTCTTCAAAGCCCTTGGCCTCAAAGCCGGTCGATTGCAGGGCATATACCTCGATATCGCGGATACTGGCATCGTCTTCCACGCACCAGATCATACTTTACCCCTCCTTATGCTCTCCTGTCACAGAGAAAATGACCCATTCGGCGATGTTCGTCGCATGGTCGCCGATGCGCTCAAAATACTTGGCGATCATCAGCAGGTCGAGTGCGAATTCACCATCATCAGGGTCCTGCGCGATGCGCTTGATGAGGTCCTTCTTCACGCGCGCGAAATAGTCGTCCACGGTGTCGTCCTCAGCGATGACCTGATCGGCAAGCGCCGTGTCGTGCTTGACATAGGCGTCCACGCTCTCGGTCACCATCTTGATGGTCGAGCGCGCCATCTCGCGCAGGAGATTACTGTTTTCCGCACCGCGCCCGCCGAGGAACGTGATGATCTCGGCAATATCCTCGGCCTGGTCGCCGATGCGCTCCATGTCCGTGATCATCTTGAGCGCCGCCGAGATCTGGCGCAGGTCCTTTGCCACGGGCTGCTGCTGCAAAAGAAGCTTTAGGCACAGCGACTCGATCTCGCGCTCCTTGCGGTCGATCTCCTGATCGAGCGGTGCGACGCGCGCGGCCAGCTCCGCGTTGCCCTCCGTCAACGCCTGTGCCGAAAGGGCGATGACCTCCTCGCACAGCGCGCCCATCTCAATGAGCTCGCGGTTCAAAAGCGCAAGCTGTTCATCAAACCGGCTTCTCATTTAACCGAACCTCCCCGTGATGTAATCTTCTGTCCGCTTGTCCTGCGGCTGGGAGAAGAGCTTCTCCGTCTCGCCGTACTCTACGAGCTCGCCGAGCAGGAAGAACGCCGTGTGGTCGGAAATACGCACCGCCTGCTGCATGTTGTGCGTGACGATGACGATGGTGTACTTCTCCTTGAGCTCCATCGCGAGCTCTTCGATCTTCGACGTCGAAATGGGGTCGAGCGCACTTGTCGGCTCGTCCATCAGCAACACCTCTGGCTCGACCGCGAGCGCGCGGGCGATGCAAAGGCGCTGCTGCTGGCCGCCGGAGAGACCGAGCGCGTTTTTCTTCAGGCGGTCCTTGACCTCGTCCCAAATCGCCGCGCCGCGCAGGGATTTTTCAACGATCTCATCGAGCTTTGCCTTGTTCTTCACGCCGTGCGTGCGCGGACCGTAGGCAATGTTGTCGTAAATGCTCATTGGGAAGGGGTTCGGCTTCTGGAACACCATACCCACCTGACGCCTAAGCTCGCTCACATCGACGGACGGGTCAAAAATGTCCTCGCCCTTATAGCGGACGCTGCCCGTGATCTTCACATCGGGGATCAAATCGTTCATGCGGTCGAGCGTCTTTAAAAACGTCGACTTGCCGCAGCCGCTCGGGCCGATGAGCGCCGTAATGCTTTTTTCGGGAATTTCAATGTTGATGTCCTTGAGCGCCTGATGGCTCCCGTACCACAGACACAGGTTCTCAACGGAAAGGATGTTGTTCATAGCCCTCTCCCTTCTTTCAATTTGTCTTCAAAGGCGAGGCCGTACCAGTGGCTCTCGCCGCGTTTTGCCGTTTTCTGCACGCAGTCGTCGCAGAATTCCGCCGCGTCTTTCAGGGCTTGCGGCATGCCTTTACCGTTCATCAGCTCGCCGCACAGGGCGGAGACGAACACATCACCCGTGCCATGCAGCGTCTGCGGAAGGCAGGGCTTGAAAATTTCCATATACTGCCCGTTCAGCCGCGCGCAGTAGCCGATCTCCTCCCCGCGGTGGACGCCGGTGATGATGACATTTTCCACCGTGAGCGCTTTAAGAAGCGTTTCTATCGGTGCGTCCATCCCGCAGCCCGCGAGAAGCGCCGCCTCCGTGCGGTTGGGCGTGATAAGCTGTGCGCTCTCGCACAGCGCGCGCATCGCCTGCACGTACTCTTCGGTAAAGCAGCCGTACAGCGCGCCGTTGTCGCCGAGCACGGGGTCGACCACAACGATGGTATCCTCCCCCGCAAAGTCGCGGAGGAAATCTTTTGCAAAATGCATCTGCTCCACCGAGCCGAAAAAGCCCATGCAGATGCCGTCGAATTTGATTTGAAGCTGTCTCCAGTGCGCGGCAAAGGCCTTCATCTCGTCCGTCATATCGCGCATGACGTAGCTGCCGAAGCCGTCCGCCGTGTGCGTCGATAAAATGGCCGTCGGCAGCGGTACCGTCTCCACCCCGTAGGAAGAGAGGATGGGCATGGCCACGCTCAGCGAACACTTGCCGAAGCAGGAAAGGTCATTTAAGAGCGCCATGCGCTTCATGCCGCTTCCGTTGACAGGTCGTATCATTGCTGTTTCCTCCTGAAGTATCGGCCGACCAGATCGGCGATGAGGTTAATGAGCATCGTCAGCAGCATCAAAATGGCCGCGATGGCGAACACCACCCCCGTATCGCTCGACTCCTTGGCGTAGAAGTACAGCGCCACCGTCAGCGTCGCGCCCGCGTTGTGCATGCCCTCAAAGAAGTTGTAGAGCATGTGCGCCGAGCCCGCCGTGAATAAGAGCGCCGCCGACTCGCCGAGGATGCGTCCGATCGACAGGATACAGCCCGTCACGATACCGTCCACGCAGCTTGGCAGCACCACCGTGCGGATGGTGCGCCATTTGCCCGCGCCCAGACCGAACGCGCCCTCGCGGTAGCTCTGCGGTACGGTCTTGAGGCTCTCCTGTGTCGTGCGCATGATGGTCGGCAGGTTCATGATCGTCAGCGTCAGCGCACCCGCAAGAAGCGACGTGCCGTTTTTGCAGAAGATCAGCATGCCGACAAGGCCGTAGATGATCGACGGGATACCGGAGATCGTTTCGGACGCGTATTCGATGATGGAGACGAGCTTTTTGTTCGCGGCGTATTCATTTAAGTAGATGGCCGCGCCCACGCCGAGCGGCAGCACGATTAAAAGCGTCGCGATGACGATGTAGAGCGTGCTCAGGATGTCCGGCAGGATGCCGACGCGGTTGGCAAGATAGCTCGGCGCGGTGGAGAGCATCTCCCAGGTGATGTTCGGAATGCCGTTGCCCAATATATAACCAATCATACCGACTACGAGCGCGCAAGTCAATACTGCGGCGACGCCCATCAGGAGCTTCATCGCCGTGATATAGGCCTTGCGGCGGGCCGAGGACTGCATTTTCAGCATCAGTTACCCTCCTTGTCGCGCTTTAAGAAGAAGTTGAGCGCCGCATTGATGAGCAGGATGAAAAGATACAGCACAAGCGCGATGGAAAAGAGCGCCTGACGCTGCAAGCCGCTCGAATACGACATCTCGCTCGCGACCGCCGTCGTGAGAAAGCGGACGCTCTCAAAGATCGAGCCGGGCATGTTCGGCGCGTTGCCCGAGACCATCATCACGGCCATCGCCTCGCCGATGGCGCGGCCCACGCCGAGCACGACCGCCGCGGCGATGCCGCTCTTTGCCGCCGGAACGGAGACGCGGAAATAGGTCTCGACCTCAGTCGCACCGAGGGCAAGCGAGGCGTCCTCATATTCATGCGGAACGGCCTCGAGCGCTGTGACGCTCACCTTGATGATCGACGGCAGGATCATGACGGCCAGCACGATGATGGCCGCAAACAGGCTTGCGCCGTCCGGCAGGTGGAACGTCTTGCGGATGGCAGGCACGAGCACCAGCATACCGACAAGGCCGTACACGACCGACGGGATCCCCGCGAGCAGGCTGACGGCGGCCTCCAGCACGGTGCGGACCTTCTTGGGCGCGACCTTGGAGAGGTACACCGCCGTCAAAAAACCGATGGGCACGCCGAGGACGATCGCGCCTGCCGTGCCGTAAACACTCGTTAAAATAAAGGGCAGAATGCCGTACTTCGGCTCCGCCGACGTCGACGACCACACCTTGCCCGTGAGAAACGGCACAAGGCCGATCTTCTGAATGGCCGGGATACCGGAGATGATGAGATACACCGTGATCAGCAGCACGCATCCGACCGTAATGAGGCCGAGAAGCAGAAAAATACCGTGGACGACGGCTTCAAACATTTTTTTCCTCTGCGCCATAATTGTTTCCTCTTTTTGCTGTCAGCGGGAGACGGCTCACGCCGCCTCCCGTGATGGTTCCTGTGTTCTGTTAGTTGGCTGCGACCGCACCGGCAGCGGCGATGATGCTTGCCGCGTCAGCGGACAGCGCGTAGTCGAAGAAGGCCTGTGCCGCGGGGGAAAGCTTGGTGCCCTCCTTCGTGACGAGCACGAACGGACGCTGGACCACATAGCTGCCGTCCTTGACGGTCGCCTCCGTGGCTTCCACACCGCCGACTGTCAGCGCCTTGACGCTCTCGCCCACCGCCGAGAGGGAGGCGTAGCCGATGGCGTCGGGGTTCTGGGACACGGTGTTGATGACGTCGCCCGTGGAGGTCAGCTCCTGACGGTACTGGCAGGCGTCCTTGGTGCCGGTGATGGATTCAAAGCCGTCGCGCGTGCCGGAACCGGCCTCACGGCCGATAAGCACGATCTCGGCGTCGTTGCCGCCGACGTCCTTCCAGTTGGTGATCTCGCCGGTGTAGATCTTGGCGATGGTGTCAATGTCGAGATCGGAGACAGGGTTCTCGGGGTTCACGACAATGGCGATGCCGTCGAGCGCGACGACGGTCTCAACAAGGCCGGAGGCCTTTTCGTCATCCTTGAGCGCACGGCTCGAAAGGCCGATGTCGCAGCGGCCTTCGCTAACGGCCTGAATGCCGGAGCCCGAGCCGGTGGGGTTATAGGTGAACTTCACGTCCTTGTTCATGGCCATGAAGGATTCGCCAAGAGAGTTGATGACCTTTTCCATCGAGGTGGAGCCGTCGGTCGAGACGGTGCCGGAGAGGGTCGTTTCGGTGCTGCTGCCGTCAGTGTTGGTGTCGGCGATGTTGTCGTTCTTGCTGCCGCAGGCGGTCAGCAGGCTCAGCGCCATGACAGCGGTCAGCGCAAGAGTGAGAAACTTTTTCATTTGAAATACTTCCTTTCAATTTTCCAAGATGTTGTTCCTTGCTACATTTGCCATCATAAAGGCAGGTTGTAAAATCAGAAAGTCGCCTTTTGTAAAATCGCGGTAAAAGAGAAAAAGGACGTTTTCCGTCGGAAAACGTCCTTTTTGAAGGTCAAATATCGTGTTATTCGGTGCGCAGCGCTTCGACAGGGTCCTTGCGCGCGGCGATGCCGGAGGGAATGAGGCCCGCGATAAACGTGAGCGCCATGCTGATGACCACGAGCGCCGCGCCGCCGACAGGCGGCAGGATGGCGTTGAGGCTCTCGATACCCGTCAGGTGGTGCACGACGAGGTTGATGGGGATGATCAGCAATAGCGTGATGCCGATGCCGATGGCACCGGAGCAGAAGCCCTCGATGAGCGTCTCCGCGTTGAACACGCGCGAGATATCGCGCTTGCTCGCGCCGATGGCGCGCAGGATGCCGATCTCCTTCGTGCGCTCAAGCACCGAGATATACGTGATGATGCCGATCATAATGCTCGACACGACGAGCGAGATCGCGACGAATGCGATGAGCACATAGCTGATGGCGTTGATGATCGTTGTGACCGAGCTCATCAGAAGCGCCACATAGTCGGTGTAGTCGATCTGGTCATCCTCGGAAACGCTGCTGTTGTACTGCTCGATCGCATCGGCGATGGCATCCTTGTCGGCAAAGGTCGAGGCGTAGATGTTGATGGTCT
>OGGH01000462.1_pt1 | contig 40043 bp, 29 predicted proteins | sample 1571161 | NCBI WGS metagenome assembly OGGH01 (sample SAMEA2582053, study PRJEB24529) | metagenome | biome: Human gut stool | place: China | collected 2011 | reverse complement strand
CAGTCGCTATTGTTGTATATAAAGGTTTAATACCTGTAGTTGGCCGAATACTTACCTAACCAACAAGCAAGATGAAAAAACTGTTAGCAGGTGCTGCCTTGCTGCTGTCCTTACAGACCGGCATGGCACAGTCACTGGAAAAAATGCAATGGTTCAACGAACCGGAACAATGGGAAATCAAAGACAAGACACTTTCCCTGTTCGTCACTCCGCAAAGCGACTACTGGCGTATCTCACATTATGGATTTACCATAGACGACGCACCTTTTTACTATGCAACCTACGGAGGGGAATTCGAAGCGAAGGTAAAGATTACCGGAGACTATCAGGCCCGTTTCGACCAGGCCGGCATCATGATCCGTATCGACCACAAGAACTACATCAAGGCCGGTATTGAGTTTGTAGACGGGAAATATAACCTGAGCACCGTTGTCACCCACAATACATCAGACTGGAGTGTCATCACCCTGGAAAAAGCCGTTCCCTATATCTGGATCAAAGCGGTCAGACGGCTCGATGCGGTGGAAATCTTCTATTCATTCGATGACAAGAACTATACACTGATGCGGAATGCCTGGCTCCAGGACAACACACCTGTGCAGGTGGGACTGATGGCTGCCTGCCCGGACGGAAAAGGATTCAAGGCTACTTTCGAACATTTCAAGGTGAAACACCTGCCCGATCAGCGCAGACTGGAATGGCTGAGAAAAAACGCTGAATAGCGTATCGCAGCCTCCCGGCCGGAACTTACTCCATGACGTTCCTCTGCTTGTCGGAGGGACGCTTCATGGAACGGATCAAGGTTTTGGTGTCCTTGTCCACCCGACAGGATTCCACAATCTTCTGTAATATCTTGTTATAGGTAAAGGTGTCCAGCGAATTGTTTTTCAGATACTCCATGGTACGTTCCGGAAACTTGACGAAACAGACGGACAGGGCCCAGGCTACTGCCATCTTTACATAATAGCCTTCGTGACGGATGGAATCATAACAGGCCAAGAGTTCCTCCAGATGGGCTTCATCGACAAAATAACTCATTGACATGACTACGCCGAAACGCACTTCATATTCTCCGTCCGCATTCATCCATTGTTTCAGATATTCCCACAGACGTCCGGCATGACGGTCCACAAAACGCTGTCCTCCCGCGAACTTGAATGTGTCGCACACAGACCAGCTGTTGATCATCCAGACAAAACAAGTCACCCGATGCAGATAGACTTCCAGGTCTTCGTCGGGGCGAATGCATCCGAGCACCATCCCATAAAGCATACGTTCTTCCATATAGAACGTGTCCGACGTTTCCAGAAAACGTTCCCAGTCTGTCCGGGCAATACAGGCTGCCAGCTTGCGAAGATCCGGGACACGTATGCCCAGCACATGCTCTACGCCGGGATTCAGGCTTTCGGTAAACGGCTTGTTTCCCTTTTCCGCCAGTTCCAGCAGATGCTCCTTGATGGTGAGATCATCCAACGTATAAGTTTCCATTTCGCTTCATCTTTAAAAATCTCCGCAAAAGTAATAACAATTCAGATACGGCATACCCGTGCCGGGACAAAATATCTGTCCGGCAGTCTGCCGTCCGGACGAAAGGTTCATCCCCCGTCCGGACGAAAGACTTCCGGCTAGAACCGTCCGCCGCCGAGCGAACGGTAAAGCATCGCATGCAGCTGACAGTAGGCTATATTCAGTTCAATACGTTCCAGCTCGCAGTCCAGATAACGTTCATCGGCTGAAAGCACATCCAGATAACCGGCGAATCCCGTCTTGAACAATTCATTGGCATTATAGATGGAACGGTGATGAATGCGGCTTTCTTCCTTCTTCAAAGCCTTCCGCTGATTCATCTGCTCAGAAGCCGTCATCAGGTTCACCACCTCCTGATAAGCCCGCAGGGCCGTATCGTGGTAACCGAGCAATGCTATCCGCTGGCGGCTCTTTGCTTCCTGCCAGAGGCTGCGCAGCTCGTTACGCCGGAAAACCGGTGCCGTGATTCCTGCTGCAAGGTTGTAGACCAGCGAAGCGGGAGAAGAAAACCATTTTTCAAGACTGAACGCATTGAATCCTCCCCCTCCTCCGATCACCAGTGAAGGAAAGAAAGCCTTACGCGCCGCAGACACATCCGACTTGCTGGCCAGCAGTTCAAACTCTGCCGCACGCACGTCCGGACGGTTCCGGAGCAACTGTGCCGGAATACCGACATCGGCCGGGAAACTGTATTCGGAAACTTCCTCAAAAGTGGAACGCCGGATCTCGAAAGGAAGCTTGCCCAGCAAAAGCGCCATCGCCCGTTCTGCCTCGGCAATCTGCTGCTCGGTATCCAGCAGCATCTCTTCCAGTTTCAGGCGACGCGAACGGAACTGGTCAACGGAAAGACGGGAAACTTCTCCTTCTTTCATCAGTTCATTCGTCAGTAAATACGACTCACGAGTCTTATTGATTGCTCCCTTCAGGACAGAACGTTTCTTATCCAGTCCCACCAGGTTGTAATATTGCAAGGCCACTTCCGAAATCAGCATGGTACGGGCCAGTTCCTGTGCCTCGACAGATTTCATCCAGCGTGCGGCAGCAGCCCGCTTGCGGTCTGTCAGTTTGCCCCAGATATCTGCCTCCCAGCTGAAGTTCAGTCCGAGGTTCAAGTCTTTATAAGGATCAGGGATATGTTTGTCTTTGGCCAGATCCGGCGTGTTGGTCGTGCTGTTTCCCACACCGTCCATCGTATATTCTCCAAAGCGCTGGATGCCTCCGGCCAGCCCCAATGAAACTTCAGGCAGCAAGGCTCCTTTCCCGACACGCAGCTGGGCACGGGCAATGGATACCTGTTCCACGGCCTGCAGGAAAGACGGATTCCGGAGCAAAGCCGTATCAATGTAGGCTTTCAGATAGTCATCCGGGAAGAAAGCTTTCCAGGAAAGCGTGGCTACCGTCACCGTATCTGTATCTTCCGTATACATCTCCGGAAGCCGGACAGCTTCGTCCGGTGTCAGGGAAGGTGCCTTGCACCCTCCCATCACCGACAGCCCCATGGCTGCAATCAGAACATATTTCAATTTAGTCTTCATCATCTTCATACTGAACTTTATTGCGGCTTAACCGAGCCGACAGTGTTTCAAAAATCAAATACAATCCGGGAACCAGGAAAATACCGACAACGGTTCCGATAAACATACCTCCGGCTGCTGCCGTACCAATGGAACGGTTACCCAAAGCACCTGCGCCGCTAGCCATCAGCAACGGAATCAGTCCGCAGATAAAGGCAAACGAGGTCATCAGGATGGGGCGCAGACGGCTGACAGCTCCCTTCACGGCTGCATCGAAGGCGGACAGGCCCTGATGACGGAACTGATTGGCCATCTCGACAATCAGAATGGCATTCTTTCCAAGCAGACCGATCAGCATGACCAGGGCAACCTGTGCATAGATGTTGTTTTCAAGTCCGGCCAGCTGCAGGAAGAAATAAGAGCCGAAAACACCCGCCGGCAAAGAAAGGATGACGGACAGGGGCAGCAGCAGATTCTCATACTGGGCAGCCAGCAACAAATAAACAAACAAAAGACAGATACCGAAGATCAGGAATGTCTGTCCGCCGGAATCTTTTTCTTCACGCGTAACACCTGACCATTCCACATCGTATCCGCGGGGAAGCACTTCCTTGCAGATTTCCTCTACCACACGGATCACATCACCCGTACTGACTCCCGGCTCTCCTTCACCGGTGATCAGTGCCGAGGTAAACATGTTATAACGGGTGATCTGGCTGGGGCCGTATACGCGATCCATGGTCATGAAGTTGGAATAAGGCACCACATTGCCGTCATTGTTCTTGGCATACAGGCGGTAAAGGTCTTCGGGCTTCATACGGTATTCGGGAGAAGCCTGAATCATTACCTTATACATCTGACCGAAACGGATGAAGTTTGACGAATAGAAACTTCCGATATATGCCTGCAAAGTCTCCATCGACTTGTCCAGATCAACTCCCAGCTTGGCGGCCTTGGCCAGATCCACCTTCAGCATATATTGCGGAAAGTTCGGATTGAAGCCGGAAGTTACACCGCGAAGGCGCGGATCAGCATTCAGTTTCTCCACCAGACGGTCGGCTACTTCAGCAAACTCGTGGAAGTCGCCTGCCGTCTTGTCCTGCAAACGCAGCTCAAAACCGCTCGCATTACCAAAGCCCGGAACCGAAGGAGGAAGAAAGAACTGAATATCCGCATCCTTGATATGCGAAGTACGGTCCTTGTACACCTGTAGAAGTTCGTTTACTCCCTGTTCACGTTCGCTCCAGGGTTTCAGGTTGATCATTCCCATTCCGTAGCTGGCACCTTCCGTTTCTGTCATCAGACTGTAACCTGCCAGAGTGGATATACTTTCAATCTCATCGAAGGGCAACAGGGCTGCCTGAATCTCATTCAAAACTTTTTCACTGCGTTCCACAGTCGCTCCCGGAGGGGCATCCACATTTACATACACCATTCCCTGGTCTTCGTTGGGAATAAATCCGGTAGGCAAGATCAGGTTCATGCCGTAAGTTGCCAGCAAAAAGATCACGAGTGTGGCGTAAGTGAAGAATTTACGTCCCAGGTATTTGTGCAGTCCCAGATCGTAACGCCGCTCGAAACGGTCATATCCCCGGTTAAACACGACAAAGAACTTGCGCAGCCAGACTGCTTTCTTCTTACCTTTTCCGGCAGGACGGAGAAGCAGGGCACACAGGGCCGGTGAAAGAGTCAGGGCATTGACTCCCGAGATGACAATGGCTACGGCCAGCGTCAGAGAGAACTGACGATAGAAGATACCGACCGTACCTTCCATAAAACCTACCGGCACAAACACAGCCGACATTACCAGAGTAATGGCCACAATCGCACCACCGATTTCTTTCATGGCAACCACAGAAGCCTTGTAGGGAGAAAGTTTTTCCTCGTGCATCTTTACATGGACTGCCTCCACCACCACGATGGCATTGTCCACCACAATACCGATGGCAAGCACAAGTGCGAAAAGAGTCAGCATGTTGACGGAGAAACCGAGCAACTGCATGAAGAAGAAGGTACCGACCAGCGACACCGGAACGGCAATGGCCGGGATCAGGGTCGAACGGAAATCCTGCAAGAAGATATATACAACGATGAATACAAGCAGGAAGGCCTCCAGCAAGGTCTTCAGAACCGACTGGATGGATGCATCAAGAAAACGGGAAACATCATAGGCAATGTTGTAATCCATACCAGGTGCAAAGCTGCTTTCCTTGATTTCCTCCATGCGCTGTTTGATATTCTGGATGACTTCACGGGCATTGGACCCCGGACGCTGCTTGATCATGATGGAAGCCGACGGACGTCCGTCGGTCATTGAAATCATGTTATAGTCTTCTGAATCAAACTCTATCTGAGCCACGTCCTTCAGCCTCAGCAGCGAACCGTCAGGCATGGCCTTCAACACAATTTCACCGTATTCTTCGGGCGTACTGAATTTACCCGTGTACTGCAGCACATACTGCAACTGCTGGGGAAGTTTGTCCGAACCGATACCGGTCTTTCCCGGTGCAGCCTCGATGTTCTGCCGGCGGATGGCCTCTGTCACATCCTGAGGCACCATATTGTAGGCGGCAAGACGTCCGGGATTCAGCCACACACGCATGGCATAATCCCGGCTACCCATAATCTCTACCAATCCGACTCCGTCAATACGTTTCAACTCACGAAGGATATTGATGTCAGCAAAGTTGTAGACAAACTTTTCCGTATGGGTACTGTCCGTACTGAACACATTCAGATACATCAGCATGCTGTTTACTTCTTTTTCCGTCACGACTCCGGCACGGATTACTTCTTCCGGCAACTCGTCCAGTACAGTCGTCACACGGTTCTGCACATTCACCGCCGCCACATCAGGGTCTGTACCGACCTTGAAATAAATCGTGGTCAGCGACATACCGTCATTGGTACACACCGTCGTCATATAAGTCATGCCAGACACACCGTTGATGGCCCGCTCCAGCGGAGTAGCCACCGTCTTGGACATTACGTCAGCACTCGCTCCGGTATAGCGCGCAGTAACAGTGACCGAAGGCGGAACAATGTCCGGAAACTGGGTAATGGGCAACGAAACAATAGCCAGGGCTCCGAGACAAACAATGATCACGGAGATAACGGCCGAAAGAATCGGCCTGCGAATAAATAACTTGAACATAGGCCGACAGATTATCGTTGAAGGTTATCCAGATGAAGTTCTTTTCTCACATCTTCAAACGCTACCGTATCTACACGTATGCTCATTCCGTCTTTCACCATCTGGACTCCTTCATATACAATGGCTGTATTCGGCTGCAAGTCCTGAGTAATGTAATAGTTCTGATAACGTTCGATGGGATCAAAGCTGCGGACTTTGGCCACTCCCAGCGAATCGACCAGATAAACATAGGTGAAATCCTGGATTTCAAAAGTTGATTTCTGCGGAACCAGACAGACATCCTCCATGCGTGTCAGCATACGAACCTTACCCGTCACACCGTGTTTCAGCAGTCCGTCAGGGTTCGGGAAACGCACACGGAAAGCAATGGAGCCGGTACCTCTTTCAAAGTCTCCTTCCACGGTTTCCTGCCGTCCTTTATGACTGTACACCATTCCGTCGGCCAGCACCAGTTCCACATTGTCTTCCTGCTGCAGATTCTCTCCCTTCAGCTGAGCCCGCTTGAAACGGAGGTATTCGCTCTCATTCACTTTATAGTAAGCAAAGACCTCAGAAATATCACTGACGGTGGTCAGCAGACTTTCAGGATTCACAAGACTTCCCACCTTATATGGTATACGGTCTACATATCCGGCAAAAGGAGATACAATCGTCGTATAGCCATAGTCCATCTGTGCACGCTGCCATTGTGCGCGTGCCTGTTCCACTTTCATACGAACTACTTCCTGTTCACGCTTTACCTGATCCAGACGGATGGAAGAGAAAATCTGTTTCTCCACCAGACGCTGTACACGTTCAGTCTCATAATTTGCCATTTCCAGCTCAGCCTGAGCCTGCTTATAGTTCGCTTCAGCTTCTTTGACGGCCTCCGCATAATTTTCCGAGCTCAAACGGAACAGCGGCTGTCCTTTCTTGACGAGTTCTCCTTCGTCCACCAGTACCTGTTCTACAAAGCCTTCCACTTTCGGCTTTATTTCTACAAACTGGATAGCCTGGATATCGGCCACATACGACCGCGGCAATTCAATCGTGGTCGGTTGCAGTAAGGTCACCGGTATTGTTTCATCTCCCCCAACCTTCTTGTCGCTTGCTGACTGGCAAGCAGGAAGCAGCCCTGTCATACACGACAAAGCCACTACCTTGTGAAAATACATTTTCATAAGATACAAATAAAATAAAAAAAGATAACTATGTTAATATACAAAGAGAAGTCCTCCGACAACGTCGGGGACAAACAGAAAGGTGACAAGTATTAAATAAGTAAAAGACAATAAAGTAGATGAACTTGCCTTATCTTACCTTTCCCAAAATCAGCAAAAACATAGTAACGGGGTAGAACTAACCGGAAACAGGTTACCAGAAGTCCCCAGAAGCCACATAAGGTAAAGAACATTTTAACGACACTTCGTTGCTGTAAAGAAGAATGACGATAAACGGGATCAGCCCATTCTATTTCAACGTCATTACCCTGAACGATCTGTATTTCGGCTTCCGAAACGGGAAGAACATGCTCTGCGTTCACTTCCTGAAAAACAGCTGCCAGCTCATAACCATACGCATCAAAATGTATGAGCATCAGCATGATCATACAAACAACACGCAGGATATGTCTTTTAGTGTTTTTACGCAATAACATTCTTCTGTAATCTATTTTTTTGCAAAAATAACAGATCACACACTAATTAAGAAATCACACTTTCTTATTTAAATAATTTTAAGATCCAAATAAAAAATCCGGAAGGGCATGTCACAACATTCAAACCTTAAGCATTATCCTTGCTACAGACAGTTGTAGCCAGGAAAAACGGTTTTGAATATTGTGACACACCCTCCGGAACAAGCTTTATTCCGTTATTTCTTTCTTCTGAACTTCAAGAGATCCATCAGACGGAAACGTATCTTCTTCTCTGGAGGTACAGCAACCCGGACCAGACGTTTCCGCACCGTTCCCGATACACTCAGTACAGGAAGATAGATGAAGATACCGATCACGGACATCACAAGGCCTCCGATTGTTCCGGCAGCCAGCGGGAACCAGAAAGGAGTTTTCTCGCCAATCATAAACGGAACAAATCCCAGAATTGTAGACATGACGGTCAGGAAAATAGGAATCACCTTCACATTCCAGGCCTTGGTATAGGCATGCAACGGGGAAAGATTCGGGAAATTACGGCGGATGGCATTGTATTCGTTCAGAATGTAAATGCTCGCATTGACCGTAATACCGCAAAGCAATACGAAGGATGCGAAACCTCCCTGATCAAAATTCAGTCCGAAAAGATAGAATGTCAGGAACACACCGATGTATGATACCGGTATCACGAACAGAATCGCAAGCGGCTGGCTCAGCGAATTGAACAGAATGGCCGAGATGAAGAAGATGATCAGGATCACGATCACCAGCAGGAAATACTGGCTGTTGTCATCCTTTTCCCAGCTCCAGTAGGCGTTATCATTCTCAACGGTATACCCCATAGGCAGGCGTTTGCGCAACACTTCGATATCTTTGTCCAGCAATTTACGCCCCTGCTCCGAAGAACCGATATATTCATATTGCAGACACAGACGGTATTGCTGGTTTTCCTTGGCAATCTGTTTCGGTGCCTGTCCCTTGGTAAGTACAGCCAGATCAGATAATTTATACGACTTACCATTGACGGTGAACGGTACCGACATAAAAGCCCATACGTCATATTCACTGCTCTGACGTGACGACAGGCACAAGCGCTCCAGACTATTGTCATAGAGTATCTCTCCCGCTATCTGATCACGCATGAACACCGGTTGTAACACGGCAAACAGTTCCTGTGCGGTCAGATTCTCCTCAGCCATCTTCTGTTTGTTGAATTCCAGGCTGAATTCAGTATAATCATCCTTCCACCATGAGAACTCGGAATTGATATTTACTTCCTTGATACGCCGGTGTGAAAGAAGCTGCTTCTTCATTTCTTCAGCCCAGAAACTCAGCTCGTCATAGTTGTAGCCATACATCTTCACCCGGAAACTTCCGGCCGACTCGCGCACATCATTGCTGAATCCCTGATCCTGCAAACCATAGACTCCCCAGCTTCCTCCACCCAGAGCCAAAGATTTGCTGATGACGTCCGATTTCAGTACATAAGGGAATCCCGTATGACTGTATTCTTTTTTGAAATATACCTGAATACTTGCCCGGCGGGCACTGTAGATGGAAGTCTGAAACTGCTTGATCTCCTTGAACTCACTCAGAAAGGTTTCCATCTTACGAATCAGCACATCCATCTGCTGAAGCGTACTTCCGTTGGGAAGCGTGGCATTGATGTAAAGCACCACCTCACTCTCGTCACGGTTAAAGTAACTTCCATCGTATACCTTCTCGGCGAACAGACGTAAAGAACCGCCCAGCACCTTATCTACAATGGGTTTCACATCTTCCTTATAGGTATTGTTATCAAAAAGCGTATTATACCATTCCGCCCATTTCCCCTTCTTTTCCGCATCTTCAATTTTCTCGGGAAGCATAAATACCGGAAGGCCAAATCCCAATACCAGCACAAAAAAAGCAAATCCCCGATATCTGCTCAGCAGAATGATCATTTTCCGATAGAAACGTGTGAAGTACACCGTCCCCCGTTTTACCCACATACGGGCGTGTCTGGGCTTTCCTTCGGCCAGACCGATCTTCTCAATCATCGGAGGAACGAAGAACAGGGCAACCAGCAAGGATATACCCAGGTTGATAATTACCACAGCTGCAAAGTCCTGAAGGTTCAGACGGATCTTCTCATCCAGGAAGAAGATGATCACCAGTGCACCGATCGTGGTCAGCGTAGCAGCCAGAACCGACATGAATGCCTTCAGGTTGCGTCGCCGCAGGATATGATCGGTCATGACAATAATATTGTCGATCACCAGGTTCAATGAAATAGTAATACCGGCCAGCGAATAGAGCTGAATCTCCAGTCCGAAAGCGTAATAAAGGATGGCAGCCACAGCAATATTGACCGACAGTCCGGTGATGATCAAAAAAAGATAGCGCAGATTACGGGTGATAACTGCTACAAACAATAACAGAATCAATACGGTTATTCCGGTTCGGAAATAAATGGTATCCAATTCCTTTGAAATGTATTCCGTAGCATCATAACTGGTATGTATCTCATATCCGGCCGGCATGGTTGCCTCCACCTCGGCAATCACTTTCCTTACATCCTCAGCCAATGTCAGCTGGTTAGCTGTCTCTGAAGCCGTAATGGAAAGATATACCGAGTTCAGACCATTGATGCGGTAATAGGACGTCGGCTCTTGTTCGGAACGGATAACTTTCACAAGACGGTCAAGAGGAAGCATGCTTCCATCCTTGGTTTTCACATAAATCTCAGATGGAACAAATCCCTTCGGGTTTCCTTCCGTAGTACGAACCAGTCTGATCCACTCTGTTTTACCGGCAGTCTCCAGCTCACAGATGCCCAGAAACTCCCGGCCATATCTTTCCGATATAGCTGTCAGAATATCCTGAACACCGACTCCAATACGTTCCAACTGCACATTATCATATACAATCCGCCATTCCATTGGGGTAGCACCGCTAAGTTCTACCTTATATATTCCATTCAAGGCGGCTAGTTGCGGCTTGATATGTTCCTCCCCGTATCTCTGAATCACAATCGGTGTGGCCGGAGCATTCAGCGTATAAGTCATGAAAGGCCGCGATGCGTTATCATCGCTCCGCTGCGTGGAAATAAGCGGATAGCTTACTCCCTCAGGAAGTTGCGGCCATAATTGTCTGACTAATGTAGACACCTCAAAGCGCGTTGCATCAATATCTGCGTGCTTATCCAGCGATATTTGTATATAACCGCTTCCGTTGTCGGAAGTGGAAGTTATGCTTTTGATCCCGTTCACCCTGGACAGTATGCCTTCCAGCCGACTGGTTACTTCCGTCTCTACCACTCTTGCCGAATTGCCGGGCATCGTAAAAAAGACGGAAAGTCCCGGCATATTGCGGGAGGGAGACAGCTTTACCGGCAAAAGAGGTGCCAGTGCCAATCCCACCAGTGACAGACACACGAATGTGACGATTAAGGTGAAAGACGACCATGTTGCAGGTTGCCTGTTTTCTTTTTCTCTCATAGTTATTCAACTATCTTCTCAGGTTATCGAAATCAAAACGTTCGGAAAGTGACATACCCGACTCAAAATCAAATAAGGTCAGCTTGCGTATCTTATAATAATTCAACCAATAATTCTGCATGGCCTGAATATAGTTTTTCTGGGCTTCCTGCTGACGGTTCAGGGCAAGTGTCAGACTGTTGATGTCTGCCTTTCCGATAATAAACCGCTTACGGGTCTGATCATATGCCAGTTCGGCAAGGTCAAGCGCTTCTTCAGCACTGGCTATCAGGTCCTGCTGCACACTGAAATCACTCACCGTCATCATAACATCTTCTTCCAGACTGATTTCTTCCTGACGGGCAGCAATCTTCACAACATTCAGGTTGTTTTTGGCCATATTATATTTGCCTTTGCGTACTCCCCAGTCAATCAGAGGAACAGATACGGTGAACGAAACCAGATCCTGCTGAAGCAGGTTACGGTAGGCCGCACTGATGTTATCCGCCACCTGGTTAAAGCCCACACTGGCATTGAAGCTGGCATTGAAGCGGGATTCCTTTTTTGTACGATCCACATCCCGTTCGGCTTCCAGAACATTCTGGCGTTGGGCCAGATAGGTAGGATTGTTTTCCCGGACAAGAGTCATGGCATGATCTGCAGAAACATCAATATATCTCGGACGGGCCGGAAGATCTATCTCGATGTATGAGTTCCGGTCCAGGTTCAAGAAGGTGGCAAGGGCAGACATGGCACGCTTTCTCGTAATCTCAGCATTGCGCAAAGTATTTCTGGCATTGACCTTATCCAGCTTCAACGTAAGCAAATCAGCCTGGGAGATCGCAGCAATCTTCTGGCGCTGTTCTCCGATGGCATACAACGTATCCGTCGTAGCCACGTTATCCAAGGCCAGTTTATAGTCCGCCTGTGCCATGGCAAGATCAAAGAAATAAGTAACAGCTTCTTCCGACACACTCTCAGCATTATACAGATACTCCTTCTTGACTTTCTCAAATTTCAGAGGTTCAATCTTCCTGTCCCATCGGAAAGCATTATATCCAAGTAAGTCCTGCTGATAACCGATACGGAACGGTACGGTAGAGAACTGAGTGGATTTGGAATCTCCAAAGTTGCGCATATAATCCAACTGTGTATCTACATAGAATGTACCTCCGAGAAGATCGAAGTTCTGTGCCAGGCTCAACCCTGCGCTCGCACTCAGCATCTGCTGCTCACGATACACATCAACATTCTCCTGAGAATCGTATCGCTGGGTAATGTATCTGTAGTATTGAGCCGGAGTCATGTTCAGGGTAAGGCTCGGCAAACGTGCAGCCTTGTAGCTGCGATACTCCCAATAGCCGGACAAATACATGTTCTTATAGCGGAAGGCTGATAATGAACTGTCATTGGCCATGGCAATAGTTTCTTTCAGATCCAGCCTCAATACGCTTTGGGCCTGCACCCCTGCTCCGCATAGCGCAAGCAGGAAGCATATACTAATTTTTGTGAGTTTCATGTTTTCTATATATATACCAGTAAATCAAAGGAATTATAAAAAGACTTATAAAAAGCCCTACCATCATGGTGCCTATCATGGCAATGGAAAGCGGACGCTGCATTTCTGAACCGAGATCAGAAGTGAAAAGCAAAGGAACCATGGCAAACACGGTAGTCAGGGTTGTCATGATAATTGCTCTCAGTCTTCTGTGGCCGGCAGTATGAATGGCTTCCAGCAAAGGCATTCCTTCCTTCCGCAGTTCGTTGATCGAATCCAACTTCAGAATGGAGTCGTTGACAACAATACCGCAGGAAACAATGATACCGATAGCCGACATCAGATTCATGGTATGTCCCGTCGCCCATAACACTACCAGTCCGAAAGCTATATCCATCGGAATTTCTGCCAGCACTATCAAGGGTTGCAGGAAGCTTTCAAACTGGGCACACAGGATAAAATACATCAGCAGAATCGAAATGAAAAGGATCACAGTCAGTTCTCCCATCATCTTCTGGTTCGAAAAGAAGTTTCCTCCGAAACTGACATCCCAGTGGCTGTCCTCATCTACAGCCTTTCTTACGCCCTCTATGGCTGCCGGTACATCCGCAACCTGATAGAAATTCACGGGTATATATTCCCCGTTACGTCCGGCAGTGATTTCCTTCAAGTCCTCATCGGAAACAATTCTTACAAGCTCACGCAAAGGAATATATTTCTTCTCCTGAGTCGTTTTATCACCGGAAGTTTCTACCATAGTTTCTGCCAGAATGCGGTTCACACTCATTTCCCGTCCGGCTATACCAATGGGAAGATACTGCTGATACGAACGGAGCGTAGAGACCTGATTGTCTTTCAAGGCTGTCCGCAGCACTTTTACCACATCATTATAGTCAACATTATAAATAAGCAGCTTGTTACGGTCTATTTCCAGATTAAGCTGACTTCTGAAAGGAGTTCCTTCCGGCGTGTATCCGGTTTCCTCCGCTATACGCTTCTCAATATTTCTGACATCATCTGCTTCAGGCATTGAAGTACGGTCAGACGAACGAAGCTGTGCAACCAGATCCGGTTCCCCGGTAACGAACAATTTTTCAAAGATTGTCACTGGAGGAGAGAATGTAACAGTCGCCGCAGGATAATCCTGATGAATATTCTTGCTGATCATCTCGGTAAGAACAGGAATCTGCTCAGGTTTCTCTGTCTTGAAATACAGTTCCGCCTCACCGGAAGCCAGCTCATTTTCTGTTCCTAACAGATAGTCCTGCATTCCCACATAAGCCGTATGTTCTTCTACCAGACTATCCGTCAGGGCCAATAAAGCATTGACTCTTCGGTGGTTCTCTTCCACATGAATGTTTTCATTCCATTCGATACTGACTACGGTCTCATTCTGATCAATCTTCGGCATACGTTCCTTTTCTATGATCCAGAACATAAATACACACAATGGCAATGAAAACAATGCCAGGGCAAAATTAAGTTTGCGATGGGAAAATACCCACTCTATACCCGCATCATAAAATTTTGTCAGCCACTCATTCTTCAGCAAATTCTTGAAATTGGCGGTAAACCAGTTATGTTTTCTGATTCCAATACGATAAAACAGCATATAAAGAACCGGAAGCAGCATAATACCTGTGAAATAAGACACCATCAGTCCGGAAGTAATGGAAAAAGCCTCATCCATAAAAATGGCACCGGCAATTCCACTCATAAAAACCAAAGGTACGAAGACAGCAATAGTGGTCAGTGAGGAACTGAGCATCGGAGTAATCATTTCTGAGGTTCCGGCTACTGCTGCACGCCGTAACGAATATCCTTTCTCCCGATACTGAGACACATTCTCCGTAACGATAATTGCGTTGTCAATCATCATACCTACGGCCAGAATCAGACCGGAAAGTGAGATGACATTCAAGGATATGTGACAGATATAGAAAAAGAAGAAAGTAATCACAACCGATGTGATCATAGTGATACCGATCACCAAGGGCGAACGTACATCACCGATAAAGAACACCGCAACAATAAAGATAAACAGGAAACCCAGCGTAAAGTTCTGCTGCAGATTGGAAATTGTATAATCCAGCAATTCCGTCTGATTGCGTGAAATACCGAACTCGATATCAGGATAAATCTCTGCAAAATAATCCGTTGTTTCCTTCAGTTCCTTTCGCAGATTATCCATATTTTCTTCTCCCTGCTTGATGATGGCCAGAGTTACGGCCCGCTTGCCGTCAGCCAGAGAACGCCCGGTTTCGTTTCGGGTTACAGTCTGTACATGACAAATATCCTTGAGCTGCATAACAAGCCCATTGCGGTTGAAATATATATTCTCAACGTCTTCCGGCGTACGGAGAATAGATGCAATGCGTATGTTATATTCATAATAACCGTCGCGGACAAGCATACTCCCCGGCTCCACATTATTTGCAGCGAGTATATTCTCCAGATCAGTGATCCCCATTCCCAGACTTTCCATCTTTCCCATATCAGGAACAATACGAAGCATCTTCTGAGGAACTCCTGTCATATCGGCCATTGCCACCTGAGGAAGCTGCTCTATACGCCGCTTCACGACGTTTTCAGCCAAGGTACACATATTCAGGAAGGCATCTTCATTGGTTTGCCTGTATGGAAGATCATTCTTCAAGGTCATGTTCAGATAGAACACCGGAATATCCGTAGCGCTGGCTTTAATGGCTTTCGGCCGTACAGCATCCTTCGGAAGTCCGTTCATGGCTGCATCGATTTTTTCATTCACCTCAATGAAGGCAAGGTCGGTATTCGTCCCGAAATCGAACGACAGACGGATAATACCCGAACCATCACGCGTCTCACTCTTCATCTCTGTCAATCCGGAAACCTGCATAAGCTGCCGTCTGACCGGTGCCACCATCGTATTCTCCAGTTCTCTTGCCGATGAGTTTTCCCCGCTGACCTGTACGGTTATCTGCGGAATATCCACATCCGGAAGCAACGATACAGGCAAAGAGAAATAAGTCACCAGTCCCACAATAAAGCAGGCGGTAAATGCCATCAGTACCGCTATCGGCCGTTTTATCAGAAATTTTACCATATACAAAGCGTTTAAGGTATCACTTTAACAGGAGCTTCATGTGCAAGATTGACATTTCCGGTTACAATGATCTGTGCTCCTTCTTCCATTCCATCGCCTGTCACAGTATATTCCGTCATATTCTCCAGTCCGGTCGTAACATAATTCCACATGGCTTTTCCGTCTTTAAGAGTAAATATCACCTGCTTTCCGGTACGCAAAACTACAGCCGTCTTAGGCACGACAAACTGATCAGGAACAGAACGCTTTACACTGACTCTCACATTCATGCCGTCAAACAGGCGGATATTTCCGTTCACCTTTGCCCTGACACTGACCAGTCCGTCCTCATCTACTAACGGGTTGATCTCAGAAATAGTACCGCTGCACGTTCCCGACGCATTGGCAAAGGAAGAGACCTCTACCTTGTCTCCTCTTTTTACAAGAGGCAACTCGCTCTCCAAGACATGAAAACTGACCTCCATGCCACTGCCTCCAATCACCCGGCAAAAAGCTTTGGTTGCATCAGGACGATTAAATCCGCGAGTTTCAAGGTTCGCAATGACTCCATCAAAAGGTGCAGTCAATACCGCATGGTCCAATTCATATTTGGCCAGTTCATAGGCAGCATGGCTCTGGGCATATCCGCTTTTCACTTCAGCCAGCTTCACAATATCCTGAGGTATTTCTTGCATTTTGTCCAGCGAATAGCCCTGTCCGATCAACACGTCCTTCATTTCCAGTTCAGACTGACGAAGGCTGACTTCAGCTTTTTCCAGACTATTTTGTAAGGTAAAGAGATCCAGCTCTGCTATCTTTTGTCCTTTCCTGACTACATCTCCATTCTTCACATAAATATGAGCAACAGGTTCCGATGTCACACGAAACGATAAATCGGCATATTGAGAGGCAGTCACCTTTCCATTACTTACCAGTTCATGCTCAAAGGTGTTTTTCTTTAAAGTCATTACCGTTACTTCATTTACTTGGGCAGGAAGAACTGTTTCCACCCCTTCTTTTTCAGGAGCATTCTGCTTTTGATCCTTACATCCGCTGAATGCACCGGCAGCGATCAATAAAAACAACAATGCTTGTTGGCGCTTATCCATAGTAGATATCTTTTGTTAAATTAATATGTTTTCAAATCAAATGATCAATATGTCTAATCCGTGATTAAGGTCTTTCTGATTCGTCAGATACTGCAAATGTAGGATATATAAACGAAATATCCAAATCAGGCAATGGACATTTCCCGGCCGATAACTTCATATTTTTCAGCATGATAATCATAATTAAAAAACTCCATAAAGGACAAAACTTTCAATTTCCGGTCTAAACTTAAGTTGTCCGGCTTTTGCAAAGTTTGCCGGAAAATTATTCATAACAAAAGTACTCAAAAAAACATCCACTGATTTCCTGAAAAAAGTCTGAGCTGACGTTCATTTCTAATTATCAATTTATTAAAGGACTTTTTCTCAGAAAAAAATCAGATTTCTCAGAATAGTAAAGTACATATTTCCCGATCAGCAGGAAGAAAATATAATAAAAAAGGTATCTGAACGAAAAGATCATTCGCTCAGATACCCGCTTTCATTCAACCATACGGACTCTTAATCCGCGGAAAGATATTTACCTGTATTAATAAACTTCCACCTTTGCAGCCAAAGCTTTACATTTGTCACGCAATGCATCCAGATCACCATCATTCTTATCGTAGCAAACGACAACTCCCATTCGGCGGTTCAGTTTAGTATATGGCTTACCGAAGATGCGGAGATAAGTGTTCGGCTGAGAGCAAACCAGCTCTTCACCTTTGTAACGTGGAGTCTCCTGACTGGCTATTGGTGACAGAATGACAGCGCTTGCCCCGATGTGTTCCTGAGTAATTCCCGGAATAGGCAGACCCAGTACAGCATACAAATGAAGTTCAAATTCATTCAGGTTCTGCGTATTGGCCAAAGTAACCATACCCGTATCATGCGGACGAGGAGACAATTCTGAGAAATAAACTCCGTTCTCATGGCTCAGGAAGAACTCTACTCCCCACAAGCCATATCCGGTCAAGGCTTCAGTTACCTTTGCTGCCATATGCTGAGCTTCGGCCAGATGTTCCGGAGCTATATGAGCCGGCTGGAAACTTTCGCGATAATCTCCGCCTTTCTGCACATGGCCAATCGGAGGACAGAACAAAGTCGGTCCGTTCTTCTGAGTCACCGTAAGCAAGGTGATCTCACTGTCGAATTTCACAAATTCTTCAACAATCAGTTCCTTGATATCTCCCCGGCTTCCCATACATCCGTATTCCCAGGAGTAGCTCAGATCTTCAGGTCCTTTGGCAATGGACTGTCCCTTACCGGAAGACGACATCAAAGGCTTGATCACACAAGGATAACCTATCTTTTCAGCGGCCTCTTTCAGTTCCTCAAAAGAAGTTGCATAAAAATACTTTGCAGTCTTCAATCCCAGTTCTTTGGCTGCCAGATCACGAATAGCCTTACGGTTCATTGTATAGTTAACGGCCCGTGCACTCGGTACAACCTGAATGTCTTCCTTCTCCAAATGATAAAGACGTTCGGTACGGATGGCTTCAATCTCAGGCACAATAATGTCCGGATGGTACTTTGCGACCACCTTGTCAAGGGCATCACCGTCCAACATACTAAACACTTCACAAGCGTCGGCTACCTGCATCGCGGGAGCTCCCGCATACGAGTCACACGCAATGACATACTGTCCAAGTCGCTGTGCTGCGATTACAAACTCTTTTCCTAACTCGCCGGAACCCAGCAAAAGTATTTTCTTAGTCATATCTTTTGTATTTTATCGTCTGTACGGCAAAGATAATCATTTTTAAATAGAAATCCCCGGTTTTACAGCAGGAAGTGATAAGGATAATTCAAATAAGGAGCCTGTATGAACAGAATTATACCTGCGCCCAATGCCACAAACCATAAGATCACCCACACTACCTTGGCCGTCGTACTCATCGGTCCCCATATTTTCAGGCCCTGGAAAATGAGCTGCAACAGTCCAATGAACGGAATACATACCACCAGCAACAGACAAACAGCCAGCCCGACAGCCATTCCGGAAGATGAAGCCACCAGTTCCCAGTTGATATAGGGAAAAGCGTTATAGACAAAGGCCGGAACACTGATCAGAATACCTGTAGCAGCCATAATCAAGGCAAATACGGTTACAATTCCTGCAAACAGAACCGGAGCGAGACAGATGGCAATCAGGATCAATACCAGTCTCATCAAAAGGCCGACCATCTGCACGATTCCACTCCCGATCCGGTGAAGTATGGAACGGGGCTTGTCGGATCTCACATAATCGTTCACACGCTCAAAACTGTCTGTCACCGTACGTCCGATGTTTTCCATGCTGATGGTACGCCCGTGCATCTGCAACTTTTCAGTAGCCGTATGGGCCACCGGAATCACAATCCAGGCAATCAGGTAGACCAATATCAGTCCATGAACCGGAATGGCTAGAAGAATAAGAGCAATACGTACCCACATGGGATCCCAGTTGAAATAGGCAGCCAGTCCGGAAGCCACACCTCCCAGAACCCGGTCGTCCGGATCACGGAACAGACGGCGAGGTCTTTCTTCACGTCTGGTTCCGGCAGAAGATTCCGATTCCGGAGTTTCCTCATCCAGCTGTTCAGGCTTTCCCATACGTTCAATCACGGCTTCAACATTCTCCACCGTAATGACCTGTTGGCCGTTCCGGAGATATTCATCAAAGAGTTCTCCGATACGGTTCTCGATATCACGCACTATTTCTTCAGCTCCTTCTTCCCTGCGGAAATAATAACGGAGATTATTCAGATAATTATCCAGCAATACATAGGCATCCTCATCAATGTGATAGACGGTTCCTCCCAAATTTACAGTCAGTGTCTTTTTCATAATCGTTACATTAAAAGTTTTTGTCTTAAGTGATTTACTGTGTCCGAGAGTTCATCCCAGGCTGCTTCCAGATCCAGCAGGAATTCCTCTCCTTGCGTTGTCAGCCGGTAGTATTTGCGAGGCGGTCCTTGCGTGGATTCCACCCACTCATACGACAGCAGATTGTCATTCTTCAATCGGGTCAGTAACGGATAAAGTGTACCTTCCACCACTATCAGTTTGGCTTCCTTCAGCTTCTGCATAATGTCAGAAGCGTAGGAGGCTTCCCGATGCAGCAACAACAGAATGCAGTATTCCAGCATCCCTTTGCGCATTTGCGATTTTACATTGTCTACATTCATCGTGTTTATCTTTTATTGGTATAGCACAAATATATGCATTATTTAAATACTATGCAATACATAGTACTATATTTTATTGTTTTTAACGGGGAATTTCCTTAAAAAAACGAGATAAGATGTATATTCGCAGGTGAATCACCAATGAAAGGAGGACCTGATGATTACTACCAGAAAAGCAACAACAGCTGATATTTCCCTGATCAATGAACTGGCAACGGAAGCATTTCCCTATACCTACCGCGAGATACTGACTCCCGAACAGATCGATTACATGATGGACTGGATGTATTCTCCCGAAAGCCTGAGACGGCAAATGGAAGAAGAAGGCCATCACTATTACCTTATATATAAGGACGGACAGGCAGCCGGCTACGTCTCTATCCAGCAGGAAGGCGACGACCTGTTTCACCTGCAAAAGATTTATGTACTCCCCGCTTTCTGGAAGGACGGACTGGGACGAAGACTTTTTGAAGTGGCCGTTAATGCCATCCGGGATCTTCACCCCACCCCTTGCCGCATGGAACTGAATGTCAACCGCCATAATCCTGCCAGAGGATTCTATGAGCACATGGGCATGCAGAAAGTGCATGAAGGAGATTTCCCGATCGGAAACGGATTCTACATGAACGATTACATCATGGGAATGGATATCCTGCCGCTTCCGCAGAAAGACTGAATACCCTCAGGATTTCCCGGAAAAGACAGATGGCTGCAGGCAGCTTCAACAAGCTTTCCTGCAGCCATCTGTCTTTTTCCGAACTGATACGGTCCGCTTATTCTTCCCAAACCAGATAAGCAGAAACCAGCCAGTGGTTCAGTTCATTTCCTTTCACCGGCTGGGCTTCCGGAATGCTGACCGTAAAGGTATGTGTACCGGCTTTCAGATCGCCGAGCGCTGCTGTTTCGGGAACAACGTCACTGCCCGGGCACCAGTTGGAGCGGGACAAATCAGATGAACCTAGCGGCTCTTCCACTTCCTTCATGGCATATCCTTCCCCATCAATATAAGAAGCCAGACGCTTCACCAGCCAGACTCCCGTACCGGGATTGAAACGGCGGAATGAAGCACAGTCGTCACGCCAGGGAATGAAATTCAGTGCTTCCTTACCATCCACGGAAACAATGTTCTGTTTCTGCACGAACTCGTCGCCGCCGCTATGGCCTCCATGTCCGGTTACGATGTATTTCAGTTCCACATTACGCGCATCACGCGGCAAAGTGAAGTCCGTTGTCACCGCACGGCGGGCAAAAATGTCGGGATACGTCTGTCCGATGTAATACACGGTGTTCATCAGCGGAGTGATATGACGCTTCGGCATCACGTCATTGGCCAGCTTGCTTTCCTTGATATCCAGTTCCATACTGACCACATATCCTTCCGGAGTCCAGGTATCAATGAATACACCCACATAGGCTTCTCCTTCGAGCAAAGGATAAAGCTGCGTAATGTCCTGCTGCCAGGTAACGGATTTTTCCCAGTGAGGGATATAGACCGGACGGCGGGTTGCCGACAAAGAATCGTCGGGCGCACTGAAGTGTCCCACCCCGAAAGGCGTCATAAAACGCATCAGTTCCACCGTAGGAAGATAATCCTTGCCCGGAACAATACCGATCATGTTCTCATATTTGGTGCTGTCCACTTCCGGAAACTTCTGCTTTCCTTCAGCAATGTTCAGCAGGTTGATGACAGATTCCTTCGGCAACACAAAGACAGAACCCGACTTGTCCCAGCGGTCTCCGTTGGAAGCCAGTTCTACCTTTATATCCACATCAATGTTACGCTGGTACTTGGGAAGCGTTATTTTCTTCAACAGAATACGTCCGTTCACCAGACGCATCACTCCGTTGCTGTCCGGAGCCGTATAATTGGCAATCGAATCGGGACAGAAGCGCACCCGCTCCTGCTGAAACACCGTCAGGTTACAGTCGCCTTGTGCAGGATATTCCTTCGGCCCGCACGCCGCAAAAGAAAGGGCTGCCACACCGGCCGCCACATAAGGAAGAACTTTTTTCCACATAAATTTACTTTCTGATCTATTAATTTATTAAAGAGTGCCCGGAACCCGCCGGACATCGGTTGTCCATTCTTTTTTCAGCATGAAAAAGACCGGGACCAGTCTGCCGCACACGGAATGAACCTTCCGCCTGTACACGGACAGACTGACTCCGGACTTTAACGAACCTCAGGAAGCCATTCGCCTCCCCGAAGTCAAAATTACTGATGCTGTTCTCTCAGCAGGTCGTTCACCGTCTTCACCGGATTGAACGTGCTCAGAGGAACTTCTACAAATACCGTATTCCAGTCGCTCATCGAACCGTTCCACAAGCCCGGAAGTTCCAGTGCCTTCAGTTCCTTGCCGCCCTTTGACTTGTAGGAAATGAAGCCTGTTGCCTTGTCCACATAGTTCAGCAAATTGAACTTATTGCCCTTGTAGTCGCGTACAGCGCAGACCAGATCCACCGGATTGAAGTGAGTTCCCTGTTCGAACATGGCTTTCTTTTCAGGATCTTTCATATCAATCTGTGAACTTTCCAGAATCTGCAAGGAAACAGTTCCATCCGGATTATAAGCCAGGAACGGGCCACCTCCCGGTTCGCCTACGTTCTTCACCATACCACAGACACGCATCGGACGGTTCAGCTTCTTGCGCAGGTAAATCACCAGGTCCGCATCCTCCAGCTGCTTGAGATCGGCACGGCGGCAGCGCAAGTCACGCTGCACGAAACGGATAATCTCTTCCAGCTGATCATGGCTGTAATGTCCGCCATCCAGCAAGCGCAGGTAATCGAAAGCCTTCGCCTGCAAAGTTACCAGCACGCCGGCCAGCAATTTCTTGTAAGTAACGGTATCACCTTTCAGACGGTCGGGCACCACATTATCAATGTTCTTGATGAATACCACATCAGCATCCAGGTCGTTCAGGTTCTCAATCAGCGCACCGTGACCACCCGGACGGAAGAGCAGTTTGCCCTTGTCGCGGAACGGCTTGTTCTCCATGTCCGCAGCCACTGTATCCGTACTCGGCTTCTGTTCAGAGAAACTTACATGATAACGAATGCCATACTTAGCCTCATATTCCGCCACCTTGGCATCCACCAGCTGCTGGAACAGCTGACGGTGTTCCGTTGATACGGTGAAATGAACATTGGCTTCTCCACTCTTTCCGGCTGCATAAAGCGCACCTTCCACCAGATGTTCTTCCAACGGAGTACGCACACCGTCTGCATACCGGTGGAACTTCAGCAAGCCCTTCGGCAGTGCACCATAATTCAGGCCGGCAGCTTCCAGCAGGTTGGAAACGATGGCCTTGTACTGACGTTCTTCAAGCAAAGCATTGATGGTCTTGCCTGTATTGTCCATACAAGCAGCATTCAGGTCGTTGAAGAAGGCGAAACTATGGATGTGGTCAAAGAATTTTTTCTCAAAGTCTGTAGTCGGGACATCATAATCCGCACCCAGAAATTCGAACATATTCTTGAACATACGGCTGGCCGCACCCGAAGCAGGCACAAACTTCACAATTTTTGAAGGGCCCTGCATGTAAGCATCCCATGCTTCCAGATATTTCTTCTGAGCCTCAGAATCCGGGACCATGATCCCATTGTTGTCCACGGATGCAGCTCCGGCCAGCTGCAGGAACGGGAAACCTTTCTCAAAACAAGCCAGCTGTTCGGCTATCTGTTCTTCGGTTATCCCTTTCTGTTTTAATAACTCTTTGTCTTCGCACGTCAACATACGCTAGTATATTTTTAGGTTAAAAATGAATTTCATCATCGAAAGATATCCAAAAGTATAAAAAAATGCCGAAAGTTTATAGCAAAAAGGAAGAAAAAAACTAACTTTACCCTCGAAGATTAAAACAAAACATCATGGAAGAAGCACTTTTTTTTACTCCGGAGGAGCACAGACAACTGATTGCACTCTATAAAAAGATCCTGCAACTATCCGGAGAGACTCTACTAAAAGACGACTGCCACAAGTTGAAGAACCACTTGATTGCTGCCGCTTCCAGCAAAAGCATTCCCCGAAACGTGTTCGGTATGAATCCCATCATCAAGGACATGCAGACAGCCGTCATTGTCAGCGAAGAAATCGGAATGCGACGGGCTTCCATCCTGGGTATTATGCTGCATGAATCCGTGAAATGCGGATTCTGTTCCCTGGAGTCCGTACAACAGGAATACGGAGAAGATGTGGCCGGAATCATTCGGGGACTGGTAAAGATCAACGAACTCTACACGAAAAGCCCGACCATCGAATCAGAAAACTTCCGCAACCTGCTGCTTTCGTTTGCCGAAGACATGCGGGTTATCCTCATCATGATTGCAGACCGCGTCAACCTGATGCGGCAGATCAAAGACTGCCCCAACGAAGAGGCACGCCTGGAAGTGGCCAATGAAGCGGCTTATCTCTATGCTCCGCTGGCACACAAGCTGGGACTTTACAAGCTGAAATCAGAACTTGAGGACTTATCGCTGAAATATACACAGCACGACATCTATTACCACATCAAGGACAAACTGAATGCCACCAAGGCAGCACGCGACCGGTATATCGACGCTTTCATCGAACCGGTACGCAGAAAGCTGGAAGAGGCCGGGCTGAAATTCCACATCAAAGGACGCACCAAGTCCATCCATTCCATCTATCAGAAGATGAAGAAACAGGGCTGTCCGTTCGAAGGTGTATACGATCTGTTTGCCATCCGCATTATCCTCGACTCCCCTATTGACAAGGAAAAACAGGAATGCTGGCAGGCTTACTCCATCGTGACCGACATGTATCTGCCCAACCCCAAGCGACTCCGTGACTGGCTGTCCGTCCCCAAAAGCAACGGCTATGAATCCCTGCACATCACCGTCATGGGACCGGAAGGAAAATGGGTGGAAGTACAGATCCGTACCGAACGCATGGACGAAATCGCCGAAAAAGGACTTGCAGCCCACTGGAGATATAAAGGTATCAAGGGAGAAACGGGACTGGACGAATGGCTGAACTCCATCCGCGAGACACTGGAGAATGCAGACAGCGACATGGAAGCTATGGATCAGTTCAAACTGGATCTCTACAAAGATGAAGTCTTCGTATTCACTCCCAAAGGCGACCTTTACAAACTGCCGCAGGGAGCCACCATCCTCGACTTTGCCTTTACCATCCACACCAGCATCGGAAGCCGGTGTATCGGAGCACGCGTCAACGGAAAGAACGTTCCTTTGCGGCAAACCCTGAACAGCGGTGATCAGGTGGAGATCATCACTTCGAGCACACAGACTCCGAAAAGAGACTGGCTGAACTTCGTCACGACCTCCAAGGCGCGCACCAAGATCCGCCAGACCCTGAAGGAAATTGCGGCCAAGCAGACCCAGTTTGCCAAGGAAACCCTGGAACGCAAGTTCAAGAACCGCAAGCTGGAATACGATGAAGCCATCCTGATGAGACTCATCCGCAAGCTGGGCTACAAGAATGTCACCGACTTCTATCAGGGCATTGCCGACGAGACCATGGATGTCAATACCATCATCGACAAGTACCTGGAACTCCAGAAACGGGAAAGCGAGCAGCGGGACGAAATCACTTACCGAAGCGCCGAGGCCTACAACCTGCAACAGCCTGTGGAAGGCAAGGATTATTACAAGGACGACGTACTGGTGATCGACCAAAATCTGAAGGGACTTGACTTCACGCTGGCGCGCTGCTGCAACCCCATCTACGGCGACGAGGTATTCGGATTCGTCAGCATCTCGGGAGGAATCAAGATCCACCGCTGCGACTGCCCGAACGCCAAAGACATGAAGTCCAGATTCCCCTACCGCATCGTACGCGCCAAATGGGCAGGAAAGAGCCAGGGCAAGCAATACCCCATCACCCTGCGCATCGTGGGACATGACGATATCGGTATCGTGACGAATATCACTTCCATCATCAATAAGGAGAGTGACATTCTGCTGCGGTCCATCAGCATCGATTCTCACGACGGACTCTTCTCGGGCATGCTGACCGTAATGGTAGACGATACAGGAAAACTGGAAGCACTGATCAAGAAGATCAAAACCGTAAAAGGAGTGAAACAGGTCAACAGAGGATAGTTATTCGTTAATAAACCTAATCAAGACAACCTAAATCGCACAAAAATCAGTACTTTTACAGCGGTTTAACTAAAAAGGACATAGCAATGAAAAAAATTTTTCTCAGCGCACTCCTGATTACACTGAGTGCACTATTCGTTTTTGCTCAGGGAACGGCTCTGATTAAATTTGAAAAGACGAGCCACAACTTCGGATCTTTCTCTGAAAGCAACCCGAAAGTTACCTGTACTTTCAAGTTTACCAATGCCGGTGACGGTCCGCTGGTGATCCACCAGGCCATTGCTTCCTGCGGATGCACCGTACCGCAATATCCGAAAGAACCCATCAAACCGGGAGAAAGCGGTATCATTACAGTAACTTACGACGGTGCAGGCAAGTTCCCCGGACATTTCCGCAAGACCATCACCCTGCGCACGAACAGTAAAGACGAAATCACCCGACTGGTCATTGAAGGAGACATGATGCCATCGGCTGACAAATAATACGGATCATCCCCCGGCCCCGAAAAGCCGGGTTTTTTATGCCCGTAAAAACGTCGAATTCTTTTCATGAAAAGCCCGAGGGCTTTTCCCCTGAACGCCGAAACGTTTTTAAAAAACTCCGGCGGCTTCTGAAACAATTCCCCAAAGGTCCGGCAACCCCTTCCAGGGCATCCGGAACCAGGGAAAAAATCGTGCGGTCGATGAGCCGGAATCGTGCGGTCGTTGGGGCTGAATTATGCGGTCGTTGGGGCCGGATCGTGCGGTCGATTTTTCCCCTTCCTGCAAACCCTTCAGAACAGGCTCCTGCCCGCCTCCGTCTTCCCGGAGAAAAACCTCGCCGGAAGAGTATAAAAAAAGAGGATGCATCCCTCAGGACACATCCTCCAGTTTCTTTTACTGCAAGTGTGATGCAAGCAATCAAGCTTCAGCAGGAGCTTCAGCAGCTTCTTCAGCAGGAGCTTCTTCTGCGTTTGCAGCAGCCTCAGCTTCAGCTTTGGCAGCAGCTTCAGCAGCTTTCTTTTCAGCTACCTTCTGAGCGATTGTTTCATTTACTTTCTTTTCAGCTTCCAGACGTGCCTTCTCAGCAGCCTTCTTAGCTTCTGCGTCTTTTGCTCTCAAAGCGTCCAGACCAGCCTGTTTGTTTTCTTTCCAGGCATTGAAGCGAGCTTCAGCAGTAGCTTCATCGAATGCACCTTTAGCAACACCACCCAGCAAGTGTTTCTTCATGTAAACACCTTCGCGAGACAAGATAGTGCGTACAGTGTCAGTAGGCTGAGCACCTACCATCACCCAGTGCAATGCACGTTCAAAATTCAAATCTACTGTGGCAGGATTGGTATTCGGGTTGTAAGTACCAATTTTCTCAGTAAATCTACCATCACGTGGTGCTCTTGCATCTGCAATAACAATAGCATAGAACGCATATCCTTTGCGTCCGTTTCTCTGCAATCTGATTTTCGTTGCCATTTTCTTTTAAAATTTCTTTTTTAGTTTTTATTGATTTGAATTATGCCATCAACTCGTAATGGCGCGGCAAAGGTACGAATAATCTTTTATTCCACCAAGCTTTATCTTATAATTTACTGATTTCCCGCAACCATTTTTCCAGTTCGCCGGTCCATTGGCGCTTGTAGGGGAAGCTGTCGTTATATCCCCATCCGTGGCCTCCGACAGGATAAACATGCAGACTGCTGGCCGGTACCTGATTGTTCACAAGCGCCTGAAAATAATTCAGACTGTTGGCAACAGGAACAGCCGTATCATCACTGCTGTGCATGATAAAGGCGGGCGGCGTCTGCGGTGTTACCTGAAGTTCATTGGAATATTCCCTGACCTTCTCGGCGGAAGGATTCTGCCCCAGCAGATTGATGCGGGATCCGCGATGGTTTATTTTCGGGTCCATGCTGATAACCGGATAAAAAAGAATCTGGAAATCAGGACGGGTTTCCGCATCAAAATGGGTAGCGGCCGTACTTGCCAGATGTCCGCCTGCCGAAGCGCCCATCACGCCGACTTTCTTCACCTGCCAGTCATCCGCATGACTGCGCATGACACGGATAGCCTGATGTACATCGCTCAGAGGTACCTCATCGTGTCCGTTGGGCATCCGGTAGCGGAGTACTGCATACGTTATGCCCTGACTGTTGAACCAGGCGGCCATGTCTGTTCCCTCGTGGTGCATGGCCAGAATCGAATATCCTCCTCCCGGACAGGCTACGACGGACAGTCCGTTTCCTTTTTCAGCCGGATAGACATACAGGATAGCCTCCCGGGTATTCTTGGGATAATCCGGATCCGTCAGATCTTCCTGCAGGATGCCGTTGTCGTTAGGGGCACCATCAGGCCATAATTTAATCTCAATTGCTTTCTGGGCAAAGAGAGCGGCCGGAAGGAGAAACAAAAGGAAAAGCAATGACTTTTTCATACGGCAAATACTTTTCAGCGTTTATTTTTTCAGTTTCATGCTTGCTTTCACCAGATAAGTGATCAGCAGGATATAAGCCAGCAACGATACGATCTGACTCATCGGATTTGCCAGCCAGCTTTCGTTGATCAGATTGATTTTACAGTAACGCATAATGGCACTTACCACACCCATCAGGGCACCTCCGGCAATGAATCCGGAAGCCAGCAGGGTTCCTTTCTCACCACGTGCACTGTTCACTGCTTCGTCCTTGCTGCGGGTTGTGACATACCAGTTGACAGCACCGCCGACCAGCAACGGAAGGTTCAGTTCAAGAGGAATGAACATTCCCAGCGCAAAGGCCAGTGCAGGCACTCCGCAGAAAGTCAGGATCAGAGCAAGCAAGGCTCCGGCTCCATACAACAGCCAGGGCGCTCCCACTCCATTCATCAGCGGATCAATCACAGCCGCCATGGCATTGGCCTGCGGGGCAGCCAGCTGTCCGCTCGTAAAGCCGTATGATTCATTCAAAACCATAATCACACCGCCTACGGTAGCAGCCGATACCAGAGTTCCGAGGAACTTCCAGGTTTCCTGCTTCTTCGGGGTACTTCCCAGCCAGTAACCGATCTTCAGGTCAGTGATAAAACCTCCGGCCATGGAAAGAGCCGTACATACAACGCCTCCCATTACCAGGGCAGCCACCATCCCTGTCGCTCCGTTCAAGCCAACAGCAACCATGATAACCGATGCCAGAATCAGTGTCATCAGAGTCATTCCCGATACAGGATTGGTTCCCACAATGGCAATCGCATTGGCTGCGACCGTTGTGAACAGGAACGAAATACCTGCTACCAGCAGAATGGCTACCACTGTATGCAACACATTTCCCTGCATTACGTCGAAGTAGAAGAACAGCAGTACCAGCAACAGGGTAAAGATAGATCCGAAAGCGATGATCTTCATTGAAATATCTTTCTGCGTACGTTCAGCCTTCGCTTCAACTTTCTTTCCACCCATTTCGCGGGCAGCAAGACTCACCGCACTCTTGATGATTCCCCAGGAACGGACAATACCAATGATACCGGCCATCGCAATACCACCGATACCGATGCTCTTGGCATATTCGGAGAAAATCTGTTCGGGTGACATGTCTTTTACAGCCACTGCAATCGAAGGATTCCATGCATTCAGCACCTGATCTCCCCAAAGCAGAGAGAAACCGGGAACAATGATCAGCCAGACAGCCAGTGAACCGGCACAGATGATGGCCGCATACTTCAGTCCGACAATGTATCCGAGTCCCAGTACGGCAGCACCCGTATTGATCTTGAAAACCAGTTTCAGCTTCTCAGCCAGGGTTTCTCCCCATCCGCAGACACGGCTCGTGAAGTTTTCATTCCACCAGCCGAAAGTTCCCACGATGAAGTCATACAGACCTCCTACAAGGCCCGCCATCAGCAGCGGTTTGGCCTGATCGCCTCCCTTTTCACCGGAAACAAGCACCTGAGTACTGGCCGTAGCTTCCGGGAAAGGATATTCACCATGTTTCTCACTTACGAAATATTTACGGAATGGAATCAGGAAAAGAATACCCAGCACACCGCCCAGCAGGGAGCTGATGAACATCTGCATAAAGTTGACCGTCATTTCGGGATACTTTTCCTGCAGGATATAAAGAGCAGGAAGCGTAAAGATGGCACCGGCTACAATTACGCCTGAGCAGGCACCGATGGACTGAATCATGACATTCTCTCCCAGTGCGCCTTTGCGCTTGGTGGCACTTGACACACCCACGGCAATAATGGCAATAGGAATGGCGGCTTCAAACACCTGTCCTACTTTCAGGCCCAGAAAGGCCGCTGCTGCCGAGAAAATGACAGCCATCACAATACCCCAGCTTACAGACCAAAGGTTAACTTCCGGATAAGTTTTGTCGGGAGACATCAAAGGTTCATACTTTTCCCCCGGCTTCAGCGGCCGGAATGCGTTTTCAGGCAATCCAACCGGTTTTTCTTGTTCTTCTTTCATGCGCTTCTATAGTTTTTGATTAGTAATTTTCCTTTTATCGCGTCCAAAAGTACGAAAAATTAGGTCAGAAAAGGAATTTTTGACAAACAAAACGCACCAAAGCACACAGATCTTACGGATCCGTCTCCCTATACCTTTATTATATATAAGAGCCAAAGCAGAGGCAATCTTTTCAGGAACATGCGGAAGAGAAGATAAAAAAAGAAGCTCACAAATCCTTCATTTGTGAGCTTCTTCGCTTTCAGATTCTCAGTTTTCACTGAACCTCAGCGGTGCGTACGGGACTAACGGTGTTTTTAATCTAAACTGATATTCAGCCTGTTATAAAAATCTTCCAAGAAAAGCACCCACTTCTACACCTGCTTCATTTCTATGTTTTTCCGATAGGAATTTGCCTTGTTCCAACATTACAAAGATAACTAGAACTTGTGTAATAATGGCAGATTAGGACTAAAATTGATAAGTTGTTGTTACATAGATCATATTTATGTTATCTCGCCATATTGTTAACTTCGGCAGAAGAAGCCGTTTATGGAGAGGGATTAGAGAAAGAAATGCTACCTATTCGTTACCTTCAATGAAAAAGAGAAGTTAGTAGAAAACTGCATCTTTAATATCTTGCACATACCCTACAACAATCACAAAGAACGCTTGTTTTTCTATCATTACGCTGACAAAGTGTAATCATTCTTTCTCTTTGGAAGAAAAGGCAAGAATCTTTCTCTATGCGTCAAGTGCTTGTTTCCTTATTCAGCTATATTCTATAATGCAGTTCATTAATTCTATAGAAATTAATTCTGTAACCAAAGAAATGAATTATGAATCAGGTAAATGCAAAGTGTCGTTCTACCTCAAAAAAGTGAAGCGGATACTAAAGAAATTGCCCGTAATGACAAGGTTGAATGTCAGCTAATATTCCGTTTGAAGATCTCGGTGTCGCATACGATGTAGCACTCCAGCCATGCTACAGGTAAGAGTATCGTTGCCTGTGAAATGAACTGACAGTCATGAGATAAGAGCCTATGTGTTTCATATCTATCAGATACAGTTAGAAATACACGAAGCTGTAACTGGCGATGATGTCAAATACTTTCTGACTGGTATGTCTTCTAGACAACAGATAGTTATGAGTTATTTCCGCACCTTCAACAAGAATTTTGAGACGTGTGTAGGCGCGAATCGTGTTGTAAGAACACTCTGGGTGTATAAAAATATATATTATCATATAGAAGAATTCTTCAATGAGAAATACAAATTGACCGACATTCCCTTTACAACATTGGATCGCTCGTTTATCGAGAATTATAACCTTTATTTATGAACCGATTGCCATTTTGAACTTGTCATAGCAGATACGAAAGCGAAGACACAAAAAGGAGTAAAAACAAGATTACAAAAACTATAGGAACGAGGCCGGAAAGAGCGAAACCGAGGTCAAAAAATGTGCGAGAAAAAAGCGATAATATGGCCGAAAAGCAATAACTTTTATAATATGCAAAGTTGACAGCTTTTATCCCCACTTAAAAAATCAGGGGTTCAAAAAGATGGTAGCGGTTGATAGGCCCTATAGATATGGCAGTCAAGTTGAGAATCGAGATACGGCATATCTTACCACAATGATTTTTTGACCTGTTGTACTTTGCATCGTAGATTGCTTCGCTTACTAAGTTCCAGCCTCCGTCTCAAATCGGACGGAAATACTAGAGTATTATTTTTAGTTCGAATGTGGAGATATTGCCCCTCCGAGTTAACGTCTTGAAGAGACTTAGCGAGTGAAGCGGGATTTTCGACCTTAAATCTAAATAATCTCATTAAAACTAACTTCTCTTGTTCTTTTGTCTGTACATTTGTAGCGTAATATAAAAATGTATGTTATGTGCAAATCAAATATTAAAGGTGATTATTTTGAATATAATGAACTATTCAAGAATTTCGAGAATAAAAAAATTGAGTCTGTAATAAATAGTTTGCGACAACCTTTTGCAGATATAGCAAAGAACTTAGATGTTACAACGAATACTCAATGGATTGTTCGTACATATTTGGCTTCCAAAATGATATTGGCTTCTTCTGTGATGCTTACTTCTGCTGAATATGCTGAATACAAAAATTTGAGAATTGTAAAACCGTACTTGATGTATTATCCTCTTTTAAGTTGTGCAAGAGCAGTAGTCTTTACAAATCCATATCAAGAATGGAGCAATGATCTTATTGCCATGAATCATTCAAAAACTATAAATCTTATTGGTGACATTGTATCAAAATATGATCAAACAGAAGGTAAAAATATTAAGTCTATCATTAATAAGTCTAGAATATATAGAGAAATCTATTCGTATAAATTTCCTGCAAATGGGCTGAAGGATATAGGGTTGAACTTTGATAAAATAGTAGATATATGTGCTTTGTTATCTGAGATAGCACAACTACAAAGTGCTATTTTAGAATCTGCTATTACAAAGCATTGCCAAGGAAAGTATGAAATAGATGAGGAGGAGCTAAGTAAACTGTATTCATATGGAGAAGAGGGATTTAGATTTATCGACCCAGAAGATGGATATAGATTAGACTATATAAAAAGAAAAGTTTCCCGTCCATATTCAATTATTAATACAATGACTGAAGGAATGATCGAAGATTTTTTCGGAGCATGGTGTAGCCAAGAAGAAGTTCCCGAAGAAGTATATAATCCCGACGAAAATTGGAGAATAATTTTTCCAGTACCTTAAATGACACAAGAAAAGGTAGTGTAAAATAAACTGTGTCATGCATTATTTCTCAGTAGAGAACTCATCGGTCGGGGAACGGCCAGCGCCAAGGGGCGGGACCACCCGTCCCGACGAGCGTAAAATTACAATAAATTAAATCGTTCTCCAAACTTTATGGCCAGTTGCTGTGAGATTGTATCCCAATTGGCAAGTGGCATAGTCCACTTCTTCCGTATATTGCGGTATGCAAGATAAACCAGTTTCTCAAGGGCTGTATCCGATGGGAACACGCCTTTATTTTTTGTTACCTTACGGATCTGACGGTGATACCCTTCAACAGTATTTGTTGTATATATGAGCTTACGGATAGCCGGAGTGTACTGGAAATATTCGAACAGCTTATCCCAATTGTCCTGCCAGGACCTGATAACAATAGGATACTGTTCGCCCCATTTTTCTTCCAGCTTGAGGAGTTCATTTTCTGCCGATTCTTTATTTACAGCCTGATAAACGCATTTCAAATCCTTCAGGAATTCCTTTTGATTTTTGGAGCCTACATATTTGATGGAATTACGAATCTGATGTACGACACAAAGCTGTACGGCTGTATTGGGATAAACACTTTAGATTGCTTCAGGAAAACCTTTCAAGCCGTCTATACAGGCTATAAGAATGTCTTCGACTCCACGGTTCTGGAGGTCTGTCAGAACACTGAGCCAGAAGTTTGCTCCCTCATTTCTTGATATATACATTCCGAGTAACTCCTTATGTCCTTCTCGGTCAATACCCAGCACATTATAGATTGCACGTGTAACAGCACAACCACGTTCATCCGTTACCTTATAATGGATAGCATCCATCCAGACTATAGGATAGACAGAATCAAGCATACGTGATTTCCATGCCTTTATTTCCTGAAGTACACGATCTGTAATGACGCTGATTGTATCTGCCGATACACGATTACCAAGATTTTCTTCCATCCAGTCATTAATCTCACGTGTGCTGTTACCAAGAGCATATAGGCCGATTATACGGTCAGCAACACCTTCTGCCAGAATGGTCTCACGCTTCTTAATAAATTGTGGATCAAAACTTGAATTACGGTCGCGGGGAGTGGATACAGTTACCTCACCTAATGGAGTCTGGACCTGCTTTTGCATTTTCCCGTTACGGCGGTTACCCGTTTGACGTTCTTCTTCTGTAAGATGTGCATCCATCTCACCCTCCAGAGCTGCATTAAGGATACTTTCCAATAAAGGGGCAAAAGCACCGTCTTTACCTAACAAAGGCTTACCTGCTTTCAGCTGTTCAATTGCCTTGTTCTTGATACTCTCAAAATCAAATTCTTCTTTCATAAAAAAACTGTGTTAGCAAAGTTAATATTTTATTCTTTGCTGACACAGTTTAATTTACATCCTCTATATAGATGTAAATAATAAACCAATCTGTGCCTTTAGTCTCTTAATATAAATGTATTTTAATCATTATTCACTATTTTTGCAGTTAACATATACCTTTCAAATTTTTGTAATACCCCCTATAGCATCTTATCTTTTAAAACATATAATTATTAAATTACTTTATCTATTTTTCATAATAACATCCTCCATTTTAATACCCATTTTCATCCCCAAAAAATAAGTCAACTAAAAGGCACAAACTTTCACAATTGCTAAGCTGGCCCAACATTAACACAAGCTATAGGCTTCAAGAAGTAAATAATTTCACATATTTGTTACCTCTATCTTACGAAAGACGTAATTCAAACGAAATCTATCCACAAAGGATGCTATTTACGAGAAAACATACAATACATATCCTTATTCATATTTTAACTTTAATGAGACACAAGTGTTCTTATAAAAAATTACTATATTTGTGTATTAAACATTTTCTGTTTAATATAACCAATAATAAAATGGATATTCAAAATTAATAAATGTAGAAGATGGGAGCACCTATAACTGCACAAGATTTTATAAGCCGGCATAAAGCTGACTTGCAACAAGCTGGTTTTGATAATCAATTTGCCAGTTTTATATATTTTCTTCTTATTATAGACAGTGGTGATGAAATAATTTATGAAAAAGAAGATGATATTGTAGTTAGCTGTGCTGATGGTTGCAGGTGGCTTATACAGGTGAAGCATTCTGTAGATAAAGATACTAAAATGACAGATGCTGATCCAGACTTTTGGAAAACAATCGAAAATTGGCTATCTCTTTATAATTTTTGTAATACAGATAAAGAAAAATATGACTTTTTGAGGATGGGAAACCGTTTGATTCTTTATACTAATAAAATAGTAGAAAACACTTTTGCTAAAAAAATTCTAGAATTAAAAAATGGAGATATAGCTGACATACGACCTTTTTTACAAAAAGTAAAAAAACAGTATCATACTATCCAGTAGTTAAGAGTCTCTTAGTTCTTAGTGATACTGAATTAAGAAAATTTTTAATGAAAATTGAAGTCTTAGAATCAGGGGATCCCATAAAAAACTTATATAATATTTTTCTTCAAAGATTCCATAACCCAACTAAAGCTGATATTATTATTAATGAACTATTGGGTAAGATGTTACGAGAAAAAAAACAAGCTGCAGATAATCGTACTGAATTAAAATACTCAAAAGAGAATTTTTTGATTGCCAACAAGGGAATTTTGAATAAAGTTGGTGATGAAAGTTTATCTGCATTACCTTATGATGAAAATACAATTATTCTTCCGAATGATATAAAACAATGGCCAATGATTCGTCAAATGGAAAAAATTAAAGTTATAGATGTAAATAATCCAGAAGATGAAAGATTAGTGACATATTATGGATTCTGGTATTGTTGTGAAAACTCAAAGCAATATTATTATTCAACTCAATTAATGACTCCTGAATTAGAACATGCTATAGATGACAAGGCTATTATCTACTGGAAAATCTCGTATAATAAATATCACCAAAACGTACGTTCTAATTCAAAAGATAAAATTAAAAATAGTGCAGGTGCTAATTGTTTTCATGAAATAATGGAAAAAGAGATAGGTGAAGGATTGCGAAAATTACAAGTTCCTTTTTCTTCAGGTTGGTTTTTGAATTTATCTAACCAACCAGATTCAAAATTACATTGGCATTGTGATTGGAAAAATGATTAATTATGAATAAATCCGCATATTATCTGTATAATAATGTAGCTATTACTGCAGGGAGTATAGTTGCGATGTTAAAATCTACACAAAGTATAGAATTGGCTAGAGTCGCTTTATTTTTACCATTATTACTAGATGATAATATTGTAAAAAAGATTAACGAAAAGAATGAGTATAGCTTTGATAATATTGTATCCTTAAATATACTAAATATAAGTAATTTTAATGAGAGGTACCGTGATATATTACCTTTATTAATGAATGCAATCTCAATATTATTAGATATGGAAATTATAGTTATTAAAGGAGAATTCATTATAAATCGAAAATTTAGCAACTTTTCTATCGTTGACGATTGTGGGAGCATGAGATTGCATGCTATTACACTAGCCGCTGAAAAATTGATGAAAGCTACACAAAATTTAGATTTATCAAAAATGTATTTTAAGCTAAATGTTGAGTTATGAAATTTTATATTAAAAAATTGCATATATGGTTTGGACGAGGCATAAAACCTCGTACGCTTGAATTTGAAAATAATAAGGTTAATGTTATAACAGGCAGTTCATCGACAGGGAAAAGTAATATCTATTCTATTATAGACTATTGTCTTTTATCTGGTAATGTAAATATTGTATACCCTGTTATTAATGAAAATGCTGAATGGTATGGACTAGAATTTCTAGTAAATAATAAATACTTTGCTGTAGCCAGAAAAAAACCAACAGTAGAGGTAATACCGCCAGATGTATTTATCCAAAATGAAGCATTTGTAACCGATTATTACCCTTCAAATACTAATGCTCATATTAATGATGCTCGTGCCATATTAAATAAGGCATTTGGATACAATAGTAATCAGGGAATATTATTTCGAACATGTTTTGTGTTTAATGCATTAACAGAAAGTATAATTACCTCGCCCTATGAGTTCTTAAACTTTAAATTTTATGGTGATGAAAAGTATGATTTAAAAGAAGAAAGAATTAATTTATTGCAATTTGTATTAACCCCTAACATGGAAGAATATGCAAATGTAAAAATGGAATTAGATAATTTAAAAGTGAAGAAAAGAAATGCAGAGAAATATCAGCTACAAGTGCAAAATGTAAATGAAAATTTCTTTAATTTACTTAATAATTTAATTCAAAAATGTATAGATGCAAATCTATGTGATAAATCTGTATTATCGGAAGAACCTGATTTAAAAATGAAATTTGTTGAAGAATTATTTAAAGAGGTTTCTCCTGATGTACAACAAACGTCACAATTAGATATAGAACTTAAAGAATTACAACGAAAGCATTCTGAAAAGTCCATTCAGTTAAGCAACATAAAACGGGCACAAGAGGAATATCAAATGTATTTGCAAACACTCGAAAAAATGGAGGATAGCTTAAAACCTATAACTTTCATTGAGCAAAATTTAGATATGATTGGTACTAATATGTGGACTACACATATTATTGATGGCTTAAAAAAATCTCTTATGCAAGTTGCAGAGAAAAAGAAAAAACATCAGCAAAATCCACTAGTAAGTTTTAAGTTGATAAATTCGTTAGAAAAACAAATCGCAGAGATTGAAGCTCAAATTGGAGAAATAACAAAACAGAAAGGAACTTTATACAAACAAGTTAAAGCCTTAAAAGTCATAGGTTATATAGAAGCTAATATTGAGTTATTGCGTGAATATAGGAATAAAAAAGAGAAAAAAAATAGAGAAACTGAAAAAATATTCACCCCAGAAGAAAGTTCACGTTTAAATGTTCTAGAACAAAAAATGGAGTCTCTTAACCAGAAAAAGGTTTTAATTATTGAAAATTTAAATCAATGTATTCAAACTATTTATAACGGCCTTAGCTACATGGAGCATTATAATAACTGCTATACTAAATACAGTTTAAAACAAGAACGTCTAATGCTTAATGACGGTAAATCAATTATCAATTATGATGTCATTGGCAGTCAATCAAATTATATGTTCCTTCATTTATGTTTTTTCTTAGGGTTACATCGTTATTTCTTTGAAAATACGCCATCGCAAATAGGACAATTTCTATTTATCGATCAGCCTAGTATCCCATATTATGCAGGTTCAGAAAACGTAAAAACTACAGATAAAGAGAAATTGCTTGATGCTTTCAAAAGTATAAATGATTTTATGCGTTATGTAATAAAGGAGAAGAAAGAAGAATTTCAAATTATTTTAATCGAACATGCACCAGAATCTTATTGGACAGGTGCTAACATGCTTGAATATTTTATAACTAAAGCAACCTTTACAGATGGCGATGCATTAATTCCTAAATATGTATTAGAAGAAAGGTAGAAATATGAAGCTAAAAGTCGGAAATATATCAAAAATGATAGTCCATATGGTGGGCAATAAAGAGCGTGAAGAAGGTGTCTCTTTTTCAAAGGTAGAATTAAACTTTCAAATAATAGAAAAAGATTTTATAGATATGATTTCTAAGTCATTTAAACTAGACAATTTATGTGAGTTCTATTTTGAAAGTACGCTTGAACTAAACCCTATTTATACATTTATACGAACAATTTTTAAGAATCCGGATCGTTTTATAGAACAATCTAATTTTATTGCTAAAATATTATATGAGAAAAGTTCACATCCAAAGATTAAAGCTGGAGAATTATCAATTGTCTACTTAACAGATTGCGAGATTGATAATAAAAAAACAGATGCTATTGTTTTATTTAAATCTGAAAACAAACAAAAAGCAATGAAGTTTTACCGTACTGACAATGGCTTTTCAGTACAAAAGTCTGACGTAATTAGTCTTTCTAAAATAGAAAAGGGATGCTTAATTCTAAATATAGAAGAAAATTCGGGATATAAAGTAGCAATCGTTGATAAAATGAGTAAAGGGCAAGAATCAAAATATTGGAAAGACGAATTTCTACATGTACGTTATTGCAATAATTCTTATCATCAGACATCTAAATTAATAAATATTTGTAATTTATTTATTAAAGAAAAATGTGGAGATTCTGATAAATTAAATAAGGCTTTTACAATAGCTCGTGCTAAAAACTTTTTATCAACATCGGAGGAAGTAACACTCCAGGAGTTTGCCCAAGAGGTATTCCAAGAAAGTTCTAAAGCAAAAGACTTTACCTCTTACGCTGCTGCTATACAATCTGATGAAACTATTGATGTTTCCCATCCCATTACTATAGAACCTAGTGTAGCTAAGCGTAAATCTTCATTTCCTTCTATAACTTTGCACCTTGATTCAAACTTTGATATTAATGTATATGGTGGAAAAGAATATCTAATACATGGATTTGATGAGGCTGCTGGTATGAATTATTATACTTGTTATTATAATGAAGAGAGATAATCTAAATAGAAATGAATTTTGGTCATCAATTCCATGATCGCGTATAAATTATTATTTTATATTTCACGAATAAACCATATCTATCTCCAAAAGAACAACTATAGTTTACATATTGATAGAGACAGTATAACTTTGATAAAGACGACACTTATTCCTTAATTCTCTGTAAGCATCCGATAAAGTACACATTGTAGATTCATAAAACAACAAACTCTTCTTA
>OGGH01000442.1_pt1 | contig 41646 bp, 33 predicted proteins | sample 1571161 | NCBI WGS metagenome assembly OGGH01 (sample SAMEA2582053, study PRJEB24529) | metagenome | biome: Human gut stool | place: China | collected 2011 | reverse complement strand
CAAGCTGCGCTACCAGAAATGATTTTCCGATTTTGGGCGCTCCTGCGAGGATATACGCTCCCGCGTAGAGCAAGCCGTCGATGATGGGCGGCCTGCTCTTGTAGGCGGTCTGATACAGCTCTGTCATGGAAACGGTATGAAGATAATGAGGGTCTTTCATGCGTCGGATTTTCTCACGCATTTCCTCAATATTTTCCTCCAGGGGATTGCTTTCGCAGGTTTCATGTGGTATGCTCTGGTTAGTTGAATCGTGAGGCGGCTGCCCTCCATCTGCGCCAACAGATGGGATGAGGGCGGCGTTTTCTCATTTCCCGTCATTTCGCTCACCTCCGGGAATCTGGAAGCCGTAGAACTTCTGCTTGAAATACTGGGCAGGGCATTTTCCGGCAACGGTCAGATAGCCTTGGGCTTTCAGTTCTCTGTTCATCTCCGGGACAATCTGATATGCCTTGCTGCGGCTGATGCCCATGATCTCCGCCACCTCTGACGCTGTGATAAACTGTGCTCTCATAGTACCTCCTGTTTCAATGTGATTTTCCTCAGTCTGCGTATCTTTTGTTCACGCTCCTTTCCCCAGTCTCTCCGAAATACGCATCCTGAGTACATATTTTATTATACGCACACAAGATGCATCTGTCAAGCATTTAGAAAATAAAAATATGTACTTGCAATTCGCTTTATTCTGTGATATGATATGGACGAGGTGAATCAGACATGGACAATTTCGATTATCCCGCCATTGGGCAGAGAATCAAGCAGCTCCGAAAACGCAAAGGGCTGAACCAGACCGAGCTGGCACAAATGCTGAAAAAATCTCTCCGCACCGTACAGAAGTACGAAACCGGAGAGATTGAAGTGTCGATTGCCGTTGTCAATCAGATCGCAGATCTGCTGGACACGACCTCAACCTATATTCTTGGGTATGAATCCAGCACGACACAGATCAGGACGCTTGCCGACGTAATGGACTTCCTCTTTAAGCTGGAAACGGTAGAGGGCATCGACTTCAAGATCAATGTGCAGAAGCCGCCCCGCAGCAAGCAATGGGAGTGCTCGGTTTCCTTTGATGGAAAGAGCACGGCGGAGTTCAATGCGGATATGTGCCTCTTTCTTGAACAGTGGGAGGACGAGCGCAGCGAGCTTCGCGCCTATAACTCCACGCAGGCAGCATATAAGCGCTGGAAGGAGCAGACTTTGGCATATTACGCCGCGAACGCAGTCAAATGCACAGAGCCAGAGGAGCTTGACCGCGATGAGCGAATCGCAAAGCGGACGGAGTTTTTGGAAAAGGAATACGGTAAAAGCGAGAGTAACGAGTGAATAACCTGATCAAAGCCTGATTCTTGAGGGAAGGAGGTAAAAATGTCAGTAACAAAAGACGGCGACACCGGTCGCTGGATGTCCCAGATTCGCGTGACGGACTGGACAGGCAAGACCATCCACAAGAAGAAGCGTGGCTTTGCCACCAAGAAGGAAGCCCTGCAATGGGAACGTGACTTTATCAGCCAATCCACGGGCAGCCTCGGCATGACCTTCGGTGACTTCATCTCTCTGTATGTCAAGGATATGGAGCACCGCCTCAAGCCCTCAACCGTTGCCAGCAAGAAATGGCTGATCGACCTGAAGGTAACGCCTTTCTTCAAGAAAATCCCGCTGAACGAGATCAAGCCCACTCACGTGCGCCAATGGCAGAACTCCCTGACCAGCTACCGGGATGAAAACGGCAAGCCTTACGCCCAGACCTATCTCAAGTGCATCAACAACCAGCTCACGGCGATTTTCAACTACGCAGTCAAATACTATGGGCTGAAAGAAAATCCCTGCCACAAGGCGGGGAGCATGGGCAAGAAGAAAGCCGATGAAATGCTGTTCTGGACAAAGGACGAGTTCCAGACATTTATCGAGAGCATGAAAGACCGTCCCGCCAGCTACACGGTATTCATGACCATGTACTACACGGGGATTCGGGAGGGAGAGCTGCTGGCACTCACACCGTCGGACATCGACTTCGAGAAGAAGACCCTGACGGTGAACAAGAGCTATCAGCGCCTCGGCAAAGAGGATATTATCACCACACCGAAAACGCCCAAGAGCAACCGCACCATCCCCATTCCCGACGGTCTTTGCACCTGTTTACAGGAGTATATGTCCCATTGCTACGGGCTGCAAAAGGATGATCGGCTGTTTCCCTACACCAAGAGCTTTCTGTATCACGAAATGGAGTATGGCTGCAAGGCATCGGGGGTCAAGCGCATCCGGGTGCATGACATTCGACACAGCCACGCCAGCCTGCTGGTGGAGATGGGCTTCTCTCCGCTGCTAATCGCGGAGCGGCTCGGACATGAAAAGGTACAGACAACGATGGACACGTACAGTCACCTGTACCCCAACAAGCAGGTGGAGGTAGCCAGACAGCTTGACGGCATTATGCCGTGAGCCTCTGGCTACAAAAATCGCTGCAAATGTAGCCAATTTGTAGCCGCTAAAAAAGAAAAATCCTGAAAAACGCTGTATTACCAACGTTTTCCAGGATTCAGAAAACACTAAATATTTATTCCCACTCTCTCAGACTTAACACATTCTGTATAATTTATGTGTGTCCGATTCCAAGTGATGGCTCTGATTCTCTGTGGCATTCCTATTCCACTGCCTGTACAGCCTCCGGTTATCATTCTGTTATCAGGGTGATAACAGGGAAGACTGCTTTGCTGTAGCGGTTTGAGAGATTCCACAAGTATAGTATAGCGCAGAACGGGTGCTGATGCAAGAGAAAAGACACTTCGGGGAGCAAAGCATTTGAAGTTTATCATGGTTTTGCCATTGAATCAGATATGCTTCTCTTGCATTTGAATGTGACCAGGAGTAGAGAAAAGCCAGTTAACCCTAACCACCGACTCGAACACGATACAGCTAGGATTGCTCATTCTGTTTTGATATGCTCTAATGTTCGTAAAATTATTCGTAAAGTATTGAACGAGATTTCTGCTCATGCTATAATGGAATCGAAAGGAGTGGTCTGCTCATGGAAATCATTAGCCCTGTGTCCGATTTGCGCAATTACAACACCGTTCTTGAACAGGTTTCCGCTGGTTCACCGGTGTATCTGACGGTCAATGGACGTGGCCGCTTTACGATCCGCGATATTGCGGACGATGAAGAATTCGAGAAGGCAAAGGCGATGCTCCGCCTGATGTGCGAGCTCAATACGGCCATCCGCTCGGGAGAGGAAGAAGGCTGGGTGTCCGAGGATGATGTCCGGGCACACTTCCACAGCAAACGCAAATAAGGATTAAATACTCCCCGATTGCCGTTCGTGACCTCGAACGCGTCTGGGCGGAGGTTTTTGAAGCTTCTGCCAGTGAAGAAACCGCAACGAAATTCGTGACGTTCAAGTCCTATATGGTATTCTACAAGGTGGAGACCGATCGGATGCTGGTCAGCAGAGTGGTCTATGGAAAGAGCGACTACATGCGTACCATTTTCCGTAATGCACATGAGAAGTGATCCATGAAACGCTGGCGATTATGCCGGTGTTTTTCTTCGTAATACATCATAGAAGGATATTCAAATCCAAAAACCTTTACAATACAGCCGGAATTATGGTATAATATTCATAGGGTTATCGGATTGTATCTCTCAACGCCGCAGCTCATCTGCTATCTTGCTCACAGGAATGGAGTTGAAAGCATGGTTCATCATTCGTATCCCATACAGATGGAAATCGCAGGATCAACGGCGATGTGGACCAGACCGGACAGCGGTGACAGTCCTGTCAGCTATCCGGCACCGACGTATTCGGCCTGCAAGGGCATCTTTGAATCCATCCTTTTCGGGCCGGATGTGGAGATCATTCCAACCAGGGTTGAAATATGCGCTCCTGTTCAGTTTCATTCATACGCAACAAACTACAAGGGACCGTTGCGCCAGAAAAAGAGCATTGACTTTGGAAATGCATATCAGATGTATTCGACCGTTCTGATTGATGTATGCTATCGGCTCTATGCGGTGGTTGTGCCCAATCACAGGAAGGATACGCTTTCTGAAAAAACTCTGCAATGGGACAGGCGGACAACGTCGCCCGGTCATGCATACCAGGAGATTTTCAACCGGCGCTTGCAACGGGGGCAGTGCTTTGCTATTCCCTCGTTGGGCTTGAGAGAGTTTACGGCCAGCTACTTTGGCCCCTTCCGGGACGGGACAAAGGTATGTACCGATATGGAGGATATTCACTTTCCTTCCATGCTGCGGCAGGTATTTCCCGATGGGCACAAATCGAAGGTTTCGTACCGCTTTGACAACGACGTGACGATTCATGCCGGGACGCTGGTGTTCCCGCCCAAGAGAGGTGTTCATTTTGATCAATGAATTGTCATCCCTGTCCAAAGCACTGGAACAGGCGGGAATCGTTCCATTGCAATCCTATAGAAATTACATTCCGCTGCCCAATGTGAGCGCGAAGGCTCCCTGTATCCGAATCTGGGTAAAGGGTGGGCAGGTGGTTGATTTTGAGGCTATCGATCGGGCACTTGCAATGCAGCTGCGAAAATTCGGATCAAATCAGGCCTCGTTTCCCGGGCTCAATCTCATCAGCCTGTACCGCGTAACGGATGAATCAGAGAAAAAGTTGGTTGCGCAATGCATCGAGAAACCGGAAAGCATCGATGCCTTGCAGCTTCATGCCTTATGCAAAGAGAATGCGTGGGAACCGCATCAGAACAGCCGTATCAAGAATTGCTTTTCTGCAACCCCAAGGGAAATGGCCGGTCTGCTCGAAACTGCCGGCAATCCAAAAGAAAACCTGCTGAATACTCTGGCGGCAGAATGTGCGCCGTTTGCCAATGCGCAGGTACTGCACGAATCATTGACAAAAGCGGTATTTGCAAAGCTGGAAAAGAAGCAGGACGTTGGGCTGGCCTTGCTGATTCTTTTCCAGCTGGGTGATGCCAGTAAGCCGTGCAAAGATGACAAGCGGAACATCTCCGTATTCTTTGACACAGACGCATATGATACCTATGGCATGTATGCAGCGAGCAGGGAGTTTACTGCATATCTGAATACAGCATTTCTTCAGGCGGAGAGAATCGTGACGAGCAATACAACCGAGGATGGATTGATGGATTCATTCGGACAAATCTATGTGCCGACCAATTCTCCAATGCCAAAGGTTAAGCTTGCCGCGGGGTTTGAGCCGGCATTGTATACGATGTTCGACGGGCAGCCCTGCCAGAACAGATATCATAACTTTGATGACAAACGCGATTCCTACCCGTTATCCGCACAGCACCGTGTCCAGTTTCAGGCTGCCTTGAATTGGCTTGGCGGGGATGCCAAGAGCAAAGGCATCACTTGGCTGAATACAGGCAAAGGCGAAGCGGTATTCGCATATCCCAGCTCACTACCGGAGGCTCCGCTTCCTTATGTGCAGTTTTTTGGTCATCCTGATCGATCGGAAACCTTCAAAGAAATCTCCGGAAGCCTTTTGGCTGCATTCAACGGGCTTCCGCCAAAGGACAGACCTGAAAGCGTTCAGGTATTTGTGCTCAGAAAAATTGATAAGGGACGCACAAAGATTCTTTACTCTGAGTCTGCTTTGGCAGACGCGTTGATACATGCCGCTGAAAACTGGGATATGGCCTGCAATGATCTTCCGGATATTGCATCCATACGGCTTTCAGCGCCATTTCCCATTGACGTTGCAGCTGTTGTCAATCAGGTTTGGCGACAGGATGGAGAATCATCAACGGTATCCGCCATGCATCCTTATGAGGGGATCGGGCTGTTCCTCCATCGGGCACAGCACCGGCTGCTTCTGCACGAGCTGCACATTCTCGTTCAGCATGGTATGCCGCTATTCATCCATGCAGGTCCTTTGCTGCACAGTGGAAGAAAGTGCAGCCGCGTTGCTCAGCTGGAACAGATCCTGCCCGTTCTGTCCATGCTTCTGTTCTTCAGCGGAAATAGAAAGGATGATTATATGGAAGCTACACCCTACCTGATGGGACAACTGCTCAAGGCCTCCGATGAGCTGCATGCGCTGTACTGCAAGGTGATGCGTAACAACCAGATTCCGCCGCAGCTTGTGGGCTCTGCCCTGTTTGTTGCCGCGAGCGAAACGCCGGGTAGAACGCTGTCCCAGCTTTCCGTGAGAATGGCGCCTTACCTGTCATGGGCAAAGCAGTACCGCACGAAGAATGAAGATTCCAGCGGTCTGGCAGGATGGTACCTGAAGGTATTTGAGCAAATCGCCAACAAGCTTGCGACAGAGTATTCTGTTCCCATGCGTTGGAGTGATGCCCAGAAGGCACAGCTGTTTATCGGATACCTCGCTTCCTTCCCCAAGCAGGAGAAGCAGGATGAAAGCAATGCGAATCATCAGAGCAAAGGAGAGTAGAGCAAGATGAGTGTGGATTTCAATCGTGCAACCGGGCTTTTGATTCTCGAGGTTGTCAATTCCAATCCGAATGGGGATCCTGACCGTGAAAACGATCCTCGCCAGCGCCCGAATGGACTGGGTGAGATTTCGCCCGTATCTGTCAAGCGGAAAATCCGTGATTTGATCGAGGATCATGACGGCGTGTTTTTCCAGAGCTTGCCCGAAGCGTACATCCGTCAGGCGGATCTCTATTGCATCTTGGAATCCCGTGGGCGCGACAGGGCAGCAATTACAAAAGAAATGAATGACAGCCCCAATTTTATGGACAGCACATTTGTCAGAAAGTATTGGGATGCCCGCATTTTTGGCAACACCTTTTTGGAGGATGGCGGCAACAAGGAGTATATCAAGACCGGTGCGGTTCAATTCGGCATGGGCCTGTCCATCTCGCCGATCAGCATTGTCCGTCATACCAATACCAACAAGGCGGGCGTTGAGGAAGGCAAGAAAAGCGGCATGGCTCCCCTGGCCTATCGGGTCGTGGAGCATGGCGTTTACTGCATGCCCTTTTATGTGAATCCCAATTACGCCGCCAAAAGCGGATGTACAGCGGCGGACATTGAATTGCTCAAGCGCGCCATCCCCTACATATTTGACCTGACCCGATCCAATATCCGCCCCGACATGCGCCTGCGGCACGCATGGTACATGGAGCACAAGAACAAGCTGGGAAGCTGCCCGGACTATCTGCTGATCGACGCGTTGACGCCAAAGCGGATCGGAAATGCCGAGGAACCCTCCTCAAGTTGGCAGGACTATCAGGATGTGGTTAACCTACCCGAAGAACTGAAGCAGCGTCTTGCCGGTGTTCAGGATCTTGCCAACGTCTGATGGATAAAGAATATCTCGCGCACAGCGCACACGATGGTTTTCCTGCGCAAACCTATCTGAATCATGTACAGAATGTCCATGATGACGCTGTTCGATATGCGAAGGAAGCGGCTGCATTTGCGGCAAAACAGGAAGACGGCATGGCATTGATCAGCGCTGTCACCAATGCGGCATCGCTGCACGATTTGGGCAAGCTTGAGGAAGAAAATCAAGCTGCCCTGCATGCCGGAAATCAGCCGCATCTGCCCATCAACCACACAGATGCCGGCACGGCGCTTTTGCTTCATGAGAACAAAATGTACTCTGCGATCTGCGTCATGTCGCATCACAGAGGTCTCCCGGATTTTCCGAAAGAATGCAGTCACGGCAGCAGAGCTTTCCGTGATACCGATATCGCAGCAGCGACAGACAGCAAGCTGCCGGAGCTGAAAGCCATCCATCGGGATCTCTTTGGGGAGAAGACCGCAGACGAAAAGCAGGCAGCCGGGTGCCGCTCGGTATTCATGCGCCTGGCGCTTTCCTGTCTGGCAGATGCCGACCACGGAGATACGGCGAGACATTACGGGCAGGAACCCATGGATGGGCGGCAGAATGAACTGCGTCCGGCAGAGAGACTGCAGGTGCTGAATGCCTACATCAGCGGTCTTCGGGCAGAGGATGAGCGTTCCCGTTTACGGGCACAGATGTATCAATGCTGCAGAGACAGCAAGGTCAATGACCATGTCGTTGCCTGTGACAGTCCGGTGGGGTCCGGAAAGACCACTGCCGTGATGGCATACATGCTCAGTCAGGCGAAAAAGCATCACCTTCGCAGGATTTTTGTTGTGCTTCCTTTTACAAGCATCATTTCGCAGTCGGTGGAAACCTATCGCAGATGTTTGGTTCTTCCGGGTGAAGAGCCGAACAAAATCGTTGCGGAGGTTCACCATCGGGTGGATTTTGAATCAGAAAGTGTCCGTCACCTTTCTACGCTGTGGAAAGCCCCTGTTATTGTCACAACAGCGGTAGCGTTTTTTGAGACGCTGGCCTCAAACCGGCCATCTGCCCTCAGGCGGCTGCATGAATTGCCGGGAAGTGCTATTTTTGTTGATGAAGCACACGCCGCATTGCCTTCGCATCTTCTGCCGGTTGCATGGAAATGGATCAACTGCTTCGCTGACGAGTGGAATTGCCACTGGGTTCTTGCGTCGGGTTCTCTCAACAGATTCTGGACGATTCAGCAGATTGCGGCAGCCGGAACCCGGCGAGTGCCAGATCTGGTTGACAACGCGCTTCGTTCCGCGCTGGCGCAGTATGAGCAGAACCGCATCCGGTATCTCTGGAATCCCGCACTCATGACAAGTGAAGCGCTTGCACAATGGGTCAATTCCTTTCCGGGGCAGCGACTTCTCATCGTCAACACGGTTCAAAGCGCAACGGTGATCGCAAAGACGATCATGCAGCTGTATGGGCGTAATCGGGTGGAGCATCTGTCCACAGCACTGACCGCCAGAGATCGCGCGAGGACGCTGGCACGCGTTCGGCAGCGGCTTCGGGATCCATCCGACTGTGACTGGACGCTTGTCGCGACATCGTGCGTGGAGGCCGGCGTTGACTTTTCGTTTTCTGTTGGCTTTCGTGAAACGGCATCGTTGTCATCGCTGCTTCAGGCATCGGGGCGAGTCAACCGGAACGGAAAAACAAAGAATGCGCTCATGTGGTCCTTCGGCCTCAACTACGCAGACGATGCGCTGCTGAAGGAGCACCCCATCATCAAACATGCGGCTACAGTGTTAACCAAAGAGTTCCTTGAAAAAGACCGTCCGATTCTTCCTACTTCGGTTACCGACTCCATTCGATTGGAATTGGCCCGTTATGGTGAGCACCAGACGAATCTGCTCAAGGATGAAGACAGCCTGTCCTTTGTCAAAGTTGAGGATACATTCCGGGTGATTGACAATCATTCTGTATCGGCGCTTGTTCACGCAGCGCCGGATGAGGACATCCGTATTCACGAGATCAGTCGTGAACAGGTGCAGATGGATACCGTTCAAATCCCTCAATATCGAATAAAAGACTGGAATGTGCAGCCCATACGGGATGAACTGTATCGATGGACGCTTGCATATGACGGTTTTCTGGGCTATATGGCGGGTGTGCTGAGCATCGATGAATGACCTGCTGGTATTTTGGCATCGGCAATTTCTGGTATTGACTGTGATGCTGGAAGCTGAAGATTCTTTACTTGTGGGATATCGATTCGGTATGTGCTTCAAGGATCAATCTTCATCCATGCCTCTGTCTCTGGCTTTTCTTGTGCAGAAAACGAGCAAAACAAGGCTGATAGCAATCTCAAATACATGTTTATCATGGTTGCAAGCAGGGCAAAGGTAGCACCTTTTGCACTTTGCTTGTTGGGCGGCTCCGCCCCCAAGCCCATTTTACCAGATCTTGCGATCTGTGGTTGTGGTGTCTTGTTGCGCCCGACCTAGTGCAGCACCACGGCATAAAAATGAAAGAAGCCTCCATGCCGGCAAACGGTGAAAACCAGTTCCGGCACGGAGGCGTTGTTATCGTTCTATACGATCTCCTTTGCGGTGATATTGATCTGTTTGCGGAATGTCCCGGATAAGTATTTTGTAGTTATACCGGATGTGCTTCAGGTCTGTCAGCTTCGATTTGAGCTCTGCCAGATCTGGCTTGTATGCATCCAGCTGCTCCTTCAGCGCAACGTATTCCGCTGTCAGCTCCTTCAGCGTCGGCAGTTTGCCGTCGTGAAGCTCGTAGACAGCTTGTGCTTTTTTGTGTGCTTCGATTTCTGCGCGATGCTCCTGATAGAATTTTGCTGACCAGCCGGATTCTTTAAACTGAGTGTACGATTTCTTCCGCTCTGCTGCGGATGCTGTTCATCCTGCGGACCCATTCCATTTGGTCGGCAGCCTTCAGGTTTTCCGTGATGCCTTCCTGCAACGCCATCCGCCGGATCAACTGCTCCAGCATGGCCTGAGCACGTTCCTCTGCATCTGCCAGATTCCTGTCCAGAGTACCATTCAGGATCATCCGATCATACAGGCCGGGATGTTCTGTTTCCAGATAGACTCTGTGTATCCGTCCCCATCTGCCGATGGGGCGCTGTTTCCTGTCGCCCAGAGTGAGGTTGGGGTAAAGCATGCCGTCCCTTCCTTGGGTATAGGTGCCGCTGAGTTGTTCAAAGATGCTGGTCATGGTCATTCTCCTTTCATGTCGTTCAGCATTTTTGTGATTAGCGTAATGTCGTTCACCAGTTCATCGCTGGGCTGGGCTCCGGTGCTGATGCGTTTCAGCTCTGTCCATACATCGTCCAGTGCGGTTTTCAGCGCTTTGAGTAGGGCTGCTTCTTTTCATCCCGGTAGGCCAGCAGCTCATTCTGCCAGGCGATGATGTCCCGGGTTTCGATTTCGCTGAGCGTCTTCTTGCCAAAGGTGGGGAAGAGCTTCGTCCGGATCATGTGTTCCTTACTCAGCCAGGTGTTTTCCTTCAGTCGAGGTCGCATGTCATTCTCGTACAGCATCAGGGAGGCTTCAAAGGTCATGTCTGGATCTCCCTCGGTCTGCAACCGAAAGTTACGCTCCCACTCCTGTGCTTCTCGCCTGGTGGCAAAGCCGCGCTTGCATTTCTGCCGCTTCGTGCCCTTCCAGTCGTGATACCGAACCATCACATACCAGGTACCGTTTTTCTCATCCTTGTGTGTTGACATGTGACTCACACTCCTTCTGATTTGATGTACCGTACAGTCGTTCCTGAAAATACAGCCGGTTCACTCGCCCGGCGATGGTCATATATCCCTTCTCACGGAGCTCCGCATTCAGTTGTTTGATCAGCCTGTAGGCATAGGATCTGGACACTTCGAGCTCCCGAGCCACTTCTTCTGCTCTCATAAATTGGTTTTTCACGGGTTCCTCCTTTTGTAAATTAAGCAATAACGCTTAATTTCGATACGATTATATTAAACATTATCGCTTGTGTCAATAGGCTTTCAAGGAGTATTCCAAACTTTTTTGTTAAATTACCATCTTGACGATCTTAAACGGATTTGCTATGATAAATTATCCTGTTCAAGAGGTGATTTGATGGCAACCGGCGAACGTATCCGTTTCTTTCGCACTTTACGGGGGATGACACAAAAGTATTTGGGTCTTCTTCTGGGGTTTCCAGAGAGCTCGGCTGATGTGAGACTTGCTCAGTATGAATCCGAGGATCGAACGCCCAAGGCAGAGCTGACCGGGCAGCTGGCGGAAGCACTGGACGTTTCTCCCAAAGCGATCGCTGTGCCGGATATCGACACCATGGATGGACTGATGCACACGCTTTTTGCTTTGGAAGACCGAAAGCTTCTCCGTATCACCAACACGGATGGTTTGATCTGTCTGCGTGCTGAGATTTTTGACGGCGGCATCCATGCGGCCGATTTGGAGCAGCGTCTTCGTGCCTGGCAGGAACAATCTGCCAGGCTGGCTGCCGGTGAGATCACCAAAGAGGCGTACGACCGCTGGCGGTATCATTACCCCGATTTCGACGACACGCGCATCCATGCCGCAGTCCCGCCCGAAGTACCCGCCACGCGCAAACGCGGCCGGAAGCCAAAGCCGAAAGCCTGAAAGAATGGACATGAAGAAAGCCCTCCGCTTGTGGAAGATTTCCTCCACAGCGAAGGGCTTTTGAACAGGCTATTTTCACAGAGAGTGATAACCGGGAGGTGTTTTTCTCGCCTTTACCCCAAAGCCACCAGCGCAGTTTTCTGTAAAGACCGCTTCGGAGATGGTTATCATTTTGTTATCAGAGGCGGTTTGGACTGGGCAAATACGCTTGCGCTGCAAGGGTTTTCGCCTTTACAGCGGTCATTCCCACTCAATACTCGCCGGCGGCTTGGTCGTCACGTCCAGCACGACGCGGTTCACATGCGGCACTTCGTTCACAATCCTTGCGGAAATCGTGCGCACGACGTCGTACGGGATGCGCGCCCAGTCGGCGGTCATGAAGTCGTCCGTCGTGACCGCGCGGATGGCGACGGTGTAGTCGTACGTCCGCTCGTCGCCCATGACGCCCACGGAGCGGATGCCCGTCAGGACGGTGAAATACTGGTGGATATCGGCGTCCAGACCGGCCTTGGCGATTTCCTCGCGCAGCACCGCGTCGCTCTCGCGGACAATCTCCACCTTTTCCGGGGTCAGGTCGCCGATGACACGAATCGCCAGACCGGGGCCGGGGAACGGCTGACGCCAGACAAGATCGTGCGGGAGGCCAAGCGTTTCGCCCAGCGCGCGCACTTCGTCCTTGAACAGCATCCGCAGCGGCTCAATCAGCTGTGTGAAGCCGAGTTCCTTGGGCAGACCGCCGACGTTGTGGTGGCTCTTGATGACCGCCGCGCCCGTCGCCTGACCACTCTCGATAACGTCCGGGTAAATCGTGCCCTGCGCGAAGTAGTCCAGCTTGCCGAGCTTTTCGGATTCCGCCTTGAATACTTTCAGGAAGTCACGGCCGATAATCTTGCGCTTCGTTTCGGGGTCGGAAACGCCCTTCAAGTCCTCATAGAAGATTTTGCTGGCGTCGGACGCAACCAGACGCACGGGGAAAGTGTGCGTGAACACATTCACCACCTGCTCGGTTTCGCCCTTGCGCATGAAGCCGTGGTCAACGTAGACGCAGGTCAGGCGGTCGCCGATGGCCTTATAAATCAGCGCCGCCGCGACGGAGGAGTCCACGCCGCCGGAAAGTCCCAGCAGCACCGTGCCCTTGTCGCCCACGATTTCGCGGATGTTGGCAATCGCCGTCTGCGCGTAGGTTTCCATCGACCAGTCGCCCACGCAGCCGCAGATATTCAGGAAGTTTTCGATGACCGTGCGTCCCTCGTCGGAGTGGGTCACTTCCGGATGGAACTGCACGCCGTAGATGCGCTTGTCGTCGTTCGCCATCGCCGCAACGGGGCAGTTCGTGCTGTGCGCAATCGGGTGGAAACCAGCCGGGCACTTCTTCACCTGATAGGTATGGCTCAGCCAGCAGGAGGAAGCATCCGACATGCCGGAGAGCAGGCTCGTCTTATCGTCCATCGTCACGGTGATTCGGCCATACTCGCGCTGTGCCGCCTTTTCCACCGTGCCGCTCAGCAAATACGCCATCAGCTGCATTCCGTAGCAGATGCCCAGCACCGGCACGCCCAGCTGATACACGCCCTCGTCGCAGCGGGGGGCATCCTGTTCCAGCACGCTCGCCGGGCCGCCGGAGAGAATCACGCCCACGGGGTTTTGCGCGCGAATCGTCTCCAGGCTCGCGTCATAGGGCAGGACGCAGGAATACACATGGCATTCGCGCACGCGCCGCGCAATCAGCTGCGTGTACTGTCCGCCGAAATTCAGAATGACGATTTTCTGTGTTTCCGCCATTGATTGATTTCCTCCACTATTTCTTTCCCAGTTTCAAACTGAAAAGCAGCACCGAATTTTGATACGATGCTACCTTATATTGTGCCACATTTCCGTCGTGAAAGCAAGCCCCTGCACGGCTTTTTTTCCTGGCGGCTGATTAGTTTACACGTTAGCCTTACGTTGTTTCCTTTCATTGTTCCTTTCGGTGAAAATTTCGCCATATTTATCAGCTTTTTTCTTCTTTTGCCGCTTGACAAGGGCATTTTTCCGGGTTATAATACCCATATGCCTAACTGTTAAGCTAACAGGAAGAGAGGAATGCTTCATGTTTCGTCAGGATTGTTCGCACCATCTGCTTACGACCATTCTGCCTTTCTGGGAGAACCTGACCGATTGGGAGCGCGGCGGCTGGTTCGGCTATGTGAATCATGACCTGTCCGTGGAGCGCGGGGCACACAAGGGCTGCATCCTCAACAGCCGCATTCTGTGGACGTTCTCGACGGCGGCGCGCGTGACGGGCGATAAATCCCTGCTGCGCCATGCGCGCCATGCGTTCGCATTCCTGCCGCATTTTGAGGATACCGAGCGCGGCGGCGTGTACTGGTCGGTGACGGCGGACGGTGAGCCGCTGGACAAGACAAAGCACACCTATTGTCAGGCATTCGCGATTTACGGCTTGGCGGCGTACATGCGCGCCATCGGCGAAAGCGACCCGGATTACGCCCCTGCGCGCGACAAGGCGATGGCGCTTTTCCGCCTGATTGAGACGAAGTGCAGCGACGCGGGCGGCTACGGCGAAGCCTATGAGCCGGATTTCACCCCCGTCGGCAACGAGAAGCTGTCCGACAACCCGAAGCTGATGGAGCGCCACGAGACGGCGTCCCGCACGATGAACACGCTGCTGCACGTTTTGGAGGGCTATGCGGAATTATACCGCGCCATGCCGGACGAAGCTGTGCGCCGCGCCGGAGAAGTCTGCTTAGAACGTTTCCTGAACGTGATGTACAATCCGGGCAAGCGCCGCTTGGAGGTCTTCTACGACCGCGACTACCGCTCTTTGCTGGACATGCAGTCCTTCGGGCACGACATTGAGGCCTCGTGGCTGATTTGGGACGCGGCAGAGACGCTGCTGCCCGAATCAAACCGCGCGCCGTATCTGCACATGTGCCTGACGCTGGCGGAAGCTGTCCGCGAACGCGCATTCACCGACCACGGCTTGGAGAACGAAGTCGTCGAGGGCAAAGTTGACCACACGCGTGTCTGGTGGGTACAGGCGGAGACGGTGCTGGGCTTCCTGAATGCCTACGAGCTGACAGGCGCATCCACTTGGCTGAGGCAGGCGGAAGCGCAGTTTGCCTACATCCGCCGCGCCTTCGTTGACCCGCGTCCGAACAGCGAATGGTTCTGGTCGCTGTCCGAATCCGGCGTCCCGACGGACAAGCCGATTGTGGAAGAGTGGAAGTGTCCGTACCACAACAGCCGCATGTGCCTGCGGGTGATGGAGCATCTGGCGTGACCAGCGGCTCTGCCTCTTTACTCCGCAAGGGAGAATGAAACGGGACGAAGTCCCCTCCCTTGACCCTTTCGCGCGATTGCGTTGGTGACGCCTTCATGCAGTTTTCGCGTGTTTATGCAGGGGTTCGCCTCTGCAACATACTCCAGAAGTCTAAAAGAAAACAAGAGCTATCAAAAACGGACTTTGCCCTCGCAAACATCCACAAATCTGGAGGTTTTATTTCACCATGAGCGGTATCACCATGCGTGACATTGGGCGGCAGCTGGGGGTCAGCGCCGTCACCGTGTCAAAGGCGCTCGCGGGAAAATCCGGCGTGAGTGAGGAAATGCGGCAGAAAATCATCCGCCGCGCATCCGAACTCGGCTATGTCAACCCCAACGCGCCGCAAACCACAACCACATCCGGCTTGGATGTCGGCATCCTCATTCCGGAGAATTTTTTCTCCGTCGTGTCCTTTTATGCAACTTTCTACAAGCAGCTCGTGCAGGCGCTGACCGACGCGGGGCATTTCGGCATCATGGAGCTGGTCACGCATGACATGCAGACTGCGCTGACCCTGCCGAATCTCCTGCGTTCGCGCCACGTCGATGCGCTCATCTGTCTGGGGCAGCTAACCTCCCCGTATATGCAGCTGCTGACGCGGCAGGAAATGCCCGTCATCTGTCTGGACTTCCACGACCCCTTTGTCACCACTGACGCCATTGTCAGCGACAACGCTTTCGGCGCGGCGCAGTTGACCTACTGGCTGATTGAGCAGGGGCATCGGGACATCGGCTTCGTCGGGGATATCAAGGCAACGTCCTCCATCATGGAGCGTTACCTCGGTTTCCTTTCCGCAATGCTGATGAAGGATTTGCCTGTGCGCCCCGAATGCGTTTTTTCCGACCGCGACCCGGAAGGGAGCATGTTCCACACCTTCCAGCTGCCGGAGAAAATGCCGACCGCGTTCGTCGTGAACTGCGATATGTCCGCGCAGGCGCTGATTACCGACCTGCAAAGCCGCGGCTACCGCGTGCCGGAGGACATTTCCGTCGTGGGCTTTGATGATTTCTGCCCGACCGCTGGAAACACGCCGCCGCTGACAACCTTCCGTGTCAATTGCCCCGCGATGTGCCGCATGGCGGTCAAGCTGATTGGCGAGCGCTGCGCGGGCGACCGCAAAACCATCGGGCGCGTGGTGATTGGCGGCGAATGCGTCTTCCGCGATTCCGCCGCGCCGGTGTCTGTCATTCACTAATCCCGGAGAGCAACTGCTTTCCGTGTCCCCCATCAGTTGTCCTATCATAACAATCCTATTTTCAGCTGAGAATGCCCCAAGATGCGAAGCGATTTTTTTCTTCTGGCTAACGGGAGTGAAATGCAGCGTAGCAGCGCTACGCTAAATGGAACGACCGGACGCCAGAAGGAAAAAGGCGCGAGCAAATTGGGACAGGCGAAGCTGAAAATAGGATGAAAAAAAGAAAGAGGTACGAGAACATGGCTGTCAAGATGCTCAATGTCCCCTCCCTTCCCAACATTCCGTGGCAGGAGAAGCCGGCTGACTACAAGCTTTCCTCCCCCGTCTGGCGTTACAGCGAGAACCCCGTCATGGGGCGCAATCCCACGCCGGAAATTGCCCGCATCTTCAACTCCGCCGTTGTGCCGTGGGAGGATGGCTACATTGCCGTTCTGCGCGGCGAGCAGGTCAACGGCATCCCGTATGTCTACCTCGGACATTCCAAGGACGGCATTCACTGGGACGTCGAGCGCGAAAAAGTGCCCTTTGTGGATGACAACGGCAACCCGAAAATGCCGCACTACGCCTATGACCCGCGTCTGGTGAAGGTGGATGACACCTACTACATCATTTGGTGCACCGACTTCTACGGTGCTGCCATCGGCATGGCGAAGACGAAGGACTTCAAAACCTTCACGCGCATCGAGAACCCCTTCATCCCCTTCAACCGCAACGCCGTCCTGTTCCCGCGCAAGGTGAACGGCAAGTTTAAGCTCCTGTCCCGCCCGTCTGACTCCGGCCACACGCCCTTCGGTGATATTTTCATCTCCGAATCGCCCGACATGGAGTACTGGGGACACCATCGCCATGTGATGGGGCGCGGCAGCAACTGGTGGGAATCCGTCAAGATTGGCGGCGGCGCTGCCCCCATTGAAACGACCGAAGGCTGGCTGCTGTTCTACCACGGCGTCGCGACCACCTGCAACGGCTTCGTGTACTCCATGGGCGGCGCGATTCTGGACATCAACGAGCCGTCGAAGGTGCTGTACCGCTGCGAAAACCACCTGCTGACGCCGGAAGAGCCTTACGAAACGACCGGCTTCGTGCCGAACGTCGTTTTCCCCTGCGCTACGCTTCAGGACGGCGACACCGGCCGCATCGCCATCTACTACGGCGCGGCGGACACCAACGTCGGTCTGGCGTTCACCACGGTGGACGAGGTTGTCACCTACATCAAGGCGCACTCCAAGCTCCAATGGGGCGACGACATCGCGCAGGACGATTTCTGATTTTGCGGGGATGTACGAGTGCGTACATCTCCATTTTTATGCAGAGATTTCGCCTCTGCGGAGGCGACCAAAGGGCAATGGAAACAGACGAAGTCTGCGATCGCCCTTTGGAAACCTTCGGTGCACACTCCTGTTAATTGATTTTTATTGGAAGTTTTTTAGTTTGTGTGCCTTTCGTTCCCCCTTGTAACGATAAAAATCAAGCAGCATGGGAGGCGACCGGCGAAGGGGTCAAGGGGGCGACCGCAAAGCCCCCTTGTCGCCTCCGCAGAGGCGATTCCCCCTGCAACAATCAAAACCAATCAGCATCCAAAACAAGAAAAAAGGAGCGACCACTGCTATGCAAATCCGCAGTTTTTCCTCCCTGATGGAGTCCTACGAGCGCCTCATCGCGCGCCCGAACCCCGCCAATGACCACTTCTATAACGGGCTTTATACCCGCTACCGCTACCCTGTCCTTACCCGCGAGCACATCCCGCCCTTCTGGATGTACGACGCTGACCCCGCGTCGAACCCCTTCATGATGCAGCGGCTGGGCGTGAATGCCACCATGAACAGCGGCGCAATCAAGCTGAACGGCAAGTACTGCCTCGTCGTGCGCGTCGAAGGGATGGATCGCAAGTCGTTCTTCGCCGTCGCGGAATCCGACAAGCCCACTGATGGCTTCCGCTTCCGGGATTATCCTGTCATCCTCCCCGATACCTGCGCAGAGGAAACGAACGTCTACGACATGCGCCTGACGCAGCATGAAGACGGCTGGATTTACGGCGTATTCTGCTCCGAAAGCAAAGACCGCACCAGCAGCGATTTGTCCGCGGCGGTTGCGGCGGCGGGCATCGTACGCACGAAGGACTTGCAGAACTGGGAGCGTCTGCCGAACCTCAAGACGCTCCGTTCGCCGCAGCAGCGCAACGTCGTCCTCCACCCCGAATTTGTGGACGGGAAATATGCTTTTTATACTCGCCCGATGGATGATTTCATCGAGACGGGTTCGGGCGGCGGCATCGGCTTCGGGCTGTGCAAGGATATTGAGCACCCCGTCATTGATGAGGAGAAAATCATCTCCCTGCGCCGCTACCACACCATCACCGAAAGCAAAAACGGCGCGGGCGCAACGCCGATTCGCACCGACAAGGGCTGGATTCACATCGCGCACGGCGTTCGTAACACGGCGGCAGGGCTGCGCTATGTGCTGTACGCCTTCATGACGGCGCTGGATGACCCGTCGCGCGTGATTGCCGAACCGTCGGGGATGCTGCTTGGCCCGATGGGGCACGAGCGCGTGGGCGACGTGAGCAACGTCGTGTTCTCCAACGGCGCGATTGCGGATGACGACGGCAAGGTGTACATCTACTATGCTTCGTCGGACACGCGCCTGCACGTCGCCGAAACGGACATTGACCGCCTGTGCGACTATCTGCTGCACACGCCCAAAGACCCCCTGCGTTCGCCGGACTGCGTGCGCCAGCGCTGCCTGCTCATCTCGCACAACCTCGCGTTTATGGGAAAGAAGGACGACTAATGGCGATTGAATTCAAACTTGCGCCCCTGTTTGGCAATGGCGCTGTCCTGTGCCGCCGCAAGGAAGTGTGCGTCTGGGGTACGGCGGCGGATGGGCAAACTGTCACCGGGCGCGTGACGACGGCGGATGGGCTGATTCTCTCAGAAGGCATCTGCACAGCGCGCGACGGACGCTTTCTCCTGCATCTTCCGCCGATGGAACAGGCGACCAGCTGCACACTGACCGTCACCTGCGGGGCAGAAACGTGCACATCCACCGATATTTCGGTTGGCGAAGTCTACCTCGCGTCTGGGCAGAGCAACATGGAGCTGGAACTGCAAAACGCCGACGAGGGGCAAGATTTAATCGCGGCGCATGATGACCCGCTGGTGCACTACTTCAACGTCCCGAAAAAGAGCGTCTGGGATGACGACGCGATTGCCGCGGAAGCCGCGTCTCATTGGGAGCGCGTTCGCCCCGGCTATGCGCGGGATATGTCCGCCGTCGCGTACTTCTTCGCCCGCAAACTCGCGCGGACGATTGACTGCCCTATCGGCATTATTGACTGCTACTGGGGCGGTACGTCCGTGACCTGCTGGATGGACAAGGAAACGCTGGAAGCAACCGCCGAGGGGCAGCGCTACATCACCCGCTACCGTGAGCAGGGCGGCGACAAGCCTTTTGATCAGTGGCGGCAGGAGGAAGATGCCTTTTGGGTTGAAATGAACGCATGGAATGCGCATGTTGCTCAGCTGAAGAAGGACAATCCCGGTATCTCGTGGCCGGAAATCAACGAAACCGTCGGTCCCTGCCCTTGGCATCCGCCGGTTGGTCCCGGTTCGCCGTATCGTCCGGGCGGGCTGATTGAAACGATGACCAAGCGCGTCGTTCCCGCGACGCTGACCGGCATTCTATATTATCAGGGTGAGGATGACACCGCGAAAACCGAGCATTACGACGTGCTGCTGACCGCCATGGTGATGCGCCTGCGTCAGCTTTTCCGCGACGATTCGCTCCCCTTCCTCAACGTGCAGCTGCCGATGTGGATTGCCGCCGGCGACGAGGATAAGCACGACTGGGCGCGCCTGCGTCTTGCACAGGCACGCGCGGCGAGCGCCCTCCAGCCCGGCGGTCTGGCAATTCTGCTGGACTGCGGCGAGTTCGACAACATCCACCCGACCGACAAGCGCACCCCCGGTGAGCGCCTGTGTGACGTTGCCCTGCGCGTCGTCTATGGCATGGACGCGCCGGAATCCCCACGCGCGCTGGGGAAGTATACGCAGGGAGATACGCTCGTTGTCACGCTGAGCGCACCTGTGCTGCGCCGGGAGACGGGCGAACTGCTGCTGGAGATTGCCGGGGAGGACGGGGCGTATCACCCTGTGCAGTCGGTGACGCTGGATGGGACGGAGATGCGCTTGCGGAGCGTGGCGGTGCTCCACCCGACGAAGGTAAGGTATGCATATGTGAATTGGGGGAAGGTGTCGCTGTTTGGGCAGAATGGGCTTCCGCTTGCGCCGTTTGCCTTCGAGGGCTAAAGGGATAAACACGCGGAAGAAGTAGAAAGAAGAGACCAACTCAATCGCGAAAAGGGGTCAAGGGGCAATTGCCCCTTGCGGGGTCAAGGGGCGGAGCTCCCTTGTGGGGTTTGGGGCAACGCCCCAACTGTTTCTCGTCAAACCTACTCAAAGGAAGAAGTCAACAAGGCGCAGGCAGCAAAGCGTCCCTGCCAGTAACTTCGCGCTCCCGCAGGAGCGCCCCCAAGCCGCTCTACCAACTACTTGCACATTGTCGCGCCAAATGGGCGCGACCGAATTGCTTGACTTCCGTTTCTGTCTGCTTTCCCCGAACATCCTCTTCAAACTTCAAAATCATCCAGCACCAAGAACAGACCAGCACGGCATCACACCATGCTGGTCTGTTCTTTATTCTGCTTACTTTTCCGGCGCATCCGGGGTGGTCGGCGTGGGCAGCACCGGGGCTTTGCCCTGAATGTACACCGGGTATGCCGCGCTCACCCGCTGACCGTCATTCACCGTCGCGGTGACGAGGACAATTTGTGTTTCCGCGTTTGCGGACACGCGCAGCTTCCCGTCGCCAGAAATCGTCGCGACGCTCGCGGGGCAGTTGACCGCCCACGTCACGCGCTTCACCGTGGCGTTCGCGGGCTGCACCGTCGCCATCAGCCGGAGCGTCGCACCCGCGCGGACGATGCGGTTGCCTGTAATCACCACGCCCGTCGCCGGAATGCCGACCGTCACGCGCACGGACGCGCGCTTGTTCGAGCCGTCGGTCGTGCGGACGGTAATCGTCGCTGTACCCGCCTTGAGGCCGCGCACAACGCCGTTTGCATCCACCGTCGCAACGCGGGTGTTGCTGCTGCGCCAGCGGATGGGCATCTGCGCCGTTTCGGGTGTTGCCGACACATGCAGCTGCACCGACGCGCCAACGTTGACCCAGCTGCTGGCTGCCGTCAAGGTGAGTTTCGTCGTCTTGGGGTAAATGACAAGCGTCCACGTTGCGGAAATTGTGCTGTTTTCCGCGCTGACAGCGTTCACCGTTACCGTCGTGATTTCTGTCACGTTCTTCGTGGTCAGCACGCCGCTGGTCGAAATCGTCGCGACGCTCGCGGGGCAGTTGAGCGAGTAGATAACCTTCTGATTCGCGGCATCCTTGGGCAGAATCGTCGCCTTGATGGTCGTGGACTGCCCGCCGCCGAGTTTTTCCGCGCCGCTGATAGTCAGCGACTTGACCGTTTTCTGTACCTTGACGGTGAACTTCGCGCGGACACCCGTGCCGTCCGTCGCCGTCGCGGTAATCGTCACCGTACCCGCCTTGAGCGCGGTCACAACGCCATTTGCATCCACCGTCGCAATGCGCTTGTTGCTGGTCGACCAAGTGACGCTCTGCGCGGCATCTTCCGGCAAAACGCGCGCCGTCAGCTGAAGCGTCTTGTCCTCGCCGTCCACATCAATGTAGTTTCTCGGCGCGGAAATGGCAACCGTCGTTACCGGAGGCAGAATCTGCATGGTGCGCGTCGCCGTAATCGCGCTGTTCTCCGCGCTGACCGCTGTTACCGTGATGGTCACAGGCGCGGTGAACCCCTTGCCAGCCTTCAATCGCCCATGCCGGTCAATGGTCGCGATGTCTTTGCCGCAATCCACCGACCAGATAACCTTCTGGTTCGTCGCCGTAGCGGGGGTGATGACGGCGTTCAGCGTGATGGTCTTGCCCTGCGCGACGGCACTTGCGCCGCGGATTTCCAGCGTACCGACCGCACTGCCGACCGTCAGGGTGATTTTCGCCGAGCGGCCCGAACCGTCCGTCGCCTTGGCGGTAATCGTCACCTTGCCGACCTTCTTCGCCGTCACCAGACCGTTTGCATCCACCGTCGCAATGCGCTTGTTGCTGGTCGACCACGTCACCTGCTGGGAGGCGTCCTCCGGGATGCATTTTGCCGTCAGCTGAAGCGTCGGGGAAGCGAGGTCAATCGTCAGGCGCGGCGCGGAAATCGCAAGTCCCGTCGTCACCGGGCGAATCGTAACCGTGTGGGTGGCGCGAATCGCGCTGTTCTGCTTGGACACCGCCGTCACGGTAATGGTCGTAATCGCGCTGATTTTCTTGGTCGTCAGCTTGCCGCTCTGGCTGATGCTGGCGATGCTCTTGTCGCAGTCCACCGACCAGACGACGCCTTTTTCCGTCGCATCCGCCGGCATCATCACCGCCTTGAGCGTGATGGACTTGCCCGCCGCGACGCTGCTTGCGCCCTCGATGGTCAGCCCCGTCACGCCGCTGACGACACGCAGGGTAATGCGACCCCTGACCTTACTGCCGTCCTTCGCCGTGGCAGTGATGGTCACTTTGCCGGTCTTGCGCGCCGTCACCAGGCCGCTTGCATCCACCGTCGCGATTTTGCTGCTGCTGCTCGACCATGTGACATCGGCAATCGCGTCCTCCGGGTCGCACGTCGCTTTCAGCTGCAAAGTTTTGCTGCCGCTCAAATCAACATACGTCGTGGGCGCGCTGACGGTGATTTTTTTCACGCCCGGCGCGATGCACAGGCGGAAGTTCGCATAGCGCGACGGGTCACTTTTCAGCGCCGCCGACACCTGCACATAGTGCGTGTATGCCACACGTTTGGTGGTAATAACGCCGCTTTTGATGGTCGCCAGCGAAGCATCCGCCGGGTACAGCGTCCATTCCAAATCGCTGTTCGGGACGGTTTTTCCGTCGATGGTGACGGAGAACGTCAGCTTCTCGCCGCCGCGAACCGTCTTTGCGCCGGAAATAACGACTTCGCCTTTTGCGGGCGGCGTAGGCAGCGGCGGCGCGGGCGGCAGGTCACTGCCCGTGGTGATATCCGACGGCGTTGTGACCGCCAGCGCTGTATTGCTCCATTGCGGCACAAGCAGCACCGCCAGCGCCAGCATCAGCACCAACGCCGCCTTTTTCATGCTTTGCTTCATGGTTCTTTCCTCCTACCAATTTCCGAAAAAGGGATTCCGCATTCTTCATTGTAGCGCAGAGCGCAGCCCTGCGTCAAGCAAATTTCGCCTGCGGGTGAAGAATTTACAAGTCACCGCCTTGCAAAGGCGTAAATCCCAATCGCCGCGGCAATGGACAGATTCAGCGAATCCACCTTATTGCTGCTTGGAATGCGCACAGGCTGCCCCAGACGGCTGAACTCCGGCGGCAGGCCGCTGCCCTCGTTGCCGAAAATCAGCGTCCATCGGTCAGGAATGTCGCCCAACACATCCGGCAGGGACTTCGACCCGTCGAGCATGAACGGATAGAGCGCGTGTTCCGGGAACTGCGCCTGATACTGCGAAAAATCATCATAGACATGCAGCCGCAGCTGGAAGATGCTGCCCATGCTGGCGCGGACGGTCTTGGGATCAAACACATCCACGCATGGGCGGATGACGGCGATATCCTGCACATCAAAGCCAAGCGCCGTGCGGAAAATCGTGCCGACATTGCCGCTGTCCGACGGGTGATGCAGGACGATATGCGGCTTGTCAGGGCGCAGGTCATCCTCGAACTTGCTGAACACCGCCGCCGCGAAGCAGTTTTCCTTCCCCGAAATGCGGGAAAGCGCCTTGTCCGCCTCTTCCACACGGATATGGAGCTTTTCCGCTTCCTCGCGAAGCCGCTGTGCGCCCTCGGTTCCGGCGCTTCGGCTATGCAGCAGCACACGGCGGCAGCTTTCCGGGCGGTGCAGCAGGCATTCCATCGCCGGGAACATCCCCGGTGCGTAGGCATAATCCAGCTCCGCCGAATAGGTTGATAAAGACGGCATAATTGCCCTCCTCTAATTAGAATAGCGCTTCCACAAAGTCCTTAGCATTGAAGGGCTGCAAGTCGTCGATGCCCTCGCCTACGCCGATGTACCACACCGGCACTTCCAGCTCCTGCCGGATGGCAAGCGCAATGCCGCCCTTCGCCGTGCCGTCGAGTTTGGTCAGGATGATGCCGCCGATTTCGCAGACTTCCTTGAACGCGCGCGCCTGCGCCAGACCGTTCTGTCCCGTCGTTGCATCCAGCACGAGCATACAGCGCACATCCGCTTCCGGGAACTCGCGGTCAATCACGCGGCGCATCTTGTTCAGCTCATCCATCAGATTCTTCTTGTTGTGCAGGCGGCCGGCGGTATCAACAATCAGCAGATCCGCGCCCTGTGCCTTGGCGGACTGGATGCCGTCATAGACGACCGCCGCGGGGTCAGCGCCCTCGGCGTGCTTGACAATCGGCACACGCGCGCGTTCCGCCCAGACGGTCAGCTGGTCAGCCGCCGCCGCACGGAAAGTATCCGCCGCGCAGAGGATAATCCGGCGGCCAATGTTCTGGAAGCGCAGGGCGAGCTTGCCGATGGTGGTCGTTTTTCCCGCGCCGTTCACGCCGACAACGAGCATGACCATCGGCCAGCGCAGCGGCGGACGCGGGATGTCCATCTGCTCAATCATGATATCTTTGAGCATCTGCTTGGCGGTATCTGCATCCTTGACCTTGTTTTCGCTCACGCGGCGGCGCAGTTCATCCATAATGGCGGTTGTCGCCTTCATGCCGCAGTCGGACATGAGCAGGATGTCTTCGAGCTCCTCATAGAATTCCTCGTCAATCTTCCTCGTTTCCTTCACCAGCGTATCGACGCGCCCCATCAGCGAATCACGCGTCTTGGTTAATCCTTCACGCAGTTTTGCGAACAGTCCCATCGTTATTCCTTCTTTCTAAGGGGCATTGCCCCTTGACCCTTTCGCGCGATTGAGTTGCGCGCGTCTTCATACTTTTTTTCGCATGTTTAGCAGGGATTTCGCCTCTGCGGAGGCGACCAAAGGGCTTTCCGATCGCCCTTTGGAAACCTTCGGCGCCCTCTTGCATAGTAGGCTTTTATCGTTGCTCCAATTAGTTTGTGTGCCGTTTTCACTCTTTCAAGTAACACAACCGTATTGTAACATGGAGAGGGCGAAGCCGAAGGGGTCAAGGGGGCGATCGGAAAGCCCCCTTGTCGCGCCCGTAGGCGCGATTCCCCCTGCAACAATCAAAATCAATTTACACAGAAGCAATCAGCCCCAGCTTGCGCAAGCATCAAGCCTTATGCTTCTCCAAGAACACCATCAGCACCGCCACATCCGCGGGCGACACCCCCGGAATCCGGCTCGCCGCCGCAAGCGACCGCGGACGCTGCTTCATCAGCTTCTGCCGCGCTTCAATCCGAAGCCCGGTCACTTCCTCGTAGGGCAAATCCTCAGGCAGCAGCGTCTCTTCCATCTGCCGCGCGTGGCGAATCAGCGTCTCCTGTCGCTCCAAATAGCCCTCATACTTCACCGAGATTTCCGCCTGCTCCTGCGCAGGCTTGCCGAATTGCCTAATCTCCGGCGAAAGCTCCGCCAGCGCTGACAGCGTGATTTCCGGGCGCTTCAGCAGTTCCACTGCGCTTAGCCCGTTCTGCGCTTCCGGCTGATGATGCTTCTCCAGCCAGTCGTTCAGCGTGATGCCGGGTGTGTACTTCGCCTTGCGGAGTTCGCCCAGCAGCTGCGCGGTTTCCGATGCCTTGCGTTCCGTGCGCTCCATGCGCTCCCGCGTCGCCAGACCCGCCTCGTAGGCAATGCGCGTCAGGCGCAAATCCGCATTGTCCTGCCGCAGGGATAAGCGGTGCTCGGCGCGGCTCGTCATCATGCGATACGGCTCGTCCGTGCCTTTCGTCGTCAGGTCGTCGGTCAGCACGCCGATGTACGCCTGATCGCGCGTGAGCACAATCGGCGGCTTGCCCTGCGCCGTCAAAGCGGCATTCATGCCCGCCAGCAAGCCCTGCGCGGCGGCTTCCTCGTACCCGGATGTGCCGTTAATCTGCCCCGCAAAAAACAGCCCCCGCACATCCAGACTTTCCAGCGTCGGGCGCAATTGCCGGCTGTCGATGCAGTCATACTCAATCGCATACGCCAGCCGCGTCAGCTCGCACCGCCGCAAACCCGGCACGGAGCGGTACATCTCCCACTGCACATCCTCCGGCAGCGATGTGGACATGCCCTGCACATACCATTCGCGGCTTTGCATTCCTTCCGGCTCAAGGAACACCTGATGGCGCTCCTTGTCGGCAAACTTGACGATTTTATCCTCAATCGACGGACAGTAGCGCGGCCCGATGCCGTGGATTTTGCCGGAATACAGCGGCGCGCGGTGGAGATTTCGGCGGATGATGTCGTGCGTCTCCGGCGTCGTCCATGTCAAATAGCATGCGTAGGTATTGTGCAGCGCGCGGTCAGTCAGGAACGAGAACGGCGTCACAGGTTCGTCGCCGGGTTGCGGCGTCATTTCGTCGAAATCAATCGTCCGCACGTCAATGCGCGCGGGCGTCCCCGTCTTGAACCGGCGGAGCGGAAAGCCGATGCGCGTCAAGCTGCCGCTGAGGTTCGGCGCGCTCATCAGCCCCTGCGGCCCGCCCGGCGTGATGCTCTCCCCAATGATAATCCGGCTGCGGAGGTACACGCCGCACGCGACCACCGCGACCTTGCAGGAGATATGCTGCCCCGTCGTCGTCGTTACGCCGGTGACATGCCCGTTCTCGACGTCAATCGCGGCAACTTCTCCCTGCCGGACGGTCAGGTTGTCCTGCGTCATCAGCGCGGTACGCATCCGGTTCTGGTACTGCTGCTTGTCCGCCTGTGCGCGCAGGGCATGAACCGCCGGGCCTTTGGACATATTGAGCATTCGGCTTTGGAGGAACGTATCGTCGATGGCGCGCCCCATTTCGCCGCCCATTGCGTCCAGTTCACGCACAAGATGCCCCTTTGCGCTGCCGCCGATAACGGGATTGCACGCCATGAGGGCAATCCCGTCCATATTCAGCGTCAGCAGGAGGGTATCAAGCCCCATGCGCGCCCCTGCGAGGGCGGCTTCACAGCCCGCGTGTCCGCCGCCGATGACTACCAGATCCTTCATCATACGTCTTCTGCTCCTCGGAAATAGGATTCCAGTATGATTATACCATAGGGAGGGGGAAAAGGAAAGAGGGAGAGTCGAAATTAGGGCGGGAGGAATGTGGATAAACACGCAGAAGGAGCAAGGGAAAAGCGAACAACGCCATCGCGCCAGATGGGCGCGGCTTTCTATCCCCCATCTCAAGCAAAATCAAGCGAAATCAAATGAAATCAAGCCAATTCAAATGAAATCAAATTTTCTTGCCAATTGCGGGCATCCGTGCTATCATGCGCATATAGCGAACGCAAGTTCCTATATTTCGCGGCGTACCTGCCCGCGCCGCCGTACCCATCACACAAGGAGGAGCGAAATTGACTGACATTACCACTACTCTCACTTATACCGCTGACCTCACCCGCCCCCTGCGCCGCATGAACATCCCCGCGCTGTTCATCACCGATGCGCGCCGGGCGCACCGAATCACCGTCACGGTTCTCCGCGCGGGAAATCCCGTTGCCCTTGGCGACACCGCCGTTTCCGGCACGGTCAAGCACCTGCGCACCGGCACAACCATCCCTCTTAGCGGCAGTGCGCAGGGCAGCATTGCGTCCGTCACCCTGCCGCCCGCCGCCTACGCCCAGCCCGGCGACATCGAAATCTATGTCACCCTGACCAGCGGCGACGTGCAGAACTGCATTTTCGCCGCAACGGGCTGCGTTTTCCCCTCTTCCACTGACCGCGTGGCGGATGTTCCCGGTTTTTACTCGCTTGCGGCGCTGCAGGAGCAGTTTTCATCGCTGGATGCGCGCCTTCGTGCGCTGGAGGAAATCGGCATCCCCGTCACGACCGCCGACCAGCTTGTTTCTGCTGTCACGCTGGATTCGTGGAAGTTCAACCTCGTATCCACAACCGCTGACACGGCGTATTCCTCGACCGCCGAAGCGGCAGCGGGGTTTGACGACGCAAGCTGGCGGACGGTCAGCGTGCCGCATGACTGGTCGGTGGGGCTGGAATTCAATGCGTCCAGCCCAGCGACGTATGAGGGCGGTTATCTGGATGGCGGCGACGCTTGGTATCGCACGACCGTCTCGGTGGACAAGCAGAGTGGGCGGCGGTATGTGCTGTGCTTTGACGGCGTGTACATGGAATCGACGGTGTACGTCAACGGGCAGCAGGTACACAAGAACTATTACGGCTACAACCCGTTCGCGGTGGATGCGACGGAACAGATGGTCAGCGGCGTGAATACGATTGCGGTGTTTGTGCGCAATGAACAGCCGTCCTCGCGCTGGTACTCCGGCAGCGGAATGATTCGCCCGGTGGAGCTGGTGACGCTGCTGGATGACCAGATTCGCATGGAGAACATCCGCGTAACGACCCCGAAGCTGGACAGTGACCTGACCAACGGCGAAACGGTTGTTGCGTTCGACGCGGTGAACAAGACAGGTGCGGAAGCATCGGCGACGTTCACGGTAGATTTGTACGACCCGGACGGCGCAAAAGTCGGCACGGCGGATGCGTCGGCGGTGATTGCGACAGGAGAAACGCAGAACGTCAGCGCGACGGTGGCATACCGCAGTCCGAAGCTATGGCACATCAGCGACGCGCAGCAGCGGGATTCAATCGCGAACGGGAAAAGCGTGTCGGCATCGGGCAATCCGGTGACGTGCGAAAACGCGCTGGCGGGAAAACCGCTTGGCGCGCTGCATGTGTATGGCAAAAGCACGCAGGACGGTGTGCCGACCCCGACCGCGCCCGTGCCGATTGTCAGCGCGGGTGACGGCGGAACGGTGGCGGTCACGGTGTCGGACGGCGCGAACAATTCGCAGACGCTGACGCTGGAAACGTCGAATGGTCTTCCCGGCATCCCGGTCGCATCCGGCGGCAACTACACGGACGAAAACGGACAGCAGTGGGTCTGCGATGAGGTGGATTTGGCACGCGGGGTGTATGTGCAGCGCGTCACCAAAATCAAGGTGTTATCATCCCTCGCTTGGCAGACAACGGGAATCGCGGTAGACCGTTACTTTGCGTGGTTCAGCGGCATTTACACGTCCAACGTGCTCTGCACGCACTTTTCCACCGCTCTTGGCTCTGAAACGGTCGGCGGGGCGATTGCCAATCAGAATAACCTTGTCGGCTTTGCATTCGCCGAAAAAGGCACGACGACCCTCGATGACTTTAAGCAGTTTTTGGACGAGAATGACGTTTTTATTTGGGCTGCGCTTGCTACACCGGTAGAAACCGCCCTTTCCGCCGCTGAAATCAGCGCGTACAAGGCGCTGACCACCTATGCCCCGACGACCGTCATTAGCGTGAGCGGCGGCGCGGGGCTGGCGGCAAGCTATCAGCAGAGCATCCTGCCCAGCAATGCGCCAACTGCGCTTTTGACGGCTTCCCCGGCGAACCTCTACGAAGCCCAAATCAGCGCGAAGGTCGGCAATCGGGTTCAGCGGTCAAAGCGCGTGACCTACGGCTACCGCAGCATCCGATTCGACAAGGACACGGGCTTCTATCTCAACGGCATCCACACGAAGCTGAAAGGCGTGTGCGTCCACCACGACGGCGGCTGCATCGGCGCGGCGGAGAACCGCAGCGCCATTGAACGGCAGGTGGACATCCTGACCAACATGGGCTGCAACGCGATTCGCCTGACGCACAACTCGTTCGGCGCGGAATACCTCGACGTATGCCAGCGCAAGGGCGTTTTGCTGGTGGAAGAGCTATTCGACGGGTGGACGAAGAGCAAGAAGCAGAAGGATTTCGGGCGATACTTCACCGACCATTACAGCGAAGTCGTGACCAGCACGATTCACCGCGACTGGAACAATCCGGCGGTCATCATGTGGTCGCTGGGCAACGAAGTTCGCACGAATTTGACGCTCGGAGACTATTCATCCAGCGAGATTGTGAACGTCTGCACGATGGTGAACAACGCGGTGAAAGCCCTCGACAGCACCCGCCCGACGACGATGGGCAACAACGCGCCCGGCGGCAATCTATCGGCGCTGATGGCTATCGTGGATGTCGTTGGCATCAACTACAACAGCAACAACCAGACCTACCAGACCGACCGCCCGATTTACGGCAGCGAAACGACCTCGGCGCTTTCCAGCCGCGGCGTATATGCGACAGACAGCGCGAACATGGCATATCCGTCCTACGACAACAAGGCGGTTTCGTGGGGAAACACGGCTGCGGAAACGGTGAACGCCTACTTGAACAGCGCTCGTTCCTGCGGGCATTTCGTCTGGACAGGCTTTGACTACCTCGGCGAACCGACCGAATGGAACAAGTATCCGGCGAAGAGCAGCTATTTCGGCATCGTGGACACTTGCGGTTTCCCGAAGGACATTTACTTTATGTACCAGTCCATGTGGGCAAGTGCGCCGATGGTTCACATCCTGCCGCACTGGACGCACGAATCCGGCAATGTCGATGTATGGCTGTATTCCAACTGCGCATCCGTCGAGCTATTCTTGAACGGCGTGTCGCTGGGCAAGAAGACGCTTGCGCAGCGCAGGACGAAGAATCAGTACGCCTACACGGTGGCTTACGCGGCGGGAACCATCGTCGCGAATGGGTACGACAGCAGCGGCAAGCTGGTCGCGCAGGACGTGCAGTACACGGCGGGAACGCCCGCGAAACTGGCGCTTTCCAGCGACAAGACGGCGGTCAATACCGCGTCGGATGATTTGGTTTACATCACCTGCGACGTGCTGGACAAGAACGGCACGCTCTGCCCGACGGCTGACAACAGCGTAACCTTTGCGGTCACGGGCGGCAGCATCGTCGGCACGGACAACGGACACGGCGCGAATGTGGAGAAGCTCTCCGGCAGCACGCACGCCGCGTTCAGCGGGAAGTGCCTTTGCGTGGTGAAGCACGACGGGGCTTCCGGCGCAATGAAGATTACGGCGACAGCGAACGGCTTGACGGCGGGGACAATCAGCGTGACGAAGAGCGATTCGACGGTCAAGGCTTCCGCGCCTGCCGCGTCGTTCGTCGACGCGACGAACCCGCCGCGCCGCGACACAAGCGAACCGACCGAACCTGCGCCGACGATTTCCGCCATCAGTGCGGACAAAACGACGGCGGCGCTGAACGAGGAAATCACCTTCACGCTGACCGTGGCAAACACGACGAGCATCCGCGTGTACATTGACGGCAGCGTGAACCGCTACATTTACGACGTAACGGACGGGGCGATGACGTACAAGCTGTCCTTCACGGATGCGGGCAGCGGCACGCGCACGGTTGCGTTTGAGCCTTGCAGGGGCGACGTGGTGGGCGCGAAAACGGCGGAGACGGTGATTACACTGGCGGCGAACAGCTGATGCTATTAAGGCAATACCGCACAAATGAGTTGGTGCGATGGCGAATGCATTTTTTTGTCAGATACGATTGCAGAAATCGAAGGTTTACTGGAGGTAAATCGAGATTTCTGCAAGAAGCAGATGGCAGAAAAGGCATCGCCAGCGCTGCCGACGAATTGTGCGGTAGTGCCTTAACCCAATCGAAAAGGGAGCAGCTCATGCGGGCTGCTCCCCCTTTTCTTTGATTTCGATTTCTGGTATAATGACTTACGCAAGATGCCGCGCAAGCACATTCTGCACCAGCGCGCCGTCTGCCTTGCCCTTCACGCGCGGCATGAGCGTTTTCATGATAAGCCCCTTCTGCTTCGCGGTCGGCGCATCCAGCCCCAGTTCCGCCAGCACAGCGGTCACTTCCGCCTCCACCTCATCCTCGGACATCATCTTCGGCGCGAACTCCTGATATACCTTCATGCGCAGCGTGTTTTCCGCGATAATATCCTCACGGCCGTTCGCCTGCTCAATGGATTCCTGACACTGCTTGATTTCGCGCAGGACGACGGCGTTCTCTTCGTCCTCCGTGAGGTCGGCGCGCTTGTCAATCGCCTTGTTTTTCAGCGCGGACAGCAGCAGTGACAGCGCTTCCTTGCGTTCCTTGTCGTGATCCTTCATTGCCTGCATCATCGCGGCGCGGACGGTTTCGATTCGAGACATATTCCTCATCCTTTCCTGATGGATTTCAGGCATATTGTACACCCCTTTGACCTATTTGTCCAGCATATCAAGGAGGATTTTGCGATGCTTTCCAAGCGCGAAAAGCTGTTTGCCGCCGTTTCTGACCTGCACGGGCTGATTTGCCCTGTCTGCCGCCAGCTGCTTTCCCGGCAGGGCGACAATTTAATTTGCGCGGGCGGCCACGCCGTGAATGTGAACCGGCGCGGGTGCGTTAATCTGCTTTCGGCGCAGGCGGATACATTCTATGACGCGGCGCTGTTTGCCGCCCGTGAGCGCGTGTTCGCGGCGGGGTGCTATCAGCCGGTCGCGGACGCCATCGACGCGCTGCTGCCGGATGCGCCACAAAAGCTGCTGGACGCGGGCTGCGGCGAAGGCTGGTACCTGAACGCCCTGCTGACGCGCCGAACGGACAGCATCGGTGCGGGCATCGACATCAGTCGGGATGCGATTCTGCAAGCAACCAACCAGCCCTGCCAAGCCGTCTGGTGCGTGGGGGATTTGCGCCGCCTGCCTTTTGCGGACGGCACGTTTTCCGCCGTGCTGGATGTGCTGACCCCCGCGAATTACGACGAGTTCCGCCGCGTATTATCCCCGGACGGCGTGCTGGTGAAGGTCTATCCGGGGCAGGACTATTTGCGGGAGATTCGCGCGGCGCGGGGCATGTCCGCCTACGAGGAAGGGCAGGTGGATGCGTACCTGCGGGAGAAGGCGCAGCTGGTAAAGGCGGTGCGGGTGCATGAGACGCTGCCCGTTTTGCCGGAATTATGGGGTGATTTCGTGCGCATGACGCCGCTGAATCACGATTTGTCGGCAGCGGAAAAGGATGCGCTGGCGCAAAGGGCAGATGCGCATGTTACGGTGGATTTGCACGTTGCGCTGTGCAGATTCAGATAAAGAAACGGCAGCCTTCCCGCGATTTGGGGAGAGCTGCCGTTTTGATTATTTTCGCTTCCACGCAACGAGCGTCAGTTCAGGGCCAACATAAGTGCCAATCAGGCACCCGATTTTGACGCAGCGGATATCCTGAATGCCGAGATTCGCCGCTTCAATCTGCGACTTGATGAGCGCAACCGTCTCCGGGCAGTCCGCACCGCCGATATAGACCGGAACATCCGGATCGGGCGGACACTCCTTCAGCTGCTCGATGTACCACGCGCGCCCCTTCGCCATTCCGTGCACCATGCCCGCCTTGCTGACGATGCCGTCCTCAATTTTCAGCGTCGGCTTGATGCTCAGGCGGTTGCCCAGCTTGCCCACCAAAGGCGAAAGGCGTCCGCCCATGACGAGATATTTGAGGTCAGCCGCCATGCCGATGATTTTGTAGTGCGCCATCACGTCGCGCAGCTTCGCCAGCATGGTCGGCATATCGCTGACACCCTCGCGGCGATAGCGCAGTGCCTGATCGACGAGCATATACTCCGCGCACGTCGCGTTGAGCGAATCCAGCACCGTCACGCGCGCTGGGTCGTGGCACGCCTCCCGCGCAATGCACGCCGACTGGTAGCACCCGGACAGCTTCGACGAGCCGGTTATCACCAGCACTTCGTCCTCCGGATTCTCCAGCAGACGGTTGAAGCACTTGCGGTAATGTTCCACCGGCACCTGGCTGGTCTTGGGCAGTTCCTTGGCGACCCGCAGGCGCGCATAAAAATCATCCTGCGTCAGGGATACGCCGTCATCCCAGTATTCCTCCATGCCGAAGCGAATCGGCAGCGGCATCACGATGAGATCAGCGGCCTTGGCTTCCTCCTGCGTAAAATCGGACATGGATTCGGTGACGATGCGAATCATGCTTTCCTCCCATAATGCGGCAAAATGCCGGGAATATCAACAAATACGAAGCATAGCATAAAACCTTGACCGTGTCAAGCATTCAGCAGAAAGATAAACGAGTGTTGAAAATTCATTCTCTCTCCGCGGCGCGCAAATGTAAAAACAGCGCCCTTTGCTTGCAATATCCGCCGAAAACGGGTATACTGATGGAGGAATCAACGAAGAGGAGGCGCAGTATGCAGCCGCGGCAAATGATTCAAAGGCTGATGAACAATATCAGCACCGTTATCGTGGGCAAGCAGGAAGTTATCGAATATGCGCTGATTGCGCTGTTGTGCCGGGGGCATGTGCTGATTGAGGACGTGCCGGGCGTGGGCAAGACGACGCTCGCCAGCGCCTTGGCGAAATCGCTGGACTGCACGTTCCGGCGCATTCAGTTCACCCCCGACCTGATGCCCTCCGACGTGACAGGCTACACGCTGGTCAACTTCAAGACCGGCGAAACGGAATACCGCGAAGGCTCGGTGATGAGTCAGGTGGTGCTGGCGGACGAAATCAACCGCACCAGCCCCAAAACGCAGTCCGCCCTGCTGGAAGTGATGGAAGAGCAGCAGGTGACGGTGGATGGCGTGACGCACCCCGTGCCGCAGCCCTTTATCGTGCTGGCGACGCAGAATCCGGGCGAATTTGTGGGCACATATCCCCTGCCGGAAGCGCAGATGGATCGCTTTTTCCTGCGCCTGTCCATCGGCTATCCGACGATTGAGCAGGAGATGGACGTGCTGGAACGCTATTCTGGCGTGGTAAAGCCGATGGCGACGCTTTCTCCCGTCTGCTCGGCGGCGGATGTTATCGCCATGCAGGAAATGGTCACGCAGATTTACTGCTCGCCGGAGGTTCGCTCGTATGTGGCGACCATCGCCGCCGCCACCCGTCAGGATGCCGCCTTGCAGCTGGGCGCATCCACCCGCGCCGCCATTGCCCTCATCCACGGGGCACAGGCGTGCGCGCTGCTCGCCGGGCGCGACTACATCGTGCCGGAGGACGTGCAGCACATGGCGGTGCAAGTGCTTGCGCACCGCCTCGTGCTCAGCCCCGAAGCACGCATGAAGGGCGTGACGCCGGAAAGTGTCGTCCGGCGCATCGTTCAGAATACGCCCGTGCCGGTGAAGCTGTGAGCGCCATGAAGCAGGCAGAGAACCGTCCGGCACGGCAGGTGACGCTGCATTTGACGCTGCCCATTCTCGTCACGCTGACACTGCTGACAGCAGCGTTCTCCACCGGCAGTCCCGTTTTCCTGATGCCCGCGCTGCTGATTGCACTGCTGTGCCTGAGCGGGATTTACGGCGTGTTCCGCGCATCCGCCACGCTGGAAGTGGCTTCCCATGCTTCCACCGAGCGGGTGCAGCGCGGCGAGGATGTGACGCTGAACGTGCAGGTCAAGCGGCGCGGATGGATTCCGCTCGCCCCGATGTGGCTGGAATTGTCCGGTGTCAATGGCGCGAACAGCACTGCCAGCGGTACGCAGATGATGCAGCTCCGTCCGGGGCGGTCACAGGCGCTGGAGCTCTCCTTCCATGCCGCGCACGTCGGCGCGATTCACCCCGGCGTGCAGAGCGTGATGCTGTCGGACTTCTTTGGCGTATGCACGATTCGCCAGAAGCCGAATATGGACGGCGGGGAACTGCTCGTACTGCCGCAGCTGTTCGACATCGCGCCGCTCCGCCTGTCCTCCGGCGAAATGGGCACGGAAGCGATGGCGCGCGCCTCCGAGGACGTGACGAACCCCACCGACGTGCGCACCTATCAGCCCGGCGACCCGATGAAGAAAATCCACTGGAAGTTATCCGCCCGCAAGCAGGAGGCGCTCGTTCGCCGCTTTGAAGACCCCGTTCAGCCGGACGCGCTCGTCCTGCTGGACTGCGCCGAACCGCCAAAGCAGGCCGATTCGGAGGAAGACGCCGACCTGCGCGACGCGCTGATTGAAACCGCCGCGTCGGTGATGGTACAGGCAGCGAAAGCCGAGCATCCGGCGCGCCTGCCGCTTCCCGGCGCACACCCGGTGGAGCTGGACAAGGACATGGGACTGAAAATGCTGCTGGAGAACCTTGCGCGCGCGGATTTCAGCAATCCGGAGCCTTTCGCGAAGGTGCTGCTGCTGGAAATGCGGCGGATGCGGAAGGTGGGGTGTACGGTGGTGATTACAGCGCGTTTGGATAGTCAGATGGTGGATGTGATGCTTTCAATGCGGAGGATGGGGCCGAATGTGCGGCTGTATCTGGTAACGCAGACGCCGGAGGACGCGCGGCTGATGCCGATGATTTTGAAGCTGCAGGAAGTTGGGGTAGAGGTGGGGTATGTGAAGCTCCTGCCGCTGTAAAGGCGAAAAAGCCGCTTAACCCAAAGCGTAGGGAAAAGCACTCAAGCCGGGCGGCAAAAAAAGGGTCAAGGGGGAATCCCCCTTGCGGGGTCAAGGGGCGGAGCTCCCTTGTGGGGTTTGGGGCAACGCCCCAACTGTTCCACGGGCGACCAATTCAAAGAGAAAAGTCCACAAAGGCGCAGGCAGCGAAGCGTCCCTGCCAGTAACTTTGCGCTCCCGCAGGAGCGCCCCCCAAGCTGCTCTTTCCAACATCTATGCTGTGTCGCGCCAGATGGGCGCGACCGGATTGCCTGTCTTCCAGACATAGCTTGTCTTTCTCGCAAGCAGGGGATTTCGCCATGCAATACTGCGCCTTGGAAAAAGAGGGCTTTCTGGGGACATTCTACGAGCGCGAAACGCCGTCGGAGAAAGCCGTCATCCTCGTGGGCGGAAGCGGCGAGGGGCGCGCCGTCAAGGTTTTGCTGCCTTGCGCGCGGGAAATCGGCATGAGCGGGCTGTTCCTCGGCGCGGCGTATACGCTGCTGTGCGCGGATGGGAAAACGCCCGAAGCAGCGCAGCGTCTGCTGGCGAAAATGATGACGATGGAAGCAAAATACCCGGAGGAGTCCAACCGTGCCTGTGCTGACAGTTGGACGAAACTGGTTGATTTCTTCCAAACAAACATGGTGAGGAGGTGTCTGCTCTGCCAAAGGAATTGCGCAGCGCGGTTTCGCGCGGGATTCTGGCACTTTTGATGGCGTCGGGACTCATCCTGACGCTTTTGTGCGTCACGGGCGAATCGTCGCTCTGGGCGCTTGCGCTGGGGACAAGCCTGCCGGTGATTGCGCTGCTGTCCATCCTGCGGACGCGCCCCCGCGGAAAAGTGCTCGCGGCGGGCATCACCGCGGCGGGCGTGATTGTATGGCTGATTGCAGGCGGCGCGGCGGACGCGGTTGAAGTCGTTCGGGCGCTGCTGCTGCATTTTTCGGGGCTGACGGCGGCGCTTCCGCTTGTCGCACGACCTTTCGCGGCGGTTCTCGGCGTAACTTGCGGTTTCATCGGTTATGGGCTGACCAGCCGCCGCGTGGGCGCATATCCGTCACTGGCGACGGTACTGCTGATGGCGCTGCTGCTCTGGCTGGGCAATCGCCCGGACGCGCTGTGGGGCTTGCTGCCCGCCATCATCCCCTGCGTTGCGCTGCTGATGGTGTCCGGGTACGACGAAATTTCCGTCACGCGCGTGCTGCCGCTGACGCTTGTTGTCGTTCTGCTGAGCTTCACAGGCGTTGCCATCGGCGGCATCACCGTTCAGCCGATGAAGGAAGCGGCGGATGCCCTGCGCCAGAAAATTTATGACTACCTTTTCTTCACCAGCGCGCGCGACGTGTTCTCCATTGCCTCGCAGGGGTACTATCCTCAAGGGCCAACGCAGCTTGGCGGCGCGGCGACCCCCAGCGAACGCCCCGTTCTTCGCGTGAGCGGCAGCGGGCGAATTTACCTGCGTGCCGTAACCAAAAGTTCATACACAGGCAGCATGTGGATTGACGAAACAGGCGGGCGGCGCTACCTTTGGAGCAGCCCGCGCTGGCAGAATCTGCGCTCCCAGACATTCGACCTGACGCTGCCGAACGAGACAATCGCGGCGAATCTGCCGACAAAGAGCGTCACCGTCACCATGCTGTCGGACAGCGCGAGCAGCCTGTTTGCGCCGCAGCGCATCCGCGAATTGTCCGTGGGCAGCGGCATCGTGCCGTATTTCAACGCGGGCAGCGAAATTTTCGCGACGCGGAATTTAACCTCCGGCGACACATGGACAGCAACGTATGTTGATTTGACCGCCGGGCAGAGCGGCTTGGCGGAGCTGATTGATGCGGGCGCACAGCTGACCGACGCCCAGTACGAGGACATCCGCAAGCTGTACACCGGGCTGCCCGGTCACCTCGAACAGCGCCTGTTCGACTTCGCGCGCAATGCAGCCGGAAACGCCGATTCACCCTACGAAATGGCGCGCAGCATCCAGTCGTATTTGCAGGCGTACTGCCGCTATTCGCTGGATATTCCCGAACAGGCGTCGAACCTCGATTTCGTATCGACTTTCCTGCTGATGACGCGCGAAGGCTACTGCACGCACTTCGCGTCCGCCATGACGGTGCTGTGCCGCATGGTCGGGCTGCCCGCGCGGTATGTGGAAGGCTTCGTGGCGGATGTGGACGCATCAGGGCAGACGGTTGTGACCGGCACGAGCGCCCACGCGTGGACGGAAATCTACTTTCGAGGCGTAGGCTGGGTGACGTTCGACGCAACGCCGTGGACATCGACGCAGAACGCCTCGTCCGCGCCCAACCAGCCGGATGATCTGCCGACGCCATCGGTTTCGCCGTCTCCCTCGCCCTCCCCGTCGCCGTCGCCAACACCCTCGCCTTCGCCGGAGATGGACGACTCATCGGCTTCACACGAACCGACCAGCACGCCATCCCCCGCACCGTCGCCCTCGCCGGAAGCGAATCTGCCGACGAATACCCCTGAACCCACACCGGCGCCGCCGGACAATCCACCGCCGGACGTGCCGTGGCTGCTGCTGATTCTGCTTGCGCTGATGGCGGCAGCTGGCGGGCGCATTTGGTGGACACTGCCGACCACGCGCGACAAGCAGGCGAAGGATGAAAGCACACGCTGCATGGTGTGGATGCAGGCGACGCACGATGCCCTGCGGATGGCAGGCTTGCGGCGCGGACGCAGCGAAACGCCGCAGCAGTTCTTCCAGCGCGCGGACGAAGCCGTTCACGCACAGGGCGCACTGGCCGTCGTCGGAGAAATCGAGACGCTGGCGTTCTATGCCCGCGCGGACTTGCTGCCCAGCGACGCACAGGCGCTTCGGCAGGCGTATCAGACGCTCTGGCAGGGCATGAAGCCGCTCCGCAAGGCATATCTGACACTCTACCGGGCAGTTGTGCCGATGAAAATGCGCAACTTTACACAAAGCTAATACTATTTCCAAATGAGAATGCGCCAAGATGCGCCGCGAATTTTTCGTTCTGGCTAACGGGAGTGAAATGCAGCGTAGCAGCGCTACGCTAAATGGAACGACCGGACGCCAGAGCGGAAAAGGCGCAAGCAGATGGCGCAGGTGAATTTGGAAATAGTATCAACAAGGAGGGATATGCCGTGCAAGAAACGACCGCGATTCTAAGCAATGAACTGCTGGACGACCACCAATACACCGTCTTTGCGTTTGGCGGCGTAGTGCTGCGTTTCCGCGCGCCGGACTGCCTGCAAGCCTACACCGAGGTTAAGGAGTGGGACAACGGCTATCTTGTGGTGATGGCAAAGTACAGCCACAAAGAACAGCCGATTGAAGAGTACATCGACCTGCTGCCCATCTTGGAGAATCTCCGCATGGACGCGCAGGGGTTTTTAACGCCGATTAAGGAGGTTGAAATCAGCAATGAATGACATTGAAAAGCGCAAATTAGCTGATCAGGCAGACATGATTGTGAACGGCTATGCTTATACGCACACCGCGCAAGATTTTCGCGTCTGCAATCTGAATTCTGAACATTGTGCCGTGTTTTCTCCCACGTGCGAAATGCTGGAAACGAATATGGATAATATTGAGCTGCATATTGCCCGCAGTTATCTGCTGAAAAATCTTGAACTGTTGGAAGGATAACCAGCCATGCCGAAATACTATGAATATAAGATTGCTGGATATTACCTTTACTTTACTTCGCACTGCACCATCGAGGCCATGCATGTCCATGCCAGCGACCGGCATTTGACTGAAAGCGGTTCTGCCAAATTCTTTGTCAAAGGCAACGGTGATACCGTTGTGCAAAACAGAGGCATCCTGACTGATCGCGAAATCAGCAAAATTCAGGCGTTCATTCGCATGAATTATCAAGAAATGTACCTCGCTTGGGCAGCATACAGCGATAACAGTTTCTATCGCGGCTAATCGCCCCCGAAAAAACATCACAAATACAATCCCCTTCGGTTTTCCCGCGAAACCGTTTTTCCTGCGCGCGCATGGGCTGAAAAATGCAATCCGTGCGCGTTTTCTGCTATCGGGGCGGCGGAAATGCAGTCGTTCAGCCGAAATTGTGCAGGTGTTGCGGAATCCGCTTTCTACGCGGTCGTATTTTTGCCCAGATTGCACATTGCATTCTCAACTCGTTGGCGTATAATACTTTGCGGGCGCGGAAGAATGCGCCCAAATCATTCCATCTGGACGAACAAGGAGGTTGCAGCCATGCCTGCGACGAATACCGCCACGCCGACCGAAACGAAGCAGACCGCTGAGCAGATTCCCCAGCCGAAAGAACCTACGAAGGGGTTCGACCCCGACTCCATCCGCGCGTTCCTGAAGAAGCTCACGCAAGAGAAGTAATCTACTCGACTACTCCGCCAGGCAGTTTTTGCTGTTTGGCGTTTTTTTGATGACAGCAAAAGCCCCGAACGTGCTTCCTGATGCAGGAAGTGTCCGGGGCTTTCTTCGTGCTGATGGCGGGACTCGAACCCGCACGCCGCAAGGCAAGGGATTTTAAGTCCCCAGTGTCTGCCATTCCACCACATCAGCGTCAGGGTTGATTATACCACGGACGTGGTAAAAAGTCAATGCGGGGATTGGCATCGCAGGGGGGCAGTCAGCAGACTGCAGAACTGCTTTGCTTTATCTATGTTGCTTGATTTGTATTGTTGCAGGGGGAATCGCCTCTGCGGAGGCGACCAAAGGGCTTTGCGGTCGCCCTTTGGAAACCTTCGCATTGCACTCCCATGTTTCTTGGTTTTTATCGCTGCAAGGGGAAATCGCCTCTGCGGAGGCGACCAAAGGGCTTTGCGGTCGCCCTTTGGAAACCTTCGCATTGCACTCCCATGTTTCTTG
>OGGH01000441.1_pt1 | contig 41753 bp, 39 predicted proteins | sample 1571161 | NCBI WGS metagenome assembly OGGH01 (sample SAMEA2582053, study PRJEB24529) | metagenome | biome: Human gut stool | place: China | collected 2011 | reverse complement strand
GCATCCGCGTCAGCGAGGTGCAGTAGATCACGGTTGAGGCCGCGAAGAACGGCAAAACAGAAATTGCGCTCAAAGGCAAAATCCGCACGATCCTATCGCGCCTATCAGGGCAAGTAAATCCAACTGAAAAAAGCGGCGGTTCATCAGAACCGCTGCTTTTTTGCGCCGCATTGACAAGCGCTCCCGCCCTCGGTATACTATGACCAAAAGCAAGACGGCAGTCAAAAATGCAGACGAGTTTGAGAGATTAAACTCGAAAAGGGGAGAGCAAATGAAGTATCTTGGAAAGCCTGCGGGCATGTGGGCGCTGTTTGCCGGATCGTTTGAAAAGCACCTGACGGTCGAATTCGACCTGACCGCGGAGCAGGCGAAGGACGTTGCGGCGCGTGCCAAAAAGAAATATCGCGAGATCATCGCGAAGCTGCCGGAATTTGACAAGCGCGACCGCTTCGAAATGAACATCGTCAACTGCGCGATGCTCGCCGCGTTTATCCTGTGCATGCCGCAGCGGCCGAACATCAAAACGCTGACGGACTACTACGCCGCGGCGATGATGACGCCTACGATGAAGGCTTTCTGCCGCGCGAGCGGAAAGAAAAAGTTCACGCCCAAGGACATCGAGGGCATGAAGGCGACGGCGAAGCTGCGCGCGGGCGACCGCAACCCCTATTCGTGGAACATGGACTTTTTCGAGTACGAGGACGGCAGCGGCTACGAGGCGCGCTTCACGACCTGCGGCATCTGCACGCTGATGCAGGTGTTGGGGCTCTACGATCTGACGCCCGCGCTGTGCCATCTCGACTACACGATGAGCGACGCGGGCGGCGCGTCGGATTTCGTGCGCGAGTACACGCTCGCCTCCGGCGGCCCCTACTGCGACTGCGGGTATCACAAAAAGCAGTGAAAAAAACAAAAAGGATGCGTCTTTCGATGCATCCTTTTTCCTTTATGTAGGGGACTCAATCTTCGTTGTAGGCATCCGAGGCCTTGATGCGCTGGTACATGTCCTGCATCTGGCGGTCGATCTCAGCGATCTTGCCCGCGCATTCGAACATCTCCTCGTTGATGCCCTCGGGCAGCTTCGTTTTGTCGACCTTGTAGCGGATATCGTGCTCAAGGCTCGCCCAGAAGTCCATGGCGATCGTGCGCAGCTGGATCTCCGCCACGACGTATTCCGTCCGGTCGGAGAGGTAGACGGGCACCTTAATGTCCATGTGCAGCGAGCGGTAGCCGTTGTAGTTCGGCGTCTGGATGTAGTCCTGTTTTTTGATGATCTCCACATCCGTCTGCCGCGCCAGCATCTCGCCCACGCGGTAGACATCGTCGATGTAGCTGCAAACGACGCGCACGCCCGCGATGTCGTTGATGTTTTTTCGCGCGGACTCGATCGAGAGCGGCAGGCCACGCTTGATGAGCTTGGCGACGATGCTCGATTGCGATTTGACGCGCCCGTCGATGTGATGAATGGGATTGCGTGCATAAAGAACATTGAATTCACTGTTGAGAATATTGAATTTCAACGTGAGCTGCCGAACCGCCGCGTCATAGAGATTCTGCATGACAAGAAAGTCATGCGGATCTTCGCAGAGTGCGGCGCCGTTCCCCGTTCGATTCATTCTGAGCCTTCCTTTCCATCGGAAGCGTCAACGCCCGCCCGATGAGCTTTTGTTCCTTTCAGTATAGCAGACGATCACCGCCGCGCCAAGGGGAGAAATGTTGATTTTCCGCAAAAGTCTGCGCGAAAAAAGCAGCGGGCGGGAGAAACTACCAAGCGACGGGCAAAAGAACTTGCAATGCAGCGCAAGCCATTCTATAATTAACCTGAAAGGATATGCACAGCGTTCGGCACTTCCGCTCCGGTGGCAGAGCGAACGCGCGGAAGGTGCAGAAAAGAACAATGGATAAAAAAGGAAAACAGCAATTTCTTCTGGTCGCGTTCGGCGTGGCGCTCTATGCCGCGCTGATGAATCTCAACGAAGTCGCGGCGTTTCTCACGAGGCTCGCTACCCTCTTCACGCCGGTGATCATAGGGTTATTGATGGCGTTTGTCCTCAGTGTGCCGATGCAGGGCATCGCAGGACGTTTGACGCGCCTGATGCCAAAGGCAAAGGAAAAACACATTGACCTTCTCAGCCTGCTGCTGACGCTTTTGTGCGTGGTCATCGTCGTGGTACTGCTGTGCGTTCTGGCGCTGCCGCAGCTTGCCGCGTCGCTCAAGAGCATCGGCACACTGGTCAGGGAGAACTGGCCGGACTGGGCGCGCCTTCTCTCGGATCACGGCGTGGATACAAGCGAGCTCACCGATCGCATCGCCGCGCTCGATTGGAAAACGGTGCTGGAAAAGGCGCTCACCGGCGCCGGCGCGCTGATCGACTCGGTGGTGGATCTTGCCGGTACCACAGTCTCGGCGGTGGCCAACGTCACCTTTGCCATCGTCATCATGTTTTATGTGCTGCTCGACCGGCGCAGCCTTGCTAAACAGAGCCGCAGACTCCTCTACGCCAACCTGAGCGAGCGAAAGGCCGATCAGGTCTGCCGCATCGCGCGCCTGACGCACACCACCTACGCCCGTTTCCTGTCCGGGCAGTGCGTGGAGGTCGTGATCCTCGGCACGATGATCTTTCTCGCGTTCTCCCTGTGCGGCATTCCCTACGCGGGGCTGACCGCCGCGCTGACGGCGGCCTTCGCCTTTGTTCCCTACATCGGCGCGCTGGCCTCCTGCGCAATCGGCGTACTGCTGACGCTGCTTGCCCAGCCGGAGAAGGCGCTGCTGTGCCTGATCGTCTATCAGGCGGTGCAGTTCACGGAAAATCAATTCATCTACCCGCATGTGGTTGGCAGCAGCGTGGGGCTTGCGCCGCTGTGGACGCTCCTTGCGGCATTGCTTGGCGGCAAGCTCTTCGGCCTTGTCGGTATTGTGTTTTTCATTCCCCTCACGGCGGTAGTACTCCAGCTCGTACATGAGCACACCGCACAGCAGCTTTCGGAAAAGAAACTCGACCGCGAGGATCTGATCGAATAACAAAAAAGGACGACAGCTAAAAATAGCTGTCGTCCTTTTTTGTGCGGTCACGACTGCGCCATGCGCTCGAGGAGCTGGAAGGCCTCTTCGAGCTTGGGGTCGATATGGTCGGTCTGCAAAGCCTCGCGCACGCAGCCTTCGATGTGCGCGCGCATGATCTGCTGGTTGGCGCTTTTGAGGAGCGACTGCGTGGCGAGAAGCTGGTTGGAGATGTCCACGCAGTAGCGGTCGTCGTCGATCATCTGCAAAATGCCGTCGAGCTGGCCGCGGGCGATTTTGAGCTTGCGGCGGACGGAATCACGATTGGCTCTCATGGCCTTAGCGGATGGAGACGGCCTGATAGCCCGCCTCATCGACCGCGGCCTTGAGCGCCGCGTCGGTTACGCTGCCGTCCACGCTGACGGTGGCGGACTTGCTCTCGAGATCGACCTTTGCCTCCTTCACGCCGGGGACGGCGGAAAGCGCCTGCTGAACGTGATTCACGCAATGCATGCAGGCCATGCCCTCAATGCTGATGACTTTTTCCATGTTTGTTTCTCCTTTTTCATTACTTGCCATAATTTCCTTGCTTGCTATCTCCACTCCGCGATCCGACGGAGAAGAAACCGTTTTCGGTGCTGCCTCCGTGTGCTTGGCCTTGAACCAGCGCAGACGCAGCGCATTGCTCACCACAAACACCGAGCTGAAGCTCATCGCGAGCGCGCCGAGCATCGGGTTCATCTTGAGCTGGAAGGCGGGGTAGAACACGCCCGCCGCGATGGGAATGCCGATGGCGTTGTAGAAGAACGCCCAGAAGAGGTTTTCCTTGATGTTGCGGATGACCGCACGGCTCAACTGCACGGCGGTCGAGACGTCGAGAAGGTCACTGCGCATCAGCACAATATCCGCCGACTCGATGGCGACGTCCGTACCGGCACCGATGGCAATGCCGACGTCTGCGCGCGCAAGGGCGGGCGCATCGTTGATGCCGTCACCGACCATGGCGACCTTCTTGCCGCCCTCCTGTAAGCGGCGGATCTCGCGTTCCTTATCCTGCGGCAGCACCTCGGCCACGACGCGGTCCACGCCGACCTGACGGCGGATGGCCTCGGCGGTCTTGGCGTTGTCGCCCGTGAGCATGACGACTTCAATGCCCATGCTCGAGAGCTCGGCGATGGCCTGCGCGCTCGTGGGCTTGACGACATCGGCTACGGCGATGAGGCCGATGAGCTTGCCGTCCAGCGCAAAGTAGAGCGGCGTCTTGCCGTCCTCAGCCAGCGCTTCGCCTTGTGCGAGCAGCTCACTGTTTTCGATGCGGTTTGCTTCCATCATGCGGCGGTTGCCGGCAAGGCAGAGCTGGCCCTCGACCTCGCCGCGGATGCCCTGACCGGGGATCTGCTCAAATTTGTCGACGGACAGGAACGTGAGCGATTCCTTCTCCGCTTCGGCCACGATGGCCTCGGAAAGCGGATGCTCGGAGAGCTTTTCGAGCGACGCGGCGACGGAGAGAAGTTTGTCCCTGCCGATGCCGCCGTCGACGACGTCGGTGACGACGGGCTTGCCCTGCGTGATGGTGCCGGTCTTGTCGAGCACGACGGTGTTGACGCTGTGCGTCGTCTCAAGCGCTTCGGCAGACTTGATGAGGATGCCGTTCACCGCGCCGCGGCCCGTGCCGACCATGATGGCCGTCGGCGTGGCGAGACCCAGCGCGCAGGGGCAGCTGATGACGAGAACGGAAATACCGATGGACAGCGCAAATTCCACGCTGTGGCCCGTCAGCAGCCACGCTGCCGTCGCGATGACGGCGATCGTGATGACGACGGGGACGAACACGCCGCTGACCTTATCGGCGAGCTTGGCGATGGGCGCTTTGGAGCTCGTGGCCTCGTCCACAAGGCGTACGATCTGGGAAAGGGCGGTATCGTCGCCGACTTTGGTCGCGCGCATCTTGAAATAGCCGGATTTGTTGATGGTCGCGCCGATGACGCTGTCTCCCGCCTGCTTTTCGACGGGGATGCTCTCGCCCGTCAGCGCGGATTCGTCGACCGAGGACGTTCCCTCGAGCACGACGCCGTCGACGGGGACGCTCTCGCCCGCCTTGACGATCAGCACGTCGCCGAGTTGGACCTCTTCGACGGGGATGACGCTCTCGACGCCGTTGCGCTCGACCGTCGCGGTCTTGGGTGCAAGGTCCATGAGCTTTGTGATGGCATCAGAGGTCTTGCCCTTGGCGCGGGCCTCCATCGTCTTGCCCATGGTGATGAGCGTCAGGATCGTGCCTGCGGACTCGAAGTACAGCTCCATCATATAGGTGTGCACCGTGTCCATGTCCATTCTTCCAAAGCCGATGCCGATCTTATAGATGGCGTAGATGCCGTACACGATGGCGGCGCTGGAGCCCAGTGCGATCAGCGAATCCATGTTCGGCGAGCGCTGCCACAGCGTCTTGAAGCCGACGATATAGTACTGGCGGTTGATATAGACGATGGGCAGCAGCAGCAAAAACTGCGTGAATGCGAACGTCATCGCATTTTCCATGCCGAGGAAGCACGCGGGCAGCGGCCAGCCCATCATGTGGCCCATCGAGAGATAGAACAGCGGGATGGTGAAGATGAGCGAGAGGGCGAGACGCTTTTTCATGTCGCTGTACGCCTTCTGTGCGGCGCTGGCGCCGCCGGTCTCGGCAGTCTGCGCGGCGGGGGCGCTGCCGGGCTTTGCATGCAGAGACGCACCGTAGCCCGCCTTTTCGACCGCGGCGATGATCTGCGCGGACGAAAGCTGGGATTCGTCGTATTCGACGACCATGCTGTTTTTCAGCAGGTTGACCGCGACCTGCTGCGCGCCGGGCTGCTTGGCGACGGCCTTTTCCACGCGGCTGGAGCAGGCGGCGCAGCTCATGCCGGTCACGTCATAGGTTTCCTTTTTCAATTTGATTCCTCCTTCGGGACAAATACAATACCCGTGTGGGGTATTTTTAATTTACAAAAAGTATAGGTCGGAAATTGGCGGATTGTCAAGACCTCTTTTCGAGAAATTTCCGTTTGGGCGAAAGTTGCGGCGTTTCGGTCGGGAAAACTTACCGCCGCCGCGCCGCTGGACAGCTTGCATCCCTTATGATAAACTGACGGCATGAGTTTTATGATAAGCAGGTGAAAAATGAAGCAAAAACATATCTTGAAATGGCCTGGCATCGCACTGGGCGTGTACCTTTTATATGGGGTGCTGACAGCCATTCTCGTCCCGCTGCCGCAAAAAGAGGCGGCAGGGGAGCTGTGGAGCCAGTATGAAGCCCGATTGAGCGAGGACGCATCGCAGGAGCGCGTGAGGAGCATCGAGGATACGGACAGTGCGCTGCTCTGGCGCTTGCAGCTCATCGAGAGTGCGGAAAGGGAGGTCATCTTCTCGACCTTTGACCTGCGTGCGGACGGCAGCGGACAGGATTTGATGGCCGCGCTCTATGGCGCGGCGCAGCGCGGCGTGCGGGTGCGCGTCATCGTCGACGGGCTGAACGGTTTTCTGCATCTGCAAAACAGCGGCGTTCTCCGCGCCCTCGCGGCAGAGGAGAATGTGGAGGTGCGCTTTTATGATCCCATCGACCTGCTGCGCCCGTGGAAGCTCAACTACCGTCTGCACGACAAGTATCTGATCGCCGACGGGAGCAAATACATCCTCGGCGGAAGAAATTCGAACGATTTGTTCCTCGGCTCATATCAGGAGAACCAGAACATCGACCGCGACGTGCTCGTCGTGTCGGACGGGGGAGAGGGCAGCTCGGTCTCCCAGCTTTTGACGTATTTTGAAAGCGTCTGGTCGCAGCCGGAGAATCAGACCATCACAGGCAAGACGTCCTCGCAGACCGACGCGCTGCAGGAGCGCTACGCGGCGCTATGCGCGGTGCATGGAAAAGAGCTTGCCGCCGTCGACTGGGAGGTGGAGACCGCGGCGGTCACGCATGTGAGCCTTCTCAGCGGCTCGCCGCGCGCGGAGGCGAAAGCGCCTGAGCTGTGGGACGCGCTTGTCCGCCTGATGGCGCAGGGCGATGACATCCTGCTGCAAACGCCGTACATCATCTGCAACGACAAAATGTATAACGATTTGGAAGCACTTGCCGAGACGCGGCAGCTGCGCGTGCTGACGAATGCCGTTGAAAACGGCGCGAACCCGAGCGGCTGCTCGGACTACTTACGCGAAAAGCAAAATATTTTATCGCGCGGCGTCGACGTGTACGAGGTCGTCTGCGGCCAGTCGCTGCACACGAAGACAATTTTGATCGGAAACGATTTGAGCGTCGTCGGTTCATTCAACGCCGACATGCGCAGCGCATATCTCGACACGGAGCTGATGCTCGTCATCGAGAGCGAGGAGGTCAATGCCGCGCTGCGAGAAGAGAGCGGAAAATACATGGGCCAGAGCCGCCTCGCCCTGCACGACGGCGGCACGGAACACGGCGCGCGGTTTGAAGAAATGACGCTGCCTTGGGCAAAGCGCGCGCTGTATACGATTCTGAGCGTTGTCCAGCGCCCGATCCGCCACCTGCTGTAACGAAAAGTGCGGCATAGCGGAAAATGAGGGAAAGGAATACAGATTTTGCCCGTATTTCCGTTTTTTCGCCTTGCAAAAAACGTTCGGGTTTGCTATGATAAAAAATACGTATGGATACGTTCCGCTTTTTGTGGAGACAGAGGATAAGAAAGGAAGATCGTTATGATTTACACGACCGAAGTGCAGCATATGTGCCCCGTTGCGAAGGGCGCATATCACGGTCCGGCCCCGATCCCCGAAGAGGGCAAGTGGGTCCAGGCCAAGCAGATCGCCGATATTTCCGGCTTCACCCACGGCATCGGCTGGTGCGCGCCCCAGCAGGGCGCCTGCAAGCTGACGCTCAACGTCAAGGAGGGCGTCATTCAGGAGGCTCTGATTGAGACCATCGGCTGCTCAGGCATGACCCATTCTGCTGCCATGGCTTCCGAGATCCTGATCGGCAAGACCATTCTCGAAGCGCTGAACACCGACCTTGTTTGCGACGCCATCAACACCGCCATGCGCGAGCTGTTCCTGCAGATCGTCTACGGCCGCACCCAGTCCGCCTTCTCTGAGGACGGCCTTGCTGTCGGCGCGTCCCTTGAGGACCTCGGCAAGGGCCTTCGCTCCCAGGTCGGCACGATGTTCGCCACCGCCGAAAAGGGCCCCCGTTACCTCGAGATGGCCGAGGGCTACTGCTCCCGCGTCGCGCTCAACAAGGAAAACGAGATCGTCGGCTACGAGTTCATCAACCTCGGCAAGATGATGGACTTCATCAAAAAGGGTATCGATGCGAACGAAGCGCTCGAAAAGGCCAAGGGTCACTATGGTCAGTGGGACAACGCTGCCAAGTACATCGACCCGCGTCAGGAATAAGGAAGGGAGGACGAAACAATGGCTTTATTTGAAAACTACGAGAGAAGAATCGACAAGATCAACGGCGTCCTCGCTCAGTACGGTATCTCTTCCGTCGAAGAGTGCCGCGAGATCTGCAAGGCCAAGGGCTTTGACCCGTATGAGATCGTCAAGGGCATCCAGCCCATCTGCTTTGAAAACGCCTGCTGGGCGTACACCGTCGGCGCGGCCATCGCCATCAAGTCCGGCGTGAAGTCCGCGGCCGAAGCCGCCAAGATGATCGGCGTCGGCCTGCAGTCCTTCTGCATCGACGGCTCCGTCGCCGAGGACCGCAAGGTCGGTCTGGGCCACGGCAACCTCGGTGCGATGCTGCTGTCCGACGAGTCGAAGTGCTTTGCCTTCCTCGCCGGTCACGAGTCCTTCGCCGCCGCTGAGGGCGCGATCGGCATTGTCCGCAACGCCAACAAGGCCCGCAAGGAGCCCCTGCGCGTCATCCTGAACGGTCTCGGCAAGGACGCCGCTCAGATCATCTCCCGCATCAACGGCTTCACCTATGTTCAGACCCAGTTCGACTACTTCACCGGCAAGCTGAACATCGTGCGCGAGATCCGCTACAGCGAGACCGAGCGCGCCGACGTTCGCTGCTACGGCGCTGACGACGTCCGCGAGGGCGTTGCCATCATGCATTCCGAGGGCGTGGACGTCTCCATCACCGGTAACTCCACCAACCCGACCCGCTTCCAGCACCCCGTCGCCGGCACCTACAAGAAAGAGTGCATTGAGCAGGGCAAGAAGTATTTCTCCGTCGCCTCCGGCGGCGGCACGGGCCGTACCCTGCACCCGGACAACATGGCCGCCGGCCCTGCCTCCTACGGCATGACCGATACCATGGGCCGCATGCATTCCGACGCACAGTTCGCCGGCTCATCCTCCGTGCCCGCGCACGTGGAAATGATGGGCTTCCTCGGCATGGGCAACAACCCGATGGTCGGTGCCACCGTCGCCGTGGCCGTCGCCGTCGCGGAGAGCCTCAAGTAAGAGGGGAAACCGCAGGGTTTGTCCTTCCAAGGTTCCAAAACCTGATTTTTCATCAAACATAGGCAGGAAGCACATCTTCCGCATTTTCGTGCGGAAGATGTGCTTCCTGTTTTTGCGTTTTTGGAGGGAAAAACCGTGAAGAAAATCAGGATGTGCTTCCCGAATGAGAAGACGTTCAGGGAAGGGTTCGAAGAGTATATTTTGGACTGTAAGGCCCGCAATCTGCGGGATGGAACAATCAACCATTATCAGGAATCCATCAAGCAGATTTACAAGCGGATCACACCAGATACGCTGATCTCTTCGATGTGTCAGCAAACCATGGCAAACTTCTATATTTCACTGAGGGATGACCCTAGGTTGCTATGAGCAGGTCATGGGCGAACCGGGCAAGTGCCTTGTTATTGGCGGCGGGACATATGCGTACTTTCTGAAAAATGGCGTGGCGTTTGGCGCTTCCCGATTAGGTGTAGATTATCACATGCACGGTGCAAATGAGTACCTTGTGGCAGATGAGATCGTGCGAAGCGCGGAACTGGTTGCGCTGACCATTGTTGCACTTTGCGGCGAACACGCTGAGCCGATGTAAAATGCGGTTATGTAAATAACACCCGTCGGTATGATCCGATGGGTGTTATTATTTGTGCTGTGTTTTTTGACAGACGAATCGGATTCTTGCAAAAATGCCCAAAGATGTCGATAGAATCCGTTCGCCTGCGCAAGAATTTTATGGCGTGCGGACAGAAAAGACTTTTTCGTGCTGCGAGACGGCGACAGACAGCAGATTTCATGGCGATAATGACGAATTTCTGTCATTGGAGTGTTTTTCGTAGAAATACATCTGTCCGCTCCTTGCAATTTCCTGCGCATAAAGATATAATAAAGGCCGTTAGTGAAAGCGCCTTTGCGGCCTGAGCAGAGAGAAGAGGATCGTAAGAGCGTTAGACTTTGAAAAGAAAGAAGATGCCCCTATGAATCCCTTTATGAAGACCCTTAAAAAAATTGCCGCCGCATATAACGGCGTCAGCCTGATTTTGCGCATCGCGATCGGCCTTGTCGTCGGCGTGATCCTGGCGCTGGTCTGTCCCGGCGCGACGTGGTTACAGGAGCTTGGCAACCTGTTTGTCGGCGCGCTCAAGGGCATTGCCCCCGTGCTGGTGTTCGTCATCGTGGCGAGCGCGCTGGCGCAGGGCTCGTCCAAGCTCGACCGCCGCTTTGGCACGGTCGTGTGGCTCTACATGCTCACGACGTTCCTCGCCGCCATTTTAAGCGTTGTGACGAGCACGATCTTCCCACAGACGCTGGTGTTTCCCGAGGCGGCCGAGGCGGAGGTCATCCCGCAGGGCCTTGGCGAGGTCATGCACACGCTGCTGTCCAACATCGTCTCGAACCCCATCTCCGCCATTATGAACGGCAACTACATCGGCATTCTGATGTGGGGCTGCCTCTTCGGCGTGGCGATGAAGAAGCTCGGTGCGGACTCCACAAAGGTCTTCCTGAGCAATGTGTCCGACGCGGTCTCGACCATCGTGCGCTGGATCATCAACCTTGCGCCGTTTGGCATCATGGGCCTTGTGTTCACGAACGTTGTGAGCAACGGCCTTGCGATCTTCACCCAGTACGGCAAGCTCCTGCTGCTTTTGGTCGGCACGATGCTCTTCATGGCGTTTGTCATCAACCCCATCATCATCTTCATCTATCTGCGCTGCAATCCCTATCCGCTGGTGTTCCGCTGCCTGCGTGAAAGCGGCCTGACGGCGTTCTTCACCCGCTCTTCCGCGGCGAATATCCCCGTGAACATGGCGATGTGCGAAAAGCTCGGCTTGGACAAGGACTTCTACTCCGTCTCTATCCCCCTCGGCGCGACGATCAACATGGACGGCGCGGCCATCACCATCACCATCATGACGCTGGCCGCGGCCAATACGCTGGGTATGCAGGTCTCGCTGCCTGCGGCGATTTTGCTCTCGATCATGTCGGCCCTCGGCGCGTGCGGCGCTTCCGGTGTGGCGGGCGGCTCGCTGCTGCTCATCCCGATGGCGTGCTCGCTGTTCGGCATCTCGAACGACATCGCGATGCAGGTCGTCGGTGTCGGCTTCATCATCGGCGTCATTCAGGACTCTGTCGAGACCGCGCTCAACTCTGCGGGCGACGTCGAGTTCGCCGCGACGGCCGAGTATCACCAGTGGCTCAAGCAGGGCAAGCCCCTGCCGGAATTCCTCGGCGGCAAGAAGAAGTAAAGCGTCAGAATGTGAAAACAAATAAAAGTGCGCCGGCTCAACGAGCCGGCGCACTTTTTGCGCGGTGGTGCCGAACGATGGTCGGGAGGGACAACTTCGCGTTTACTTTGACCAATTTTGTATATTTATGACAGGTATCGAAAGCTGCCGCAAAGGAGCAAGCGCATGAAGCAAGCAGAACATCCGCCCGTGACCGCAGGGGCGAACAGTGCGGCAGAATACAGCCTTGCAATCATCGACCAGCTTGCGCGCATCGACCGCACGTGCAGCAAAGAGGAGATGGACGAATTGGTCTACCGCATGCTTGCCTTTGTCGGCGGGCACCTCGGCAGCGCGCGGGAGAACCTGCGCATGCTGACGCTGCTGGAAGAAAAGCAGAAGTCGCTCGAGCAGAATTTGCAGGCCGTGAAGCTTGAGCAGCAGATGCTCAAGGCGCTCTGCAAGGACAGCACGTCCGTTTATCGTGTGGACCTGATGAACGACCGGGCCGAGATCGTCAAGATCGAGGAGCGCTCCAACTCCGCGGGCGACCTGCTCCCGCATGGGCAGGAGCTGTTTTCCTATGCCGAGGCAGTCGAGCATTACTATCACAAGTGCGTCCTTAAGGAGAGCGCACCGGACTTCCTGCAATTTTTGGACGCAGAAAATCTGATGCGCGAGCTCAGGACCAAGGACCGCGTCAGCCGCCGCTACCAGAGTGTGCCGAACGCCATCGGGAACATCTATTTCGAGGTGCGCGCCAATAGGGTGCAGCAGACGGAAACGAGCTTTCAAATCCTGCTGGACTTCCGCAGCGTGGATGAGATCGTGAGGGAGGAGCGCGAGCACCAGCACGCGCTGGAAACGGCGCTCACGGAGAGCCGGATGAGCTACGAGGTCATCTCGGCCATCAGCAAGATCTATTATACGATCTACCGTATCGATCTGCGCACGGGTTATTATGAAGAGGTTGCAAGCGAGCGGCAGATGCACCGTCTGACCGGACACAGCGGCAGAGCGAGCGTCCACATGAGTGAAATGAGCAAGCAGAGCATCGTTGCCGGAGTATCTGCCCTATGTTGAGCCGTTTTTTGACCTTTCGACGCTCGCGGAGAGACTGCGGCGCGCCGCGCGAACGAGGCAAAGTCCGAGTTCCTCTCGCGCATGTCGCACGATATCCGCACGCCGATGAATGTCATCATGGGCTTTACGAACATCGCCCTACAGCACGCGGACGATTCGGATAAGATGAAAGAGTGCCTGGAAAAGATCCGTGTCAGCGGCAGCAACTTGCAGGAGCTCATCGACGATGTGCCGGACATCTCGCGCATCGAGAGCGGGGAGTTCAAAATCGTCTCGCAGCCGGTGAAGCTGCCAGAGCTGTTTGACTTCTACTGCCAGGCCATCGCGGGCATGGCGGAGGCGAAAAACATCCGCTTTTCAGGGAAGCTGCACGACATTTCCCACAATGTGCTGCTCTCCGACCAGATCCGCCTCGGGCAGATCTATATGAACCTGCACTCAAACGCCGTCAAGTATACGCCGGAAAACGGCGATGTGAAGTTCGAGGTCTATGAGGAAAAGCTTGCCGAGAGCGGCAAGGTCCGCCTTGTCTCGGTCGTGAGCGACACGGGCATCGGCATGACGCCGGAGTTCATGGAGCAGATGTATTCGGCCTTTTCCCGCGCGGTCGACACGCGCGTCAACAAGGTGCGCGGCAGCGGCCTCGGCCTTGCCATTGTGAAAAAGATCGTCGACCTGATGGACATGCAGATGCCGGTGATGAACGGCCTGGAGGCGACTGCCGCCATCCGAAAGCTCGACAGCGAGACGGCGAAGCACAGCCCCATCATCGCCCTCACAGCCAACGCCTACCATGAGGACATTCAAAAATGCCTCGCCGCGGGCATGAACGCCCACCTCTCCAAGCCCATCAACATCGACCGCGCGGTGCGCACGATACAAGGACGAAAGCGTATCTGCGGATGAGCTGCTGACCATTGCCCGGCGCAACCGCAGCATTGTTTCCCTCTACCGCACGGAGCAGGATGAGGACCGTGAGGAAACCGGCGAGGATGTGACGCGCGACGATAGCTGGAACTACGCCGAAATCCTCTGGAACGGAATACAGGCAAAGGCGGTCACGGCAGCATTTGAGCAGCTTTCCTACAAAGAGCAATGGTATCTGGAAAAGCGGAACGCCATCTGCTTGACCTGCGGGCGTGTCAGCCCCTTGTCCACGCAGTCCACCTTTGAAGATTTAGCGGTGGATTTTGAAGGAACGACAGCCAGCGGTGCGGAGCGGTTCTACCGGCGTACATTAGACAAACTGCGGCTGAAGCTGCTGGAAAGCGGTGTGATCCATACCGTGACACTGAAACAAACCGATATGCGAAAAAACAAAAGAATAGCCGCCGCTGTCTACCTGTATCAGGCGGACAACGACGGTGAATGGGGTGAGCTGCGGTTTGACTTTGAGAACGGCACAGTCAAGATAGTAAAACTGGCAGATTGGGACATGGTGAAGTCAAATATCTTTGCAAAAACGGCGATCCGGTACATACAGGGATCGCCGGAGGCGAGACTGCTGAAATCTGTGGTCGTGCCGTTTTGGAAAGGCAGGGCACAATTATCCGCAGAGCATGACCTTTGCGCAGAACAGGCCGTCCTGATAGGTAACCGTACTCACCCCGCCGGATTTTTCTGCAATGTGACGGACGGACTGAAGTCCGACGCCGTCTCCTTTTCGCTTGGAGGACTGGAATACGCCACCTTTTTCGCGGATGACTCCGTCATAGGTGTTTTCAACCTGAATCAGTGCCAGACTGTTGCCATGCAGATAGGCTGTCAGTTTGATCCTGCGTCGGGCAGGCGCGGTGCGCAGGCTGGCTTCCAGCGCATTTTCCAGCAGATTCGAGAGAACCAGACACAGATTGATTTCGTCTACAGGAAGACATTCCGGCAGATCAATCTGCACGGAATACGGGATATTCTCCCGTTTGGCAAGCGCGCAGTAATACCCGACCACGCTGTCTGCCGCCCGGTTTTCGCAGAAATGCATTTCAAGACTTGGAATTCTGGAAACCGCGCCGGAAAGATAGGCTTTGATCTTTTCAAGATCCCCTTCTTCTGCAAGGGCAGCGAGCTGACATAGCTGGTGGCGCAGATCGTGCCGCGCCTGCCGTGCTTCCTCAATGGCAGCTTTCAGGCTTTCGTAGCGCTGCTGCTGCATGGAAAGCAGCTGGTTCTCCTGCTGTAATCTCACATTCCGGTTGATGCTGATCGCCATCAGAAGGAAGATTGCGTTGAAGAAAAGCATCAAAAACAAAAGTGCGATGCTGATCACAAAATACCCCTGCAAAACACGCCCGGTATAGAGCGTGTCCGCATACTTGGGAATCATAAACAGATTCAGCGCAATGAACACCAGCGGCAGCACCCAGAACACATACCAGGTCTGCGCAAAATTTTCATCCTCGACCATTCTCCGCACGCTGTGCGTCGCAGGATAATAGGCGATGGCGGCAAACAGCCAGCAGATCGCATGATAGCAAATCGCAGATCGCAGACAGAACCATGGCGCAGTCTGCGCCTGCGGCAAACCGGCCAGCATAGCGGCGTTGATCGCCCTGCAAAGGCTGTTGATACAGGCAAATACCGCACAGACGGACAACGCAATCGTTCCGGATTTCCAAAGCGAAATCCGGAGTGTTTTTATGTAGATCACGACTGCAAGCAAGGTCAGGCCTGCAAGCACCGGCGCAGTCGGCATGCGGTGCGCATAGCACACCACGCCTCCGGCGGCGCAAAGCAGCGCAAGCAGCGGAACAAGCCACAAAACGAGCTTTGACAGCGGCTGCTTTAAGCTGGATTTTACCGGGAAGCAGGCAAGCAGCATGCCGGGAATCACCACGCCGAGCTCCAGAATTGGACGCAGCAGCTCCATTATGCCATCCGCCCCCTTTGAAGCAAGAACTCCATAAGCGCCTGCCGGGCGCTTTTCAGAAGGTCCTGACTGACAAACACGCGGCTTCCGTCCGCCATGCGGAAGGCGGAGCCTTCCAGATCCTCCGCGTGTTCCAGATTCACGATCACTCCGCGCCCGCACACAAAAAAGCGTGTGTCATCCTTTAGTGGGGCGATGAACGTCTTGAAGGGTTGGCGCGTGGCAAGCGTCTTTTGAACCGTCGTATGGACGTAGATCAAGTGGGCGAAGTGTTCTGCGTAGACGATGTCCTGATAGCGCAGATGGATCTCGCTTCCCTCCACCTTCAGCTCCATATATTTGTCCGGCTGCGGTACGCGGGCAAGCAGCTCGTCCGTCAGCGCGTCGATGTCCGCTTCGGTAAATGGCTTGACCAGATAGTGCAGCGCACGTACCTGAAAGCCCTCCAGCGCATGGTCGGTCGAGGTCGTGGTAAAAACCAGCAGGCAGTCCGTGTTGGTTTTCCGCAGCTTCTTTGCCGCCTCCATGCCCGTCATGCCATCCATATAAATATCCAGAAATGCGGCAGTAAAGGGCGCTTTCCTTGCCGCTTCCAGAAATGTCTCGCCGCTTTCGTATTCCAGAATATCCGCCTGTACGTTTCTCCGCTGAAGCTGCCGCTCCAGCCGGTCTTTCAGCAGTGTGCGTTCCGCAGCAAGATCATCCACAATCGCAATTCTCATGCAGGGTTCTCTCCTTGTGCTTGAAATCCAAGATAATTATATCACAGCGCGTCGAGGATGACAAAGAACCGTTGCTGGAATTCGTGCCAAAATCGCCCCTTTCGTGCTACGGCGCTTGAAAAAACCGAATGGCCTTTTTATACTGAGCGCAAGCAAAATGCCAAATCGGATGAAGGAAGGAGGGAAATCTGTGTATCGTATTGCTGTGCTGGCAGAACAGGAAGCAGAGCGGCAGCGCTACGCCGAGCAAATTACCCGGTTTTGTGAAGCGAAGGGGCTGTTTCCGCAGGTCATGCAATATGACGATCAGGAACGTTTTTTTGAAATGTCGCAGAAAGATGCTCCAACCAATGCCGTCATTGCACTTTCTGGGGTGGCAGGATTGAATGCAGCGGAACATCTTCGCTCCTTATGCCCCGCGTGCCGGATGATCTGGTGCAGCGACTTGGATTTCTCCCTTCACGCCTTCCGGCTGCGGGCAGACTATTTCCTGCTGGAGCCGGTTTCCGAGGAAGCATTCCGGCGAGGACTGAATGCCTGGATTGAATAAACGGGCATCGAACCAAACCGAGACAACAAGCACAAAAATGGAGGAAATCAATGAAAAAGTTACAATGTTCTGTACCAACCCTTCTGCTGGCCGGTGTGTTGTGCCTGACTTTGGCGGCCTGCGGTGCGAAGCAGTCTTCCGACATGCCTGCATCGGATACAGACTCCACGGCAAGCGCCGCCCTGCCGGTAAAGGCCATGAATGCCAAGCGTGTCGATGAAAACCCCTATATGGCAAAGAGCGATGCCAACATTCACCACGACGGCTACAATACCGACTCTACGGATGAAGTCCTGCCGCTTGGCATCTATCCGGAGATCAATGTTTCCTATGAAAAAACCAACGCGAACGCTTCGCCTGCCATTTACTTTGACAGCTACGGCCACGCAGTCGTACCGCTGCTCGGCGGCATCGCCATCCGCGATCTGAATGCCGAAGAGACGAAGACTCTTGGCTATTTCTCTCCGAAGCAGCATGACGGCGGCGGTTACGTCATCCAGAGCTCCTATACGTTCCTGGATTCGGAAAACCGCATCGTCTGCCACACCAGCAACAACCATGTGCTGATGCTGCGGGCAACCGATGAAGCAGGAAACGTCCTGCCGGAGTTTGAAAAGGTACTGGACATTGACATCAAGGCGGCAGCCGAAGCTGCGCTCGGCAAGGAGCTGACGCAGAATCTTCTTTCCGTGGTCTTTGACTACGACGGCAACCTCTGGTTTGCAACCGGCGGCTTCCGCATCTATCCCGAGCGTGAGCAGCAGGGCGTGCTCGGCTACATCGCCCACTCGGCGATCGAGGCGATCCTGAACGGAGAGCAGGCCGACCTTTCGAAGGCCGTCTTCGTCTACGGGCTGGCGCTCGGCGAGGGCGCGGAAAACGGGATTGCCGCCTCCAAGGACGGCGCGGTCATCCTGACAAACCAGAACTGCTATCTGCTGCGCGCGAATGAAGGCGTTGAGGCTGTCTGGTGCACACCGTATGAGAGCGTCGGCGCTAAGGTCAGCGGCGAAAACGACAAGACCACCGGCGGCGGTCTTGCCTGGGGCGGCGGCTGCTCCCCGTCGCTGACGCCGGAGCTTGTGATGTTCACCGACAACGCGGATCCAGTCAAGCTGCTGGCGCTCGATATGAAGACCGGTGAGATCGTTGCAAGCATGCCGGTGCTGGATGATCTGCCCGAGGGCTATCAGGTGGCGGTTGACAACTCTGCCATCGTCTATGATGACAGCGAGGGCACCGTCAGCACGATTGTCTGCAACTGGTTCGGCGCAGGCAGCGCAGGCCTTGCCGATCCCAACAATGACTCTTCCATCCAGAGCTACGCCAACATCTATGACACAAACTGGCTGACAAAGGGCAACTGCATGATCGCGCCCGGCGTCGAGCGCGTGGACACCGTGAAAACCGATAGCGGCTATGAGATGAAGAGCATTTGGTCTCGAAATGACCTGAGCGATACATCGATTCTCAAGCTCTCCACCGCGACGGGCTATATCTATGGTTATGTGCAGGATCTGGAAAGCGGCATGTGGCAGTACATCATTCTGGACTTTGCCACCGGCGAGACGGTATTTACCATGGACGTCTCCAACAAATATGGCTACAATAACATGGCTATCGGTATGTATGCCGGAAACAGCGGCAACGCACTCTACTGCCCGACGGGCTATCTGGAGCTGCTCAGATTACAGGACCGCTTTGTGTATCTTCCCGAATTGCCCTACCGCAAGGTCGATCTCGATAAGGCCGCGCGGAACGTACTGACACAGGAACAGTTTGAGCAGGCCGGCGGCGAAGGTACGGTCGCGAGCTGGCGCAATACTGTGACGGTCGAAAATGTTCATCCCAACACGACGGTCTCGTTCCGGATGAACAATCTTTCCGGAAGCGCCGCTGAGCTGAAGCTCTATGCCTACGGTGCAGACGGAAAGCTGGCGGAGGTCGGCAATGAGCTGTGGACGATCACGGATGAAGCCGGGACTGGCGTGGATACCCTGGCCGACGGCACACTGTATGAGCTGCGTGTCAGCGTCGCAGACGGCGGTGCGTTCGACCTGAGCGAGGCGGAAAAGGAGATCAAAATTTCCGTTGTACTTGCGAAGTAAGACTCAAGGAAGGCTGTCAAAAAACTACAAAATCACCCCCCGTTGCTAATTGATATGCTCCCTTTGTGAGAGACAGTGAAATAAAAACACTGTCAATCACGAAGGGAGCATTGTTCATGTCAAGAAGGAAAACCAGCAGATCAGAGCAACTGCCGGCGGCGAAAGCCTCTGCATGACCTGTGGACGCGTCAGCCCTTTGTCCACGCAGTCTACCTTTGAGGACTTGGCGGTGGATTTCGAGGGGACAACCGCCAGTGGCGCGGAGCGATTCTACCGGCAGACGCTTGACAAGCTGCGCCTGAAGCTGCTGGAAAGCGGGCTTGTCCATACCGTGACGTTGAAGCAGACCGAATGCCGCAAAAGGAACAAAAAATAGCCGCCGCTGTCTACCTATATCAGGTAGACAACGACGGCGAATGGGGAGAGATCAGATTTGACTTTGCAGCCGGCACAGCGGGGATCGTCCGGCTGGCGGAGTGGGACACGATAAAGCCCAATGTCTTTGCAAGGACGGCAATTCGGCACATACAGAGCTTACCGGAGGCAAAGCTGCCAAGTGAGGCTGTTGTGATGTTTGATCAAGCATTGTGATCCTAAAAATTTATAATTCTTATTCAAGCAAGCACTTGATTTATTTTGTGGGGTCTGATATGCTATTATAGGAAACATTGGATAATGCACAGAAATGGGGGATTATGTTTTGAGGGAAGAAAAGAAAGCCGAAAAGAGGCAGGAGCTTGTAGACGCCTGCCTTGACTGCTTTGTCGAAAAGGGGCTGACCGTTGCCACGACAAAGGACCTCTGTAAGGCGGCAAAGCTGCAAAACGGCGGCATCTACTATTACTTCTCCACCAAAGAGGAAATCGTTCTTGCCTGCGCCGAGGAAGCGATCAGTCGAATTGAAAAAGCTGCGTTTGCCATCGTGTTTGAAGATATTAGTGACATCAAAAGCATGACGGATCATCTCGGTGAGCTGGCGGATAAAATGTCGCCTACCATGCGCTTTCTGGTCAGCGTATGTGTGTCGCGCGAATACGGAGAAAAGGTAAAGCCTTCCCTTGTGCGGCTTGCGGCAAGATACCCTTATTACACGGGCAGGATTGCGGAGATCCTCGGCTGCACCGACGAAGAGGTTGCGCCGTTCGTTCATCTGTCGATCCTTGCCATCAACAACTATATGATCTTTGCCGAGCGAGCGCTGTTTGACCCACAAATCGAAGCGGTCAAAAAAGAGCTTTCAAGGCTTGCAGAAAGAAAGGGGCGGAATAATCGATAGTTTACCATAAAGAGAAAATCACAAACGACTTCATAGTCAATCCATACGCACAAACCGTTCCGTGAAGATGACCAAAGCAGAAAAGAATCATAGGAGGACAACATGAAAAAGATACTTGCAATTCTGCTATCGCTGCTTACGCTGCTTTCCTGCGGGCTTCTTTCCGCCTGCTCTGCCAAAAAAACGCAGCCGGATACACCGGACACTGAAACCGTGTGGGAAACGGTCAGCGAGGCATACATCTATGCGTTCCCGCTGGTGCTGACCGACGCAACCAAAACATTATCGACCAATACGGACGGAACCATGACTGGCCGTGCGCCCATCAATCAGTTCAACCATGCAAAAAAGCTGGCGGACGCCTCTTTCCGCACCGTTGTGACGCCGAACGTCGATACCGTCTATTCGCAGGCATGGCTTGACATCAGCACAGAGCCTATGGTCTACGTCCTGCCGGAAACGGATCGCTTCTGCAATGTGCAGCTTCTGGATGCGTGGACGAACACCGCCGCCGTGCTGGACAAGGCGGGTGCTTATGCCATCGCGCTTCCCACTTGGGAGGGCGAGCTGCCCGACGGTGTGACGCGCGTGGACGCGCCCACCGCAACGGTGTGGTCGATCACCCGCACGGTGCTGTCCGGAAACGAGGATCTGCCCAATGTCTATGCCATTCAGGAGCAGATGCAGCTCCTGCCGCTTTCGGCTTATGTACAGGGAGGCGAGTATGCCGCACCGCAGGGAACTTATAAAGAGGAAAATGACTTTGTTCCCGTGAACAAGGTGCTTTCCATGACGCCAGCAGAGTTTTTCAATACGGCGAACGCTCTGATGCAGGTCAACCCGCCCGCCGATGCGGATGAGGAACTGCTGAAGAAACTCTCCGCCATCAACGTGGGCGCGGGTAAGACTTTCGACGCCGCTCTCCTGGGCGAAGGAGCTGCCGAGCGCTGGACGCAGATGCTTCAGGGGCTTCGCGCCACGCTTGCCACCGACGGCGCGAAGTATGCGCAGAAGCTCGGTCAGTGGGTCTATTACGGCAAGCCCATCGGCGACTTCGGCACGGAGTATACCTACCGCGCGATGGTAGCGCTGGTGGGGCTTGGCGCCAACACCGTGGACGTGGCGATCTATCCCAAGACAACGGTGGATGAGACCGGCGCAGCGCTGACCGGAGAAAAGACGTATACGCTCCACTTTGAAACCCTTCCTCCCACGCTGGAAGGCGGCTTCTGGTCCGTGACCGCCTACGGAGAAGATGATTTCCTCATTGACAATTCCATCGACCGCTACTGCATCAACGACCGCTCCGGCTTCAAGCTGAATGCGGACGGCACATTGGATATTATCCTGTCCAAGGATGCACCGGAAGACACCTCTAACTGGCTGCCTGTTTCCGACGGGGAATTTCATCTGTTCATGCGGATCTATGTACCGGATATGACAGCACTGGATAGCTGGCAGCCACCTGTTATCCGCGAACAATAAGGAGATGGAAAAAGAATGGCTATGAAACGTATTGCAGCAATGCTTCTTACATCGGTACTATTGCTGTCCTGCGTCGGCTGTGCGCAGGATGGGCGCAAAGAGCCGGACGCAGAAAAGGCAGACCTGGGTCTGACTGCCGAGGTCAAGCCCGCCACAGACTTTACGGCAAAGGCAAATGCCGCCGTCTACGATGAACTTGACTTCGATGATAAGCAGGAATATGAATTCGCCACCCGCGGACTGATCGACGCGCCGGAAACACTGGAGCTGAAGGACGAGGATGGGACAATCCTCTGGAGTCAGGAAGCCTATGCGTTCCTGGATGATTACGAAAAAGCGCCTGACAGCGTAAATCCCAGTCTCTGGGAGAACACGAAAAATAACCACGCCTATGGCCTTTTTGAAGTGACGGATGGCATCTATCAGGTCCGCGGCTATGACATGGCAAACCTCACCGTTGTCAAGGGCAATACGGGCTGGATCGTTTTTGACACGCTGATGAGCGTGGAGTGCAGCCAGGCTGCCATGCAGCTGATCGAAAAGAATCTTGGTAAATTCCCGGTCAAGGCCGTCATCATCTCTCATTCCCACGCCGACCATTTTGGCGGCATCGCCGGCGTGATGGCGAAAGAGGATAAGGCAGACGAGACACTTTCTATTGAAGATCAGCTCGCCAGCGGCAAGATCCCCGTGATCACACCTGTGGGCTTCACGGAGCACTCTGTGAAGGAAAACGTCTACGCCGGTAAGGGCATGGGCCGCCGCAGCAATTATCAGTATGGCGTCCTTCTGCCCCCCGGTGTGACCGGCAAGCTGGCGCAGGGCATCGGCATGGGACAGTCCACCGGAACGGTCTCGTTCATGACGCCCAGCTATGAAATCACGCAGTCCGGCGAAAAGCTGACGATCGACGGTGTGGAGCTGGAGTTCCAGCTCACGCCGGGTACGGAAGCGCCCGCCGAAATGAACACGTGGCTGCCCCAGTACAAGGCGCTGTGGATGGCGGAAAACTGCACCGGCACGCTCCACAATCTCTACACGCTGCGCGGCGCGGAGGTGCGCGACGGCGCGGCATGGGCAAGCTACATCACCGAGGCCATTTCCCTTTACGGCAAGGACGCGGAGGTCACCTTCCAGTCCCACAACTGGCCGCACTGGGGAAACAACGTGGTGAACGACTACATGGTCAACACGGCTGCCGTGTATAAGTTCATCAACGACCAGACTCTGACCTATATCAATCAGGGCTACACCAGCGACGAGATCTCCAACATGATCGAGCTGCCGGAGGCGCTCAATAAAATCTGGTACACCCGCCAGTACTACGGGACGGTCGCCCACAACGCCAAGGCGGTCTACCAGAAGTTCATGGGCTGGTATGACAGCAACCCTGTCAACCTGAACCCCCTCATGCCAAGCGACAGCGCAAAAAAATGGGTGGAGTACCTGGGGGATGTTGACAAGGTCCTGCAAATGGCAAAGGCGGATTTTGACAAGGGTGAATATCAGTGGGTCGCCGAGGTCACAAACACCATCGTCTTTGCCGACCCGACGAACACCGATGCACGGCTTCTGTGCGCCGATGCACTGGAGCAGCTGGGGTATCAGGCGGAGTCCGGTCCGTGGCGCAACGAATATCTGACCGCCGCGCAGGAGCTGCGCTATGGAAACGCCAATTTCACCGCTTCCACCAAATCTACCGGCGACATGGTCAAGGCCCTCTCCGCGCCCATGCTGTTTGACTATATGGCCATTGTCATGGACAAGCAGGCGCTGGCTGACCGCGACTTCACCATGAACGTGATCCTGCCTGACGTGGGCGAACAGCACATGCTCCGCGTGAAGAATGGTGTGCTGCTGGTCTATGCGGATACATTGTCTGATGATGCGGACGTGTCTATTACCTGCCCGAAAAATGCGCTCTTTGCGATCCTGACCAACAATCAGGAAACGGTTGCAAAGGCCGTCAAGGTCGAGGGCAGCGCAGAGCTGCTGACGCTGATGATGGAGAATATGAACCAGTTCCCGATCACCGGATCCAACCCCTTCAACATCATCGAGCCGTAACGGCTTCGCGGGGCGGTCCGTGGGAAGACCGCCCCGCTCGAGAGAAAACAGTGAGATGCTTTCAACGCAAATTAAAAGCTGTCTGTTTCTGTTGGAAACAGACAGCTTTTGCAGCCTTACGGTTGCCCTGCACACCCGAATCTGTCAGCCAACAGTAAAAATAAGAATTACTTCCTTATCACTGTTAAGCCAACGGCTTTCGTGAGCCTTTTTGCGATATTTACTGCTTGTCGCCGCCAAATATCGAAATTTGACTCTCATCGCTCTGGCTGTGCATCTCGGCGATGACAGCAAGACTTTCTTCGCTCGCGCCGCCGGGTTCGACCTGCGGCATCGCGAGGAAGAAGCCCTGCAGAAGGTCGACGCCGAGCGACAGCACGGTGCGTACCTCGTCCGCGGTCTCAAGGCCCTCGGCCACGACCTTCATGCCGCGCTGGTGCGCGTAGGACACGGTGTTCGACACGATCTGGCGCTTGTTGGAGTCGGTGTCGATGCTGCGGATGATGGAAAGGTCGATCTTGATGTAGTTGGGCGAGAGCTCGAGAAGGCTGCGCTCGTTGCTGTAGCCGCTGCCGTAGTCGTCGAGCGCGAACGCACCAGAGCTGCCACGGATCGTCTGCTTGATGCGCAGCGCCTTGGGGTCGAGGCACTCTTCCTCCGTGATCTCAATGACGATGCGCGGCAGGATCGAGGCGTAGCGCGCGGAGTATTCCGAAAGCTCATCGGGCGTTAGATACTGGCTTGCAATCGAATTGACGAACAGCAGCGCGCTGGGCACGACCTTACCGGCGTTTTCGAGCGCGTGATATGCACTTGACGCACAGAAGAACGTGATACGCTCGACCTCGTGCAGGCAGTTTTCCTCGCGCGCGAGGCGCAGCACGTCCGTCGGGGAGCGCAGCATGGGCAGGTCCACGCGCATGAGCGCTTCATAGGCGAAGACGCTGCCGTCTTTTGCGTCGATAATGGGCTGGAAGCGGTAGGTGACAAGCTCCTCGTTGATGAGACGGCGGAACTCCTCATGGCAGCGTCTTTCCTGCAGGCTGGTGCGGTAGACCTCAGGGTCGAATTCCAGCAGCTCGCCCTTGCGCGAGTGCTTGACCTGATACATGGCAAAGTCCGCGTATTTGCGCAGTGTGATGAGATTTGTGCTGCTCTCGGGATACCACGCGATACCACCGGAGACGCTCACGCGCAGCTCACGTCCGCTGGGAAGCTGGACGACAGAATGCTCAAGGGCGGCTTTCAGCGCGCGGATGTCGGCGCGCAGCGTATCCTGATCGTTGTAGCCGTAGAAGAGTGCATTGAACTCATCGCCGCTGATGCGCGCGCAGACGGTACGCGCGGGAGCGTTCTTGGCAAAGCATTCGCCTGTGCGGCGGATGTACTCGTCGCCCCAGTCATGGCCGAATGTGTCGTTTATTTGCTTGAGGTTGTCGAGGTCGAACATCAAAAGCGCCGCGTGGCCGAGCTTTTCGGGTGAGCAGAAGAACTCGGCGCAGATGCGGTGGAAGGCACGGCGGTTGTAGAGGTCTGTGAGCGTGTCATAGTCGCACTCGTGCTCAATGCGCAGCTTTTCAAGCGTGTCGGCGGTCGCATCCTCGGCAAGGCCGACCTGCGTGCCGTCCTCGTGCGTCGTCTCGATGCGAAGGTAGCGCTCTTTGCCGCTTGGCAGACGGATGTGGTAGAGCATCGCGCCGTCGGGCGCGGGGGAGTGGGGGCACGAGCGCTCAAAGCGCTGCAAAAGCTCGCGGAAACTCTGCGCTGTTAAGTCGTCTGCGTCAACGCCGGGCATGCCGAGAAGGTCGAAGAAATTGTCGGTGACATAGATGCTGTCGGGAGCGGAGCGCAGCTCATAGCCGCCGAGCTCCACGCTTGCCATGTCCATGATGCGCAGAAACTTGGTCGAAGTATCGAGTACCTCGCGTCCGAGCTGTGTGAACGCGGAGGAGAACCGGTCGAGCTCGATGATGCCGGTGGCGGAGAGCATGGGGATGGAGCTGCGGCTTTCACGCGCGTGCGCGACCTCGTCGGAAAGGCGCGAAATCGGGCGCGAGAGCTTGCGCGCCAGCACAAGGCTGCTGAAAAGTCCTGCAGTGAGCACGACGAGGACCGCGATGATCAAAAACCGCAGCACATAGCCTGAAAAGGCGTAAAGCGCCGATACCGGCACCGAGCCGATAAGCAGCATCTGCTCATTGGAAAACGGCGCGTTGCGGTTGTAGAGCGTCAGCGGTGCCACGGCGGCGTGACAAAGGCCGAGGGGGGAGTCACTCTGGTAGCCGCCGCGCTTTGACGGCTTGAGCAGCAGCGTCTGGTCATAGGATTGCTGCGGCGCATTTGCAGCGGGGGAGGCGGAGATGACGCTGACGGTAAGGTCGTCTTTTCCGATGGCGGAATTCGATGCGACGCCGAGAAGATAGGTGCCCGAGCTGTCGTTCTGCAGCTCGCTGCCCGGCAGCAGGGCTTGGAGGTAGCTTTCAAGAATTTCGACGCCGAGCACGCCGTAGACCGTGCCGTCATCTAAAATAAGCGGGATGGTGTAGGCGATGGCGGAGTGATCGTCGCCGGAGAGCGTGTAGGGCGAGGACGTCCAGTGGCCGTAGTCCGCGGCGTCCAGTTCGCCGTTTCCGTGGTAGGCTGCCTGAAAGACGGGATAGAGAAAGCCACTGCTGCCGTTGGCCCCATAGTTGATCGAAGGCATCCAGCTCGTGTCGGTCGCAATGTAGAGTAACTGTACGACCTGTGCGGGTGCGCGCACGAGCATAAGATCAGAATTGCGCTGCGAGGGGGAGGAATTCGGGTCAAGGTCGCGCAGATAAAGGCAGGGCAGCGGCTCGCCCTTTTTGCGTGTGTCGAGATCGTGCGTGTTGAGAACGACAAAAATGCCGGTGACGGGGCGATGGCGCATCGAGGAGATCAGGCTGTCGCCGATCGAGAGCAGCAGGGGGGATGCGGCGTCGCTGCCGCTGTCGAGCGTGTCGAGGCTGATCTCGCCGTCGTCGAGCATGGCCTGCGTCACGGCGTTGATCTTGCCCGCAAGCGACGAGAGGTCCTGCGCGTCGAGCATCTGGTCTTGCAGATAGTTTTGGCGGTTTTCCGTCTGTATCTGCAAGATGTCGACAGCATTCTGCTCAAGGCTCGTGTTGATGCGGCAGAGATAGAGAATGCCGACAAGCATCGCGATCTCGATGAACAGGATCCAGAGCATGGAGCGCAGGATCGTATGGAAGATGGTGACATGCGGCACATGATCCGATGGTTTGCGAAAGAACATAAAACGGCCCCTTTTTTGTCATTGAACAGTCACTCAGCCCTGAAAGGCCTCAAGCGATGCAAGCGTATCCTGATACCAGGCTTCAAAGCATTCGTCGGAAAGGAACTGCGCCGAGGCCTCTTCAAAGCTCTGTCCCTGCGCCATTGCCTCTTTGACCGCGGCGCGGTCAGCGCTTGCCTTATCGCTCATGGAATATTCAAGAATGGCACGGGCGTTCGTGCCGCCGGAGAAGGCGTGGGGCGTGTAGAGATGGTTTTCGTTGACCGTGTCGACTGCGGCGGAGAGGACTTCGTCCATCTCATCGCTGAGGGCAAGACCGCTTGCGCGGATCGCGTCGATGGAGTTGCCCTCGTGCGTGACGGGGAGGTAGCCTGAGTTGACAGAGAACGTGATGTTGTGCTCGGGTGAGGTGAACCATTTGAGGAACACGAGGCTTGCCTGAATCTCGGCATCGCTCGCCTTCGTCACGACCATGCCCGCGCCCTGCTGCACGGCGTAGTCCTCGCCGTTCGCAAACTTCGGGCTTTCAAGCGCCTTGCGCGTGATGTCGTGGCTGTCCATGTCGTCGGCGATGACCTGCGTGGGGAAGAACGTTGCGCTCGAAGACGAGCCGACGTAGGCGATGATATTGCCGGTCTTCACATCATCGCTGCGGAAGCGGCCGCTTGCGGAAAAGTAGCCCTTGATGAAGGGTACGTAGTAGTTATCCCAGAGGGTGCGCACGGCGTCGTGGTCAAAGTTCAGCGTCCTGCTGCCGTCCTGTGCGTCGAAGATCGTGCAGCCGAGCTGCTTGGCGCCGATGAGCATGTAGTTCGCCATCGCGTCGCGGCCGAAGAACGCGCGTCCATCGTTCGGGATGTCGGGCGTCTGCGCGTCGGTCCACTCGTAGTAGCGTTCGGCGACGGAGACGAGGCCTTCGATCGTGGCCAAGTCGTCATAGGTTGCGCCTGTGGCGGCGGCGAACGGCTCCCAGTCCGTTTCATTGAGAAACAGCAGCTCCACCGACTTGGCGACGGGGAAGATCTTGATACTGCCCGAGCCGGAGAAGTCGCCTTCGCTCAGATAGTCCTCAATAAAGGCGGCGCGGTCCTCTTCGCTTAGATAATCGCTCAGATCGGCAATTTGACCCATCTCATCGAGCGCGTAGGCAGTGTCGGCGTAGGCGGAGAAGATGTTGGGCATCGCCTCGGCACCGACCTTGCCCTCGGCAGAAGCGAGCACGTTGTTCTCAAGATCGGTCACGCTGCCGTGGCTGGAGCTCTCAACCGTGATGCCCTGTTCCTTGCCGACGGTCGAGTTGAACTCGTCGACGAGCGCGTTGAACGCTTCGAGCTGTTCACCGTTGTAGTACGTCCAGATCGTGATATTGACAGGGTTCGCCGGGGAAAATCCGGGGTCTGCCTTGCTGCCGCAGCCTGCGAGCAGCATCATCGCCGCCGCTGCGGCGAGCACGCGAGGGAGAAATTTGTTGTGAGTCATGATGCTTCCTTTCTATTTTGCGCGCCGTTCCAAAGGAAGCGGCGTGATCGGTCAATGCCCGCCGCCTTCGGGCCTGAACTGCCCGAGCGCATAGGAATACGCGCCTGCGAGAGCGGGCAGCGGTTCGTCGCCGCCACGAGCTGGCGCAGCAGAATATCCGTGATGGCGCTGTTCGTCTTCTCGTGCTCGTAAACCTGCTCTTCGGCCAGGTGAACAAGGTGCTTCTGGCGCGCGTAGAGCGTGAGTGCGTTGCTCACGCGCCGCTGCGTGACCGTCAGGTTGAACGGGCGGCGGATGTAATCCGTTACGCCGAGCTCGTAGGCCTTCTGGATGAACGATTCGTCATCCTCGGACGAGGTGATGATGACGGGGATCTCCTGCAGCCAGTTGCGCTGCTTCATCACCTCGAGCACGCCGAAGCCGTCGAGGCGGGGCATATTGATGTCGAGCAGCAGGTCGATGTCGAACTCGGAGTGCAGCAGCTCGAGCGCCTGCATGCCGTCGTCGGCATAAGGTATTCGTAGCGGCCGCCGAGGATTTCGGAAAGGATCTGCTGGTTCATTTTCGAATCGCCCGCGATCAGGATTTTGGCTTCGACCATAGTGTAGATCTCATACGCATTTTAGGGCGCGTTCTTTTGTAGAAATGCCGCCGCGGGGCGGGCGGACAAGAAAATAGGCACCGGAAAAGCCAGTGCCAAACAAAAGCTGTTTATGCGTGTTTTTCAGAAACATTTGATACTTAATGTAAACTTAGCACAGAACCACGGAACATTCAAGGGAAATTTTCCCGGTTTTTCCTGCTGTTTTGCCAGAAATGATTGAAAAAAGAGCGGAAAGGGCGAAGCGTTTCCGCAAAAAAACGGGAGAGCCGTCAGCGGACGGTAAAAAATGCACGATAAATTTGAGGAAAAAAGAAATATGGATTGTAAAATATGTGCGAAATGGGGAGAAATACTGAAGATTATTGACAATTTTTAGAAAAAATTTATAGCAATAGCGCATTTTCCTGATATACAACGCCGGCTTTATCACGGAGCAGCAGCTCATCGAGGCGCTGGAGATGCAGCTCGGTGTCGAGTTCGTCGACCTGACGGCGGTGTCCATCCCCGTGGAGCTTGCAAGCTATGTGCCGAAGAATATCGCCAAGAAGTTCTGCGTCGTGCCGGTCAAGCTCGTCAAGGATACGCTGTACCTCGCTATGAGCGACCCGCTCGACTTCGTCGCGCAGGCGGAGGTCAAAGTTGCCTCGCGCAAGCGTGTGATCCCGATGATCGCGACCCGCCGCACGACCGAGCACGCCATCAGCCTGCTCTACGGCAGCGAGGGCACGGCCGGCGTCATCGAGGAGATGAAGCGCGAGGCGGGCTCTTCGACGCCGGACATCGTCCCCGTGCAGGTTTCACAGGAGGCGATGGACTCCGGCGACAGCGCGCCGACGATCCGCTTTGTCAGCAGCCTCATTGAACGCGCGGTTTCCGAGCGCGCGAGCGATATCCACTTGGAGCCGCAGGACGGCGAAATGGTCGTGCGTATGCGTATCGACGGTCTTTTGCGCCGCGTGCTTACGGTCCCCTTCGAATTGCAGAGCATCGTCATCTCGCGCCTCAAGATCATGGGCGCCATGAACATTGCCGAGCATATCGCCGCATCTTTGACATTGCGCGGCTGGTCGCCCCCGACGATCTGTGTGGAGCTGACGAAAACGGATGAGGGCTACACGCTTAAAAAGAGCGAGCACTGCTGCGCGGTGTGGAAAAAGAAGCGCCGCTGTGAAAACTGCATTTCGCAGGAGGTGCTGCGCACGCACAAGCCACAGACGAAGATCGAAACGCGCGAGAGCGATATCTATTATGTGCTCGCGTCGTTCATCGAGGTGGACGGCAGGCCGTATTCGCTCGAGCTGGTCAAGCGCATCAAGAGCGACGACATGTTCGAGCGCGAAAATGTGCTCAACCAGCTGCTCGTGCGCAACCGGCAGGTGTATATGGACTCGGTCACCAAGGTCTACAACCGCCGCTATTACGACGAGCGGCTCAAGAATCTGGAGGGCCGGTTCTCGTTCGCCATGATCGACATGGACAACTTCAAGCACATCAAAGACCGCTTCGGCCATCAGGCGGGCGACACGACTACGGCGTTCCGCGCGGTGCACACGCTCAAGGGCGTGGCGCTGAACCTTGGCCTCGGCTCGCTCGCCCACGCCAGCTCTCAGATGACGGAAGCGCTGCGCGCGGTCAGGATTCGATGTCTGAAAGCGTACAGCCACTCTATGTGGCGGTGCAGAAGGAGCACACTGCCGTGTGCAGCGCGCTCGAGCAGCTCGAAAAGTAATTGAGAATAAAAAAGTCGAAACCTTTCGGTTTCGACTTTTTTTACTTCTTACAGCAGCGGGGCGATGATGCGCATGCCGGGGCCGATGAGCTTTCGCATAAACGGGTCGTTTTTGAGAAGCTCTGCGTCCGCGCGGACGCACTTGGCGAGCGTCTGGTGGAAGTCTTGCTCAATTTTTGGGACTTCGGGGGACGCATAGAGGTACGTACCGCATTCAAAGTGGTGGTACAGGCTGCGGTAGTCCAGATTGATCGTGCCGACGGTCGCCTTGCAGTCATCGCTGACGAAGACCTTCGCGTGAACGAAGCCCGGCTCGTACTCATAAATTTGTACACCGTTTTCAAGCAGCCTGCGGTAATACGTGTGCGCAAGCGAGAAGGCGATCTCCTTGTCAGGCACATGCGGCAGGATGAGCTGGACCTCCACGCCGCGGCGCGCGGCATAGGTCAGCGCCGTGATCATCTCGTTGTCAATGATGAGATACGGCGTCATGATGTGTACGTAACGGTTGGCACGGTTGATGATATCCATATAGACCATCTCGCCGACGAGGTCGCGGTCGAGTGGGCTGTCGCCGTAGGGGATGACGTAGCCCGGCTCCTTTTCGCGCGCCGGCTGCGGCACGTCGAGATACTTGCTGTAGACTTCAGGCGTAAAGTGCACGGAGCTGACGTCCCACATCTGCAAAAACATCAGCGTCAGGCTGCGCACGGCGTCGCCGCGCAGGGCAATGGCTGTGTCCTTCCAGTGGCCGAGGTGCGAGGTGCGGTTGATGTACTCGTCGGAGAGGTTGATGCCGCCTGTGAAGCCGATCTTGCCGTCGATGACCATGATCTTGCGGTGGTCGCGGTAGTTGTAGTGCGTGGAGACGAACGGGCGCAGCGGCGCGAACATCTTGCAGGCAATGCCGAGCTTTTCGAGCTTTTCGGGGTAGGAATAGGGCAGCAGCGCGACCGCGCAGGTGCCGTCGTACAGCACGCGCACCTCGACGCCCGCGTTGGCCTTTTCCTTGAGAATTTCAAGGATGCGGCCCCACATGTAGCCCTCCCTGACGATGAAATACTCGAGGAAGATGAAGTGCTCGGCCTTTTGGAGCTCGTCGCACATGACCTCGAACGCATCGTCGCCGAGGGGGAAGTATTGCGCCTGTGTGTTTTGATAGCAGGGGAAGCCGCAGGAATTCAGGTAGGAGGCAAGGCTTTGGAGCTCCTCCGGTAATTCCTCCTTGGAACACGCGCTTTCCGAGGGGGCGAAGTGCTCCGTCTGCGACAGGATGTCGTTGTAGCGGCGGATCATCAGCCGGTGGCCGAGGTCGGTCTTGATGTAAACATACAGAATCAAGCCGAACACCGGCAGCACCGCGAGGATGAAAAACCACGTGAGCTTGATGGTCGGGTTGTCGTCGTTGCCGAACAGAAACAGCACGACTGCCGCCGACAGCAGCGTGTTGCCGCCCCAGAAGTAGGGCAGAAAGCCCTCGAGCTTGTAAAAGGCGGCAAAGAGAAACAAGATCTGCACGATCAGCGAAACGATGATGATGCCCGTGCGGCCGAAGATGATCTGCACGAGGCCTCGCTTGCCCTTTTCTAAAAGGAGAATGTGATTGTCGTCGTCTTTCATAGATGTCCTTTCTCAAAGATGACCGTGCCCACGCGGGGCAAGGCACCTACATTTAATATATATCTACTTTATTATAACATGACTTTGCCGAAAAGCCAACCCATTTCCGCAGCGAAGCGTGAAGCGCACGCAGAAGGAGGAAACGGGACTTGGCGATTTGATTTTCCTGTGTTAAAATGGCGAAAAAGGCAGAAAGGGGACGAGAAAATGGAGCTTAAGACGCAGGTCCATAATATTCCGCCGCTGTATGACGAAAAGTCGCGCGTGCTGATCCTGGGCTCGTTCCCGTCGGTCAAGTCAAGGGAGGCGGCTTTTTTCTACGCGCACCCGCAGAACCGCTTCTGGCCGACGCTCGCCGCTGTTCTGGGCGAGGAAACGCCGAAGACGGTCAAAGAGAAGAAAGCGATGGTCCTGCGCCGCGGCGTCGCCATGTGGGACACCATCGGCTCATGCGAGATCGTGGGATCGTCGGATGCGAGCATCACGAACGTTGTGCCGAACGATCTGTCCGTCATTTTGGATGCGGCGGACATTCAGGCCATCTTCTGCAACGGCGGCACGTCCTACGCCTGCTATAAAAAATACTGCCGCGCGAAGCTCGGGCGCGAGGCCGTCCAGCTTCCCTCCACCTCGCCGGCCAACGCCAGATGGACGAAGGAAAAGCTTGTCGAAGCGTGGGGCGCAGCGCTGAAACCGTATCTTTTTTGACGCGGCGTTGACAAAGAAAGGCAAATAGTTTATGATACAGGCTCAATCGATACAAGGAGTGTGGAACCATGGGCAAACTGGCAGCGCCGGTGCGCGCTGACAAGGAAATGATGTTTACGAACCGCCAGCTCGTCGCGCTGATGTGGCCGCTGCTGCTCGAGCAACTTCTGGCCATTACAGTGGGTCTTGCCGACTCGCTGATGGTTGCGACCGTCGGCGACGCGGCGATCAGCGCGGTGTCGCTCGTCGACTCGATCAGCAATCTGATGATCTACATTTTCTCGGCGATGGCGACCGGCGGCGCAGCCGTTGCGGGCCAGTACATCGGACAAAGACAGAAGGAGGACGCCTGCAACGCGGGCCAGCAGCTCATCGCGCTGCTCGGCGCGGTGTCGATCTTCTTCGTGGCGCTGCTGTACCTCTTCCGCACGCAGATTTTGACCGTAATGTTCGGCCATATCGAGCCCGACGTCATGGCGGCGACGAACACTTATTATTTATATGTGATGGCATCCATTCCGGGCATCGCGCTCTACAACGGCGGCGCGGCGCTGTTCCGCACGATGGGCCACAGCGACGTGTCGCTCAAGGTTTCACTCCTGATGAACAGTATCAACGTGATCGGCAACGCCGTTTTGATCTTTGGCTTCGGTATGGACGTCGCGGGCGTCGCGATCCCGACGCTCGTGTCCCGCACGGTCGCGGCAGTCGTGATCCTCTCGTTGCTTTTCAACCGCGACTTGATGCTGCACCTGTCCGATATTCGCGGCTTTCGTGTCGATATGCGCCTGATGAAGAACATCTTCTACATCGGCGTGCCAAGCGGCGTCGAAAACGGCATGTTCCAGCTGGGGCGTCTCGTGCTTTTCAGCCTGATTTCGACGTTCGGTACGGCATCGATGGTGGCGAACGCCATCGGCAACACCATCTCAAACTTCAACTGCTTTGCCGGTCAGGCCATCAACTTGGGCCTTGCCGCGGTCGTGAGCCAGTGCGTCGGCGCGGGCGAATTCGATCAGGCACGCGCGTATCTCAGAAAAATTGTCAAGTGGACCTACGGCATCATGGCGGCCGTCAACCTGACGATCATCGCATTGCTGCCGCTCATCATGCGTGTCTACAACGTTTCTCCCGAGGCGGAAAAGCTCGCCGTCACGGTCACGCTGATCCACGGCATCTCATCCATCTTCATCTGGATACCGGCGTTTATGGTGCCGGGCTTCCTGCGCGCGGCGGGCGACGCGAAGTTCACGATGCTCGCCAGTATGCTGACGATGTGGGTCGTGCGCGTGCTGCTTGCGTACGTGCTGGGCAAATACATGGGCTACGGCGTTATCGGCGTATGGTTCGCACACGCGATCGTGGACTGGTCGGTGCGCGGCGCCATCTTCTTCCTGCGCTACCGCAGCGGCAAGTGGGAGACGATGGGGATCAAGACGTGATTTTTTTTAAGGATGCCGTTGGCATCCTTAAAAAATAGGGGATGCGCTCCGCTTCGTGCCTCGCCGCCCGCAGGGCGGCTCGACACGCGCGGAGCGAGAAGAATAAATCGCCACGCACTTGTCGCGGCGATTTATGGATCAAAAACATTTCGCGGCTGCGGCCGCGAAGATAAAGAGGTCTCCGCTTTTTAAGCGGAGACCTCTTTGCCTTCTGTTACACTTTTACATTTCAACGGTGATGTTGTCGGTGCCGTGCTGCTCGAATTCGCCTAAGTACGTGTCCATACGCTCGCGCAGCTCGTCGACATTTTCGGGCGTGGGCGCGTCGCTGTCCATATCGCGCAGGGCAAGCTCCTGAGCGAGAATTTCGAAAAACATCGTGTCCTCGTAGGCCATGATGGCCTCGTGGATGCCGCCCTCGGCAAACGCGCGCGAGGGGATCAGTTCGCCCTGATAGGCCTCGACCAGCGGCACCATGCCGTGGGAGAGACAGTTGGCGAATACGGTGCTCTCTACATCGTCGTATTCGCGGATACGGTCGTCGCCGCGGGGGGAGTTCATCACCCAGTTGCCGACGTAGACCAGATCAAGAAGACGGCGGAATTGCTTTTCCGTCAGATCAATTTTCATAGTGACGCCTCCTTTGACGGAACAGAGAATCTGCTTACCGGAGATTATAGCACGCGCTTTTGCATTTTACCATAGCAAAAACAGGGAAACGCACAAAAAATGCAAATGCGCCTTGTGTCCCGCTCTCCGCCGTAGTATGATGACAGAAACAAATGAGAAAGAGGACTGTATGAAAAGAAACGTTTGGCTCACCGTGCACGGCGAGCAGCAATACGAAGGCATGAGCGCCGACAGCTCAGATATCCGCGTGCGCGGCACGATGGAGGAAACGCGCGACGGCTATCTCCTGCGCTATGAGGAAACGGACGGGGACGGCAAGGTGACCACCGCGACGCGCCTTGCCCTCGCGCCGGACTGCATCATTCTGACGCGCACGGGCGAGGTGACGAGCGAGATGGTCTTTGCGGAGGGGAAGGAGCACACCTCATTCTATGCCGTGCCCTACGGAACCTTGCCGGTCGCAGTGAAGGCGGAGTCGGTCAAGTGGAAGCTCGACGAGGACGGCGGAATGCTGGCCCTGCGCTATGCAATTACTATCGGCGGGCAGAGAGGAAAATGCGCCCTGCGCATCCGCGTGAGAACAGAAGAATAAAGGAAAAGGAGTTGCCTGCGGCGGCTCCTTTTTACGCGCCCATGAGCAGCCGCACAAAAAACGCGGATGCGAGGAACATCACCACGTCGGCGCAGAGCGCGGCGGGGATGGTATAGCGCGTTTTCGTAATGCCCGCTGCACCGTAATAGACGGCGACGGTGTAGAACGTCGTTTCGCTCGAGCCGAGCATGACCGCCGCAACGCGGCCGACATAGGAATCGACGCCGTAGGAGTCCATGATCTCCGATCCGACAGCCAGCGCGCCGCTGCCGGAGATGGGGCGGATGAAGAGAAGCGGCGCAGTCTCGGCAGGAATGCCGATCTTGTCGAGTGCGGGGGCTAAAAGCGCGCCGAGCGCCTCCATCGCGCCGGACGCACGGAACATGTAGACGGCGGAGAGCAGTGCGATGAGTGACGGCAGAATGTGCAGCAGCACCGTGAGTCCCTCCTCCGCACCTTTGGTGAGGGCGGAGTAGACGTCGACACGCTTGCCGAGGGCAAAGCAGGCCGTGAAGGTGAGCAGTACGGGCACGATGAGCGTAGAGAGCGCCATAGGTTCAATTCCTCCAGAAGTGGGCGAAGAGCTTTGCGGCAAGGAGCCCTGCGAGGACGGACAGAAGCGACGTCAGCCACACGGCGGGCAGAATGTCGAACGGGTCGGCGGCACCGAGCGAAGCGCGCACGCCTGCGAGCGTGGTGGGCAACAGTTGAATGGACGCCGTATTCAAAACGACGAGCAGGCACAGCTCATCCGATGCGGTACCCTTGCAGCCGCGGCTCATACGGCAGGCGGCGCGGATGCCGAGCGGCGTGGCCGCGTTGCCAAGGCCCAAAAGATCGGCAGAGAGGTTAGCGGAGATCGCGGCCAGCGTCTCACTGTCGCGGCTCGCGTTCGGCAGGAGCCTCTTGAGCAGCGGGCGGAAGAGGGAAGCGAGGCGGTCGGTGAGATGACACTGGTTCATCACTTCCATCACGCCCGTCCAGAGGCACATCACGCCGCACATCGCCAAACACAGCTCGACCGCGCTCTGCGCGCCCTCGAGCGCGGCCGCGCTGAGCGCATTCAAGTTTCCCGTCAGCGCGCCGAAAATGAGCGAGACTGCCACCATTCCCGTCCAAAGCCAGGCCATTGCCATGTCCATCAACTCCTTTGCCCCTAAATATATCGGCAGGGAGGGGGCAATATGCCGCGTTTTTGCGCCAAATCCGCCACAGTTGCCGCGAAAAGAGACTGCTAAAAAATTTCTCAAGAAAAAAGTGAAATTTGTCTTGACATGTGCAACGGAATTTGGTACTATATGCAAGTCCGCGATTGGGCGCATCCTGCCCTATTTGCGCGATATTGCGATGAACCGGGAGATTGCTCAGGTTTCTGAGGTAACTTTCGGGGAGTATGTCCGAACATCGGGCGGCTGAGAGAATATCTGTACGTTGCGTAGATCGCTGCGCCATGTGTGGACCGGCCGTTTATTCGTGCCGGTTTTTCTATGAGCCGGAATGATACGCACGGATAAGCGTACAAGAAAACCTCTCACCGTACGGCTTCGACAAAGCAAGAAAACCGTACAAAATGAAGGAGAAACCGAAAATGGCAAAAGAAATGATCCGCATTCGTCTCAAGGCCTATGACCACCAGGTCATCGACCAGAGCGCAGAGAAGATCGTCGAGACCGCCAAGCGCACCGGCGCTACCGTCTCCGGCCCCATCCCTCTGCCCACCAAGAAGGAAGTCGTCACCATCCTGCGCGCTGTGCATAAGTACAAGGACAGCCGTGAGCAGTTTGAGCGCCGCACCCACAAGCGCCTGATCGACATCACCAACTCCAGCCCCAAGACGGTCGAGGCTCTGATGGGTCTCGAGCTTCCCGCCGGCGTTGAGATCGAGATCAAGCTCTAATCCCTCGCTTCATTACATTTTGCGTCCGCAGACGCGAAACCAATGAAATCGTTTTTGGCCGCGACATGCGCGTGGACAAAAACACCTCTCAGTTTGTTTGTGTGCGAGCACAGCGAGTGCGCAAAACAAACTGTAAACCCAACTCAAAAAACGGCTCGCCGTTTTTTGAAATTACCTTTGTTGCTCTACCCAAAAGCCCATCGACTTGCGTGAGATGGGCGGGGTCAAGTCGGCAGAGCAATGGCGGGAGTTGCCGCTAACTAAGCCGACCAATAACCTTTACAGGAGGATCATACATGAAAGCAATCATCGGCAGAAAAGTTGGCATGTCTCAGATCTTCGACGAAAAGGGCCATGTGATCCCGGTCACCGTTATCGAGGCCGGTCCCTGCGTGGTCACTCAGAAGAAGACCAGCGAAAAAGACGGTTATGAGGCTGTCCAGCTTGGCTACGAGGACATTCGCGAAGCGAAGCTCTCCAAGCCTGAACTCGGCCACCTGAACAAGGCCGGCGTTTCCCCCAAGAAGTACCTGCGTGAGTTTGACCTTGACAATGCCTCCGAGCTCGAGCTCGGCGCCATCATCAAGGCTGACACCTTCAAGTCCGGCGACTTCGTTGACGTCACCGGTACGAGCAAGGGTCACGGCTACACCGGCGTTATCAAGCGCTGGAACGCCAGCCGCGGTCGTATGACCCACGGCGGCGGCCCTGTCCATCGTCACGCCGGTTCCATGGGCTCCACCACCGACCCCAGCCGTATCTTCAAGGGCAAGATCGGCCCCGGCCAGTACGGTGTGGAGACTGTCACCATCCAGAACCTTGAGGTCGTCAAGGTCGACCCCGAGCTCAACATGCTCGTCGTCCGCGGCGCGGTTCCCGGTCCCAAGGGCAGCCTCGTCACCGTGAAGACCACCGTCAAGGTCCACAAGATCAAGCAGGCTGGTGCTGACATCAGCAAGAACCCGCAGAAGGCTTCCGGCCGCAACCCGCAGAAGGCTTCCGCCAGAAATATGTAAGGAAAGGAGTGCTTGATAAATGTCTACGATTAAAGTTGTCAGCATGACCGGCGCTGAAGTCGGTTCCGTCGAGCTGAACGACGCGATCTTCGGTATCGAGCCGAACATGAGCGTTGTCCACGAGGTCGTCAAAAATCATCTCGCCAACTGCCGTCAGGGCACGCAGAGCGCTCTGACCCGCGCTGAGGTTTCCGGCGGCGGCAGAAAGCCGTGGCGCCAGAAGGGCACCGGCCGTGCCCGTCAGGGCAGCACCCGCGCGCCCCAGTGGACGCACGGCGGTATCGTGTTCGCCCCCAAGCCCCGCAGCTACAGCTATGTGCTGAATAAGAAGGTCAAGCGTCTGGCTCTCAAGAGCGTGCTGTCCGCCAAGGCAGCCCAGGGCGAGATCGTCGTTGTCGACAAGATCGCGCTCGACGCTATCAAGACCAAGGACTTCCGCAGCTTTCTCTCCGCCGTCAAGGCTGACGGCAAGGCCGCTGTCATCACTCCCGAGGTCAACGAGGTCGTTGTCAAGAGCGCCCGCAACCTGCCCGGTGTCACCACCGCGCCCGCGAAGCTCATCAACGTCTACGATCTGCTCAACGCCAAGACCCTCGTGATCGACAAGGAAGCCCTCGCAGTCATCGAGGAGGTGTTCGCGTAATGGCAAACGTTTACGACATCATTATTCGTCCCATCATCACCGAACGTTCCATGGTCGACGTTGCGAACAAGAAGTATGTGTTCGAAGTTGCCAAGGACGCCGGCAAGGTGGAGATCAAGAACGCTGTTGAGACCGCTTTCGGCGTTAAGGTCGCCAAGGTCAACACGCTCAACGTCAGCGGCAAGGCCAAGCGCCTCGGCGCCGGCCGCCTGGGCAAGACCCGCAGCTGGAAGAAGGCCTATGTGCAGCTCGCTGAAGATTCCAAGACCATCGAGCTGTTCGAGGGCATGGTGTAAGGAGGATATGAGAAATGGCTATTAAGACGTTTAAGCCCACTACCCCCTCCCGCCGTCACATGACTGTGTCCGCCTTCGAGGGGATCGACAAGAAGGCCAAGCCCGAACGCAGCTTGGTCGAGTCTCAGAAGAAGCATGCCGGCCGCAACAGCTACGGCCGCATCACCGTCCGTCATCACGGCGGCGGCAACAAGCAGAAGTACCGCATCATCGACTTCAAGCGCGACAAGATGGACGTCCCCGCGACCGTCCTGCGCCTGGAGTATGACCCCAACCGCAGCGCGTTCATCGCTCTCGTCCAGTACGAGGACGGCGAGAAGCGCTACATCATTGCTCCTGTCGGCCTGAAGGCTGGCGACAAGATCATCTCTTCCGCCTCCGCTGATATCAAGCCCGGCAACTGCCTGCCCATCGCCAACATCCCTGTCGGTACCGTCATCCACAACATTGAGATGCACCCCGGCAAGGGCGCTCAGCTCGTCCGCTCCGCCGGTACTGCTGCTCAGCTGATGGCGAAGGAGAACGGCGACGCTCAGATCCGTATGCCCTCCGGCGAAGTGCGCATTGTCCGCACGAACTGCATGGCCGTCATCGGCCAGGTCGGCAACATTGATCACGAGAACGTTCACATCGGTAAGGCCGGCCGCAAGCGCCACATGGGTGTCCGTCCGACCGTCCGCGGTTCCGTCATGAACCCGAACGACCACCCCCACGGCGGTGGTGAAGGTAAGAGCCCTGTCGGTCACCCCGGTCCCATGACCCCGTGGGGCAAGCCGGCTATGGGTTACAAGACCCGTTCGAAGAAGAACCCGACGAACAAGTTCATCGTCAAGCGTCGTAACGATAAGTAAAAGGAGGCAATGTAAAAATGAGCAGAAGCATTAAAAAAGGCCCGTTTGTTGCCCCTGAGCTGATCAAGCGAGTCGAAGAGATGAACAAGACCGGTGAGAAGAAGGTCCTGAAGACCTGGAGCCGCAGCTCCACCATCTTCCCCTCCTTCGTCGGTCACACGATCGCCGTCCACGACGGTCGCAAGCACGTTCCCGTTTATATTCAGGAAGATATGGTCGGCCACAAGCTGGGCGAGTTCGCTCCCACCCGTACGTTCCGCGGCCATACCAAGACGAAATAAGGAAGGAGAATGCAGAACATGGAAGCTAAAGCATATCTGAGATATGTCCGCATCTCTCCCCGCAAGGTCCAGATCGTCTGCGACCTGATCCGCGGTAAGGACATCAACACCGCCATGGCGCTCCTGATGCAGACCCCCAAGGCTGCGTCCGAGCCCCTGGTCAAGCTCTTAAAGAGCGCTGTCGCCAACGCCGAGAACAACTTCAGCATGGATACCTCCAAGCTGTACGTGTCCGAGGTCTACGCGACTTCCGGCCCGATCCTCAAGCGCATGATCCCCGCCAGCAAGGGCCGCGGCTACCGCATCAACAAGAGAACCTCTCACGTGACGATCGCCGTCGCTGAGAGAGACTAAAGGGAGGAGACAGTTTCATGGGACAGAAAGTTAATCCCCACGGCATGCGCGTCGGCGTCATCAAAGACTGGGACTCCCGCTGGTATGCCAGAGACGAGAAGGTCGGCGACCTGATCGTTGAAGATAACAAGATCCGCAAGTTCGTCAAGAAGAGCCTGTACGGTGCAGGCGTGCCCAAGATCGAGATCGAGCGCAGCAATGATGTTGTGACGCTGTTCGTTCATTGCGCCCGCCCCGGCATGGTCATCGGCAAGGACGGCGCGGAGGTCGAGAAGCTGCGTCTCGCGGTCGAGGCTCTGATCGGCAAGAAGGTCAAGCTCAACATCGTCGAGGTCCGCAATCCCGACATGAACGCTCAGCTCGTCGCTGAGAACATCGCCCAGCAGCTCGAAAAGCGTATCTCTCACCGCCGCGCGATGAAGAACGCCATGGGCCGCGCCATGCGCGCCGGCGCCAAGGGCATCAAATGCTGCTGCTCCGGTCGTCTCGGCGGCCGCGAGATCGCTGGCGTTGAGCACTATCACGAGGGCACCATCCCCCTGCAGA